>Ga0256835_1000654_pt1 | contig 24097 bp, 17 predicted proteins | sample PIR30metaG_FD_185972 | JGI IMG/M metagenome (GOLD analysis project Ga0256835, IMG submission 185972) | Hydrothermal vent microbial communities from East Pacific Rise, Pacific Ocean - PIR-30 | ecosystem: Environmental > Aquatic > Marine > Hydrothermal vents | place: Pacific Ocean: East Pacific...
CGCCACCAGCTCGCCCACGTTGCGGGTGAGAATCTGCTCGGCCTGGAAGACCGCGTCCTGGGCGTCGCCCAGGTTGGTGCCGTAGAGGAAAAAGTTTTTTTCGTAGCGCCGGGCCTGTTCCACCTCCATGGCGTAGTCGTTGACCACCTCCAGGAAGCGGATTTTGTTTTCGACCTGGTGGAAGATGAAGATCAGGGCGCCGGCGATGGCGATGGCCAAGAGGTAGGCCACGAAGAAACCCAGGTATATCTGCAAACGCAGGCTGATGCGCGGGCGGTCCAACAAGGCCTGGTGGGAGCTCTCGGCCCCCGGGGCCAGGCGGGAGCGGCCGGTCAACTGGTCAGCCGCTGTCTCCTGGGAATTTTGAGGCTGGGTCTCGCTGTTTTGCTCCATGAGCCTTTCCCTGCAAGGCGGCCGAAGGCCCCGCCGCGTCTACCGGCCGGCGGCCGTCAACCGCCCTTATCCTTTCAAACCCCGGTCCGGGGCACAAGGTAAAACCCAGCCGCCGTCCCGGCGTCCGCCGGCCTAGTCGGGGTCCGGGCTCTTGATATCAAACCCGTAGTAACGGGCGGCCATGCTGATAACCTTGCGCAGGTCGTCGGGCGTAAAGGGCTTGGCCAGGAAGTCGAAGGCGCCCTTTTCCATGGCCTCGCGGGCCAAGGACATCATGGCGTAGCCGGTGATCATGATCACCCGGGTGTCGGGCCACTGCTGGCGCACGTACTCCAACACCTGCATGCCGTCGATATCGTCCATGCGGATGTCGGTGACCACGATGTTGAATTCCTTCTCCTGGAGCCGCTGCATGGCCAGCTTGGGGTCGTCGAAGACCTCCACCTCGCACCCCAGCTTGTTCAGGACCGGTCGCAGGCGTTTGCCCACGATGGGTTCGTCGTCCAGGAGCAACACCGATAAAGGCTCAGACATGATTTCGTCTCCTACTGGCAACCGCGGCGCGCCGCTGGTGCCCGGCTAAACGCCGGCGCCCCGGTTAGCCGCGTTTGGATATTAGCAAACGGCTGGTAACGTGGACCTCCACGTAATTGATCCCCGGCACCTCACTGGCTAGCTGGCGCACCTTTTCCTGTTTTTTACGTGCATTATAAGGAAGAGACGAGATGCGCACCACCACGGTGCCGTTGGAAACCGACACCTCCACGTCCGGGAAGCTGGGCAGCAACTTTTGGCGCACCCGGCAGGCGGTCAGCTTGTCTTGCAGACACTGCTTGGAATAGGTCATGGCCATGAACTTGCTGGAGGCGGCCGCGTCGCAGATCAGGTCCACCGCCTTGGCCGGCTCCAGGGTGGTGAGGTTCAGGGCCAGGTCGTAAAGGGACGGCTCGCTGTCATCGCTGCCATAGGTCTCCTTGGACCACTTGTGGTCGCTTTGGTCCCGGCGCTTGAGCAGCTTGGGGGCCTGTTGCAGGGGCATGCCTTCCTTGCGGGCCAGGTCGGCGGCCCGCTGCTGGGGTGTGCTGATGATATGCACCCGCATGGCGTGGCTCACCCCTTCCAGGTAGAGATGGGCCCCCAGGCCGTAGCACACCGTGTTGTCTTGTTGGAGCCTTTCCAGGCAGGCCACCTGGATCAGGTTGCTCAGCTCCCGGCGGCGGCGGACCCGGCGGGGCAGCAGGCCGGGGGAGGCCTGTAGCGAGTCCAGCAGTTCCTTTTCGGTTACCTTGTGTTCCTGGGCCACCTCGGCCAGCAACTCGCGCCCCAGGAAGCGGTAGCCCAGCTTCTCGGCGCTTTGATGGGCGATGTCCAGGCCGGTTTCATAAATATCGGCGGAAACGGCGATCAGGGGCATGGGTCATTTCCTCCATTATACCGCGGAGGGAGGCGCGGGCATGCCGCTGTGCTCCTCCAGGTGGTTCACCCCGGGGATAGTCTCTATTTTACGCTTGATCGTTGGGTCCACGTGAAGCGTGCGTGTGCCGCTGGATTTGTGGTAGAGCACCACGTTGCCGTACTCGCTGGCGACCGCCACGTTGTAACAGGCGTTTTGCACCAGGACCGACTTGATCCGGCAGGCCAGGGCCAGGTCCTCCATCTTGCGCCGGGCTTCCGGGGTGGATTGGAAGCAGGGGCGCTCGGCGGCGTGCACGATGAAATCCACCGCGTCGTCTACGGTGAGCTTGTGGATGTGGATCACCAGGTCGTAGAGCGAGGCGTCCCAGGGGTCTACCCCGTAGAGCGACTGGGTCCACCGGCGGCGCTCGTCGTCGTCTTTGAGCAGCAGGCTGCGGGCCTCGGCGGCCGATATGCCCTCGCGCTGCATCTCGGCGGCCACCCGCGACTCCAGGTCGGCGATGATGCGGACCTTGAGCACGTGGGGCGCCCCCTTGAGCAGGAGATGGCCGGCCAGGCCGTGGTAGACCAGGTTGTCTTGCACCGCCTGTTCGGCCAGGGCGCACTGGATGTAGGCCAAGAAACCCTGCCGGCCGTGGGTGAGGCGGTCCAGGATCGATGGCGCGTCGTGGATGGCCCGCACCAGCTTGATCTCGGGTATGTGGAAGTGGTCGGAGGCCTCCAGCAGCAGGTCCCGGCTGACCACCCGGTAACCCAACCGGGCGGCCGTCTTCTCGGCGACCTCCAGGCCCTTGGAGTAGCTCCCCCTGGATATGGTGATAATGGCCATCGGCGGGTCCCTTCCTTAGAAGAACAGGTAGAGCATGCCGATCATCACCACCATGAACACGACGCTGATGAGCGACCCCGCCTTGATAAAGTCAACGCTGCGGTAACGTCCCGGTCCCATGTACAGGGCGTTGACCTGGTGGGTCGGCAAGATGAAAGAGTTGCTGGTGGCCAGTCCCACCACCATGGCGGCCATGCGGGGGTCGGTACCCGCGGCCAGGGCCATGTTCACCACCAGCGGCACCAGCAGCACCGTGGCCCCCACGTTGCTGATCACCAGGGTGAAGACGGTGGAGAGCAGGCCGATGACCGTGAGCAGTACGATGGGCTCCACCGTGCCCAGGGCCCCCAGGACGGTCTGGGCCAGCCAGGCGGCGGTGCCGGTCTTCTCGGTGGCGATGCCCAGCGGGATGAGACCGGCCAGCAGGAAGATGGTGCGCCAGTCCACCGACTGGTAGGCCTCGTCGATGGACAGGACCCGGGTGATGATCATGCCCAGGGCCCCGGTCATGAGGCATACCGAGAGCTGGATCTTGAACACGATGACCATCACCAGGGCCACGGTGAGCCACAGGCCGGCGAAGAAAGCCTTCTCCGGCCGCATCAGCTCGGCGTCCACCGGCGAGGCGAACAGCAGGATGCGTTCGTCGTGCAGTATCTGCAGGTGCTCCCAGGTGCCGTGCAGCAAAATGCTGTCGCCCACCCGCAGGGGCAGCTCCCCCAGGTCGGCCCGGAAGGTCTCGCCCTGGCGGGAGACGGTCAGCGGAGTGACCCGGAAGCGCTCCGATAGGCCGACCTGGTTGAGGGTCTTACCCACCAGGGGCGAGCGGGGCGCCACCACCGCCTCCACGGTGCCCGAGGCGTGCTCCAGCATCTCCTCCTTGAATACCTCGATGTTGTCCTTGAGGGTCATGCCCTCTTCCTGGGCCATGCGCCGCACGTCTTTTTCCTGGCCAAAAACCACCAGGGTGGCCCGCGAGCGCACCTCTTGTTGCGGGGCGGGGCCCATGATCTTGAAATCGGGCGGCTCGGTGAGGGCCACCACGTTGACCAGGTAGCGCCGCCGCAGGCTGTCCACGGTCACCGGCTCGCGGTAGTGGGTGAAGTCCTCTGGCGTGGTGAGCTCCCAAAGGCGGCCCAGGTCTTCCCACAACTGCGCGGGCTGGGCTTCCTCCTGCTCGGCCGGGGAGCCTTCCTCGGCCTTGGGGGTCGGCAGGATGAAGCGGCCCAGGCAGACGAAGCAGGCGATACCGGCGGCCACCAGGGCCAGGCCCACCGGGGTCACCTCGAAGAGCCCGAAGGGCTTGAGCTTAAACGGGGCGATGAGATCGTTGAGCAGGATGAGGGGGCTCGATCCCACCAGGGTGACCGTGCCGCCCAGGATGGCCGAGAAGCCGATGGGCATCAGGAGCTTGCCGATGGGGATCTTGAGGTTTTTGCTGATGCGCTGGATGGCCGGCAAGAACAAGGCCGCCGCCCCGATGTTCTGCATGAAGCTGGATATGCCGGCCACGGTGAGGGATATGAAGATGACGATGCGCGATTGGCTGCGGCCGGCCAGCTTGAGGATCGGTTCCACCAGCCGATTGATGATCCCGGTGCGGTCCAGGCCGGCCCCGATGATTATCACCGCGATGATGGAGACCACCGCGTTGCTCGAAAGACCGGAAAAGGCTTCCTTGGGGGTTACAAGGTGCAACAAAGGCAGGGCGACCATCATGAGGATGGCCACCACGTCGACCCGTACCCACTCGACGATGAACAAGAAGACCGCAATGCCGATCATTACCAGGACCATGATCATGTCAGGTGTAAGCTGCTGCATGGGTTTAAACCTTGATGGGGTGGTGATCGATAAAATGCGCCAAGATATTACTCTTTTAGTTTGGGGGTCGGCGACTGTGCACCGTCCACAGGGGGCACTCCAGGGAGTCGGCGACCTTGCTGAGCCAGTGGCGCTTGGGATGCTCGGGCAGATGTTCGCCGCTGCCCCAGATAACCGCTTGAAAAGGCGGGCGTTCGGCCAGGAACTTTACAAACTCCTGGGCCGGATCGCCCACCCGCAGGGCCACGCTGGTGGAGATGCCGCCCTTTAACAAGTCCGAGGCTATGGCCGCCAACTGCCGGCCGACCCGGTCGTCCAAGTCACTGATGGCGCTGCGTTTACTGCCCAGCCAGGTGCGGTCGAGAATAGCCATCTCCACCACCATCAGCAGGGTCACTTCTGCGTCCAGGCGCAGGGCCAGCTCTCGGGCGTAGTCAATCGCCGGGGAACAGACCTCTTCGTTTTCCATTACCACCAGAGTCCTCTGAAGCATGACTTACCATTCTCCCCCTGGCTATAAAAGCAAGACTTGCGCCAAAAGGCACATGCGTATAACTATCTGTAAAAAGGTAACTTTGTGTGGAGTTTGGCTGGCCGCAAGGGGGAACGGGCCGTTGCGAAACGAAACCCTAGCGCGCCGGTAGCGGGCCAGCCGGAAGATAAAACCAGGCCGGAAACAGTGTGTTGCACAAACGAAACACGATGTTTTTATTCTGCAACGCGGCTACTGCAGGCCGAACTTCTTCATCTTGCGCCACAGGCTCACCCGGTCGATGCCCAAGATGGCCGCGGTGCGGATGCGCCGGCCGCCGGTGAGCTTGAGGATGTGCTCGATATACTGGCGCTCGATCTCCTCCAGGGTGGGGGCCCGCTCACCGGGCTGGGGAAAGGCGGTGAGCTCCACTTGGGCCAGGTCGGGGGGCAGGTCCCGGGCCTGGATCAGCGGTCCCTGGCACATGGCCACCGCCCGCTCCATGATGTTCATCATTTCGCGCACGTTGCCCGGGTAGGCGTAGCCGGTGATGAGGTTCATGGCCTCCTCGGTGAAACCCAGCACCTCTTTGCCGGTCTTGGCCTTGAACTTGTCCAGGAAGAAGTGGGCCAGCAGGGGGATGTCGCCGGTGCGCTCGGCCAGGCGGGGCAGCTCCAGGGTCACCACGTTGAGCCGGAAATACAGGTCCTGGCGAAAGGCCCCCAGGTTCACCTCGGCGCGCAGGTCCTGGGAGGTGGCGGCCACCACACGGATGTCCACCGGCACCGGCCGGGTGCCCCCCACCCGCAGCACCTCCCGTTCCTGCAGGGCCCGCAGGAGTTTCACCTGCATGGCCGGCGGCATTTCGCCGATCTCGTCCAGGAACAGGGTGCCGCCGTGGGCCGCTTCCAGCAGCCCCGCCTTGGTCTGGCTGGCCCCGGTGAAAGCGTCCTTCTCGTGGCCGAACAGCTCGTTGTCCATCAGCTCGGGGCTCAGGGCGGCGCAGTTGAAGGCCACCCAGGCCCCGCCGGCCCGGGGGCTCTGGGCGTGGATGGCCCGGGCGGCCAGCTCTTTGCCGGTGCCGGACTGGCCGATGATCAGCACGTTGCAATCGGTGGGCGCGATCTGGGCGATGACCTGGGCCACCCGGATCATCTGGGCGCTGTTGCCCACGATGAGGGGCCCCATGGTCTCGGCACCCTGGGCTGAGCCCTGGGCGTGGGCCTGGTCATGGAGCTGCTTCTGCTCCAGGGCCTCACCCACCACCCGGGCCACCTCCTCGGGGGTGAAGGGCTTGGCCAGGAAGTGGTAGGCGCCTTTCTTGGTGGCCTGCACCGCGCCCTCCAGGCTGGCGAAGCCGGTGATGATCACCACCTGGAGGCCGGGATACATGAACTTGGCCCGGTCCAGGAGCTCCATGCCGTCCAGGTGGGGCATACGCAGGTCGGTGAGCAGCAGGTCGTAGGGCTGTTGCTCCAGGCGCTCCAGGGCGCGCACCGGGTCGGAGTAGGTGGAGACCCGGTGCCCCAGCTTTTCCAGGATGCGCCGCAGGCTCTTTAGGGCCGAGGCCTCGTCGTCCACCACCATGACGCGGCCGGGCGGGTGCTCCTGGTTGGGGTTGCTCGTGGCCGACATGCCTCTCTCCCTGGGTGCATTATCCCAAGATTATACCTCGCCTCCCGGCGCTGTGCCGAGAGCCGGCCGGTACCGGCCACGGGGCTCTCCGGGCCGGTGTCGTCCCGGCCCGGAGAGTATAACATTTCATGGCGGCTGAAAAGGGGGCCGGCTGGCCGGCTAACAGGGAGGGCTTTGGGCCATGGGCAGGAAGTAGTCCACCACCTCGGGGTCGGCCATGGAGTTCAGGTTCACCGCCTCCGCCCGGGCCACCCCGGACAGCGGCTTGATGATGGGCGCCTCCTTTTAGCTCACCGGCTTGCCAAAGGCCACGCCCGCCTTTTTGAGGGCCTTAACCAGGGCGTCGGCTCCGGGCAGGGAGTCGGTGGCCAGGCGCAGCCGCCGGCCGTCGGCCAGCTCAAACTCCAGGCCGTGGGCCACCTGCGAGTCGAGCATTATGGCTTGGCCGGTCGCGGTGGGGTTGCCGCCGCCAAAGAAAAGCAGCCCCCACTTGAGCCAACGCGGGGCGCGGCGCTGGTAGGGGCGCACCTGTTTGATATCGGCATAGGCGATGCGGTGCTGTCCGCGCAGGCTACCCCAGGTGAATTCCTCCGGCCCCACCTTGATCCAACCGGCCGCGTAGCGGGCGGCCATGGCCAGCAGGGCCACCCCGCAGCCGGCCAAGGGCACCCAGAAGATCAGGGTCATGATTCCCCAGCCGCCGAAGACATCCAGCAGGTCGTCGGGGGAGGCGTTTTCGAACACGATGAGCAAGGGCAGGGCGAAGAACCCGCCGGCGATGAGCAGGCCGACGATGTCCGGCAACACCTGGGCGCTGAGGCGGCCATAGCCCTCGGCCCCCTCCGGTCGCCGGCGCCGGGGGATAAACAGGTAGGCCAAGATGCCCAGCGCCAGGGGAATCCAGGCGTAGGCCCGGCCGGGATAGAGCATCCCGGCCGGGGCGTGGCCGGCCCAGCGGGCGGGCTGGCGGTTAAGGCCCAGGTAGTAGCGGCGGCCGTCCAGGACCATGGTGAGGTAGTTGAAGGAATCGCTCCCCACCGCCAGGGAGGCCATGGGCTGTTCGCCGGGCGAGAAGTAATAGTAGGCGCGGTGGCGGGGGCTGATCTGGTATTTGCGGCCTTGCAGCCGAGGGGCCTCGCGGCCTCCGGCGGCCTGGATGATGATCCTGAAAAGCTCCTCCCACTGCGGCCCCCGGACCTGGCGCAGCCGGTCCTCGGTCTTCTTGGCGATGTAGTCCGGCAAGGCCATGGCGCGGTCGTGCTTCCAACGCGCCTGGCGTTGTTGGGCGGCAAAGTCCTCCAGGTTCACCCGGTTGACATACTCCACCGGCCACAGGTAGAGGCATATGGCCGCCAGCAGGCCGATCAACCCGGCCAGGCGGCGCAGGGCCTCGGGGTGGGTAAGCATCTTGATCATCGGGTACTCCTAACCAGGGCTCAGCGCACCAGGGGCCCCTTGCGCCGCTTGAGTTGCCATTGCAGCACCGCGTCGAAGACGCCGCAGTGCTTCAGGGCCTTGACCGAGGTGGGCACCGGGAAGCGGCTGCAGCCCCAGCTACCAAAGGCGCAAAGGCCGTTGGACACCTTTTTGCACGACGGCGAGTCGGACATGGGTTTGGGCGCATATCCGCCGTCCACGCCCATCAGTATCTTGGTGCGGCACAGGCAGTTGAGCAGTTGGCTGCGGCCTATGCCCCTGAGCAGGGCCTGTAGGCGAAACTCGCTCATGCGCTTTAAACGGGGGGCCAGGCGGGCCAGGTTCTGGGCCTTGATCACCGCCAGGGGCCGGGGCAGCCACTTGCAGTTGTCCAGGATGTAGGCCATGTGCCGGCGATAGGACCCCTCGCCGTCGGCCAGCAGCTTGCAGGTGAGGAAGGCCGCCTTCTGTTCCAGGAAGCGCCGGCCGGAGCACCCGGTCTGCGGCCGGTACCAGTTTAGCAGCCGCGACATCACCTCCTGGCGGATCTGGGCGTAGCGCTTGAGGGCTTCGATGTCGTAGTAGCAGGGGTCGAAGTGCCGGCGGTAGGCGTGGGTGAGGCCGTACTTGCCCTTGGGCCACAGCTTGCGGTCCAGGCCGCGGCGGCAGGCCGCCGACAGGGACATGAACTCGGCCTTGATCTTTCGCAGGCCGTCGGCCTTTTGCTCGGACTTCTTTTCCGCCTCGCGCCACTTGGCGAACTGGCCCATGAGGAACTTCCAGGCGTCGTCGTCGCTCACCTTGTCGTAGGTGGTGCCGCGTTTCTTGGCCAGGGCCTGGCGCACCTTGTGCAAGGGATAGCGGTCGCGCATGGAAAAGGCGTTAAAGAAATCCTGGCCGCCCTGGCCCTGGTCGTACCACTTGCGGTAGGCGTCGTAGAGGTTCTGGGTGGTGTCGTCGGTTATCCAGTCGCGCAGGGCGCGCAGGGATTCGTAGTAGGTGGTGAGGGCGGCCTTCACCAGCCGGACTTGGGGCGAAAAGGTGGTGGCCGTGGTGGTGAGCAGGGTGCACAGGGCGGCCTTGTACTGCCGGCCGGCCGCCTGGCCGGCCGAAGTGGCGCCGCCGGTGACCAGGCTGCCGGCCATGTCAAAGCCCTTTTGCTCGATCCAGCGATGGAACTGCTCGTCGGAAAGCTTGGAGCCCAAAACGGCCTTGAGCCGGGCCAGCTCGGCGCGGCGCAGCTTGGGGGGCAGTTTCTTGAGCGAACGGGCCCAGGCGGTGCGGATGCTCTTGGAATATTTCTTTAGCTGCAGGCTGGAGTCGCACTCGTCGAGCAGGCGCTTGTGCAGGCGTTTGAACATGGCCAGGGCCACCCGCTGCACGGCCTGGTTGTGCTGGCCGGATTTCACCTCGCCGTGGAGCTGGTAGTACCATTCGCCTTCGTCCATGGCCTTACCGATCCACTCCTGGGCCTTCTTCAGCTTGCCCGGGCTGAGGTCCAGGTCCTTGGCCAGGGACTGGGCCATGCCCCACAGGGCCTGCTTGAGTTGGTTGTCGTGACCCAGGGATACCTTGATGCGGCGCATCTGGTCGATGGCCCTTTGCACCGCCTGGTCGCAACCGGTGGTGGCCGCGGCCCGCCGCCAGGGCAGGCGGGAGGCCGTGCAGGCACAGGAGCCCTCGGCCAGGGGCATGGGCGCCGCCGCCCGTGGCGGCTCCAGGTACAGCGCCGGCTTAAGCCGGCTGGTGGGGGCCGGCCCCAGGGGCGGCTGGGGGGAGGGGGTTATCCGGGGCGGGTCCAGGAAGTAGCGCATCAGCTCGTCGCGGGTGATTTTAAAGTCCACGAAGGCCCGCTCGATACCGGCCAGTACCGCCGCCGGGTCCACCTTTTCGGTCAGGCCGAGTCGGCAGTCGGCCGAGGGGCAGAAGATGATCTGGTCCAGGGTGATGTCGTTGTCGCCGTCGCAGACGTAGCTCACCACGCTGATGGCGATCCGGGAGAACTCGATATTGGGCTTGACCTCCTTGAGGTACAGCCGCACCACCCCGGCGGTGCGCGACAGCTTGGCGTACTTGCGCCGCTCGGCGTTGGCCCGGCTGGCCGGGCTCACCGCGTCGGGCGCGTAGTAGCGCTGGCGGCCCAGCACCTTGCCCTTGTCGTCTAAAAGCTCCACCAGCAGGTGGGGGAAGTTCCGGTCGCCCCGGCCCAGGCCCATGACCAGGTAGGTCTCCAGGTAGGCGGTGGAGCTGTTGGCCTTGCCCACCGCAAACACGGCGCGCACGCTTCCCATGCGGCAGGGACTCTTGGCCTTCTGGCGGGTGCGCAGGGCCCGTGCCCCGCCGGTGGCCGAGGGGAAGAACTTCACGCTGTAGTCAGAGCCGCGGGCGCGCTGCACTCGCCAGCCGTTCTGCTGCAGGCCGCCGAGCCAGTTCTCCAGCACCCGGGGACCGCAGCGGCAGAAGCGTCCGTCTCTCTTTTGGTACCCCCCGCTGTGGGGCGCGTTCCGGGGATAGAGCACCTCCACGGCCGCCAGCGCCAGGGACTTGCCGCCTTGGATGCTCAGCGGCGCACCGCCCTGGTAGCGCCGGGCGGTCTTGGCCTGGGCCACCAGCCTGCCGTTGATGCGCAACTGGAGCTCGTCTCCGGTGCGACGCAGGTACACCCGGTGCCAGGCGCCGCGGCGCAGGGGCACCGTGGCCGAGGCCAAGGTCTTGCGCATGCCGTCGGCCAGGATGGCCGCCGTGGCCTGGTCGCCGCCGGAGGGCGTGATGCGCAGGCCGTAGCCCTGGCCGGGCACCGCCCCCCAATGGGCGCTCACCGGCTCGCCGGCGGCCCGGAACTTGAAGTACACCGAGATGTTTTCCAGGGGGATGGAGAAAGCGGTGCGTAGCGGCTGGCGGGAGGTGTTCACCGTGAGCACCGAGTCCTTCACCCGGGCGGCCAGCCCCTCGGTGCGCCAGCAGGCGGCCGAGGGTGAGAAGCGGTCGGAGAAGGGCAGCCGTACCAGGTCGTCGGGCCGGGGGCTGTTGGGACCCAGGGGCACCACGGTGAAGGGCAGGCGGGCCACCAGCCGTCCCTTGATGCCAGGCTGGTACAAGCGCCACTCGTAGCGCCCCGGTTTGAACGAGACCACCGCGTCCACGGTGACCGGCGCGCTCTTGAGGCCGGGCAGGCGCTTTTGGAATTTCACCTGGGCGCGCCCGGGCCGGGAACTCGGCGCGCCGCCGGGCACGGCCACCAGCACCGCCGGCACCAAGACCAGCGACTTGGGACGCACCGTCACCTTGATGCGTTTCTGGCCGGTGTTGTACTCCACCTTGGGCTGTTCGATGGTGGCCACCAGGGGCGGGGCCTTTACCTGTACCGCGGCGGTCTTGAGAATGGAGTAGCCCATTTTGTTGGGATCGGGCCAGACGATGATGCGGTAGTTGCCCACCGGCCGGGGCTTGAAGCTGAAGGTCCCGGCGGTCTTGGCCTGGGTCTTGATGTTTTGATGGGTCTGCAAGCGCGCGGCCCCGGCCGGGCCGATGGATACGTGTACCTCCTTAAAAGGCGGCAGGCCCGAGACATGCGCCACGATGGGCTCGTCGGGCCGGAACACCGGCTTGGCCAGGCGGATCGCCACCGGTGAGGCGTAGTCCACCACCGGCCGGGTGGTGGGGGGCATGGCCCGGATGGTGGTGGGTGGGGTGGTCCTAGTGGTGGTGGGCGGGGTGGCGACATTGGTGGAGGGTCGGTTATTCGGCCGGGCCGGGGGGGGCGAGGTGACCGGCGGCGCCGGGTGTGCCGGCCGGTTGCCGGTGTTGGGACGGTGGCCCGAACCCTGGGTGGTCGTGGGGGGGGACTTCGGGGCGGCGACCACGGTGAAGTTGGCGCGCACTACCACCTTGTAGCCGCCGGCCGGCCAGTTGAGAAAACCGCGCGCCTGGTAGCGCCCTGGCGGCAGCTTGTGAAAATGCAAGGTGCCGCTCTTTTTGCCGGCCAGGTAGGACCACTGTCCGTAACGCTTGTCCGGCCAGTCGACGCGGGCCAGGGTTATCCAGTCCTTGGGGTTGCCCGGGAAGCCGCTGAAGAACACGTCAATGGGCTGGTCGGATCGGTAGACCGACCGGCTCATGCGCAGGTGCGGCCTGGCGTTGGAGGTGGTGGACGACCCCTGCGCGCCGGCGGCCACCCGGAAGGAGACCGAGGCCACCTCGTGTCCGCTGGCCGAGTCGGTGTCGTTCATGCGCAGGTCATAGGAGCCCGGCTTGGACGGGGCCCGGAAGGACATCACCCCGGAGGTGCGTTTTTCCAGGTAGTGGTAGGCGATGTCGTGGCGGTCGTTGACTATCTCCCGGCCGTGGGGGACCCGGGAGGGGATTATGCCCACCCAGGCCGAGCGGTGGTAGGCCGGCGGGGCCTGGAAGGTAACCCTGATGGTCTCGCCCGGGGCGTAGACGCGCTTGTCGATCGACAGCCTGGCGGCGTGCGAGGCCGCCGGCGGGGTGGGCTTGACCGCCGGCGGCACGGGCTTGACCGCCGGCGGGGAGGCCGGCCGGCCCTTGACGCCGGAGGGGTCTGCCGCCGCCTGGCCAAAGCGAATCGAGGCCATGATGCGCTCGAGGATGGCTTGGTTGGCGGCCCAGGTCTTGGCGGGGGCCGCTTGCACCAGGACCCAGTCACTCCCGCCGGGAGCCGCGCCGACTACGACGGTTACAAATCCCTTGTCCTTGCCGTGGGTCAGGGCGCCAAAGGAATATCGTTTGGCCGGCCGTCCGCCCAGGGTGGCGGCGGTGTACTTGTGTTTGACCAGCACCCGCTTGATCTTGGGCATCATGGCGGGGAGGTATATGCCCACCGCGGCGTCGGGTTTCCTTTGGTTGCCCAGGTACCAGCCGGCCAGGAGGCCGCCTTTCTTCAGGTAGCGCCCGAACAGGCGTTGCCAGCCGGGCGGGATCATGATGGTGATGTTGGAGACCTGGTAGCGGGTCCAGGACCCGGCCGTGGCGGCGGGCCGCGGCTTGGCGACCGGAGGTGCCCCCGCCTGGCCAAAGCGAATCGAGGCCATGATGCGCTCGAGGGTGGCCTTTTGGGCGGCCCAGGTCTTGGTGGGCGCGAAATGCATTATGGCCACGTCTCCCCCGCCGGCGGCCGCGCCGCTGACGATGGTCACGTAGGCCGTGCTCTTGCCCCCGCCCAGGAAATCAACCAGGTACTGCTTGGCCGGCCGGCCGTCCACCGTGGTGGTGGTGTACTTGTAGCTGGCGAGTTTCTCTTTCACCTGGGGTATGAGTTTGGCGGGGAAGATGCCCACGCCGGCGTCGGGCTCCTCCACGTCGCCCACGAACCAGGAGACCTTGAAAGGACTTTGCCTGAGCTGGCGCTGGGGCAAGGTTCGCCAGTGGGGCGGAATCTGGATGGTGAGGTTGTCGACCCGGTGCCGGGTCCAGGGGCCGGCGGCCGAGGCCGGGAGCCACCAGCCCAACACCAATATGAGTAGACCCGCCAGGCCCGCGCCCAAGCGCAACGCCTTGGGATGGCCTGTCACCGCCTTGCCCATAAGCCTTCCCCCCGTACGTTCCAGGTTGTAAAAGCGTTGATAATAACACTCCCGGCCGGGTTGATAAACTCGGATGGGTATGATTTTTATTCGTATTTTGTTTGATCGTAATGGGGCGGGCGGGGCCTTGGCGGTGGACGCCGCCACCTCGAGACGAGCGGCGGCACCACCGGCGGGATCAGCTAAGGACTGTGCCGGCTACCGAAGGCGGTGGCCAGCGGCCGGCCCGGTGGGGCCGGGCCGGAGGATTACCACCAGCAGATGTTCTCATCGTGGCTGAAGATGAGCTCTAACAGCTTGTGGTAGTCCTGTTCTTCGTAGAGGTTGTAGCGGGTGACCGGCTCCTGGCCCTGGCTCATGCCGGCCATCAGCTTTTCGGTGGTCTCGTCGGGCTGGTGACGAACGATATACAGAAGCGACATGGCGGCCTCCTAAAACGGAACGATGATCTGGTAGGTGCGGAGCTTTTCGATAATGCCGTCCAGGTCGGCGTATTCCATGTAGCCCCACTTGTCCACGTTAGCTTGGACGTTGGTGAACATCTCGCCTTCTAAGTCCTCGGTCATCTCCAGGTTTTCGGTGAACTCCTCCTCGGTCTTTTCGGCCGGCAGCTCCACCTCGGCGTCAATGAGGAAAAAGGCGGCCCACAGGTTGTCCACCAAAAGCCCCAGGGTGGAGCGCAGCCCCTCCCACGAGTCCTTGGGTTCCCTCACCACGATTGCTATTCTCTCGATTCCTTCCATGTTGTTTCCCTGCGCTAAATGGCGATTGTCAATCTGCCCCGGCGGCCGGGGCGGCTCCAGGTCTGCCCGGTGGCCACGGCCGGGCCTACATCACGATGTAGCGGTCGCAGTCCTCGATCATCATGGCGTGGCGGGCCTGGGTGGCGTAGTTCTTGTCGTCGATCAAGGGCACTGGCTTCTGGAGCTTGAACGCCTCGAAGTTGACATTGCAAAGGCTGATCTCCTTGCAATCCTTGAGCCCCTCGAAACGGGGGTCCTGGGTGAGCAGCACTCCGCGGTTGGTCAGAAAAATAATTGCCTTGCGGCCGGTTTCCCGGATGGCGTGGCACAGACCCAAAAGGTGGTCCAGGTTTTTATCCGAAGAAACCAAGATTCCCAAAACCTCGGCCATGGAATTTCGCTCCTTTTATTCTTGGGGGTTTTTCAACTCGGTTGCGACTCCAACCGGCAGGGAAAATCGTCACCCCCGCCGACTAATAATAATTACCCGCCTGTCCACAAGCACACAAGGATTTTTTAAACCCCATAAAGTCCAAGACATTTCCTGGCAATCACCCGGCCGGAGGTCACGGCAGTGGGGTAAAAACCGTGGTGAGGGTCACGTCGCCCACCTGGCGGGTGACCAGGCGCACCACCGGCGAAGGCACCGTTTGTCCCTCGCGAGTGGAGCGCCAGCCCAGGGCGGGATCGGTCCGGCCCTGCAGGACCTCCACCCGGCATGCCTGGTCCACTGCCAGGTGGCAGCGGCCAAAGTCCCCGCCCAGCTCCAGGCCGCCCTGGTCCAGGGGACGGGCCCGGGCCCCGGGCGGCAGTTGGAACAGCAGCTCCACCTGGTGCCGGCTACCCGCGCTGAGCTGGTCCACCACGGTGATCACTCCCCGCCGCCGGTCCAGGTGTACCCGGCGGCGCAGGTTCACCGGGTCCGGCAGCCGGACGTAGCCGTCAAAGGCCAGGGAGATGAACAGGTGGTTATCGGTACTTTCCAGGCCTTCGACCCGCACCTGGCCGGGGCCGGGCTCCCGCGCGTCCACCCGGACCACGCTGTGGGCGGCTCGGGCGTCGAGCACCCCGGCCAGGGGGCCTTCGGCCGGTGGGCCGGGCAGGGCCAAAAGGGGCTGGCCGTCCAGGCTGACCGACAAGTCCAGGGACCGGGCGCCCCAGCCGGGCCCGGCCGCTTGGCGCGGTGCGCTGCACAGCCGCAGGCCCACCTTGCGTCCGCCGGCCTCGGCCGCCAGCCAGCTCAGCCCGGCGCCGGGCAGGTCGCCCGCCCCGGGATCGCCGCCTCCGGCCAACTGGCGCAGCCACTCGGCGGCCTCCGGTCCGATGAGCCAGAACAGCCCTTCGTCCACCCGCCGGTGGGCCCGCAGGCGGGCTTGGCCCAGCACCACCGCCGCCAGGTTGGCCCCCGGCCCGAAGAGGGGCTCGCCGGTGGAGTCGAACTCCAGCACCGAGCGGACCGGGTCGTAGCCCCACCCCCGGCCCGTCCCCCAGGGCTCGGCCAGGGACCGGCAGGCCAGGGCCAGGGGCGCCAGGGTCTCACCCAGGTGGTCGCGGGCCCAGTCGCGGCCCAGGGCCCAGCCGGCCAGGGCGGCCCAGTGGGTATCGAGCCCCAACTGCCGGGTGGGCCGCGCCGGACCCGGCCGGCCGTAGGTGGCCAGGGCCTCCAGCAGTTTCGCCTGGCCCTGGCTGCGCCATTGCTCGGCCTGGGGTAAAAAGGGCAGCGAGCGTCCCAGCAGCAGCAGGGCGGCGGCCGGGGCCGCCCGTCCGGGAGCCTGGGCCAGGTCCTCGGCCAACACCTGGCCCACCAGGGCCAGGTGCATCAGCACCGAGACCACCACCTCGGCCCCCAGGCGCACCGGGTCGCCGACCATGCGCAGGGCCAGCAGCCAGTTGAGGGACCGCGTGGCCATCAGCCCGGCCGAGGCCCAGGCCGGACCCATGAGCGGCGGGTTGAAGCGGCAAAAGTCCGACAGCGAGGCGGCCAGGGCGGCGGCCAGGGCGGCGTCGCGCCCCACCAGGTGGGCCCGGGCCAGGCGCAGGAAGCGCTGGCCGCCCAGCCAGGGCCACAGGCGCCGCCACTGGGACGGGGCCAGCTCCACCTGGCTGGCCGGGATGGAGGCGTCCAGGCGCGGTAGCGGCTCCCGGGCCTCCACCAGGGCCAGGGTCTGGACGTTGAGTTGATCGAAATAACGGCCGAACTCAGCCACCGCCTCCGGGCTGGTGTTCAGCGGCAGGTGGCGCTCCAGCTCCACCCCCAGGCGGGTGGCCAGTCCCTCGGGCCGCTTAGCATAGCCGCAGGCGCCCAGCAGCTCCTGCCGGGCCCTGGCTCCGGCCAGGTCGCCCACCACCTTTTTGACCATGCGGGTGTGGGGCAGCCGGTCCCAGAGGCTTTTACCAAGAGAGAGTTTCATAGCGCCGACATATTAACACAGCCCCGGCCGCCGCGTCCGTTGGGCCTCCCGCGGGGACCGCCGGAGTGGGCCGCAAGGTGAAGCTTGACGGCCCCCGGTGTGCGGCATAGTATGAGCCACGTTGAGTCCACGGTGTTTTCTCCTTTGATATTAGGGGGAAACCGCATTGCGGGGAAAGCGGGATCAACATGAGCACTCAGGGATATTACCGGGCCCGGGTACCCATGGGCCGCTCGGCCAAGGGAAGCCTCAAGACCCACCTGGGCAAGCTATGGCATAACATGGCCTATGCCTGGACCCTGCCCTCGTCGTGGCGGGTGGCCCTATACCGCATGATGGGAGTGTCCTTTGATGACCCCAAGCGGGTCTTCCTGGGCGACCACGTGCTGTTGGACCGGCTGTTCCCCCACAACATCTCCATCGGTTCCAACGTTCTGATCACCGAGGGGGTGATGATCCTGGCCCATTTCTACGACCCGTCTTTTGACGACCACGTGATGCGGGTGGGGCCGGTGCGCATCGAAGACGACGTGATGATCGGCATGCGGGCCATGGTGGTCAACGCGGTGACCATAGGCAAGGGCGCGGTGGTGGCGGCCAACTCGGTGGTGACACGGGACGTGCCTCCCGGCGCAGTGGTGGCCGGCTCACCGGCCAAGGTGGTGGGCCAAAGGGGCGACACGCGCGCCGACACGGTGGGAGAGTTGGACCAACTCCAGTTGGGCTCTGGCTGAGCCCCGGCGCCGGGCCGGGCCCCAAGCGGCCGGGCTGGTTGATACTTTAAAATTGCTATAATAGCTGCGCGGCCGCGGTGGCCGGTGAGATGAGTATAGGAAGAACGTTGCATGATCAAGCCGTTTAGCATGTCGGCCCGAACCTGGACCGGGATAGCCCTGGCCGTCTTGGTGGCCTTGGGTGCCCTGCTGCGGTGGTGGGGAGTGAACTGGCCGCCGCTGCATCCTGACGAGTGGACTTGGCGCATCGTGGAGCACATCTCCCATGGCCATCCCTATTTTCCCTTCAAGGGGCTGTGGCACCAGGCCCTGTTCATGCTGCTGGGCCTTTGCTACTGGCCGGTGAGCTGGGTGGTGGAGGCCTGGCAGTCCCTGGTGGGTCCGGCCGGCGCGGCCGGCGGCCAGGTGGACTACCTGCTCTACGGCCGGGTGATGGTGGGGCTCCTTAGCGCCCTCAACGCCTGGGCCGCCTACAGCCTCTTGCGCCGGGCGGTGGACTCGCGCACCGGGGCCCTGGCCGCGGCCCTGCTTATCGCGGTATGCCCCCTGCTGGTGGCCCAGGCGCACTACCACACCGTGGACGCGCCGCTGGCCCTGGCGGTGACCCTGTGCCTCATCGCGGCGGTGAACCTCTACCAGCAGGGCCGCTGGTGGGACTATCTCCTGTGCGGCCTGGCCGCGGGCATCACCATCACCACCAAGGTCAACGCCCTGGTCATCCTGGGTCCGGTGGGCCTGGCGGTGCTGCTGCGCAACCTGGAGCACGGCGGCCGGTGGCCCCGCTCCTGGCTGCTGCTGCCGCTGGTGTTGGTGCTCGGCCTGGCCGCCGGTTTGATCATCGGCTACCCCGGCTTCATCTTTGGCGACAACCTCTTTGAGCTCTACGGCAACATGGCGGCCACCTACACCAAGGCCCGCTACAGCGCTACCGCCTCCTTCATGGAGAGTCCCCTGGGCGACCGGTTGGCCTGGTCGGCCCTCACCTTTGGCCACGCCATAGGTTGGGAGATCGTGGGCCTGTACCTGGTGGGCCTGGCCCTGGCCCTGTGGCGGCGCCAAAAGGCCATATGGATTATCGGCTCCTATCCCCTCTTGTTCTATTTCCCCTACGTGTTTCTGGCCAACCGCATGGCCGAACGCGACCTGCCCTCGCTGGTTCCCTCCCTGGTGGTGGTGGCCGTCTTCGCCCTGGTGTTCGCGGCCCGGCGCTGGTTGCCGGCCAAGGCCGCGGCCCCGTTGGTGGGGGTGGTGGCCCTGGGGTTGGCCCTCAGCCCCCTGATGACCAGCGCCCGGGTGGGCTACCTCTTTTGGCAACGCGACACCCGGCACCAGGCCCGCGATTGGATAATCGACACCCTGGAGCCGGACGCCCTGGTGTTTTACGGGCGCTATTCACCGGAGAAGTTCCAGCACAGGCGGGGCCATATCGCCTCGGACAAGGCCGGCTACTACCGCCGTCGGCACGCCTACCTGGTGCACTCGTCCACCGACAGCGACCGCGAGTACTACGTTTTCAGCGGCAAGGCCCGCACCCGGCGCGGCCAGTTCTTCAACCGGCTGGACGCCGAGTTCCAGAAGGTGAAGGTCTTTGACCTAAAGGCCAGGGGGCCGCAGGACCTGGCCCCGGGACGGCGGCTCTTTCCCATCTTCGCCAGCCCGGAGCTCACCCTGTATTCTGGGCACAAGCCGCGGGTGATCACCCAGCCGCTGCCCCTGGTCCACCCCACCCGCCGGGCGGCCGCCCCCTACTTCATGTCCTACACCAACCACGGGTACTACAGCCTCGACGACGCCAGCGCCGTGCTCACCGGCCGGGGCCGCCTCACCCGGGTGCTGCGTACCCCGGCCCCCCTGGTGGAGGCCGAGGTGGAGATCATCAACCTGGGCAAGCGGGTCACCAAGGTGAAGTTCAGCCAGGGGCCCTGGCCGGCGAGAAGCCGCCGGCTTTATCCCGGCCAAATCTGGCGGGCCGCCTTCCAGCCCACCGCCTGGCCCTGGTTCGTGGGACGGGTCTATCCCTTTACCATCAGCGCCTACCCGGTGCAGCCGGTGCTGATGCGCCTATTCACTGATCCCCTGGTGATGGGTTGGCGGGCCCTGGAGCGTGGCGAGTTCCAGAAAGCCGCCGCTCGCCTGCGGCGGGCGGTGGCCGCCCATCCCCAGGCGGTGATGCCGCGGGCCTTGTTGGCCGCCGCCCTGCTGCAAAGCGGTGACCTGGCCGGCGCCCAGAAGGTATGGCCGGTGGATGGCGGAGGGATCGAGCCCTTGGTCAAGCTGGCCGAGTCCCGCGCGCCCCGGGACCAGTGGCTGGCCCAGATGGCCTCCTTCACCGGGTATTACCCCGACCTGTTGCTCAACGCGCTCACCCGGCGTTACCGTTTCAACTGCTGGCCGGCCGGGCCGTCGGAACAACGGTTCACTGGGATGGACTACAGCGTGATGGTCATCCCCCTGGAGGGGAAAGAGGCGCCCGGCAGTCTCACGGTTATCCGGTTGCACGACTACCTGCCGCCGCGGGACATGCAGGCCGAGGTGGTGCTGTCCTGGCGCGGCAGCCTCGGGGCCGACGGGGTGAAGAAGGTGATGGTGTGGATGAAGCCCGCGGGTCCCGGCCCGGCCGGCCAGGGGCAAAAGGTGGAGCTTAAGGCGACCGATCTCAGTTCGCCCACCGGGCGCAAGACCCTGCGCCTGGCCATGCGCCCTGGCGACCCGGCCCAGCGCTGGTCCCTGCACCTGCGGGTCTCGGGCAAGCGCAACGTGCGAGTAGAGTCGCTCAAGGTGACGGTGGAGCCCCGCGCCCTGCTATTCGCCTCGGCCCGCTGGGTTTTGCTGGCCCGGGGACGCCTGTTGCTGGCCGCCGACCAACTGGCCCCAGCGGCCAAGCTGCTGGCCCGCTTGGCCGCCCTGGACCCCGGGTTCACCCCGGCGCTCAAGCCCCAGGTGCGGGCCCTGCTGCAGGCCGGACGCAAGGACGCGGCCGCCGCCCGCCTGAAGCAGGCCCTGCCCTACTTGGACGGGCGGGTGGGGCTGCTTGCCTGGGGGGCGGACTTGGCCGCCGAGCTCAACGCCGGCCAGGTGAAAGCCGCCTATGACCAGGCCCTGGCCGCCCACCGGGCCCCGCACCGGGTGGGGGCGAGCTTTGCCAACGGCATGCGGCTGCGCGGCTACGATATCTCCAGCCGCCGGGTCCCGGCCGGCGGCACGGTGAAGCTGCGCCTGGTGTGGGACTTTACCCGCCGGCCCCAGCGCAACATCACCGTCTTTACCCACCTGGTGGGTCCCGGCGGCCGGCTCAACTACGATCACTTCCTGGACCACGGCCGGGTGCGCATGGATCGCGGCCGGCCCGGCCGGGTAGTGGTGGAAAACCTGGTTCTGAAGATACCGCCCAAGCAGGCGCCCGGCGCCTACGAGCTGGAGGTGGGGATGTACTGGGGCAAGAAACGCCAGGCGGTGACCGCGGGACCCGGCCAAGGAGGCGACATCCTGCGCCTGGGCAAGGTCGAGGTGACCGCGCCCTGAGGGCGCACCCAGCGACTGCAATAACTCCAACGGGAGAATAGATGATCATGGACAAGGCGTCGCTTTTTCGCCAGCGGGTTATCCTGATAACCGGTGGCGTAGGTACCGTGGGCCGGGCCCTGCTCTATAAGCTGCTGGAGCTGGAACCGGCCGAAGTGCGGGTGTTGGACAACGACGAGACCGGCTTGTTCCTGCTGATGGAGGAACTGTGCGGCCGCCAGGGGGTCAACTGCTTTTTGGGCGACGTACGCGACTGTTCCAAGCTGGCCTCGGTCATGGAAGGGGTGGATATCGTATTTCACGCCGCGGCCTTCAAGCACGTGCTGCTAAGCGAGTACAATCCCTTCGAGGCGGTGCAGACCAATATCCTGGGGGTGCAGAACATAATCCAGGTGGCCATCAACGCCGGGGTGAACCGGGTGATCTTCACCTCCAGCGACAAGGCGGCCAACCCCACCAACGTGATGGGCACCTCCAAGCTCATGGGCGAGCGGCTCATAACCGCGGCCAATATCGTCAGCCCCAATCCCCGGCGCGTCTTTTCCTCCACCCGTTTCGGCAACGTGCTCGGCAGCCGGGGTTCGGTGGTGCCGATCTTCGCCCAGCAGATCGCCGCCGGCGGTCCGGTGACCCTCACCGACCGCCGCATGACCCGCTTCATCATGACCACCGGCCAGGCGGCCGAGCTGATCCTGGATGCCTGCCGCCTGGCCGTGGGCGGCGAGGTGTTCATCAGCAAGATGCACGCGGTGGCCATCGCCGACCTGGCCCAGGTGATGATCGACGAGTTGGCCCCGGCCTTTGACCACGACCCGGCGGCGGTGGAGATCACCGAGATCGGGGCCAAGCCGGGCGAGAAGATGTACGAGGAGTTGCTCACCACCGACGAGGCCGGCCGCTCCCTGGAGATGGCCGGCATGTTCGTCACCATGCCGGCCTTCAGGGGTATGTACACCCAGCGCAAATACCAGTACCCCGAGGCCGCCCCGGCCGGCCACACCCCCTACACCTCCTCGGAGGCCCCGCGCCTGGAGCTGGAGGAGCTGCGCGCCTGGGTGCGGCGCCACGGCATCCTGGACGAATTTCTGCCCCACGGCGAAAGGAACCGCTGACATGTCCGGGATGCGCGTATTGGTCTTGGGGGCCGACGGTTACCTGGGCTGGGCCACCTGCATGCACCTGTCGGCCGCCGGCCACCAGGTGGCCGGGCTGGACAACTACTTCCGGCGCGACCTGGCTCGCAACCTGGACCTGCCGCCGTTGCTGGACCCGCCGGCCTTGCCCCAGCGGGCCCGCTTATGGCGGGAGCGCAGCGGCCGCGAGATACCGGTCTTCATCCAGGACCTGTGCGACTACGACGCCCTGGTGGAGGTGATGCGCCGCTTTGAGCCCCAGGCGGTGGTGCACTACGCCGAACAGCCCAGCGCGCCGTACTCCATGATGGGACCGGCCGAGGCCCGCACCACCCTGGTTAACAACCTGGTTAGCACCCTCAACCTGGTGCAGGCCATCGGCGCCCTGGACCGCGGGGTGCACGTGGTCAAGCTGGGCACCATGGGGGTCTACGGAACCCCCAATATCGACATCGAGGAGGGCTACCTCACGGTGCAACACAAGGGCCGCGAGCACACCTTCCTCTACCCCAAGACGCCGGGCAGCCTCTACCACCTCACCAAGGCCCAGGACGGCGACCTGCTCTACTTCTACTGCCGTATGTGGGACCTGGCGGTGACCGACCTGAACCAGGGTCCGGTCTACGGCATCTTCAGCCAGGAGGCCGGCGACGACCCCCGCCTGCTGCCTCCCCTGGCCTACGACGACATCTTCGGCACGGTGCTTAACCGGTTCGTGGTCCAGGCCGCGGCCGGGGTGCCGCTCACCGTCTACGGCCAGGGTGGCCAGACCCGGGGCTACCTCAACCTCATGGATACCCTCACCTGCGTGCGCCTGGCCCTGGAGAGCCCGGCCGAGCCCGGCCAGTACCGCGTCTTCAACCAGTTCACCGAGACCTTCACCGTGATGGAACTGGCCCGGGCCGTGGTGGAGGCCGGGGCCGAGCTGGGCTTGCAGGTAGAGGTGAACAACATCCCCAACCCCCGCCGCGAGGCCGAGGAGCACTACTACAACCCGGTCCACCGCGGACTGTTGGAGTTGGGCCTGCAACCCCACTACCTCGACACCGCCATGTTGGTTAAGATGCTGCGCTTGGTGCTGGAGCACCGCGACCGCATCCGCCGCGACCTCATGGACCCCCGGGTGACCTGGCAGGGCGGGGCCTAGCCGGCTCCGGCCTCACCCGCGCCCCAGGCGCGGCCGGCTGAACCGACGGCGCTGGGTGGCGCTGGGGGGGTGATCCGGGTGGGGGTGGGTCGTGGGCTCAGTCGGATTGGCGGGCCTGGGCCTCCGGGTCGGCGGCGGGGTCGGCCCGGTCGCCTCGCAGTTGGTCCAACTGGTGCTGCAAGATGGCCAGCGTCTGGATGGAGCGGGCCTGGCGGCGCTCCATCTCCTCGAACTTGAACATCAGGTAAAACAGCATCGCGAAGATAATCAGCAGGGCGACGACGATGATGAAGAACATGCGGTTCTCCATCATGGCCAGGCGGGCGAAGAAGTCCATGGCCTCGGGGAACAGGGCCGCCAGGCCGATGAACAGCAGCATCACCGACCAGGTCAAGGCCGAGGCGATACCCACCCGGTCCTGTTTGAGCAGACGCAGGGAATGCCATATGCCCAGGCAGGCGCAGGCGGCGATGAGGATGGTGATGGTGGTGATCTTCATTTTTTCCGCCGGTAGTTTTGGTCCAGCCAGGCCTTGCACATGGCCCTGAGCACCCCCACGCCGTAGCGGATGAACCCCTTGCGCGATTTGCCGCTGGTGCGATCCTGCAGGTCGATGGGCGCTTCCGATATCGTGAGCCCGGCGTGGGAGAAGCGCATGAACATCTCGGCCGCGATGTACTGCGGCTCCAGCATACGGTCCAGCACGGCGGACATGCGCCGCAGGGACCCGGCTTTGAACCCCCTAAAGCCGCACATGGTGTCGGTGAGATCATAGCCGGTGATGCGGTTGATGGCCTTGGTGTAGTAGGGCAGCATGGTGCGGCGGAAGAAGGGGGCGTCGTCGTAGTTGCTGCCCAGGATGCGGCTGCCCACCACGAT
>Ga0256835_1000655_pt1 | contig 24050 bp, 29 predicted proteins | sample PIR30metaG_FD_185972 | JGI IMG/M metagenome (GOLD analysis project Ga0256835, IMG submission 185972) | Hydrothermal vent microbial communities from East Pacific Rise, Pacific Ocean - PIR-30 | ecosystem: Environmental > Aquatic > Marine > Hydrothermal vents | place: Pacific Ocean: East Pacific...
ACCCGCCCCTTGGCCCCGAGCAGGCGGTCGAGGAAGCGCGCCCCCAAAAGCCGCTCCCCCTTGGGCCCGAGCACCAGGCCCCCCTTGCCCTCGCCGGTGGTGCCCTCGCGCTTTAAAAAGCCCTCTTCGAAAAGGCGCGTCATCGCCGCCTCGACGTCCTCCGGGGAAAGCCCCCGTTCTTTAAAGGCCCGCTCGATGAGGGCGCGGAGCGCTTCCTCGGTGAGGGGGCCGGGCTCGGGCTGAAAGCGGCGCCTCTGGTCCTTGTAGCCGGAGTCGAGAAGGTCTTCCGCGATCCAGGAAAAGACCTCGGCCGCACTCGGCGGGCCGGCGCGTTGCCGGTAGCGCACCGGGCTCATCGCTTTTGAAAAAGGCCCTCCTCCCGGGTCAAAAACCCCTCGCCCACCAGCGCCTCAAGCCTCGCCTCGGCGAGCGAGAGGGCAAGCGCCTCGTCTTCTTCCGGCGGGATCAGCCCGGGCACCTGGGAAAGCGCCGCCTTGACCGCCTCGAGGGGCCCTTCCGGGAGCTCGAGCGCGCCCCCTTGGGCGAACCAGGCCCGGACCTCGCCGAGTCCCTCGGTGCCGAACTCGGCGAGGAAGGCCTTTTCCAGCAGGTCTTTTGCGAGCGCCTCTTCCCCAATCGCCTCGCCCTCGTAGCTCGGCTCGAGCTTGCCGGTGACCGCGAAGAGCCCCTTGTGGAGGTCGTAGGGCCGGACCAGGGCGGGGTCGTTGTAGATCAGGTGCCGCCTCAGCGCCCCCGCCGCCGCCGCCTCGGCGAAGGCGATGGGAAGCCGCTGGCTCACCCCGGAGGCGGCCTCGACCCGGGGGTCTTTGCGGGCCAGGAAGGCGAGCCGTTCCACCACCCGGAAAAGGGGTTCGGGGAAGGTGACCTCCTCGGGGATCTTGGCCTCCTGGCGGGTGATCTTGAGGCCCTCTTCCAGGGTCCTCGGGTAGTGGGTTCGGATCTCGGCCTCGATCCGGTCTTTCAAGGGGGTCACGATGCGGCCGCGGGCGGTGTAGTCCTCGGGGTTGGCGGTGAAGACGAGCCAAAGGTCGAGGGGAAGCCTCAAGGGGAAGCCCCGGATCTGCACGTCGCCCTCTTCCAGCACGTTAAAGAGCGCGACCTGGACCTTGGGGGCCAGGTCCGGGAGTTCCTGGAGCGCGAAGATGCCCCGGTTCGCCCGGGGCAAGAGGCCGTAGTGGATGGCCTCGAGGTCGGCCAGCTCCCGCCCCCTTCGCGCCGCCTTGATGGGGTCGAGGTCGCCGATCAGGTCGGCCACCGAGACGTCCGGGGTGGCGAGCTTTTCCAGGTAGCGCTCCTCGCGGGAGAGCCAGACGATCGGGGCCTCGTCCCCTTTTTCCCGAAGCAGGCGTTTACCCTCGGGGGAAACCGGATTCAACGGGTTATCCCGCATCGGCGTCGGCAAGGCGGGGACGGCCTCGTCGAGCAGGGTGGGGAGGAGGCGGGTGAGGCGGCTTTTGGCCTGGCCCCGGGTACCGAGAAAGATCACGTCGTGGCCGGCCAGGATGGCGGCCGCCAGGGCGGGGAAGACGCTCTCCTCGTAGCCGTGGATGCCGGGGAGCAGGGGAGCGCGGGATTTTAGCCTTTCGATCAGGTTTTCCCGCACCTCCTCCGGCACCGAGCGGCGGAGCTTTTCCAGGGGGTAGCTCGCTTTCAGTTCGCCGAGGGTCTTGGGCCTCACGGCACCACTCTAATCCGCCACGCTCTCGCCACGCCTGGTTTCCTAGCCTGCCGCCTGGGAGGTGGAGATGCGAGGTTGGTGGAAGGGTTTGGGGTTTTTGCTCCTGCTCGGGTTGCTGGCCGCTTGCGGCACGGGAGGCGGCGCCGCCGACGGCTGCCAGCCGGCCCACTTCGACAGCGGCTGCACCTTCGACGGCGGGGCCACGTTCAACTGAGGAGGGAGGCAGGGAATGAAGAGGTTCAAGTATCTGGCGCTCGGGGCCTTCCTGGGCACGCTCGGGCTTTGGGGGATGGCGGTGACCCTCCCCCACACCTTCGCGCCCGGGGACGAGCTCAAGTCGGCGGAGATGAACGCCAACTTCCAGGCGCTCCGGGACGCGGTCAACGAACTCGAGGCCAAACTGGCGGCGGTCGAGGCGACGATGCAGGCGCTGCCCAGCCAGCGGGGGAAGCTGGCCTACGTCTGGGTTAGCGCGGGGGGGACGGCGAACGCCGCCCTGCAGTTTAATTCCGCCGGCGGGACGATTACCGCGCACAAGGTGTCCACCGGGGTCTACGACGTGACCATCCCCGACCTCGCGCTGAATCCCGCCGATGATCCCGGCGGAAGCATGCAGGTGACCGGATACGGTGCCGGGGCCGCCCACTGCAAGATTTACTACTGGGTCGCTTCCAGTCCCAATACCACGGCGCGGGTGACCTGTTACGACAGCACCGGCGCCCCTGCCGACGCCGCCTTCACCCTGCTCGCGATCCGTTAGCCGGCGGATGGACAGGGGGCCGGTCGGCCGCTCCCGACTAGCCCGCGGGGGGCTCCGGCCACTCGCGGCGGAGGTAGGCCCCCAGCTCCCGCAGGTCCTTGAAGTAGCGGGGAGGCCCGTCCAGGGGCTTGAGCTCGATCCGCAGCTGGCCGTCCTCGGTGCGGCGCAGCCGCAGGGTGTAGGTGCGGCTTTGGCGTTGCATGCCGGGAGGTTAGCGCCGCCGGCGTGGCCGGGGCGTGGCGGCCGCGTCGTGTTCCTGGAAGAAGGCCCGGTAGGGGCCGGGGATCGCCGCCCCCTCCCGGGCCAGCGCCCGGGCTTTCTCCGCCCGCCCCTGTTCCAGGTGGTGGCGGAGGGCGGCGGCGAGGACGAAGCTCAGGATGATCTGGTGCCCGGTGCGGCGGGCCAGCGCCAGGGCCTCCTCGAAGAGGCGGTCGGCCTCCTGGAGGCGGCCGGTCCGCCCGGCCAGCTCGGCCATGACCCGGATGGCGTTGGCCTCGCCCACCGGGTTCCCCTCGGCCCGGAAGCGCCGCAGGGCCTCGGCGTTGAGCCGCCGGGCGGCGGCCAGCCGCCCCAGGTTCATCTCGGCGATGGCCAGGGTGTTCCGCGCCCAGGCGTTCATCTCCCAGGCCTCGCCGCCCGCCCGCAGGGCCTGGCGGCAGGCGGCGGCGGTTTCCCGGTGGCGGCCCAGCCCCTGCAGCGCCACCGCCCGTAAGTAGTGGGCGTGGGCCTGGGCGTCGGGGTCGAGGTCGCCGGCCTCGAGCAGCCGGGAGGCCCGCTCCAGGGTCTCGGCGAACGCTCCCTGGCGAAAGGCCAGGTCGGCGTAGCCCAGGTCGACCCGGCGCGAGAGCCAGGGGAGGCCGCGGGCCCGGGACCGGGTCCGCTCGAGCAGCCGGCGGGCGCCGTCCCAGTCGGCCAGGGCGAGGTGGATGCGGTAGCGCGGGATGAAGGTCTCCATCTCCAGCCGGTCCCGTTCCTCCTCGGGGGTGTGGGCCAGGGCGCGGTCGAAGAGGGCCAGCGCCTCGCGGTAGGCGAAGGCCCGTTCGGCCTCGAGGGCGGCCGCCCGCCAGCGCCGGGCGGCGGCGGCCGGCTCCCCGGCGGCCAGGAGGTGCTCCGCCAGGGCGGCCTGGGGGATCCGGTCCTCGAGGGCGTGGGCCAGCCGGCGGTGCCAGTGGACCCGGGCCTCCCGGGAAAGCCCCTCCAGGATCGCCTCGGCTACCAGGTCGTGGGCGATGCGGCCCCGCCGGAAGAGCCCCAGCCGCTCGAGCTCGTCGCTGGCCTCGGCCACCGCCAGCGGGGTGGCCTGGAGGAGTTCGATGGCCAGCTCGATCCGGTAGGCCTCGCCGGCGACGGCGGCCAGCGCCGCCAGCTGCTGGGCCCGGCTCGAGGCGGTCTCCAGACGGCCGCGGAGCACCGAGCGGGGCCCGGCGGACTCGGGCTCGGAGGCGAGCTGGAGCAGGAAGAAGGGGTTGCCCCCGGCCCGACGGTTGAGTTCCGCCGCCCGCGGGCGCTCGAGGCCGAGCATGGCGGCCGCCGCCCCCGCGTCCAGGGGCTCGGGCACCAGCTCCACCGCCCGGCCGGCGGCGAGCTGCTCCTGCACCCAGGCGGCGACCGGAGCGGGGAGCGTGCCCCGGCGGTAGGCGGCCAGGAAGGGACCGGGGGCCAGCTCCTCGCTGAGGTGCAGCAGCAACTGGGCGCTGGCCGAGTCGAGGTACTGCAGGTCGTCGACCCCCAGCACCCATTGGTCTTCCAGAAAGGGGCGCAAGAGCTCGGCGAAGGCGGCGACGAAGCGGGCCGGAAAGGCGTTGGCCGGGGGCTCGCCGAGCTCCGGCACCACCCGCGCCAGCTCCCGGGCCGCCCAGTCCGGCGGCGCCGCCCCCTGGGCCAGCAGATCGCGGACCCCCCGGGCCAGGGTGGCGTAGGGGACCGCCGGGTCGCCGGGGCGGCCCCGGAGGACCAGCCGCCGGCGCCCCAGGGCGGCGACGAACTCGGCCAGCAGCCGGCTTTTGCCGATGCCGGGCTCGCCGGAGAGGAAGACCGAGCGGCCGGCCTCGAAGGCCCGGTGCATCGTCCGGAGCTCGCGCTCGCGCCCGGCGAAGCGGCTGCCCGGGGCCTTGAGCGGCCGGGCGCGGCCCTCCTGGATCGCCCGGGCCAGCGCCCGGGTCTCGGGCTCCGGCGGCAGCCCCAGCTCCTTTTCCAGGAAGGCGGCGAACCGCCGGTAGACCCGGAGCGCCTCCGGACCGGCGCCGGCGTCGGCGTGGCGGCGCATCAGCTCGCGCACCGCCGCTTCGTTCAAGGGGTCCTCCCGCAGCAGCGTTTCCAGCAGGCGGGCGGCGGCTTCGGGGTCGGCGGTGCCGCCGGCCCGCCGCAGCAGCAGGCGGGCCCAGAGCTCACGGTGCCGGGCGCGCTGGTGGCCCAGCCACTCCTCCAGCTCCGGGGGCAGGTCGGCCTCCAGGCCCTCGAGGAAGGGACCCCGCCAGAGCCCGAGGGCGGCTTCGGGGTCGGTCTCGGCCAGGGCGGCGAAGCGGAGCGCGTCGACCTCGATCTCGGCCAGGGCCAGCCGGCTGCCGGCGCGGAGCACCAGGCCGGGGGCCGCCCGCTGGAGCCGGTAGAGCTCGGCCCGGAGATTGGCCCGGCCGCTCGGGCTGGCCCAGAGGAGTTCGGCCAAGGGCTCCCGCTCGGCGGGGCCCTCCAGCGCCAGGTAGGCGAGCAGGAACCAGGTCTTGCGGGAGCGAACGGCCAGGCGGACCCCTTCCCGCTGGAGCCGCGGCGGGCCCAGTAGCCGGAGCGTGTAACCCGTCATCCGATTCCTTTCACTTTAACAAGGGACACCGGCCCCGGTGGGTAGGATGGCCGGGTGGAGTTCGTCTGCCTGGGGCCCGAGGAGGCCGGGGCCCGCAGCGAGCAGCTGCTGGCGGTCTGGCTTCGCGCCTTCTCCGGCCCGCCCTACTTCGTCGAGCCCGACGAGCTCCGGCGGGTGCGGAGGCTCTTCCGCCGCCACCTCCGGACCCCCGGCTTCCGGCTGGTGGCGGCGCTGGAGGCGGGAGCGCCGGTCGGCTTCGCCTACGGCTTTCCCCGCCGCCCGGGCGAGCCCTGGACCGAGGAGGTGGCGGCCTCGCTGCCCCGGCTGCTCAGGGAGCGCTGGCTCGAGGGGGCGTTTGGTTTCGTCGAGTTCGCGGTGGATCCCCGCTACCAGGGGCTCGGGGTGGGGAGCACGCTGCACGACCGTCTGCTGGCGCATGCCCGGGAACCCCGGGCGGTGCTCACGGTGCACGCCCACGCCCCCGCCGCCCGCTTCTACGCCCGGCGGGGCTGGCGGCGGCTGGGCTGGCTCCGGGGCGCGCCCTACTGGATCCTGGGCAAGGAGCTGGAAAAGCGATAGGGCGCCGGGGGAACCGGCGCCCGCCTTGGGGGTCGTGCCCTCAGCCGGGGAAGCCCTCGAGGAGCTTTTCCACCTCTTCCCGGTGCTCGGTCTCGTCCTCGATCATCGCGTGGATCCGGGCGGCCAGCCCGAGGTCGCCGAGTTCCTCGGCCTGCCGCATCCGCTCGGCGTAGCGGGCCAGGGTCTCGGTCTCGGCCTGGAGGACGGCCTGGAGCATCTCCCGGGGGGTCCCGGCCTCGGGGACCGGCGCCGGCCGGGCGGTGGGCACCCCGCCCAGGGCGACGATCTTGTCGGCCAGAAACTGGGCGTGGGCAAGCTCCTCCTTGGCCTCGGCCAGGAAGAAGGCCCGGAGCGCCGGACGGTGGGGGCCCTTGACCCGGGCGGCGAAGGTGGTGTAGGCGATGACCGCCTGGTACTCGTGGGCCAGGTCCTGATTGAGTGCTTGGATAAGTTCCTGTTTCATCGTCTCCCCCTCCGTTCAAAATCATAATCGAAATGAGGATGGAAATGCAAGCCCGGCCGCGGGTTGAGAAATATTAATATTGTTGATAAAGTTAGACTAAAGGGGGTAGACGATGGGTCGGATCTATGGACGGGTAGAAGGACCGGAGGATATCAGGCGGATCAACTGCATCATTCGCGACGAGATGCTCGAGGTCGAGACCGAGGGCCAGCTCACCGATCTGAAGAAGCGCTCGGACTACCTCTGCACGCTGACCTACTCGCCGTTTTGGAAGAAGCGCTTCGGCCCCATGGTCGAGGAGCTCCGCGAGGTCGCCTGCGAGGAAAACCGGGTGAGCGTGCGGCTGGCCAACTACGTCGCCCGCTACCACGGCTGGGAGAAGACCTACGACCCCTGGGGCAAGGAAGAGGGCACGATCGAGGAGCGGCTGAAACAGCTCCCCGAGGAGGCGATCAAGGAGACCGCCGAGACCGCGGTCAGCCTGGAGCTCTCGCCCAAGATCCTGGAGGAGCTTAGGCGGGCCTTCTGCACCATCCGCAAGGCGATGGTCATGGCCCAGAACGAGGAGGAGCTGCGCCGGCTCAAGCGGGCCAGCGACCTCCTGGTCGCCAGCACCCAGACGCTCGGCTTCCGCGAGCACTTCGCCGAGGAGCTGAAGGCGATCGACGAGCTGGTCGAGCTGGAGCAGGGCCGGACCGTCAAGCTCGCCAACATCATCGCCTCCGTGCAGGGCTGGAAGGTCCATTTCGAGAAGTGGACCGCCGACGAGGTCCCGGTCGAGGAGTCGATCGACGAGTACGTCCAGCGCGTCCTCGAGGAGGAGGAGAAGGCCAGCCGCTACATCCCCACCGAGGCCAAGTACAAGGCCGGCCGCACCCTCTGGATCGTCTACTACCACGAGGGCCGGAAGCGCCGCTACGCCAAGAGGATCTACGTGCCCGGCTACGCCACCGACTTCAAGCTCGAGGGTCCGGGCGAGTTCGAGAACCGCTTCGGCCGTAAGGTCTGGGGGGTGAAGCTCACCTACCGCTCCCGCATCGCGCCCACCACCGCCCGCATCCGCGGTCACCTGGTGCACCTTCCCGAACGCTGGATCACCCGGACCAAGGTCATCCCCCTGCCGCGGGAGGCCCGGGACGTCCAGCTGGTCTTCGAGCGTCCCCCCGAGGCCTACGACATCGCCTAGGCGATGGGTCGGTTGATCGCCGACCCCAGCCTGGCCGAGCGCAGCTTCGTCTTTGACGACCGCGAGGACGCCGGGCGCGTCCTCGCGGTCATGCTTTCCGGTTACCGGAAGGCCCCCGATGCGGTGGTGCTGGCGATCCCCGCCGGCGGGGTCCCGGTGGGGCGGGTGCTGGCCGAGGCCCTGGGACTCCCGTTCGAGTTGATCTTCGTCCGCAAGCTGCACTTTCCCGACAACCCGGAAGCCGGCTTCGGGGCGGTGTCCGAGGGCGGCGAGGTCCTGCTCAACCCCGAGCTCGCCGCCCTTTTGCCCCCGGAGACGATCCGGCGGGTGATCGCGGAGGAGCTCGGGGCGCTGGCGGAACGGGTCCGCCGGTTGCGGAAGCGGCCGCCCCGGGACCTTCGCGGCAAGACCGTGATCCTCACCGACGACGGCCTGGCCAGCGGCTACACCATGCGGGCGGCGGTGCGGGAGGCCCGCCGGCGGGGGGCCCGCCGGGTGGTGGTGGCGGTGCCGACCGCCTCCCGGGCGGCGGTATCCCGGCTACTGCCCGAGGTGGACGAGCTCTACGTCGCCAACCTGCGAAGCGGGCCCGCCTTTGCGGTGGCCGACGCCTACCGGCGCTGGCGGGACCTGGATCTGGACGAGGTCGAGGCCCTACTTTCGGCGCAGGAAGACGCCCTCGACCAGCAGCAGGGCGACCCCGACGACGACCAGGGCGTCGGCCAGGTTGAAGACCGGCCATAGCCCGGGGCCGAGGTCCAGGTAGTCGATGACGTAGCCGCGGCCGATGCGGTCGATGGCGTTCCCCAGCGCCCCGGCGGCGATCAGCGAGAGGGCCAGCTGGGTCCAGCGGTTGGGGCGGCCGAAGCCGAGGTAGACGAGCAGGATTACCCCGGTGGCCAGGGAAAGCCAGCCCAGGAGCTCGCCGTTGCCCTGGAAGAGCCCGAAGGCGATGCCGGTGTTCTTGACGTAGGTCAGGTAGAGCCCGGGCAGGAAGGGGTCGGGGACGGGGTCGAGGTGGCGCTCGGCCCAGAGCTTGGCGATCTGATCGAGCACGATCAGGACGGGAACCAGGACGGTGGGCACGCCCCGAGTCTAGCACGAGGAAATCTTTTGCTATATAATCGCACGCTGAGACGCGCCGCGGGCGCGAGGGGAGAAGACCATGTCGAGGGTATGCGAAGTTAGCGGAAAGAGGCCCGTGGTGGCCAACAAGATCGTTCGCCGCGGCAAGGCGAAGCGCGAGGGCGGGGTGGGTAAGAAGACCACCGGCATCAGCAAGCACCGCCAGCACCCCAACCTGCGCAAGCTCCGGCTTCAGGTGGCCGGCAAGACGATCGTGATCAAGGTGGCGATGAGCCACGTGGACAAGGTTTACGAGGCCCTCCCCCGGCTTCGGGGCATGAAGCTCGAGCGGATGAGCGAGGCCGAGATCAAGCGGGCGCTGCTCCGCCTGATCCGCTAGCGGGCACGGGAGGCTGCGCGCCCCGGGTCAGCCGCCCGGGGCGGTTTTCGTTTCCGGGTAGAAGGCCAAGGCGGGGCGGGGCTCGAAGCCGGCCTCGGGGGAGACGAGCTGCTTCCGCTTGGCCCAGCGGTAGGCCTGGTCCCAGGTCTTGCAGAAGGCGCAGACCTCGCCGGTGGTGGGGTAGCCGCAGCGCTCGCACGCTTTGAGCGCGACGTCTTCGGCGGAGAGGCCCTTTTGCAGCACCGGCTCGATCTTCTTCAGGTACTGCTCCAGGAAGGTTTGCTTGGTGCCGGGCATCGCCGTCTCCAGCTTGTTGAGGGCCTCCTTGTAAAGCAGGCTCTTGGCCCCGACGGCGAAGGGGCACTCCTCGTGCTGGTAGGGGAGCCGGCGGAGCAGGGTGTAGGCGAGGATCTCGCGCTCGGTGAGCAGGTAGAGCGGCTTGACCCTCTTGGCGAGCTTCTCCTTGGCTGGGAGCACCGGCCCCTGGCGCACCAGGGCGTCGGTCTGCCAGTGGAGGACGTTGCCGAGGAGGACGCTCGCCTCGTCGTCGAGGTTGTGGCCGGTGGCGACGGCGTCGAAGCCCTCCTCGACCGCTACCCGGTTCATCACGTAGCGCTTGGTCAGCCCGCAGACCGAGCAGGCGCGGCGGCGGGTGAGCTCGGCCAGTTCCGGGATGGAGAGGCGGTAGGCCTCCTTGAGGTCGACCACGATCAGGGGGAGGCCCCGCTCCTCGGCGAAGCGGCGGCTGGCCTCGAGGGCCCGTTTGGAGTAGTCGTCGATGCCGAGCTGGATGTGGAGCCCGGTGGTGTCATAACCGAGGCGGCGGAGCACCTCCCAGAGCGCGATCGAGTCCTTGCCGCCGGAGACCGCCACCAGCACCCGGTCGCCCTTTTGGAGCATCCGGTGGCGGCGGATCGCCCGCTCGACCTGGTGCTCGAACCACTCCAGGTAGTGCTCCGGGCAAAAGGCCCGGCCCTGGCGCCGGACCTCGACCGCGGCCTTTTTGCCGCAGACGGCGCACTTCACCGCCCGCCCCCGGAGACCGCCGAGATGACCTCGAGGGTGTCGTCGTCGGCGACGGTGTCGTCCAGGGTCAAGAGCTCCTCGCCCCGGGCGACGATCACGCCCTCGGGGACGACGCCCAGTTCCTCCAGCACCTGGCGGACGGTCTTCGGCCCTTCCAGCTCGACCTCGCGCCTTTCCGGCGTGCGCAGGACCACCTTCATCCCGAACACGGTAGCACAGCCGGGCGTTTTGACAAAAACGCCGTCCCTCGCTAGACTAATCCTTGCGGCGTGGGGCCGTGGCGCAGCTGGGAGCGCGCCTCAATGGCATTGAGGAGGTCGTGGGTTCAAGTCCCACCGGCTCCACCAAAAGCGCCCCGGGGGTTTCCCCGGGGCGCCGGCTTTTTGCCCGGGCTCAGGCGCAGGGGGCGGGCTCGGCCAGCTCGTACTCGCCCTTGTTGTCCATCTCGGTGACCAGGTCCTTGGCCCGTTTGCCGGCGATCTCCGCCGCCCGCTTGCCGAGCTCGTTGAGGGCGCGCTTGTGGAAGCCGGTGAAGGCGATCTCGACCTTGCCGTCCATTAGCAGGTAGGTGGCGGGGACGAACTTGCCGCCGAAGGCTTGGAGCGCCGGGCAGCCCTCGAGGACGACCGGGTAGTCCTCGAGGTAGTCCTGGATGTAGATCTCGGTCTCCTCCGGGGTGGCGGTGGAGAGGAACCAGATGGGGACGCCCGGGGCCATCGCCGGCAGACGGCGGAGGTAGCCGACGACGTGCCGGCTCCCCATCACCACCGGGTGGAAGAAGACCAGGACCAGGGGGCCTTCGGTCTTCGCCGGATTCAGGGTCTCGCCGTTCTTTGCCCGGAGTTCCAGTTCGGGCACCTGCTGGCCTTTTTCCAGTACGTCCACGTCCGCCTCCTAGCGGATGCGCGCCCGGTAGGCGCCGAGCGCGGTCATGCCCAGCCGCTGGGGAAGGTCCCGGGGCAGCGGGACGTCCTCGAGGGCGAACTCGAAGTCCCCGGCCCCGACGCTGCGGGCCAGCCCCGCCGCCTGCTCCAGCAGGGCCAGGGCGGCCTCCTCGGTCTGGTGGCCGGGGGCGAGCAGCACCCGGTCCACCCGGGCCACCGGGAGGTCGTCGAAGACCCCCTGGCGCACCCAGACGCTGGCCGCGCCGACGATGTTCTCCCGGTCGTCCTCGAGCAAGAGGAGCGCGTTCCCCTTTTCCGAGAGGAAGTAGAGCAGGTTGCGGGCCAGCTGGGCGCGGGCCTCCTCGTCCAGCGTCTTGCCCAGGACCGACTCCAGCAGCCGAGCCAGCCCCTGGGCGTCCCTGGGAAGCGCCTCCCGCACCCGCACGGCGGGATTATACCGCCCCGGGCTCGGGCCTTCCGTCCCCGTCCGCTAGACTGGGAGGGATGCGCATCGTGGTGCTCTCGGGACTTTCCGGCGCCGGCAAGACCACCGCCCGGTTCGCCCTCGAGGACGCCGGCTACTTCACCGTGGACAACCTGCCGCCGCCACTTTGGCAGGGCTTCGTCGACGGGCTCCAGTCCAAGGGGATCGAGCGGGCGGCGATCGTCGCCGACGTGCGGCTGGCGCCCTGGTTCGGGGAGCTGGAGGAGGCGCTGGCCGCGCTCCGCCGGCGGGCCGAGGTGGCGGTCCTCTTCCTCGAGGCCCGCCCCGAGGTGCTGCTCGCCCGCTACAACCTGACCCGCCGGGTGCACCCGCTGGGCGACGGGCGGCTCTCCCAGGAGCTCGCCCGCGAACGGGCCGGCCTGGGCCGCCTGCGGGAGCGGGCGGACTTCGTGGTCGACACCTCCGACACCAGCCCCCGCGAGCTCCGCAGGCGCATCCTGGACCTGCTGAACGAGTCCCGGCCCTTCCTGCTGCGGCTGGTCTCCTTCGGCTTCAAGTGGGGGCCGCCGCCGGACGCCGACCTGGTGCTGGACGCCCGGGGCTTCCCCAACCCCTACTACGACCCCGAGCTCAAGCCCCTGCCGGGCAGCGATCCCCGGGTCCAGGCCTACGTCTTCCGGCCGGAACACGAGGACCGCTACCGGGCGATGCGCTCCCTGGTGGGGCTCTCCGCCGAGGCGGCCGAGGCCGAGGGGCGCCGCGGCTACACGGTGGCGGTGGGCTGCACCGGGGGCTACCACCGCAGCGTGGCGGTGGCCGGCCGGCTCGCCGAGGACCTCTCCAGCCGGTTTACGGTGGAGGTCGAGCACCGTGACCTGGAAAAACATTAGCTACTGGCTGAAGCCCGGCATCCGGGTCAAGCGCTACCTGGCGGTGGCGGCGGCCGGGTTTGCGCTCGCCCTTCTCGGGGCCGGGCTCTTGGGCAAGGGCCTCGCCGGCCCGGCGGGGTCGTTCTGGCCCTTGCTCGCCGGGGGCCTTATGGTCCTGCTCGGGCTTTTGCTGGCGGTGCTCGGGGTTCGCTGGATGAACCGCAGCATCCTGACCACGCTGCTCGGGGATCCCGACAAGGTCCCCGAGCTCGTTTTCCAAAAGCGCCGCCTGGCCCAGGGCCCGAGGATCGTCGCCATGGGGGGCGGTACCGGGCTCTCCCGCCTGCTCTACGGCCTCAAGGGGGTGACCTCGAACACCACCGCGGTGGTGGCGACCACCGACGACGGCGGTTCCACCGGACGCCTGCGCCGAGTCTTCGACATCCCCGCGGTGGGCGACCTGGTGGACTGCCTGGCGGCGCTTTCCGAGGCCCCCCGGGCGCCGGAGCTGATGCAGTACCGCTTCACCCGGGGGGACGAGCTCAAGGGCCACACCTTCGGAAACCTCTTCCTGGTCACCCTCCACGAGCTCACCGGCAGCTTCGCCGAGGCGCTAAGGAGCGCGAACCGTATGCTCGCCCTCTTGGGCTGGGTCTGGCCCAGCGCGGTGGAGCCGGCGGTGCTGGTGGCCGAGCTCGAGGACGGCCGGCGGGTCCGCGGCGAGACCGCCATTCGCCACGCCGGCGGGCGGGTGCGGCGGCTGAGCCTGGAGCCGTCCCGGCCGGCGGTGATGCCCGAGGTCCTCCGCGCCCTGCGGCAGGCGGAGCTGATCGTGCTCGGCCCCGGCAGCCTCTACACCAGCGTGATTGCCAGCTTCCTTCCCCAGGCGGTGCGCCGGGCGGTGCAGGAGAGCCCGGCGCCGCTGGTGCAGGTGGTCAACATCATGACCGAGCCCGGGGAGACCGACGGCATGGACGCCTTCGCCCACGTCGAGGCGGTGGCGACCCACCTCGGCCGCTGGCCCGACGTCGTCCTGGTGCACACCGGCCCGCTCTCCGGCGAGGTGCAGCGCCGCTACGCCGCCGAGGGCCAGTTCCCCGTGGCCTACGACCCCCGGCCCTTCCAGGCCCGGGGGATCCGGGTGGTGGCGGGAGACTTCTCCCAGCCCGGCGAGCTGGCGCAGCACGACCCCGGGAAGCTGATGCAGGCGATCCTCTCCCTGCACGCCGAGAGCCGCCCGGGGCCGGTTCCGGTCTAGCTCATTTAAACCCCTGTTAGCATGGCTCCGTGCTGGCGCTGGCGCTCGCCGCCTTGCTCTCGGTTTCCGACCCGGTGGGGGACGTGCCCCCGCCGGGCTACGCCTGGCCCCGGGCCGAGGTCTACCGCGAGGTGGGCTTCGCCGACCTTACCGGCTTCCGGGCGGAGAACCGGGAGGGCCTGCTCTGGATCGGCTTCCGCCTGGACCGCACCCCCAACCCCGGCGGGGCACCGCTCGGGTTTTCGCTGGCGGTGCTGGCCGACTTCATCGACACCGGCCCGGGCGGGGTCGCCCGCCTCCCCGAGGTGGGGCTGGCGGTGCCCCGGGGCAAGGAGCCCGACCTGGTGGTGGTGGCGAGCGGCTGGGGGGCGATGCGCCTCTCCCTCCCCGAGGGCGGCGTCGAGCGGCTCGAGGCCCGGCGGGAGGGGGACTGGATCGCCGTCAACACCGGCCTCCCCGCCCGCCGCTACCGCCACTACCCGGTGGTGGGCCTCTACGACCCCTTCGCCCCCCTGGGCTTTCGCCAGCCCTCGCCGGCCGGCGGGCTCTGGCGCCCCCAGGCGCCCCCGGGGGCGCCGGCGGCCCTCGACGTCCTGCACCCGGCCGCCTTTGCCACCGGGGTGCTCGCCCCCGCCGGTCGCCGCTGGGACTGGCGGCGGGGGCTGGTGCTGGTGCTTTCGCTCGCCTCCGGGCTGCTGCTGGCCTGGGGGGCGGTAGGGTGGATGCGGAGGCGGCGTGCGTCGACGAGCGATTAGCGTCCTGGCTTTTTTCGCACTCCTTCTGGCCCTGGCCCAGGTGGCCCCCGAGGCCGCTGGCCTTCGCCTGGAAAGGGGGTCCGAGGCCTGGGTCTACCAGGGTGCGGGGGCGTCGTTCACCTACGTCGTGGGCGTGGGCTGGGCCCCGCCGCTGCCGCCGGACCTGCCCCCGCCCGCCCCCGACGGCGGGCTGGACCCGGCGGTGCTCTACGCCGCCGGCGTCTGGGACCGCGGGCTACCCCTCTCCCGCCTCCGCTTCGCCGTCTACCCGGGCCGGACCCGGATCGTCTTCGACCTGCCCCAAGCGCTCGATCGGGAACCCCGGCAGCGGGACCGGCCGCCCTTTTCCCTGCACCTGCCCTTTTACCCCGACCGCACCCCGGCGATCCCCGGGGTCCGCTGGCGCACCGGCCCCTTTGGCACCGAGCTTTCCTACCGCCCTCCCCGGGGCAGGCAGGGCTTTCTCCACGCCTTCCCCCTCGCCGCCCCGCCCCGCTACGTGGTCGACCTCTACGCCCTGGAGCCGGAGACCAGCGCGACCCTCGCCCCCGGCATCCGGCTCAGGACCCGCTACGCCTACGTGCCCTACCCCCTGAAGCTCACCCTGGTCGAGGCCGATCCCGGTGCCTTTCGCCTCTTGCCGGTGGGCAAGCCGGGGGAGCGGAAGCGCCTGGTTGAGTTTGCCCCCGACGCGCTCGCGCTTTTGAACGGCGGCTACTTCGACCCGGGGACCGCCACCCCGATCGGGCTCTGGGTGGTGGACGGGGTGACCCTCTCCTACCCCTACGGCCGCAGCGCCCTGGTCTGGGACGGCGGCCGGGTGGACGCGGTGATCCCCCGGTTCCGGGCCGAGGTCCTGCTCTCGGGCCGGCGCTACCCGGTGGGGCTGGCCCAGACCCCGGCCCGCTTCACCGCCTACACCCAGCCCGGCGAGGTGGGCAGGCCGGGGGAAGAGGTCCTGGTGGTGAAGGACGGCCGGGTGGTGGCCCGGCGCAGGGCCCCCTACGGGCTCCGTCCCGGCTACTGGGCGCTCGCCTACCCCCCCGGGGCCGCCCCCTTCGCCCACGTGCCCATCGGGGCGCCCCTGAAGCTTTTGGTCGAGCTCGAGCCGCCGGTCCGCTACGCCCTCGAGGCCGGCCCCCGGCTCGTCTACCGCGGCCAGCTCGCCTACCACCCCGAGCGCGAGCGCTTCGCCAAGAACGCGATCCAGCTCACCAAGGTCACCTACCAGGCGGCGGTGGCCTGGACCGAGGAGGGGGGGCTCTGGCTGGTGGTCAGCGAGAAGACCACCCCCAAGGTCCTCGCCCGGGCGCTGCTTTCGCTCGGCGCCTGGGGGGCGATCCGGATGGACTCGGGCGGCTCGGCCCAGCTCTGGGCCAAGGGCGAGCTCGTCTACCCCAGGCGCCCCCGCAAGGTGGTAAACGGCCTTGCCCTCTACCCCCGGCTCGGGCAGTAGGGCCTGAGGACGCACTCTTTGCAGCGGGGTTTTCGGGCGGTGCAGACGTAGCGGCCGTGGAGGACCAGGGCGTGGTGGAGGAAGATCCAGTCCTCCTCGGGAAAAAGCGCCTCCAGGTCGCGGCCGATTTTTTCCGGGGTCTTGGCCTCGGAAAGGCAGAGCCTCCTCGCCAGCCGGGCCACGTGGGTGTCCACCGCGATCCCGGGCACGCCGAAGGCGGCCCCGGCGACCACGGTGGCGGTCTTCCAGCCGACGCCGGGGAGGCTTTGCAGGGCCTTGGGGTCTTTGGGCACCTCGCCGCCGTGCTCGGCGACGAGCTTTTGGGCCAGCGCCACCAGGTTCCTGGCCTTGGTGCGCCAGAGCCCCAGGCTCTGGATCACCCGGCCCACCTCCTCGGGGTCGGCCTGGGCCAGGGCCTTTGGGGTGGGCCAGCGGGCGAAGAGCTTGGGGGTGACCCGGTTCACCCCCTTGTCGGTGGCCTGGGCACTGAGCACGGTGGCGACGAGGAGCTCGAAGGGGTTTTGATGCCGGAGCTCGGTCTTGGCCTCGGGGTAGGCCTTTTTCAAGACCTCTAGGATGGCGCGGGCGCGCCTTTTCTTCTCTTCCGGCGTCTCCTTGGGGCAGGCCACGGCTAGTAGGCCCGGGCAAAGACCACCCGCCGGCCGTAGGCCGCCGGCCGCCCGCAACGAATGCAGGTTCCCTCGCCGGTCGCTTTGAGCGCCTCGTCGTCCTGGAGCACGCCGTGGGCGGGAAACTCCAGCGGGATCACCCGGGCGGTGGCCTTGGTCTCCTCCTGGATCGCCCGCTCGCAGGCCGCGTCGCCGCAGTGGTAGGCGAGGGCGAAGCCCTCGGCCACCGCCTCCTTGAAGGCCTGGTAGTCGTCCACCACCCGGGTGCGGGCCTTGCGGAACTCGCGGGCGCGGGCGAAGAGCTCGTCGTGGAAGGCCTCGAGCCGCTTGGGCAAAAGCTCCTTGAGGTCCGCCAGGGGGGCGGTCTCCTTTTCCCCGATGCGGCTCTTGATCACCGCCGTGCCCGCCTCCACGTCCCGGGGCCCGAGCTCGACCCGGTAGGGAACCCCCCTTAGCTCCCAGTCGTGGAACTTGAAGCCCGGGGTGTACTGGTCGCGGTCGTCGGTGAAGACGCGAAGGCCCTTTTCGCGGAGCTCGGCCTCGAGCGCGCCGGCGGCCTGGAGTACCCTTTCCTTGCTCCCCGCCTTGTAGATGGGCACGATCACCACCTGGATGGGGGCGAGCTTGGGGGGGAGCACCAGCCCCTTGTCGTCGCCGTGGGTCATGATGATGCCCCCGATGATCCGCCAGGAAAGCCCCCAGGAGGTGGTCCAGACGTACTTCTCCTCGAGGTCCTTGTCCTGGAAGGTGATCTCGAAGGCGCGGGCGAAGTTCTGGCCCAAGAAGTGCGAGGTGGCCGACTGCAGCGCCCGCCCGTCCTTCATCATCCCCTCCAGGGTGGTGGTGTAGACCGCGCCGGCGAACTTCTCGCGCTCGGTCTTCTGGCCCGGAATCACCGGCAACGCGGCGTAGTCCCGGGCGAACTGGAGGTAGACCCCGAGCATGCGGGCGGTCTCCTCCTCGGCCTCCTCCTTGGTGGCGTGGGCGGTGTGCCCCTCCTGCCACAAGAACTCGCTGGTCCTTAGGAAGGGCCGGGTCCGCTTCTCCCAGCGCACCACGTTGTTCCACTGGTTCAAAAGTTGGGGCAGGTCGCGCCAGGAGCGGATCCACTTCGACCACATGTAGCCGATGATCGTCTCCGAGGTGGGCCGGATCGCCAGCGGCTCCTCGAGCTCCTCGCCGCCGGCGTGGGTGACCACCGCCAGCTCGGGGGAGAACCCCTCGACGTGCTCGGCCTCCTTTTGCAGAAAGCTCATCGGGATGAAGAGGGGGAAGTAGGCGTTTTGGTGCCCGGTCGCCTTGAACATCCCGTCGAGCACCCGCTGGATGTTCTCCCAAAGGGCGTAGCCGTAGGGCCGCACCACGATCGTGCCCCGCACCGGGGCGTAATCGGCGAGCTCGGCGAGCTGAATGGTGTCCAGGTACCACTGGGAGAAGTCCTGGGACTGGGGGGTAGGACCCTTGACCTTGGCCATCGCCCATTCGTTATAACACCCGGCGCGCGAGCCGGAGGTAGTAGAGGCTGGTGAGCAGGGCCAGGGCGGCTGCCAGCGGGAAGATCGCCGGCTCGCCGTAGGCCCGGACCAGCGCCCCCGCGAGCGGCGGACCCAAGAGGCCGCCCGCGTCCCAGCTGGCGGTGAAGAGGCTGAAGGCCGAGCCCCGGAGCTCCTTCGGGGTGGCCTTGGTGACCGCCACGATGTTCGCCGGCAGGTAGAGCCCGGAGCCGGTGCCCATCAGCGCCCCGGCGAGAAGCGCCAGGGGCGGCGAGGGAAAGGCCCAGAGCAGGAAGAGCCCCAGGGTGGCCAGGAAGAACCCCACCACCGCCACCCGGTAGGGGTTCTTCCGGTCCACCAGGATGCCGGCAGGGTAGCGGGCGATCACCGAGATCAGGCTGTAAAAGCCAAAGAACGCCCCCACCCAGCTGGCCGAGTAGCCCTGGTGCACCAGGAAGAGGGGGTAGAACGCCTGCAGCACCGAAAACACCATGGCGAAGCCGGTGTTGGCCCAGGTGGCGGCCCGCACCCCCGCGATCCCGAGCGCCTTCAAAAACCCCTGCCACCAGCGCACCGGCTTCGGGCTCTTTAGGGTCTCGGGCAGGGCGAGTAGCGGCCAGAACCAGGGCAGCTGCACCAGCGCCAGCAGCAAAAAGACCGCCTTCGGCCCGGCCAGGTCGACGAGGAGGCCCCCGAGCGCCGTCCCCAGCATGACCCCGAGGCCGATCAGGAGGTTCCGGGTGCCCATCACCCGGCCCAGGGTCTCGTTCGGGGCCAGGTCGGAGGTCATGGCCAGGGTGCTGGGGGCGAAGAGCGCCATCCCCGCCCCCTGCAAGAAGCGCCCGAAGAGCACCGCCGGCAGGGGGCCGAGGTAGAAGAATCCCGCCAGCGAGCTCAGAAAGAGCCCCAAGAGGGCGGGCCCTTTCCGGCTCCAGGCGTCGGCCGCCCAGCCGCCAAAGGGTCGGAGCAGGAGCCCGGCGAGCGGCATCAGGGCCACCGCCCAGCCGATCCACTCCGGGCCCAGCCCGAGCGCCTTCAGGTAGAGCGGCAGGGTGGGAACCGAGAGGCCGTAGGCGAAGAAGAAGGCGAAGGTGGCGAGGTGCAGACGCAGGATCGGCCCCACGGGGGGCATCCTACCGCAAGACTGACCCGCCGGTCAGCTTCCCTCGTGTAGGCTCTGGGTATGTACAAGACCATCGTGCTGGCCTACGACGGATCCGACCACGCCCAGAAGGCGGCGGTGATCGCCGGCGAGGAGGCTCGCATCCACCAGGCCAAGCTGGTCATCGTCTACGCCTACGACCCGGTGCCCGAGTGGCTGGGCGAGCCGCTTTTCGAGGAGGCGCTGGCCCGGCGGATCACCTGCGCCAAGGAGAAGATCGAGGAGGCCAAGGAGCGGGTGGGCGAGGTGCCGGTGCTCGAGACCGAGATCCTGGAGGGTCCCGCCGCCACCGCCATCCTGCGGGTCGCCGAGGTGCACAAGGCCGACCTGATCGTCATGGGCACCCGGGGGCTCGGGGGGCTGGCCGGCACCCTGCTCGGCAGCCAGAGCCAGAAGGTGGTGATGCTCTCGGAGTGCCCGGTGCTGCTGGTCAAGTAGCCCGGACCCGGGGGCCGAGCCAGGTCTTTTTCGCCACCAGCCGGGAGCCGTCCTTGAACCAGAGGAAGAGCGCCCTTCGCTTTTTGTCGAGGGCGAAGCGCTCGATCTTGCCGGCGAGTTCGGCTCCGCCCGCGATCTTCATCCAGTGGGCGTGGCCGTCGGAGCGGAAGTGCCAAAGGGCGTCGGCGAAGACCAGCTGGGCCTCGGTGCCGGGCTTGTTCAGCCGGAATTCCCGCACCCGGTTTTTGACCTTTTCCGCCTGGGTCACGGCTTCTTGATGCGCCGGGTCTCGGGCGCCGGGTGGCCGTAGAGGAAGCGGCCGTAGTAGAGCAGGGCCGGGACCCGGTCGGGGGTGGGGACGCCCTCCTCGTCGAAGGCGGCCTCGTCCTCCCAGACCGCCCGCACCCGGCCGACGAAGAGGTCGTGGTCGCCGGTCGGGACCTGGTTCCAAAACTCGAGCTCGTAGGCGGCGAAGGCGCCTGGGAGCAGGGGCACCTCGAGGGCCTCGCCCCAGCCGACCTCGAGGCCGAAGGCCTTGACCTTGTCGATCTCCCGTCCCGAGGTGCCGCCGAGGGCGGCCACCAGCTCGGCGTGCTCGAAGCTGAAAAAGGAGACGCTGAAGGGCCGGCGCTCGGCGAGCAGGCGGTAGCTGTGCCTTTTCGGGCTCACCGCCACCCCGAAAAGCGGCGGGGCGAAGGAAAGCCCGGCGTTCCAGACCGCCGGCATGAAGTTGGCCCGGCTCTCCTTTTCCGGGTCCAAGACCCCGATCACCGCCACCGTGCCCGGGTAGTAGTGAAAGTAGCGCCGGAGCTTCGCCCCCACCCGCTGGACCCTCATGCCTCCTCCCAGGGCTCCAGCTCGCCCAGGCGGGCGGTGACCAGGCCGCCGCTCGGGGTCTTGATCTCGACCTCGAGCTTCAGGGGGTGGTGTTTTACCACCTTGCCGCAGACCCCCTGTTGGGTGCAGACCTTGGCGTTCTTCCGGGGAAGTTTTTCCAAAAGCTCCTTGTAGATCGGGTGCTCGAAGGCGATGCAGCAGAGCAGCCGGCCGCAGGGGCCGCTGATCTTCTCGGGGGAGAGGGGGAGCTGCTGGTCCCGGGCCATGCGGATGGTGCTGGGGCCGAACTCCTGCATCCAGGTGCTGCAGCAGGTCTCCATGCCGCAGGGGCCGAGTGCCCCGAGGTGGGCGACCTCGTCGCGGTCGCCCAGAAAGACCGGTTCCACCCGGGCCTCGGCCATGCGGGCGAGCTCCTTGATCTCGCCGCCGAGCCGCTTTTTCTCGCCGGCCTTGAGGTAGAGGAAGGCGAGCCTCCCGTCCAGGGTGTACTCCACCCCCACCGGCTTGAGCCCGGGCAGCCGCTGCCGGAAGTAGGCCTTGAGCCGCCACTTGAGCCGCACCGCCCGCTCGACCAGCCGGTTCCAGTGGGCCAGGTCCTCGGGGGTGGCGGTGCGGACGAGCTCGACCTCGGGGCGCCCGCCCTTGGGCCGGCCCCGCACCCGGGCCATGCGGGGGCCCTTCTTGGTGGCCACCACCACCCGGGCGTCCACCGGCGGCGGCTCGCCCTTGAAGGCGGCCAGCCGGTGGCGGGGGCCCTCGTGCTCAAAGCGAATCGGGACGCCGGTCTCCATAGAGGCTCCTCAGGGTGTGCACCCACCAGGCGGCGAGCAGCTCGCGGTGGGCGAAGGCCCGGTGGGCCTCCTTCAGTTTACCGAGGGCGGAAAGCGCCCGTTCCCGCTCCTCGGGCGGGAGCTCGGCGAAGGCGCGCTGGAAGAAGGGCCAGGGGGAAAGCCCCTCCTCGGCCCGGCGCAGGAGCTCGCGGGCGTTTTCCAGGGCGGCCCGGCCGTCGGCGAGACCTTCGAGCAGCCCCTCGACCAGGGCCTTCAGGTCCCGGACCTCGGCGGGGTGTTCCCGGGCCCAGAAGAGCCGCCCGGGGGCGCCCTCGGCGAAGGCCAGCAGGTCGGGGTCGGCCGCCAGGGTCTTGAGCGTCTCCTCGGGCAGCGGCGCCAGCCGGATCCAGAAGGTGCGGGAGGCGAGCGTGGGCAGGATCGCCTCCCGGGAGGGGGCGACGAGGGCCAGGTAGGCGTGGGGCGGGGGCTCCTCGAGGAGTTTCAGCATGGCGTTGGCGGCCGCCTCGGAGAGGTGCTCGGCGCCGTCGATGATCGCCACCTTGGCGCGGAAACGGGGGGCGGCCTCGAGCCACTCGAGCAGGTTTTCGCCGCCGCCCTCGCGGGGAACGATCCGCTCCACCGGGATCACCGGCCGGCGGCCGGGCTCGGGCCGGATCTCGAGGAGGTCGGGGTGGGGGTCGAGCCGGCAGCTTTTGCAGCCGCCGCAGGGGGGGAAGCCCTGGGCGCAGTTCAGCCCGTAGGCGTACCAGCGCGCCAGCGTCCGCCGGCCCACCCCCTCGGGGCCGGTGATCAAAACGCTTTGCGGCCGGGCCCGCGCCAGCAGGGCCTTGGCTTCGTCGTGGCCGAGGACCTCGGTCACCTTCCCACGCGCAGCCGTTCGTAGAGGGTCATGGGAAAGCCCGCCTCCTTGATCCGCCGGCGCACCTCTAAGAGGTCGAAGGGCACCCGGTAGGCCCAGACCTCCCGGGCTTCGTCGTCCCAGATGGCGTAGGCGGCGAGCGGCAGGCCGTCCCGGGGCTGGCCCACCGAGCCCGGGTTCAGGATGGCCCGGGCCTTGGGGCCGAGCGCCACGTGGTTTTCCTCCTCCAAGAAGCCCTGGTAGCGGATCCAGGGGCCCTTGGGGCCCTCGATCGCCATGAAGATACCGGCCAGGTGGGTGTGGCCGATCAGGATCCAGGGCCGGTCGCTGCAGCCGAGCGCCTCCCGGGCGGGCTCCAGGTCGTCGATGTAGACCCAGGGGTCGCAGGGGCTGCCGTGGACCTGGTGGTAGCCGGGGGCGAGCCGTTCCCAGGGGAGGTTTTTCAGGTACTCGAGGTTCTCCGGGGAGAGGTGCTCGAGCTGCCAGCGGAGCACCTGGGGGATCGTGCCCTCGCGGGCGAGGAACTCGGGGTCGAGGATCCAGACGTCGTGGTTGCCGCGGACCGCTTGGGCCTCGAGCTTTTTGAGCGCGGTGATGACCGCGTCGCCGTCGGGGTAGTAGCCCACCGCGTCGCCCATGAAAAGCACCCGGTCGAACCCCCGGCCGAGCGCGTCCTCCATCACCGCCCGGAAGGCGGGCAGGTTGCCGTGGATGTCGGAGAGCAGGAGGTGGCGCACGGGGGCAGAATATCAAACTCGCGCGCTAGCCGCCGAGCAGGAGCCGCAGGCCGGGGTAGAGGAGCAGGATCCCCAGCGCCCGGCGGAACTGTTCCGGGGAGAGCCGCGTCGCCACCGCCTGCCCCAGGGCGAGGCCGAGCAGCATGCCGGGCAGGGCGCTCAGGGCGATCGCCGCCTGGTCCTTCCCCAGCAACCCCGCCCCGGCGTAGCTGGCGGTCCAGACCAGGGTTCCCAGGGCGAAGACGGCGGTAAACAGCGCCCGGGCCTCGTCCTTGGGGTAGCGCCAGGCGGTGTAGATCAAAAACGGCAGGGCCCCGGCGCCCACCAGGCCCACCAGGAAGCCCCCGGAAAATCCCACCAGGACCAGCCGGAGCTGCTCCCGGCGGTCGAGGCGAGGGGGACGCCGCGGGGGCCGGGTGCGGAGGAAGATCCAGCCGGCGAAAACCAGCAGCACCGCCCCCAGGATCCGCCGCAGCGCCGTCTCCGGCAGGGAGAGCAGGAGCGGGGTGCCCAGCACGATGCCCAGCGCGTAGGCCAGGGCGGCGGGCAGGTCGCGGGCGGGCACCAGGTGCCGGCGCACCAGCGCCAGCATGGGGAGGTTGGCGATGAAGAGCAGCAGTGCGGTGGCCGGTACCACCGTCTTGAGCGGGAGGAAGAGCGACCAGAGGGGAACCAGGAAGAGGGCGGGGCCGAACCCCACCACCCCCTTGACGAAGAAGGCCAGGACCGCGACCAGGTTTAAGAGCACGACCACCGCTCGCAGCTTACTCCCCGGGCGTAGGCTTGGAGCATGGTGGAGATCCCCCTGGCCCGGCTCTTTTACCCGCTTTTGCTGGCGCTCTTCGTCGCCTACCTCTACGCCCGCTGGAGCGCCGACCGTCGCACCCCCTGGGTGGCCCTCGGGCGCATGCTGGTGCAGCTCCTGCTGGTGGGCTACGCCCTCGCCTACATCTTCCGCGCCGAGCAGCCCGGGGTGGTCTTCGGGGTGCTCTTTTTGATGGCGGCGGCGGCCGGCTGGATCGGGCTCCGCACCGCCATCCGGGAGCGAAAACGCCTCTACCCCTTCGCCCTGCTTTCCATCCTTCTGGGGGCGGGGAGCGCCCTCTTTGTCGCGGTGCTCCTCGTGCTCCGGCCCCAGCCCTGGTTCTCCCCCTCGGTCTGGATCCCGCTGGGGGGGATGGCGTTTTCCAACGGCATGAACGCGGTAAGCCTGGCGGCGGAGCGCTTTTTCGCCGAGCTCGGGGAAGGAAAGGCCCTTTCCCTGGCCCGCGCCGCCGCCTACAAGGCAGCCCTGATCCCGGCCACCAACAGCCTCTTCGCGGTGGGCCTGGTCTCGATTCCCGGGCTGATGACCGGCCAGATCCTGGCCGGGGTGAGCCCCTTGATTGCCGCCCGCTACCAGATCCTGGTGATGCTGATGGTCTACGCCGCCGCCGGCATGAGCGCGGCGCTCTTTTTG
>Ga0256835_1000656_pt1 | contig 24049 bp, 21 predicted proteins | sample PIR30metaG_FD_185972 | JGI IMG/M metagenome (GOLD analysis project Ga0256835, IMG submission 185972) | Hydrothermal vent microbial communities from East Pacific Rise, Pacific Ocean - PIR-30 | ecosystem: Environmental > Aquatic > Marine > Hydrothermal vents | place: Pacific Ocean: East Pacific...
CCATTAGTACGCCTGTTTTTGCATCAAGAGTGACTGTGAGGGGAGTTTGAGCAAACACAGCGTTTAATGGTGCTTTGACAACGTGTTTTATCTCTACTGTTATGGTCTCTGAACCTATCTCTTTATGTACTAAAAGACTTGTTTTAGCATAATTGTCTACGTCTATCTTTTGAGAGCCTAAATACATGTATTTCGTAACTTTCCTCAGAGTCAAAATGGTATGTGGATTATAGTTTTCCAGTATTTTGCCCAGTTGTTTAAGCCACTTGAGCCATGGTTGTTTGTAGATTTCCTTTATTTTCCTTGGTATTACTTCTATCAGGTTTCTCCAAAGGAATGTGGTATTCACTTTAGCTTCGTTATTGCTAATTTTTAATCTTATATTGTACTTCTTCATGACCTCTTCGTCGTTTATTCTAGTTATTGATATGTAGAAGATTGTGTTATTGTGGACAAAACTGTATCCTTGTAGAATAGGCTTATGATTATATATTATTGTAAGGATATTTTTGACATATTTGTCCCGTATTCCATCGTATTGTTGATCACACATGCGAGTGTTTCGGGATGACTTATTTTTAGATAGAAAGCTCTCATTATGTAGAGTATCTTGGAGATTATTGTGTTGATGACCATGTTTGTGTATTGAGATGATACTATTGGATATTTGATGCTTAGAACTATTAATAGGAATAAAAAGGCTGAGGCTAGCATCCGTGGAACCAGCCGATGGTCTTTACTCAAGTCTTGCTTCGGCCTCGAACCATTTATCCCGGCTGTCTTTTATTCCTTGTTTCATTTATATTATTGTTGTTACATATAATAATTATGTTATATCAAGAATTTCAAGAATATTTCAAAAATCATCTTATCATTTTCCTCCGAGCAATATAGAGGTAGAGGCCTATAATCACTGGTATAGCTGCAACGACAACCACTAATAATGTGTGCTCATGGGCCGCCAGTTCACTTGTATGAGTTAACGTTGTAGTACCTTAGTGTTCTTCTGCTTGTTTGATGGGGATATACTCGCCTTTCACAAAGCCTTTCATTGTGTCTAGGTTTAGGTAGATGATATAGTGTTTGGTCTCGGATCCTGTTTTTACTGTGGCTTCGAGCGTCAGATTAGGGTTTGGAATTATTATTAGGCTCCAGTTCTTAGTGTACTCGTTGATCCCTATCCATAACGGCTTTATCGATAATATCTCGTAGTCTGTGATGCCTGTTTTCCTCAGATATTCTTCGAGAATTCTCCTAGATACACCTATTACAATATTAATACTTATTTCGTTAAGTTTCTCGGGAATGATAACCTTGGCTCTCGGGATTAATGGATTGTATGAGAACATGGTACAATATAACCTACTATTTAATATATAGTAATACATGTAGACTACACTTCTCATGTATGTGGTATTTAATGGTAGGCTCATTGTTCTCCAGAGAGATATGAATAGTTCTTTCGGCTCATTATCTTCACTTGTTTCGATATGGAGGGAGAATGTATAGTTTCCTGCTAGGATGAGCTTATACTCGTAGGATGTCTTCCTAGATAATACTATTGTGGTTGAGCTGAGGATTTGCTGAATGTTTCTCAGTATCTCTTGTACAGGATATGATAGCCATCCGTATAGTTTGTCTATCGTTTTAATCGTGTTGTTTAATATGATTCCGATTGTTCTGCCAGATATGACTACTTCTCCATCTGAGAGTTTGATTGTTAACTGTATGTTTCGCCTATAATTGTTAATGAGGGGTAAACCGATTATTCCTAGACGTATTATCTTTCCATGCATAACGTATACATCTGTTATGAGTGTATTGTTATTGTTGTCTCTGAAAATTATGAGGTAATTTTCAATAGTGATATTATCGTGAGAGTCGGCGCCGTTGAAGTTTACTGCATCTAGATGATATCTCGTCATGTCTATCTGAAATACATCGGAGAGTATAGTCTCTGCTTCTTTAACTAATACTTCATCCTTGTCCATGTATGCTTGTAGATAAGTCTGCGGTGGAGCTGACAGTATGATAGAAGAGAATATTGTAATCAATATTATTGTTATGCTAATCAATGGTATACTATGCAATGTGTCCACCAGGACTACGGAATAGTCGAGCCGGTGTTCATCCCTATTTTATTTTCGCATGATAATTATATAAGCATTCTTCAGATGACATATACGGTAACTAATTTATTACATCGCATAAGTGCTTCCAAAGAGAAAATAGATATCGATAATAAAGTATTATTTTAATGGATTAAAGCAGGCAACGAAGTGACCTGGACTGATCTCTGTGAGTCTTGGTTCTTCTTCACTACAGTGCTTTGTTGCGAATGGGCATCTCGTGTGGAATCTGCATCCTGGGGGCGGGTTCTTCGGGTCTGGGACGTCGCCCTTGATCTTTAGTCTCTTCCTTTCTCCTCTGCGTATGCTGGGTACTGCATCGATCAATGCCTTGGTGTAAGGATGTGCAGGATTGTTTATGACTTCTTCGGTCGGGCCTATTTCAACGATTTTGCCCAGATACATCACGGCTATGCGGTCACTTACTATTCTTCCGACACCTATGTCGTGTGTGATGAATAGTGTTGATAACCTGTATTCTCTACGGAAGCTCTCGAGTAGGTCTAGTATTGAGGCTCTCATTGATACGTCTATCATTGATACTGCTTCGTCAGCCACTATGAACTCTGGCTTCAGTATCATCGCTCTAGCGATCACTACTCTCTGTCTCTGACCCCCGCTTAAATGGTGCGGTACTCTCTCATAGAATTCCTCGGGCGGTGTAAGTCCTACGCGTTTAAGCATTGCTAGGACTTGTTCTCTGGCTTCTCTAGGCGTTGCGAGGCCGTGTACTAATAACGGTTCTGCTATCTGGTCGCCTATCTTGATCCTCGGGTTTAGGCTCGCGTATGGGTCTTGGTAGATCATCTGCATGTATTTGCGGAGCGGCCTCAGTTCTTTTCTCGAGAGACGTGTTATGTCGCGTCCCTTGAATAGTATCTGTCCGCCGCTGGGTTCTTCGAGTCTTAGTACTAGTCTTCCCGTTGTTGTTTTTCCGCATCCGCTCTCGCCTATCAGGGATAGTGTCTCTCCTTTCTTGATCGCGAAGCTTATACCGTCTACTGCTCTCACGTATTGTTGTGCACGGCCTCTGAGTGTGTCTAGTAGTGTTCTTGTTACGGGGAAGTATTTCTTGAGATCCTTGACGACAAGGATTTCTTCCACCATACATCATCACCTCTTAAGTAATTCGCCTGTTTTATGACATGCTACGCAGTGCTCGCCGATACAATTGAGCACTGGTTCTTGCTTCCTGCATGTATCATCCGCTATTCTGCATCTCGGATTGAACCTGCATCCCGGCGGTGGGCTGCGGAGATCCGGTGGATAGCCGGGTATGCTCTCAATCTTCTTCGGCCCCCATAGATCCGGGACGCTTCTCAGTAATCCCTGCGTGTAGGGGTGTAATGGGTTCTCAACTAGTTCTTCGACCAGGCCCTCCTCTACTAATTTGCCAGCATACATTACTGCTATCCGGTCGCTACGCTCCGCTGCTAGGGCTAGGTCGTGTGTGATGAAGAGAATGCTTGTTCCTTCCTCCTTAAAGCTCTCTAGTAAATCCATTATAGTGTCCTGCACGATCACGTCTAGTGCCGTGGTTGGCTCGTCGGCTATCAATAGTTTTGGCTTGAGGGCCACCGCTATGGCTATTGCTACACGTTGTCTCTGCCCGCCGCTCATCTGGTGCGGGTAAGCGTTTATCTTATCTCTTGGTATGCCTACGCGTTCTAGTACTTCTCCGGCTTTTTCGAGTGCTTCTTTCTTCTTCATGCCTAGATGTGTCATGTATACTTCAGCTATCTGGTCGCCTATCCTTCTGAGAGGGTCTAGGCTTGTCATGGGGTCTTGGAATACGACGCCTATTTCTCTCCCAAGGATTTTTCTGAACTCTTTTGGCTTCATGCTCAGCAGGTCTCTGCCGTTGAACAGTATTTGTCCTCCGACGATCCTTCCCGGTGGGCTTATGAGTCGTACTATACTGTACGCCATGGTGCTCTTACCGCATCCGCTTTCTCCGACTACGCTGAGCCACTCGCCGGGCCTGATCGATAGTGATACATGGTCCACAGCTCTCACGATACCTGATAAAGTGTAGTACTTAACCACTAGATCCTTTATCTCGAGGAGATAACCGCTCATCATACCCCACCTCCTCATATGGATTGTGCCAGGCTGAGCCTCTCGCTCAGCGCTTCACCTATCAAGGCGAAACCCATTGCTAGGAGCATTACGCTGAGACCTGGGAAGAATACTAGCCACCACTGGCCGTTCAAGAAGAACGGCTGTCCGACCCTTAGATCATATCCCCAGTCAGGCGTTGGCGGCGTTACTGATAGTCCTAGGAAGCTCAGTCCGGCCTCTGTTAGGATCGCATCTGCGACGCTTAGGCTGAACACTACTAGTATTGTGTGTGCTAGGTTTGGGAGTATGTGTTTGAGCATTATCCTCTTGTCCGGTATTCCGAGTGCGTGGGCAGCATCTATGAAGAGCTGGCTCTTCAGGCTTAGTGTTTGGCCGCGTATCATTCTGAAATATGTGGGTATGTATACGAAGGCTATTGCTATCGCTGTGTTCATGGGGCTAGGCCCTAGTACTGCTGCTATGGCTATCGCGAGTATTAGTGCTGGGAAGCTATACATGCTGTCCATGAACATGCTTAGGACACGATCTATCTTCCCTCCACGGTAGCCGCTGATTAGTCCTAGTGGTATGCCTATGGCCATGCTTAGCAGTGTAGCGCTAAACACTACGTACAATACTATTCTACTACCCCATACAATACGTGAGAACACATCCTGCCCTATCCTGTTCGTCCCCATGAGGTGCTCGGGGCTTGGGGGTAAGAAGGGCTTGTCAACCATCTTGGTCGGGTCGTAGGAGCTTATCCACGGGGCGAAGACGGCCATGCATATGAATACCAATACTATCCCTAGGCCTACTAGTAGGAGGCCTCTTCCCGGTAGACGACTCGTCAACTGCTTGACTAGAGGTGATAAGAGGCTCTTGGGCTTGATCTTCTTATCCATTAATCTTCACCCCTCCTAGTACTTGATCCTCGGGTCTAGCAACGCATAGATCACGTCGACGATCAGGCTTATCACCGCCACGAAGAAAGCGAAGAATATTATTGCTCCCTGTATCGAGTTATAGTCACGGTACTCGATCCTATCGACGATGAATGTGCCCATGCCAGGCCAGCTGAACGTTGTCTCTGTAAGTATAGCGCCTCCCAGTAGGATGGCGAACTGAAGACCCATCAGCGTTATGACTGGTATGAAGGCGTTTTTGAGAGCGTACCATGTTATCTTGTAGCCCGGTATCCCGCGTGCCTTATAGCTCCTTATGAAGTCCATGCTTAGAACATCCACCATGTTGTTCCTAACGAGCCTCGTATATGCTCCGCTCAACACTATTCCGAGTGTTAGGCTAGGTAGGATTAGGTGCTTTATACTGCTTATGAGGGCCGGGATGTTTCCTGTCAGGATACTGTCTAGTACGTAAAGACCTGTTATCGTGTGGAAGTTTATCCTAGGATCGATCCTGCCGCCCGTTGGGAGTACTCCTAGCACTACTCCGAATACATACTGTAGTATCATGCCGAACCACGGTATGAAGAGCGTGTAGGCTATAATGCTGTACAGCCTCATACCGGTATCGATCTTTCCTCCTCTCTTCAAAGCAGCTATCAATCCCGTTACAAGCCCTATTATCACGCTGAAGCTGAAACCCCATATCGCTAGCTCCAGGGTTGCCGGGAACCTCGTAGCTATATAGTTTATCACAGGTACACCCATTGGAGAGGCGAGTGTTACTCCAAAGTTTCCGTGGAGAACATTCCATAGGTAGTCAAAGTACTGGATTATCAAGGGCTTATCCAGCCCTGCCAAGTGCTCTAAGTGCTTGAGCTGTTCCGGAGGGATGTTCCTTGTACCTACAACGGCGAGTATAGGGTTTCCGGGGAGTATACGGAGGAGTATGAAGACGATAGTGTAGAGTATAAGTATGGTTGGGATTATCATCAATGCTCTGATAACTATGTAGTATCCGAGTCCCTTCTTACCCATCTATTACACCCTAATACCTTATCCACACATACTACACCGTAAGCACGGATCATATGGGGGAGGAAAAAGACAAGGTTATGTTAAAAACATAGTTGGTGCACGGGCCAGGGCTTAGCCCTGGACCTTGTAGATGGTGTTGTACATGAGTATCATTGTCGGGCTCGGTATGATTCCCTCGACATTGCTCCTGGTCACTATGAATAGCTTGCCCTGGAATAGCGGTATGTAGGGTACTTGCTCGGCTAGTATCTTCTGTACTTCATCGTAGATCTTGGCGCGCTCCTGCTGGTCTACAATGGTCTGTGCTTTCTCGAGCAGCTTGTTCACGGTTTCGTTCGCGAAGCCTGTCCCGCTCCAACCGTTAGCATTGCTGTCTAGGAATGGTGTCAGGTAGTCGTCGGGATCTAGGTAGTCCGGATACCATCCCAGCAGGTACGCTTGTAGCTGCCCCTTCCTGATATATGATACGTAGGTGCTCCACTCAGCGCTCTTGATCGTTACCTTGACTAGGCCTGTGGCTTCCCACTGCTGCGCTATTAGCTGGGCTATGTCTGCCTCTGTGTCGCCGTAGTGTGTCGGGGTGTACCATAGAGTTATTTCTAGCGGCTTGTCCTTGCTGTACCCGGCTTGTTCGAGTAGTTTCTTGGCTAGCTCGAGGTTCGCGTCGCCATAGATCTTGAAAGCGTCTATATGGCTCCACAGCCCCTTGGGGACCAGGCTGTATAGGGGCTCTCCCGCTCCTAGCAGTACCGTGTCTATGATCTGCTGCCTGTTTATCGCTACTGCCAGGGCCTTCCTTACTAGTAGATTGTTTGTCGGGGATACTTTGGTGTTGAAGCATATGTATCTGATAAAGCTACCGGGTACTTCTATTACCTTGTAGTTGCTCTGCTGCTTGAAGTACTGTATATCGGTGGGTCTCAATGTTCTCCAGGCTATATCGATCTCTCCGCTCTCGAGTGCTAGCCTTAGTGCTGAGGCGTCGCGGTAGAACTTAATGATTATCTTCTCGGTCTTGGGCTTGGGTCCGTAGTAGTACGGATTGGCCTCGAGCACTAGTTCTACATCGCGGACAAACTTTACTATCCTGTATGGTCCTGCACCACCCCATGTAGCGTCGCTAGCTATCTTGTCGAACGGATACTTCGGGTTGACCGGGAAGTATGGCGGAGTCGCTACTAGTGCTAGGAAGAAGCTGGTAGGCTGCTTTAGGTAGAATACTACCGTCCTGTCATCCTTGGCTTCTACTTTCTCTACGAAGCTAGTGACAAGCCATGAGGGATCACCCCTGATCTTCATTACACGCTCGATGCTCCTAACAACATCCTTAGCCGTCAATGGTGTTCCGTCGCTGAACTTCAGGCCAGGCCTTAACACGAATGTCCATACTTTTCCGTCATCGCTGACAGTCCAGTTCTCGGCTAGGCCCGGCACTATCTCGGTTGTGCCGGGCCTGTATTTGACGAGGCCCTCCATCACGTTATAGAGTACTTCCCAGGTGAAGAAGTCATAGGCGTTGGCTGGGTCCAAGTCTGTGACCTTGTCGGTCACGCCTATTACGAGCTCGTTGGCTAGTTTTGCCTGTGTCTCGGCGGCCGAGCTAGTAGGTGACTGTGATGAGGTGACAGAGGCTGAGGTACTTGGTGATGCGGTCGAGGTAGTTGTGGGTGAAGCACTGGGTCTTCCTGCTTGGAATGCGAAGTATCCTGCGGCTACTCCTATCACGACTATTGCGATCACGATTGCTATCGCTACTTGTTTAGATAGTGCTTTGAGGTTCACCTTTACTCACCACGTGTGGGGACATGGTTTATACACGTATAGAGAATGGGACACAAATATAAACTTTCCCAATCAGGTGGGAGATTATCCCATACGTCTACATATTTATTCAATTATGTAAGTACAGAATTGAAACAAGTTATTAAGAGCGTCATGAAGCCTTAAAAACAGGTTGTTGGAAACGTCTATGACAGTTCTTAAAATATTATGTCCCAGACAGAACTGTAAACTATCTGGGAAAAGATGTTTTTCATCGGAATTTTTCCGTTTCACATCGGCTGGGTAGGGGAACAGTATGGGGATCGCTTCCCCGGACCAATATCACATTATACATTATGTAATATGGGCTTAGATAGACGAATACCCCTTTAGTCCCGTAATATGAATTGTTTCAGGGAACTCCCACGATCATGGGAATTTTAATTAGTTATAACGCCTTAATATTCTTGTGTAATACATAAATTCTCACGGTAACGGGTGTAGTTTATGGGGCTATGGGAATCGTATAAGAGATTCCCGGTAATCTACAAGATACTGATAGGCTTCGTCCTCGGTATCATTGCCGGCATCGTCGTGGGGCCGCAGATCGCTGTCCTCTACCCATTGGGCCAGCTACTGATACGATTGCTGAAAATGATAGTAACACCTATAGTTCTATTCTCACTAGTGGTCGGAGCAGCGAGCATTACGCCCAAGAAGCTCGGCAGGATAGGGACTAAGATCATAATCTATTACCTGGCTACATCAGCCGTTGCAGTGATCATCGGTATATTCATGGCGAGACTCTTCAACGTAGGCTCAGGCATAAACCTCACCGGCGGAACATCTATGCAGATAAAGGTTAGTAAGCCTCCGAGCATCGTTGATGTGCTATTAAACATTGTACCTACAAATCCATTCGCAGCCCTGACTGAGGGCAAAGTACTGCAGATAATCTTCTTCGCAATAGTTCTAGGCATAGCACTGACATACCTGATGAACAGTAAGCATGAGAGGCTGAGGAAAGCCGGAGAGATAACATACAAGGTGTTCGAGGGCCTCGCCGAGGCAATGTACAAGATCGTTAGAGGTATCCTAGAGTACATGCCCATAGGAGTCTTCGCACTGATCGGCTACATAGTAGCCAAGTATGGGCCCAAAGTCCTAGGCCCACTAGCCATAGCAGTAGTAGCCCTATACGTCGGACTATTCATACACATCTTCGTCACCTACGGCGGCATCCTAGCAGCCTTCAGGCTAAGCATCATAAAGTTCCTACACGGAGCCAAGGAGGCGATGCTGACGGCTTTCGTAACAAGGTCTTCTAGCGGAACCCTACCAGTAACAATGAGAGTTGCTGAGGAGAACCTAGGAATAAAAAAGACAGTATACTCCTTCACACTACCACTAGGAGCAACGATTAACATGGATGGAACAGCGATGTACCAGGCAATAGCCACGTTCTTCATAGCTAACGCTTTAGGAATACATTTGACCCTGGCGCAACAGCTCATGATAGTATTGACGGCGGTCCTAGCATCTATCGGTACAGCAGGAGTACCTAGCGCCGGACTAATAATGTTAGCGATGGTTCTGCAGAGCGTGGGATTACCGCTCACAAACGCAAACGTTATGCTAGCCTACTCGATGATAGCGGGTATAGACGCCATACTCGACATGGGCAGAACAATGGTCAATGTAACGGGAGACCTTGTTGGGACAACCATAGTTGCTAAGACGGAGGGAGAACTCGACCTCTCCAAGTGGAAATAGGTTAAAACATAAACTGTTTTTCCCTCTTCATAAAAACACTGTAGTAAGGCAAATTTGCAATAATCAAACACATTATCGAAATAGAATGTCTCAGCATAGTAATTTATGAGAATTGTTTTTGACGAAAAATATAACTATTAAGGTATTCTCTATAATGGTCTTCCTTATTTATGTGGATATTTGGCCTCTATCCCCCATGCTCCGATTTTTGCTTTTAGTATGAGCTCTCCAGGCCAGTAGTTCTTGACTGTGTCGTAGATCTCTTTTACGAGATCAGCAATGTTGACTGTGCTATATAGTTCTCCTCGTTTTAGTGTTAGTGATAACTCTAGCCTATTGTTTTTCAGCTTGTACTTGTACTTGTCTATAAAGAGATCGTACCGCCATATTATCTCGGGGACCTTGCCGAGTATCTTGATGATATCTTTTTCCCTGCTGGTATCAAGTGTGTAGGCATAGGTCTTCCTATGATGGATCACTACTTTTAGTTTCCCGGAATAAGATTCCTTTGTCTCGACGTATTGTTTTGCAGCAATCAGTGCTATGTCGTTGAATTGTTCAAGTCTGCTTTCCTCATCCAGTACTATGTCTATGATACTCATTCTAGGATCCTCAGTCACACCTATACTAATAACGGGGACATTTAGGCTGAGGAGTTTCTTCCCTATAGCCACCCTCGGCGGTAAGCGTTCTTCACGTTGCTCCATCACGGGTTTAGCAGGTTTTTTCTCAACAGGTTTTTCTTCTCTGGGCTTCTCCTCCACGTGTTTTTGTTCTTCGTGTTTTTCAGATGGTGTTTTCAATAATCTTGATATTTGTTGTGGTAGTATTTCCTCGGGGAAGGAATATAAGAGTACGTGGGCGTATCTAGCTCCTAGTGTATCCATTTCTCTGAGTATGTTCTGTGCTCGTGGCCCATGGAATTTCTTGCCAGCAATCTCTGCTATCACTCCTATGGTTTTACCGTTAAGTATGAATATCTTTACATCACCGATTTCCCTCTTATCAGTGCATAGTCTGAAGTGCGCCATGCATGGCTTGTCCAGGCATAGATGTCCTATAGTCTTCTCGACGAATTCCTCGGGGTTACTTGTTTTCTGTGATAGTAATATTTTACCTTTCAGAAGGATATTTGTAAGAATCACGATATCATCGAGTACTTTGCTAATGTATTCTATGATTTTTTCATCATAGTTTTTACTAGGCAAAACAGGAAACACCTCAAAGCATTGTACAACATAGTTCATATTATATTTTTATATCTACAGATGTTACTGATAATTTTAACGGTAGGAAATACTTCTTATAGGATTTAAATACAGTTTTATCTAGCAAGGAATAATTGTAGCATTATTGTACGATAAGCAATACGTAAAACGCAGGATAAAAAGGATGAACTAGAGTGAAATTAATAGTTTTCTAGATGTTCTTTGAAAGCTCTCTGATAATCTCTTCAGCCTGTCCTATTAGTTTCTTTGCCTGACTGACAAGCTGCATAGCCGCAGTTACATCGTCGTGTTTAAGCTTCTCCTCTACCTGATTCAGCAGTGTCGTAGCATTTCCTAGTAGCTGGTAGGCCTGTTCTATCATCTTGAGTGCTGTCTCGTTCTTCTCCCTCTCAGCCTTAGCCTTCAGTACTGATAACGTCTTGTTGTCAATACTGATCCTAGTCTTCAGCACTTTTATCTCGATCTCCAGCTTTGCCTTCGCCTTTTCCTTCGCAGCTTTTATCAGTGCTTCTGCCTCGTTGATGAGGGTCTTCGCCTCCATTATCTTGAGTTTTGCTTCTCCAACATACACTAGTGCTTCTATTGTCTTGTTCTCTTCTAGCATTTTCTCGGCTTCATCCAGTAGTCTTGATGCGTTAACTAGTAGTTGTCTTGACTGGTTTAGTAGCTTCATGGCATCTGTTACATTGAGCTTCTCTGCTTTAATGTATAGCCTGTCTATCTTAATCATTGTCTGGTTGATATTCTTCCTCATATTGCTGATCATCTGTTCCAAGTCTTTCTTGATTTTTTCCATTATCTCCTGTATCATTTTCTCGATATCCTTCATCTTGTCCTCAATCTTCTTGATCATGTTTTTTACCATACTGATTATCTTCGCTGCCTCTGTGACGTTGCCCTGCTGGAGGGTCTTGTTCGCCTCTTCCACCATCTGCATTGCCTGTTGTAGTGTCTTGTTGAGCATCTCTAAAGCCTTCTCAGCCTGTGTGGCGTTGAGCTTCTGTGCTGTCTCAAGCATTTTGGCCAGTGTCTTATTGTATTGTCTGATTACCTGTATTGTCTGGTTGATCTCTTTCTCGAGGTTGATCTTTACCGTCTTGACTGTCTCAATTACTCCTTCAGCTGTAGTTATAGTTATATTGACCTGGACTATGATCGAGTCTATCTTGTTCATTATCTCTAGTGCAACTGTTACGTTGACCTGCCCACTAGCAGCCATTTTCTCCAGTTCTTTGTAGAGCTTCATGGCCTCTTCGAGCATCTCGTCTGCCTGGATCGTCATGTTTACCGCGTCGCTGCAACCACACTTCTTGGCCTCCTGCATTACTTTTTCGAGCTTCTCCTGGGTCTCCATTATCCTTGCCTTTATCTCTTTGAGTTTCTCCATGATGTCTTCAGCCATGTACTTGGAGGCGTTCTTGGTTATCATTCCCCATGCTTCGCGGAGCATGGTCTTTATCTCTGCCATAACGCGTAGTGCTCCTGTTAGGTTGCCGTTCCTTATCATCTCCTCGGCCTGTACTGTGAGATTTAGCATTAGCTTGTACAGCTTCATCGTCTCATTGACTAGTTCTAGTAGCTTGGTATTGTTTGTCTTGATGGCTTGTTGTCTCAGCTTCTCAAGTGTCTGGTTGAGGTTTCTGAGCCTCGCCTTTATCTCTTGTAGTGTGACGTTAACGGTTTTCTCTAGCATTAACTTGACCGTGGCCGTGTTTGTCGTCACGTTGGTTTCTACATATACTTTGATGATCGGTACTGTTTGTTCGAGGAGCATTAGTGCTTGGCTGGCATGTGTTAGTGCCAGGTCTATTGATACGGCTATTTCTTTTGTCAGGTTGGTATTGTGTAGGCTCTGCTTGATCATCCGTAGTATGTCTACTGTCTTGTTTAGCTCGTGGAGTGCTTTTATGATCATCTTGTAGGCTTCCTCGATGTTCTTGGCCGCTATGGTTGTGTTGACTGTTTGTACTGATATTGTCTCTATGGTCTGGGCGAATTCCTTAGCGTGGATTATTTTTGCTATATTGTCTACTTCGTGCACGATCGTTATGATCTTGACAGTGTTCCCGGTCTCTATTACCTTTGTTATATTAATGTAGAGCTCGTGCACCAACTCCTTCTCGTGCAGGGGTAGTGTCTCGTTCAGATTCTTTATTATCTGGTTAACAATTGTTTTGATCACTGTGATCATCATATTTGGCGGCGTTGTCTTCTCAAGTATGCTTGTCAGCTCGTGGTACACGTTTGTCTCGGTGGCTACGAGCCTTTCTAGCTGGTCAGCAGTCATCGTGTTTATCTTCCTGATCGATACATTGGTTATCTCTTCAACCTTCACCCTAAGATCACTAGGTATTGCCGATGCGTTGAGAGACCTATACGCTCTCTCGATCATTATCTTGAGCAGTAATGCCTGGCTCCTAAGCACAGTAGTGTTAGTCACGGGGCCGGCTCCTGCCTGCCCGAAGGGCGTTAGCCCTGATGCCCATGCAAGCGTTGTTGCTGGGAGCAGGGATAACGTTATTAGTGCTAAGACCATAATTGATCCTAGTAGCTTATACACAGCCTTCACGCCTCGTCTCACCTCACCCATTTCCTTTCTGTCCAAAACCATATAAGAATCCCCGTGAAACCCGGGGTGAAACCATTGAAACCCGGTAACACTATAAATACTGGTACGGATTACTCATGTTAAGAAATACATTGTATCTAGAGGTGTAATCGAAACATGGTGTTTAGGAATTCGATACTTGTTTACGCCGCCGTCCTATCTCTCCTCGTATCCATGGCTCTCCACGTGATCATTGCTCAGGAGAGCTATAGCGCCGAGATCATCATAAACGATAAAGGTATGGTCAAAGTCGTGATCAACGGGACAGCTATATCCGGTCTCAACAAGTACTCTGCCCCCGTCGACCCTATAATATCCACTATGAAGGCAACACTAAACGGCGACGAAGTAGCCTCAATATACGTTAACAAGACAATCTATATAGCCACGACAATCAATGGCACCATACAGATAACATATATAGGTAATATCACAACAACCAACAAATACTTGGAGTTCAAGATCAACGATATAGGGAGACCAGTCAAGATCATAGTCTACCCGAACATAGTCCTCCTAAACATACCCAGTAACATCATCAGCGTGAAAAACATTGATGGAAAACTGGTAATGGTGGTCCTCCCACCAGCAACGATCAAATACACCGTTACAAAACCAGCAACCACAACCACCCCGGCAGGAGGAGGACCGGGAACAATAACAACCACAATGACAAGCCCAGGCCAGGCACAGAGCCCCACACAAACAGCAACCACGTCAACCCAGCAACAAGGACCAGTAACACTAACTCCGCCGACACCCATGTGGACCTATGCGGTCGTAGCAGCCGTGATAGCCGCAGTCGTAATCGGGGGCCTCCTATACCTAAGACGTACAAGAGCAGCAAACATACCCGACATACTCGACAAAACCGACAAACTAATACTGGAACAGATCAAGAAAGCGGGCGGCACAATAATGCAGGGCGAGCTCCAGAGAATAACAGGCCTACCAAAAGCCACTCTATGGAGAAGAGTTAAGAAGCTTGCCCGCCTGGGTTTTTTAGAAATAATCAAAGAAGGCAACAGCAACAAGTTAATCCTTAAGAAGAAATTCTAGACTACAGACGAACTTGTCCGCTTATCAACAAGGCTTGAAAAAGCATTACCTCTTATACAGTTTGCTCCAGTGCTTAAGCGATTCTTGATTAAAGAATGTTTCTCAAAAAACTTATCGATGCCGAGCACATGTTTTTAGTGATTATTAGTATTGCGTAATCGATCTCGCTTAGTATAACTGGGTTGTACTTGTCGATATCTGCTCAGTACATGTTCGCCTTATCCGCTACTATCCCTGCGAACAAGTGATTCCTAGGAGATAATCACCGCTACGACGTTATGTAATGCTTTCATGATATGTACCGAACAGTATTATGTGGCTGGAAAAGCATTGTATATCCTCTACATCTATCTTTCTTTGATATAATTCTTACAACATAACCACTGCTTTGAAACACCGGATAATTATTTTACCTAGATACAGTGTCAAGATATTATTGTCAGCAACATCCACCAACCGCGTATGATGGTATCCCTAGGAAAAACTATTAGGCGGAGCTGCCTGAGCAGTGCTGTTGATCCTGCTTGGCATCGCCGTGCTCGTAGTACTCTATGGTCTGTTGACCTTTGAGGTAATGCACCGCACAGCCGCCGCCATATTTGTCGCGGGCATAGTGCTTGTATTGAACCTGTTCTTTCACTTCATGGAGTATACGGATATTCTGAACGGTATAGATATCGATACTATCCTGTTGCTCATGAATATGATGATCATAGTAGGCATACTGGGCAAGACAGGATTGTTCGAATACATAGCTCTACGGCTCGTACTTAGATTCAAGGACAAGCCCTATCAGTTGCTCTTCATCCTCCTAGTACTAACAGGTGTGGTCAGCGCCTTCATAGATAACGTTACAACAGTACTCCTCATAGCGCCCGTTATAATAGATGTGTTCGAAGAAGTAGGTGTAACACCCATACCAGCACTACTAGGCATTGTTTTCGCCAGCAATATAGGCGGTACAGCCACCCTTATCGGTGACCCGCCCAACATATTGATAGGCAGCATGGCGGACATAGGGTTCATGCAGTTCATCTACAACCTAACACCCATAGTTATCCTAGACCTCCTAGTATTCACAGCCATTCTCCCCTACATGTTCAGAGGCTGGTACCATGAGTACAGCGAGAACCTGAAGAAACTAGACCTAGATGTCCTCCGTGAGAAGCTCCGCCTAATACATGAGGGCCTCGACGAGAAGCTCCTCAAGAGAACAGTAGTGATCCTAGCGCTCGTGATAACTCTTTTCTTCCTCGAAGACATATTCAAGTACCCGCCAGCAGTACCCGCAATGATAGGGGCCGGGCTCCTAATGGTCTTCGTGAGGAAGAAACTAGTGATCGAGGACATCATGAACTTTATCGACTGGACAACGCTGGTCTTCTTCATGGCAATGTTCATCATAATCCAGGGAGTACAGGGCATGGGGCTACTCGACTGGATAGCAATGAGGATAATGAGCCTAACAACAGCCAAGACAGGGCTAATCCTGGTAATAACCTGGGTTAGCGCGTTCCTATCAGCCTTCATAGATAACATCCCCTTCGTCATGAGCATGATCCCCGTGATAAAATCCATAACAACAACCCTAGCAATGAACCCCCTACCACTCTACTGGAGCCTAAGCCTAGGAGGATGTCTAGGAGGAAACGGCACAATGGTCGGAGCATCAGCAAACATCGTAGTAGTAAGCCTAGCAAGCAAACTAGGACACGATATAAGCTTCCGAGAATTCCTAAAATACGGAATGACAGTCATGATCATAACCGTAGCAATAGCAACAATATACCTAATAATCAGATATTAGGAGTCCTGCGAAAATTGTTGAAATAATTTTATCTATTAATGTTTATTCTTTGTAAATATATAGTATACTTGTGAATGGAATGAGTATTTATTTATATTTTTGTTGTCGATCTCAGCGTTCTTAATCTTGTATGGTACAAGATTAGCTAGGGTTGATGAAAATAGTCCTTTATCGGACATTGCAGAGAAAAATAGCTTTGCACCACTAACTAAACCCTCGATCTTGCCCCCTTTAACAACTTTACCATTAACAAGGACAATATTTACAGCCATTATAATATCAACTCCAAGTCTGTTCAATACTATCTCATATATTTTAGGGACATATTGTATAATTGGTTTTCCATATATAAACTTAATAAACAAGTTTAAAGACCCTATACGATTTAACTAAAATAGGTCGTATCAAATATAGCGTAAACATAGATGTCACGAAATATAGTGGTAAGAATTGACTGCTGCACAACAAGAGTGTATCTGTCGTGTTGAAGGATTAACAAAGGATTATAACGGTTTTAGAGCTGTTGATCGTATTAGTTTCTGTGTTCGTAGAGGAGAGATATTTGGTTTTCTCGGGCCCAATGGTGCTGGTAAGACTACTACAATTAGGATGATCTGCGGTTTGACAAGGATAACCAGAGGTAGAGTAATAGTTGATGGTCATGATATTAGTAGAGAACCTCGAACTGTTAAGAAATTGATAGGAGTAGTACCTGATATGTCGAATCTTTATTCTGAGCTATCTTGCTGGGATAACCTGATTTTCTGCGGTGAAATGTATGGTGTGCCCAGAGATGAACGAATTAGAAGAGCAGAAGAATTGCTAGAATTCTTTGGGCTAGCAAGGTTTAAGAATAAAAAGTTTAAGACTTTATCGAAAGGGCTTAAGAGAAGATTAACTATTGCGGCCGCGTTGATGCATAATCCTAAGATCCTCTTTTTAGACGAACCTACTTTGGGATTGGATGTTATCGGTAAGAGGAAGATCTGGCACATAATTAAAGAGCTTAATAGACGCGGTGTAACGGTATTTCTTACAACACATAATATCTATGAGGCATTCAAGCTTTCTCATAGGATTGCTATTATTAATCATGGAAAGATCATAGCGATCGGTACTCCTAACGATTTGAGGCAAATGGTTGCTGCGGAAGAAGTAATAGATGTATCTTTTACGCCCAATATGCCCTCTCTCGAAGACATACTCGAAATCAAAGGTGTTGTAAGAGCTAAAATAGTGGATAACATGTTTAGGCTTATCGTGAACGATGTACTAGAGGCGCTTGACGGCTTGGTCGAGTTTGCGCGAAGAAGGGGTCTAAATATTAGTCTGCTTAGTCTACGAGGGGCAGATTCCGAAGAAGTATTCCTTAGCCTGGTTGGTGTTAGGAATGCGTGATGTACTGATACATGCATATTATATTGCCAAGAAGGATTTAAAGGAGTACTATATGAAGCCGGGTACAGTCAGTTGGGGTATATTGTTTCCAATAACATTTTCCATAGCATTCATATTCCGAAGAGGAGCATACTCATTATGGGCTGCTCCAGGACTCATAGCGCTAACCATACTCTTCAGTGCAACCTCTATGGCCGGAGCCTCAATAGTTTTCGAGAGAAGAATAGGCTCATTTGAACGTCTCTTACTATTTCCCACAAGATATGCTTCTATAGCTCTCGGAAAATCTTTCGGTGGATTATTCTTCGGATTAATAACATCATTAACAACGTTCCTTATAGTCTATTCTTTCCTAAATTCGCTACCAGTAAACCCAATATTATTCATTGTCTCTCTGTTACTGACAGTTTTTCAATCGGCAAGTTTCGGAGTATTACTGGCATTCACAGTAAAGGATCCATCACAGACAATGACTGTATTTAACATAGTAAGGTTTCCAATGATATTCCTTTCAGGAGTAATCATACCTATAAATCAATTACCTCCATTAATACAAATAATATCATACCTACTACCCTTAACATATTCGGTAGAACTAATAAGATATTCATATATAGGAGAATACTCGATTATCAACCCAGTCATAGCAATTATGGTTGTAATAATACAGTCTATAGTATTCCTAACACTTACATCGATTCTAATAAAGAAAAGTATACCGTAAAAAACAACATGATATGTGTTCACTATGTGAAAATAGAAATAGTAGGAGTAATCCTCCTAAGTTACAATAGATTAGTTAGATTAGGATCCAAGATTTTCCGTTATATATGATTTTGAAACGTCTTAGGAGTCAAGGTGAAAGGACTATTTTTTATGAAATACATAATATGTAGATGGTGATTAGGGCTTGTCTAGGGTCATAAGAGCAAGGTATGAGAAAGGTGTGTTAAAGCCTCTAGAGCCCCTGGAGCTTGAGGAGGGTGAAGAGGTTATTGTGAGTATCGAGAAGAAAGTAGCACATGGCCTTGCAGAGCTTGTAGAGATCCTTAGAAAGGAGACACCCAAGACTGATAATCCTGAAGAGCTTTTTGAGGAAATGAGGAAATGATAGTAATTGATGTGAGTGTATTAATTGATGCATTGTTCAGTAAAAATCCGGAGAGATATGTTAAAGCAGTAAATCTACTTAAACAGGTAGAAGGTCTGCCTCTTTATGCTCCTAGAGTTATTGAAATCGAGCTCATTGCCGTTGCACGCCGGCTCGGCTTAAAAATCAAGCGTGAGAGATTATTACAATTAACTAGAAAGTTCAATTTATTAGATGAAGAGAAAATATTCAATCTAGCCTTATATGTGGCGGACAATATACATCCTCGAGCCATAGATGCTTACTATATAGCTACAGCTATATTGACCGATAGTATAATAATCGCTAATGATAAAATACTATGCAATAATTCTAAACAAGCCGGAATAGAAGCCTTCTACTTAATAGATGAATACAATATAGTCATTGAAAAGATAAAAGAACTAAGGAAACAACTGTAATGATACTTATTTTTGAACACTACGACTTATCATTATTAAATGGTTTATCATCATTTTTGATAAAGACTTTAAATGTAAATATTGCTCAACGTGATTCCTTGACTATGGCATGAATTATGCAGAAATAATAGTTTGTAATTAGTTTTATATCGTTATTACGGGATAATATTAACTGGTGTTCCAACGTGATATGGAGGATACATAGACTACCCAGGTTTAGATTGATAAGTCTCCCTACCCCCATGGAGAAGGCGGAGAACCTCGGCAAGGAGCTAGGCGTTAACTTGTTTGTTAAGCGGGATGATGTGATGGAGCTTGCTCTCGGCGGTAATAAGGTCAGGAAGCTCGAATTCCTTATAGGGGACGCACTTGCCAAGAAATGTGATACGGTGATTACTCGTGGGGCTTTCCACTCGAACCATGCTAGGCTTACAGCGGCTGCTGCTCGCAAGGCTGGTCTCGACGTCTACCTCGTGCTTACTCCACCGGGAACATTTGATCTCCAGGGCAATATATTATTGAACGAATTGCTCGGCGCGAAAATGGTGTTAGCCAAGGACCGTAAGGAAGCGGTGTTGCGTATGGAGGAGATCGCCGAGAAGCTGCGCCGAGAAGGACGTAACCCCTACATAATACCCGGTGGCGGGGCATCACCGGTAGGAGTAATGGGCTACGCGCTGGCCGCCAAAGAGATCCTAGAACAACTACAAGAGCAAGGAGTGAAGCCCGACTACATAGTATTGGCGACGGGTAGCGGTGGTACACAGGCAGGGCTAGTCCTAGGCCTAAAACTACTCGGAGCAGACGATGTAAAAGTAGTCGGGATAAGCATAAGCCCAGACAAGAGAGAAGGACAGAAAAGAGTGTCCAGTCTAGTAAACCAGGCAGCACAACTCCTAGATGTAAACATACATGTAGAGCCGGAAGAGATCACGGTCATAGACGACTACCTAGGCGGAGGCTACGGATCAATAAACAAAGAAGTAGTAGAAACAATCAAGTACGTAGCACGTAGAGAAGCACTAATACTAGACCCAGTCTACACCGCAAAAGCAATGCAGGGACTAATCGACCTGGCCAGGAAAGACTATTTCGGGAAAAACAGCAATATAGTATTCATATATACTGGTGGTACACCGATACTGTTTCAGGCCGATGAGCTAAAAGATTATTTGGCCGGCTAGCAAGGCTTTGTCGAGCCATGTTTTCTCTAATATGGATCTGTCAATGTTTTTTCTTCAGGGCCAGCGCTATCCCTATTGTTGCCGCGGCTATCCCGGCGATCGCGGCTACTAGGACGGTGTTGTTGATGGATAAAGTACCCATTGGGAATTGCTGCTCCATATTACTTGTTACCTGGGACATTGTTTTCTCTAGTTCTTCATCATTAGTGTCTACTAGTTTTATCGTGTCAACTATTCTGCGGGTTACTTCTTCTCCGTTAGGTTTTTTCACATGCTGCTTTTCTTCTTCATGACAGTATAGGAGCCACCCGTTACTGCTGTAGATTGTTTTTACGTAGATTTCTTCTTTGTTCTCATGGGAGGCTTCTAGCTCGAATACATAGGTGTTTGTACTGGTATCGTGCCTTGCATTGATCTCTTTTATCTCCAGTGTATATGAGATCTTGTTGCAAACAAACCATGATAAGTCATAGGCTGCGGGGGAGAGTTCTCCGGACAATGCGTAATTTAGTTCTCTGAGCGGATTGTGTTCGTAGCAGTTAATGAGGCACGATCTACGCGCGGATTCATCATTACTGTATTTCTCGACGCATGTATGCCTGCAGTTCATCATTTCTTCATATAGTTCGCATACTTTGTTCTTATTATTCTTGATCATACTGGCCTCGTTAACAGCCTTCTTAAGCATTGATGCTGGAAACCAGAACGTGTATGGTAGAGGGCTTGGAAGACTTATTCTTCCATCGAACATGTTCGTGCTGACTATACCGCCTGTAGTCTTCTGTAACAGGTTTAATACGCTTACTTTGAAGGATCGTCCTAACATGCTTGTCTTGTTTATCTCAACGACCACTAGCTTGTACGCTGTACTATTCACTTCTACGAGTTTGAAGACTATCTTATCAACAATAGGTTGCTCGCCAGTCTCATAAATACCTGTCTTGAACTCGTAGGTATAGTATTTCTGTGTATTCATTGAGGATGATGGGGCTATGAGTATTAGTGATAGGATTATCATTATGAATGTCATGGCGGCGACTAACTTCTCTACTTTCATTACTTTCACCATTATAGATGATTTGTCTCTGGAAATATATGAATTTTATACAAAATTATATGTATGCTAATAGTTATGGATGGATAGCTTCTTTTATACCATAGATTTCATTAGGATTTATCCTGATATGTGGCTGGGTTTAAATAGTGATCGTACAAAAAGAATAAATGGTGGTTTGTATGAGGGACTTATATGTTATAGCTTTAATAATTGCACTCATTGTCCCGGCCTGGCCAGCGATCAGTGCTACACCTAGTGATGCAACATACCATGTAAGATACCATGTATCAATAACTGGAGAAGCCCGGCTGGGTTCGACGAAGGAGTCCATGACATACGACTATTACTTGGATCTAAACATCACTTTCAGCGGGGACACTGTGAGCTACTGCACAAAAGCAACTGGGCAGAATCTCCCCAACTGGGTTCCTAAAGTCCAGTCGTGTAAGACGATGGATTTAGAAACATTTATGAATGAAATGCTATCATCACTACCCACTATACCTGTCATGTCCTCTAAGATTGGCTCCGCGAGCTATGAGCTACTATATCTTGGGCGGGGCAACTATAACGGATTACCAGTTTATAAGTATAGGTTAACAGCTCAGACAACATTATTCGATATACAGATGGAATTCTACCTATACGCCGGGATGCCTATACCCTTATATGCCTCAGTAAATATGAACACAACCGCAACGCTAAACATCAAGATAACAACCGAAAGCACCAATTTACCGTCAAGCGTCCCGGCAGCAGAAGCTACAACCAGTAAGTACTACATAATAATCGGTGGTCTGCCCGGTGCACAGATAAGCGTTACAGGACAAAAAGGAGAAAACATGTTGAAGGTAGAAAACAATGGAGACAATCCCGGATACATACTAGTAATAAGCAGGACGGGAGAGAAAGGAGTAATAAAACCCGTACTCCCCGGCCAGACAATAAATGTAAACCTCCCTGAAAACCTCGACCAAAACATAAATCTAAAAACACAACAATTCAGCGGCTCACAGCTCAACATGTCATACGTATACGCAGGCATAGGCCTAGCAGTAATAGGAGCCATCATAGCCACAATATACAAGATCACGAGAAAAACGCCCAAAACAACGGCAACACCAACCCAAGAAACACCAGTAAACCAAGGACAACCATAATGAATAGGGTCACAAACCTATCATAAACATTTAAACCTAATCAGGAGAATATATGGTACTCCAACCACCATTTTTAAACCTCATTATTATGAGAGTCATAGTAAACGCCATAATACACTGTCCTGTAGTTTCAACCAAGTGCAAAAAATGCTTCATAAGAATCCTTTCTCGGACATTTCTTTATATAGAAAATGCAGTGCAAATAACCATATCTTTGCTTGTTCTTTAGGGTTTGTTATATGGCCTGTACCTGATATTATATGGGCTTCAATGTCCACGCCCTTCTTAGTGAGTCTATCAATGAATATTAGTATGGGCTTAACCGGTGTTCTTACGTCATTCTGTGGATGGATTAGTTCGATCGGAGCCTTTATATCGTCTACCATGTTAATAGGTGATCTAGTTTTCATTAGATCCTTATTTCCAGCGAATAACATGTCGAGGAATATGCGGAATATTTCATCGGTGTTCTCATATAGCCAGATCCAATCAGTTATAGCTGATACAGCAACACCACACATGAATGGAGAGTCTTTATGTGCGAGAGAAGCTAGAACTAGGTATCCTCCGTAGCTTACTCCCATGATACATAATTTATCTGCTAAACCGATATTTTTCGCTCATAATGCTGTCTGTATTATGTCTCTTACATCACCTCCTCCGGGATCACCGATTATTTTCATCATAAGTTTATCGCCATAACCAGTACTACCCCTATAGTTTGGCATAACTACGTGGAAACCTATAGATGCTAGTAGTGCGGCTTCGGGATCCCATATATCCGTGAAGCCTTCAAATGGCCCGCCATGAACAAGTACGACTGTAGGTCCGGGTTTCTTTGTATTCCTGCTCTCCAGGATATAGACGGGTATTTGTAGTCCATCATATGATGTGATCCTGTGAAATGATACATTGCCTAGTGAATTCTCAAGCCACTTCGGAGTCTTTGGTTTATATACAAAACTATATGATTCAGTCTTCAAATCATATTCTAGGATACTGAATGGCTTCCGTAAACTTGTATATGTCATATATAGTTTATCTCCGATTTTGTATGCAGCACCTATAGTTCCAACGGGTGTTTTTAGTTCTTTCCCGTCAAGAAAAGCCCTACTTCTCCCATCGTCTTTATATGCAACAACAATTAGTTTTTTGCTCGGCGTGTATGTATAGAATATATGTTCTAAGACGTTATATTTCCGATAATCACCTCCTATAGCTATAGGGTGATAGCTTAGTGTTTCTGGATTTAGTTCATAAAGCTTAGCTCTGCCCTCAAAGTTGCTCTCGAACAATATTTTTCCATTGAACAATAATGGTTTACGGTTA
>Ga0256835_1000657_pt1 | contig 24045 bp, 21 predicted proteins | sample PIR30metaG_FD_185972 | JGI IMG/M metagenome (GOLD analysis project Ga0256835, IMG submission 185972) | Hydrothermal vent microbial communities from East Pacific Rise, Pacific Ocean - PIR-30 | ecosystem: Environmental > Aquatic > Marine > Hydrothermal vents | place: Pacific Ocean: East Pacific...
CAAAGACGTGCTCGAACTCTTCCTGGGTGTAGCCGCAGATGGTGGCGTACTCAGGGTGAATGGTAATGTCTTTGAGGTTGTTGAGGCCAGAGAAGAGGGAGACTTTGGAGAACTTGGTGACCCCGGTAATGAAGCAGAATTTGAGATAGGGGTCGGCGTCTTTGAGGACCGAGTAAAAGTTCTTGAGTTTTTCTCTGATCTTAAGAGCAATTTCTTTGTTTTCGATACGATCCAGGATGGGTTTGTCGTATTCGTCTACGAGAACGACGACTTTTTGGCGATATTTTTCGGCGGCTCGGATGATGAGTTCGTGGAAACAGTTTTTATAATCGTCGAGGTGTTTACATGTGATGCCTAGCTCTTCTTGCTGTCTTTCAAGGATGAAGAAGATATCTCGGAGGAGGTCTTCTTCATCTTCGATGACACCCGCTCCAAAAGAGATGTAAATCACCGGGTATTTGACGGACCAATCCCAGTTATTTTCTAAATAAAGGCCCTGGAAGAGTTCGCGCCGTGCGAGGAAGGCCTGACGCAAGGTGTCGAGGAAGAGGCTCTTTCCGAAACGCCTGGGACGAGACAGGAAGTAATACCCACTTCCCCTTTCCACGAGCCTTTTTACAAAGGGGGTTTTATCTACGTAGTAGAAGTTGTCTGACCTTATCTTTTCAAAACTTTGGATGCCGATAGGGAGCTTTTTCATGCTTTTATTATGCTTTCCTTTGTGAGGAATTTCCAGCCGCTTTGGATTGGCTTCACACGTTGAGACGGAACGGAAATTTCCAGGACATTCTTTGAGGATTAAGCTTAGCCTATTATAAAGAGTGCTTTACAATGGTTCGGAGGAGAGACCAATGAAGTGGCATCGTCTGGCGAAGCTCCTTTTTGAAGGTGCGATGCTCAAACGGCTTGAGCGAACAGGTTACGCTTATCTTGGCACGGGCAAAGAGAACATTGCGGCTCACTCCTTCGGGGTGGTATTGGTCGCGGCCATCCTGGCCAAACTCGTTCCGCAGGCAGACGAGGCCAAGCTCCTCAAGATGGCCCTTCTGCACGACCTTTTGGAGGCCCGTACCGGTGACCTCAACTCTGTCAACAAGCTGTATGATAAGGTAGACGAAGAAGCTGCGGCGAAAGACGCCTTCTCTGGGTTGCCCTGGGCGGAAGAATGGTTCGAGCTCTATCAAGAGTACCGTGAGGGCAAGACCCTTGAAGCCCAGTTGGTCCATGATGCCGACCAGCTGGATCTCATGGTGATGCTGAAGGAGCAACACGATCTGGGCAATCCTTACGCCCGGCGCTGGATGGTATACGCCCGTCGGCGTTTCAAGACTGAAGTGGGCAAGAATCTTGCCGAGGCCATTGCCGAAACCGATTGGGCCTCCTGGTGGTTAGACCAATTCGTGGCCCGCGATGAAGATTCTTGAGCGTTGTGCCCGTTGCGGCAAATGCTTACCCGCCTGTCCGAGTTTTCAGGCTACGCTGAGAGAGAGTTTTTCACCCCGCGGGCGGGTAGCCCTTGCCAGAGAGGGTCTCTCCGCTTCCCGGACCTTTTCGCATTGTCTCCTCTGCGGGGCCTGTGAGGCAGTTTGTCCCAACGAGCTTCCCCTTCTGGAAATCTTTGCCCAGGCCAGGAGCAAAACCCCCAATCTTTTGAGGCCGCTCTATCCGGCTTTGTTAAAAGGGCTCCAGCTTGTTTCCCCCAGGTCGCTCCCAGGAAAGGGAGAAACGATCCTTTTTTTGGGATGCGGGGGAGGCTTGCTATATTCCCGAGAGCTGGCCCATTTTTTGCGGCTCTTTGAGGCCCTGGTGGGGGAAATTTCTCTTCTCGAAGGAATCTGTTGCGGGCTTCCCTACCTGGCTGCCGGAGATCAGGAAAACTTTCTCAAAGGAGCGCGGCGGATAGTCGCCCTTCTTGAGGGAAAGAAGACACTGCTTACCCTTTGTGCCTCGTGTCTTTATACCTTTCGGAGGTTTTATCCGGCCTTCCTGAAGGAAGGGGGACTTGCTTCCAGATTCGAAGACGCCCTGGACTATCTGCTGAGGCGCGGGGTAGATCTTTTTCTCCCTCAAAGGGTTTTTTTTCAGGTGCCCTGTCATTTGAGGCATCTAGAGACCGAGGCCTGGTGGCGAGAGCAGAAAGGGCTGGTCTTTCATGAGGGATGCTGCGGGCAGGCGGGTATGTTCGGGTTCCGTTACCCCGAGGAGGCTTCTCTCATTGCCAAACCCCTGAAAAAGGCCATTTTTTCGTCTGGTGCGAGCATCCTTACCAGCAGTTGTACTTCCTGTCTTCTCTATCTCAAAAAGACGTTTCCCAGGCTGGAAGTTTGCCACGTCGTTTCGTTTCTGGCTAAAAGGCCCCCGGGAAAAAACGCACCTTGAGCCAGATGGTGCGACCGGGCTGGGGATATGGGCCCACGGTGCCAGCGCGTTTGTACCCCTTGTCGAAGAGGTTTTCTATCTTGAGGTTGGCGCTAACGTTTTTGCGCTTGTAAAGAAGGTTTAGATCCGCCAAAAATACCGGTGGGCACCAGCAGCCCTCGAAACGTGTCCGGCCGTAGTAGCGGAAAAGGGGAGAAAGATAGATCTCCGGTTGAGAAAAGACCTTGAAGCTTGCTCCTCCCTTCAATATCCACTTGGGAATTCCGGAGATGCGATTGCCATAGACCAGACTCCGGGGTTCGTCATCCAGCACCTCATACCAGGCGTAGTTCAGAAAGCCTACGAAGAGGGGGCTTTCGTAACGGCCTTCAAATTCTAGCCCGGCCTCACTCCACTGCCCGGTGTTGGAAAACATGATGTAACTGGGGGGCTCCCTTTTGACCAAGTTCTCGAGATGCTGGTAGAAGCCGGTAAGCGCCAGATAGAGGCGGTCTTTGTTTTGGTATCTCAACGAGAGGTTTAGCTGATCGTTCTTTTCGGAAGAAAGATCCCCCTTTCCGTGTTTCTCTCGCATGATCCGGAAGATGTAAGGGGAAGTCTGAAAGGCGTGGGCGTAGGAAAAGACCAGGGAGAGATCGGATCGCAACCGGAAGATGAAGGCCAGCCGCGGAGAAATTTCGTCTTCAAAGGCCTCGAAGTGATCGTAACGAGCTCCAAGATTTAGGAGTAGCCAGTCCGTTAACTGGTACTTCAGCAGAGCAAAGAGGGCCCAGTTCTCCTCTTGCTTTGAAGAATACTCGAACGTTCCCTCAGGATGCGGGATTTTGGAGGAATAGGGGAAGGTGTAGGGCTGAAGTTTATAACGGGCCTTTACCGGCATGTAGGTGTTTCTTTCGATTTTACCTCCCAGGAGAAAGAGCCCCTTCTGGAAATGCAGATGTCCGAGGATTTCACTTCCCCACCTCTCGGTATGGTACTTTACCGCGAGATTGAAGGGCGGAAGATGGGGGTACTCCCTCTGGGTGCCGGTGATGAAGTCTCTCTCGTCCTCTGAGCGGCTAAAATACCCTTTGATCACCCAGGAAAAGGGGCCGAGATGGAACCCGTATTTGGCTCCCACCAGGGTCTGCAGGAGTTTCAGCTTCGGATCCAGCCAGAACTTGTCTCGCTTTTCGAGGATCTGGCCGAAAATGCCGCGGTTGTTTCTGGTTTGGTAGCGGAACCTTTCGAATAAGAGGAGGAGGTTCTCCTTTTGGTAACGAAGACCCCAGAAGTAGTTTCTGGGATAACAGGAAAGATAGTCTTTTCCGGGAGTTTTGACCAAAGCGTAATCGTAAGAAGAGGCAAGAGAACGATCTTCTCCGTTGCGGTCGAAATATTTTACACTTGCTACGAGATCCCCCAGCGCCCCTCGTCCGTAGATCCCTTCGGTATCATGGTTCCCCACCAGGAGGGATACTTCTGGAGAAGGTAACCGGGTGGCCTTCTTTATAGAAATGACTCCGCTGAAGGAGGCGTCTCCGTAAAGGCTCGTCCCCGAGCCTCTTATGATTTCGACACGCGAGATCTCTTCGAGGGGATACTGGTGTTTGGGATAGAATCTTTCAAACCCCGGGGTGTTCAGGCGGAATCCGTCCTCGAGAAAGAGCAGATTGGCGGTGTTTCGAGGGTAAACACCTCTCAGGGAGATTTCTGTGTGCATGGAAGTCTGAATGAGAAAAAAGGAGGGCTGGTACTCCAGGATGTTCGCCAGGGTTTCCCAGCCAAATCTTTCGATGTCTTCGGCCAGAACGATGTTGCTCGGCCAGGGGGCTTCCAGGCGGGATTCTCGCACCAGGGAAGCGCTCTGCAGGTGAGTGAGTCCCAGACGGAGCTCCTTGAGCCCCATCTCCCCGAAGGTGAAGTGCGCCCGACAAGGCAGAGCCAGTCCCAGGAGACACACCAGGAGGAGGAGTTTCTTCATGGGAAGACCTCGCAAAAGTAGATTGTTTCGGGCCTGGAAGATGAGAGGGCTTTCAGGATGGTTATCAGGAGAGCGTCTTCAGAATACCTGATTTGAGGCCAGGAAAGCCCGTTCAGGCCCAAGAGGTCCAAGCCGTGAATTCGCTGGCGGCGAAAATAGAGCTTTAAGTAGTCCTGGACCTTGGGGTTTAGAAGAACCGGGTCCGGCAAGAGGAGTACCGGCCAATTTTTGGGAATTCGAGGCAGTACCTGCAGAAGGTCATGGTAATCCCCCAGAAGAAATCCTTTGATTTTCAGGTCCTGCTTGAGATGTCTCACGTAATAAGAAAGGTGCGGGGAGTAAAATATCACCCAGCGCTTCCCATATTTGCGAAGGCTTTGGGCGGACGGAAGAGGAGAGACCAGAATATTTTCGGGTTTGAGCTGGAAAAGTTCGGGATAGAGGATGTTGACAACGAAGCGTTTCTGCCCGGGGCACTTTTTATCTTTGACTGCCAGGTATTGTTTGGGGCCGATGATGAGGAGGGTCTGGTAACGACAGAGTTGGCGTGGGGACTCTGTGAACACGCGGGCCCCAACCCGTTTCCTGATCTTGCGGGCCAGGGAAAGATAATTTGGGTCGGAAAGAATGGCAGAGCCGTGTTCTTCGCTTCTTCCCGGGGGAAGCCAGAGAGAAAATAGCAGGAGAAAGATGGTCAAGAACCTAAGAGGCATCTAACCGCTGGAACAAATCTTTCAAGGTGTCTATCTGAAAGGGTTTGCGTAAAATCTCCACCACCAACCCTTCAGCCAGCAAATCTTCAATTTTTTCGTGAAATTCACCGGTAAAACCGGTCATCAGGATGACCTTGGTTTTCTGGCCCGAATTCAATTTTCGAATTAGCCAGTCTCCTCCCTTTCCCGGCATGATGAGGTCTACCAGAAGGAAGTCGAAAGATTCGGCTTCCAGGAGGCGTTTGGCCTCTTTGGCGGAACGGGCTACTTTCACTTCGAACCCCAGAACATCGAGATACTCCTTCACGTTTTTGAGGATCTCTTCCTCGTCGTCAACCACCAAGATTTTGAGTTTCCGCCGGGGGAGAGATGTTTCCCTTGTTTCTTTCTCTTTGGAAGAAGGTTTCGGTTCGGAGAAGGGCAACGTAATTACGAAGGATGCGCCGCCGCCCTCTCTTTCTTTTATTTCGATCGTGCCACCGGCTTCGGTGACGAGCTGGTGGACGACGTAAAGACCAAGGCCGGTGCCCTTTCCCACCTCTTTGGTGGTGAAAAAGGGCTCAAAGATGCGAGTCTTGAGTTCTGGCGGGATGCCCGGGCCGGTATCTTCGACGGTGATGACAACGTGGTCACCCTTCCTGAAGGCTTTGATGATGAGTTCTCCCCTGTCTCCCATAGCGTCACGGGCATTCAGGGCCAGATTGAGGATTATCTCCTGCAAGGCATCATCTGAGAGAGGAACGAAAAGCCCTTTTTCGGCCTGGTAAGAAATTTTGATGTCTTTTGGAAAAGCCCTTTTCAGGGCCTCCAGAGTATGAAAAATGACTTTGTCCACCGGACTTCGTTGCTCCTGGAGACCAATTTCTTTCCGGCTGAGGCGTAAGATCCTTTGAGAGATTTCGGCTCCCCGGAGAGTGGCCTTCTCTGCCTCTTTTAAACGGGAAAGGGCCTTTTCTTTGGAATCCCTCTCACACCAAATTTGAGCCAATTTGAGGTGCCCGGCGATGATCTGTAAGAGATTGTTGAATTCGTGGGCGTAGCCTCCGGCCAGGACCCCCAAAGCACTCATCTTTTCCGTGAAGGCAAGGTTTTTCTGCCACTCTTTCTCTCTTTCCAGGGCTTGATTGATATGAAGACAAAGAGCGTCGAGCTCTTTGATCCCGGTGGTTGGGGGCGGTTTCCTCTGGTGAAGGGCCTGGTAGATGGTTTCAAAGGGGGTCTTTATCCAGCGGCGATAGAAGTGATAGACCACGGCAAGGGAGACAATGATGATGGTCAGGAGAATGGCGAAATAGAAGTTTAGGACGCGATAAATTTCCTGCCAGAAGCGCTTTTCGTCCATGGCAAGATATATTTCCCAGGAGAAGGGTTCGAAGAAGATTTTTTTGTAGAGACCCGGGGTGGGGTGTTGCTCTAGAAGCCCCTTGTCTCCGGCCAGGGGAGAGCCCTTCTCCAGGATGAGAAACTTGACCTCGGAGCGGTTTGTGAGGGCCGAAATCTGGGAAAGGGCCTCCTCCTTTTCCAGGATTTCGATCTCCAGGGGGTTGAGAAATCCCTTGAGCTTGGCGAGTTCGATATTGAAATGGGCCTCTTCGAGCACGTCTTCGACTTCCTTTATGAGAAGGGCAAAGCGAATCTTCCCTTCCTGCAAGAGGTGAGTCTTCAAGAGATACCAGCCCACGGCGTTGGTCAGGAGAACGCAACCCAGAAAGAGGAGACTGAAAAGCCAGAGAATACGTTTGCCTAAAGAATCGAACATTTGACAATTCTGCCCTGTTTTCCTCGACCTACACCATTTTTCGTGTTCTGGGAACCAAAAAATAAAAATTGGTCCTTCTAAGGCAATTTAAGGTTTATTCCAGAAATTGTCGTATTTAAATCCTAATAAGAGAAGTTAAACTCCCGGAGAGAGGACTTGCATTTTGTACTCATTGTAGATATCTTTCTAAGTTAAAGTGGTTTGTAACTAAAAAGCCTATGAGGTGAAGCGATGACCAAAGAAAAGATAGAGTACTACCGGAAACTGGGTCTCAAGATGACTCCCCAGCGCCTTGCTATCCTGGAGTATCTGGAGGGGAATACCTCGCATCCTTCTGCGGAAGACATATTTCGCCACGTAGAAGAGAAGTTTCCGAGTATGTCCTTTGCCACGGTCTACAATACTCTGGAGGCCCTCAAGGAGCGCGGTCTCATCCTCGAGCTCAGCATCGAACCAGGTAAGAAGCGTTTCGACCCCAATACCAAACCTCACCACCACATGGTTTGTGAAAGGTGCCACAAAATTTTCGATGTCTTCGAAGATTTCGCCGTAAATCTTCCGGAGAAGTACACCAAAGATTTCAAAGTCAAACGCTGCGAGGTGGTCTTCTACGGAATCTGTAAAGAATGTCAGGAAAAGGAGGTGTAAAGATGGCGGTCTTCAGGTGTGAGAAGTGTGGAGCCACCAAAGAAGGTCGTTGCAAACCCCGTAAGTGCCCCAAGTGCGGGGAGCAGGGCACCATGAAGAAGGAGTCCTAGGAGTTTAGCCATGTGCATGGAAGTCAGGTTGCAATGCAAATGTGGCGCAAGGGAGGCCGAGTTCAACCTGCGGGACAATATCATGCCTCCGGAGGTCATTGCGGGCCTCTATTGCCCCGCCTGTTCTCCTGAAGTCTCCTTTGATCCGGAGACCATGCTCAACGACAACGGCTGGATCATCGAATACGATATGGAGATGGCCCGCTTCATGGCAGTTTCGAAGCTCGGTCTCCCGCCAGAGAAGATAACACCGGCCTTTCTCTTCGATGAGGGCTACGCCACCTGGAAAGAGATCTATCCCGGGGAACACGAAGACATCAAGGCCGAAAAAGAGGCCATCGTGGCCATCCTCAAGGAAGATCCTCACCGCTATTTTCAGGAACTGCGAGCGTGGGCCCAGGCCCGCGTGGAGAAGCTCAAGGCCGAAGGCTGGCGCCGGGCCCGAGCGCTCTAAATTTCTGCTTGCCTTTTTGCCTCCTGCCAGTTAAAAAGCGCTTGGATCCTTACGGCGGGAGGTTTTTATGCACCCAATTCTTTCGGCCAAGCCTCAAGAGAAGCTTCTCCTCCTGGGTAACGAAGCCATTGTCCGCGGGGCCCTGGAAGGAGGCTTGAGAATAGGGGCCGCTTACCCCGGCACCCCATCCTCTGAGATCGGAAACCTCCTCTTTCAGCTCCAGCGAGAACTTCCGGGGCTTTATTTCGAGTTTTCCACCAACGAAAAGGTGGCCATGGAGGTGGCTGCCGCCGCCGCGGCATCCGGCCTGAGAAGCCTCACCTGCATGAAGCACGTGGGCCTCAACGTGGCTGCCGACGCCCTCATGACTCTCGCCTACATCGGGGTGAAGGGCGGGATGGTGGTCGTGACAGCCGATGATCCTTCCTGCCATTCCAGCCAGAACGAGCAGGACAACCGTTACTACGCCCGTCTTTCTGGGCTTCCCATGCTTGAGCCTGCCAATCCCCAGGAGGCCCGCGAAATGACGGCCTACGCCTTCGAACTTTCGGAAAGGCTCGAGCTTCCAGTCTTGCTCCGCACCACCACCCGGGTCTCACACGCCCGGGCCGTGGTGGAAATGGGAGAGCTCGCCTCCTATGAGGAGGCTTTGAAGGGCAAATTCGAAAAGGACCCCAAGCGCTGGGTGCCGGTTCCGGCGATCGCCCGGGTTAGGCACCAGGTGCTCCTTGAGAAGATGCGTGAGGCCACGGTGCTTGCCGATGGTTCGCAATGGAACCGGACTTACGGCAAGGGCTCTAAGGGCATCATCGTAAGTGGGGTAGCGGTGAACTACGTGCTAGACGCCGTGGAAGAGCTCGGGCTTGAAGACGAAGTTGCCGTCCTGGCCCTGGGCTTTACCCATCCTTATCCCGCCGGGCTTCTGGCAGATTTTCTGCGGGAGAAAGAGGCTGTCCTGGTAGTGGAGGAGCTCGAGCCCTATCTTGAAGAAGCAGCCCGGGTGGTAGCCCAGGAAAGGGGCCTCAAGGTCCCCATTTTCGGAAAGGCCACCGGGCATTTCTCCCGGGCTCTGGAATTCACCCCGGGTCTGGTCAAAGAGGCCATCGCCCGGGCCTTTGGGCTGAGCTACACTCCCCCAGAGGCCCCGGATCTTTCCTGGGTGCCAGAGCTTCCTCCCCGGCCTCCTACTCTCTGTCCGGGGTGCCCTCACCGTGAGACTTACCGGGTGGTGAAGGAGGTGCTCGAGGAGCTGGGTGAGCTTTCCCGCACCATCTTTCCCACAGACATTGGCTGTTACACCCTGGGGCTCCTTCCGCCCATCCAGATGGCGGATTATCTCATCTGCATGGGGTCAAGCGTGGGTTCTGCGGGGGGGTTTTCCAAGGCCACGGACCAGCGGATAGTCTCCTTCATCGGGGATTCCACCTTCTTCCACGCCGGCTTATCGCCCCTGGCCAGCGCCGTTTACAATCGGCACCGCTTCACCCTCGTGATTATGGACAACGAAACCACCGCCATGACGGGGCATCAGCCGGTGCCCTCGCAGGAGCTCCGTCCGCCGGAACTCGAAGACCGTCCCCGTATCGATATAGAAGCGGTGGTGAAGGCTCTGGGGGTCCCCAAGGTGGTGACCATCAACCCGTACAAAAAGGAAGAGGCCAAGGCTGCCATCAGACCTCTCCTTGAGGCGGACGAGCTTTCCGTCATCATCGCCAAGGCGCCCTGTATCCTATACCGGGCGAGAGTTGCCAAAAAGTAGGAGGCAGAGCCATGGAAAGGCTTCGTATATTGGCCGTAGGAGTTGGTGGGCAGGGAATTTTGCTCTTTTCCCGGGTATTGGGCGAAGTGGCCCTCTCTTCCGGGACACCGATAGCCATGTCCGAGGTGCACGGCATGGCCCAGCGGGGTGGTGTGGTGGAGACGAACATCGTCCTCGGTGGGGTGAGGAGCCCCCTTATTTCCGAAGGCGAAGTCGATATCCTGGTGGGGCTCGAGCCTGCGGAGACCCTGCGCGCCCTCCCTCGCACCAGGAAGGACACCGTCATCGTTTCGAGCACCGACCCTGTGATCCCCCAGATCGTAAAGGATGGGCTCGCCACTTATCCGGATCTCACAGAGCCTTTACAAAAACTCCAAGAAGCCTATCCCCGGGTCTATCTCTTCCCTGGGGAGGAAATAGCCAGGGAGGCGGGCACCGCCCGGGCTCTTAACATCGTCACCCTGGGAGCCCTTGCCGGCACGGGGCTCTTGCCCTTTTCCAAGGAAGACTTCCTTGAAGCCATAAAGAAAATAGTCAAACCCAAGTTTTTGGAAGCCAACCTCAAGGCCTTTGAGGCCGGTTTTTCCGTTACCGCTTCCTGAGGGAGCGGAAGAGATAGAGACCTTCCCGCGGCCCCAGGAGGGCCACGAGAGCAAAGTAGACTCCGCCGCAAAGGGCAATGACCCCTAGAGTGGCGGCGGCAAGCTTGAGGCCCTCCAGCTCAAGGACCCGGGCCTTCAAGAGATAGGCCGGAACCCCCATCAAGAGGCTTGCCAGAAGGATCCTTGCCGCTCCGGCCAGGAACTCCCGCCAGTTGAGCTTCCGAACGATTGACGAAAGGAAGAGGACCTGAAAGAAGGCCTGGGCGCAGATGCCAATACTGGTGCCCAGGGCGATGGCCCGGAAACCGAGGTTCTTTAAGGTGGCCAGAACCACCAGGAGGTTGATGGTCACCGAAAGGAAGCTTGAGACCATGGGGATCTTGGGCCGCTTCAGGGCATAGAAGAGCGGGGTGGAGACCTTGGTGGAGGCGTAGGCCGGAAGGGCCAGGGCAAAAAGAGAAAGTGCCAGCGCCGTGTTGAGGGTGTCCTGCGGGGTGAAACGGCCCCTTTCAAAGATGAGTTTCACGATGGGTTCGGAAAAAGTGAGCAACCCCACGGCCGAGGGCAGGGCCAGGGAAAGGGCCATGAGGAGGCTCGAAATGTAGGTGCGTCTCAGGGCCTCGAACTCTCCCCGGGCCACCTGGGAAGAGGCCACCGGGAGGACCGCCACCGAGAGGGCCACTCCAAAGAGGCCGAGGGGCACGTACATGATCCGAAAGGCGTAAGAGAGCCAGGAAAGGGCCCCCTCCCCGCAAAAGGAGGCGAAATAGGTGTTTACGAAGACACTCAGCTGCACCGCGGAGAGCCCCACCACCATGGGAAACATGAGGCGGAAGATCTCTCGCACCCCGGGGTCCTTGAAACTTAAGCCAAGGCGGAAACTAAACCCCCGTTTTTTCAAGGCGGGCACCTGGATTCCCACCTGGGCCAGCCCGCCCAGCACCACGCCCACGGCCATCCCGGCAATGGGAGTGATGCCAGCCTTTACGAACCAAAAATAGAGCAGCACCCCGGTACACACGGAGACGAGATTGAAGACCGCCGAGGAGACCGCCGGGAGAAAAAAGACCCGAAAGGTGTTGAGCATCCCGGCAAAGACCGCGGAGATGCTGGCGCAGGCCAGAAAAGGGAACATGATGCGGGTGAGATGGGTGGCGAGTCTCCATTTTTCGGGAGAAAAACCCGGGGCCAGGAGTTTGACGAGGAAAGGGGCCAGGAGTTCCCCAAGGAGCACTATTCCCAGCACCAGGGCCAGGATCGTTCCCAGGGCCTTCTGGGCCAGCCTCCAGGTGGCGGCAAGCCCTTCTCTTTCTTTGTAATGGCTGAAGACGGTGACGAAGGCCGAGGCAAGGGCTCCTTCGGCCAGAAGATCGCGCAGGAGGTTGGGGATGCGGTAGGCCACCACGTAGGCGTCCATCTGAAAACCGGCGCCGAAAAGCCCTGCCAGGACCTGCTCCCTTACGAGCCCCAGGAGCCTGCTGAGAAGTACGGCAATCGTTACCGAGCGGGCCCCTTTGGCGATCTTCCCCGCGGCACTCTCTTTGGCCATGGCCCCCATCTTAACGTAAATAGGGATCTGATCCCATTTTTTCGCACAAGGCTGGGTTATAAATCAGTTTGACTTTTGGCGGGGGTTTAATTATTTTCCAGCGGCGGAATAGGTCGAAAAGGGGGAATTATGGCCTCTGTTGTGATCGTAGGAACCCAGTGGGGAGACGAAGGAAAGGGGAAACTCGTAGATCTCCTGACCGCGCACGCCGATGTCATCGTCCGTTTTCAGGGAGGAAACAACGCCGGTCACACCATCGTGTTCGACGGCAAAAAATTCATCTTGCACCTCATTCCTTCGGGCATCTTTCATCCCGAGAAGAAGTGCCTCATCGGAAACGGGGTGGTGATAGATCCTGGAGTCCTTCTTGAGGAGATAGAAAACCTCGAAAAACAGGGGGTGGCGGTGCCCCCCGGGCATCTTTACATCAGCGAACGCGCCCATCTCATCATGCCCTACCACAAGGCCATTGATCACGGGCGAGAGGCCAAAAAGGGCAAGACCAAAATCGGCACCACCGGCCGAGGAATAGGCCCTTGCTACGAGGACAAGATTGCCCGCCGTGGCATAAAGGTGGGGGATCTCCTGGACGAAGAGCTCTTCCGGGCCAAACTGAGCGAGGTGCTCGAGGAGAAAAATTTTTACATCAAGGAGTATCTGGGTGGTGAGCCCCTTTCTTTCGATGAGATCTTCGAATCCTACCGGCGCATGGGAGAGAAGCTTGCCCCTTACGTTACCAACGTCGCCATCGAGCTCGAGAAGGCCCGGGCTAAAGGGGATAAGATCCTCTTCGAGGGGGCGCAGGGGACCCAGCTCGACATCGATCACGGCACCTATCCCTTTGTAACCTCTTCAAACACCGTGGCCGGAGGGGCCTGTCACGGGGCCGGAGTGGGCCCCACCACCATCGATTTCGTCCTGGGCATTTGCAAGGCTTACACCACCAGGGTAGGGGGTGGCCCGTTTCCTACGGAGCTCTTTGACGAGACCGGAGAGTACATGCGGGAGCGGGGTGGAGAATTCGGCTCCACCACCGGCAGGCCGCGGCGCTGCGGCTGGCTCGACGGGGTGGTGCTGCGGGAGGCCGTGCGTCTGAATGGCCTTTCGGCCCTCGCCATCACGAAGCTCGACGTCCTGACGGGGCTTGATCCCCTCAAGGTCTGCGTGGCCTACGAACTCGACGGCAAGCGCATCGAAAACCTCCCGGGAAGCATCCGGGCCGTTGAAAGGCTAAAACCCATTTACGAAGAGCTTCCGGGATGGAAAGAAGACATTTCCCAGGCCAGGCGCTTTGAGGATCTCCCTGAAAACTGCCGGCGTTACATCCGCTATATCGAAGAATTTTCGGGAGTTCCGGTGGACATCATTTCCGTGGGGCCGGCCCGCGACCAGACAATTCTCCTCAAGAATCCTTTTACCTCCTAAGATATATGAAAGAACGCGTCCTTGTTGCCAACCGAGGAGAGATTGCCCTCCGCATCATGGAGGCCTGCGAGAACTTAGGGCTTGATTACGTGGCCGTCTATACCCCTGGCGACGAGCAGAGCCTCCACGTGAAGATGCCGCGGGCCAAGGGCAAACCCTGTTTCCGGATCTCAAGCTATCGGGACGCCAACGATATTCTGGCGGTGGCAGACGAGGCCAAGTGCACGGCCATCCACCCGGGGTACGGCTTTTTCTCGGAAGACTTTCGCTTTGCAAGGAGGGTGGTCAAGCGCAACAACCCCCTCATCTTTATCGGGCCACGCTGGGAGGTGATCCGGGACCTGGGGCACAAACTGAACGTCAAGAAGCTGGCCTACGATCTGGGAATTCCGGTGATCCCGGGCACCATCAACCCCCTTTACAACGAGCTTGAGGCCGAGGCCAAGGCCGAAGAGCTCTTCCTGTGGCAGGAGGAGCAGGGTATCGAGCCGCCAAGGATTCTCATCAAAGCGGCGGCTGGCGGGGGCGGTATGGGCATCGAAGAGGTGGATGATCTCGATATGGTGCGCCCGGTCTTCCGCCGCATCCGCGCCTACGCCAAAAGGCTTTTCGGCGACGACGGCGTGGTCATCGAGGTCTTCATCCGCGATTATCATCACCTGGAGGTCCAGATCCTTGGCAACCAGTTTGGCGAGCTGGTCCATTTTGGCACCAGGAACTGCACCATCCAGAGCATCGGGCGCCAAAAGCGCATCGAGATCGCCCCGGGCTTCGACCCCGCTTACACGGAATACCCCTTCGACGCTCAGAAGGTTCTCGACGAAATCGTCCAACATTCCCTGAAGCTTGCCTCACACGTGGATTATGACAGCGTGGGGACCTGGGAGTGGCTGGTCACCCGCGCGGGGAAGGCCTACCTCATGGAGGTCAACACGCGCATCCAGGTGGAAAACGAAATCTCGGCACGCATCAGCCGCATCCGGGGGAAAGAGCCCAATCTCATCGAAGAGCAGATCCGGGCCGCCTTCGGGGATCGCCTGGGCTACACGCAGCAGGACATCACCTTCGAGGGCACCAGTATCGAATTCCGCCTCATCGCCGAAGACGTCAAACACGGCTTCAAGCCCCTCTCCGGGGTCATCCACCGGTTCGAGTTTCCTTCCTACGAGTGGTTGCGGGTGCGGACCCATGTGCCTCAGGACGAACCCTACCGTATCCCCACGGAGTTTGACCCCAACCTGGCCCTTGGTATTGTCTGGGGTAAGGACACCTTCGAGGCGGAAAGGCGGGGCTTCAGGTTTCTGGAGGGCACCGTCATCGAAGGTCAAACCGCCAAGGGCGAGCCCCTTTTGACCAACATCGAATACCTGAAGGAGAAACTACCGGAGATCCTTAAGTTTCTATGAGAGAGCTTCAGCGTTACCTCCACGAACTAATAGACCGGGTCGTCTATCTCCAGGACATCAAGGGAGAGAACTGGGAAGGAAGCGCCTATCTCCTGGAAGACCTGAAGCGTTTGAAGGAAAACTTCTTCCAGATCTCCGAGAAGGACTGCCACCATCTCTTGGAGAGTTACGAGGCCCGTCTCAAAATTCTTGAAGACCGGGCCGCCAAGGAGCTCACTCCCTACGAGATCGTAAAGATCACCCGCAATACGCAGCGTTTCACGCTGCTCGATATCCTTGAGAACGTCTACGATTCCTACACGGAGCTTGGCGGGGAGGGGGACATCAACGTCGATCCCGCGGTGGTCTGTGCCCGGGCCATGATCTCACGCCGCGTGGGAGACAAAGTCTATCTTCACCAGGTGATCGTGATCGGTCACGAAAAGGGTCACGGAGAGGAGTTCAGAAACGGCGGCAGCGCCAAACCCTGGGGGAACGAGAAGGCCCTTCGTTACATGAGAGTGGCAGAGACCGAGGGAATCCCCATTCATTTCTACATCTTTACCCCCGGGGCCTATCCCATTGAGGACTACCCCGGGGCCGCGCAGCAGATTGCTCGCAACCTCTATTTCATGAGCAAGCTCCGGGTGCCCACCGTGGCCTTCATCTCAGAAGGTGGTTCTGGAGGAGCGGAGGCCATCGGGCTTGCCGACATCAGGCTCATGGCCTCAAGGGGCTACTACTCGGTAATCAGCCCGGAAGGGGCTGCGGCCATCGAAGGCAAGATCAAAGAAGGCGAGCGCCCGCCCCGCGAACTGGTGGAGTTCTGTGCCCGCCAGCTCAAGATCACCGCCGAAGACAACCTGCGCCTGGGCACCATCGATCGCATCGTTCCCGAGCCTCCGTTAGGGGCCAGACGGAACGATTACCAGTTCTTCAAGCGCCTGCGTTACGAGATGATCCGGGCCACCGACGAGGTGGTACTGCGCACCAAAAGTCTCAAGGCCTTCCGCAGCTACGCCCTGCGACGCAAGAAAGAAGAGGAAAATCCTCCGGACGAATTCGACATCTACGTGCGCTGGGATCTTTCGGAAGTGGAGATCGAAAAGCTCCTTGATTTGCGCTCCCGGAAATATCGCCAGATGAGCCGGCACGTGCTGGGGATCACCAAATGTTCCTTCCGGGGCTACATGGAAAAGACGCAGGACGTGGGCCTGAGACTCTACCACGATTTCCGTTACGGGGTGCTGAAACAGGGCCAGAAGATGATTCAGCGGGTGATGGAAGACCTCTCCGGTGAAGGGGTGGCCTTCCTGAAACAGCTCACCGAGCCCCTCAAGACCGCTTACGATCTTCTGGGAACCAGGCCCAGGCGTCCCAAGGCCCGGGTGGTGACGATGGAAGAGGCGCTGGTGGATCTGCCGGAGCTTTACGTGAGTCCGCTGGCCCTGGAAGATCGCACCGTTACCTGCCCCAACGCCGAGACGCACGGCTGCCCGGACATCTGGGTCCCGGATCTTTACGGGGAGTTCTGTGGCGTCTGTCCGAATTGCGGCTATCACTTCCCGCTGGAATACCAGTGGTATCTGAGCAATATCTTTGATGCCAAAAGCATCAAGGAGTTCAACGAGGATATCGCCTCTGGGAACCCGCTTGGTTTCGAAGGCTACGACAAGAAACTGGCCCTGGCGAAGAAAAAGACCGGGCGCAAGTCTGCCATCATCACCTTCCAGGCCCGTATCGGGGGCATCTCTCTCATCGTGGCCATGTTGATCGCCGATTTTCGCCAGGGGACCGTGGGCGTGGCGGAGGGTGAGAAGTTCATCCAGGCCTGCGACCGGGCCCGGATCACCAAACGCCCCTTCCTGGCCTTCATCCACACCACGGGCGGGATCAGGATCCACGAGGGCACACTCGGGGTCATCCAGATGCCCCGCTGTACCATGGCGGTGAGGGAATACATCGACGCCGGTGGGCTCTACCTCGTGGTTTACGACAACAACTCTTACGCCGGGCCGGTGGCGAGTTTCCTGGGGTGTTCACCCTACCAGTTTGCCATTCGTTCCACCAGGATTGGCTTCGCCGGGCCCCGGGTCATCCGGGAGACCACCGGAGAGGACGTGCCGCCCGATTACCACAGTGCCGAAAACGCCCTGCGCCGGGGGCACATCCAGGGTATCTGGGATCGCCGGGAACTGCGGAAGAAACTTTACGAGGCCCTCCTCACCATGGGAGGCCAGAACCTCTACTACAAGTGATGAGCCATGGCCCTTGATAACCGCAAAATAAACCAGCTTCTCCAGAGCTTTCGCGCCAACCCGTACCGTATCTTCGTGGTGGTGACACCGCATACCGGCTACCTCCGGGAATTCCTGGTAAAGGAAGGAGACGAAGTAAAAGGCCCCTCTGGCAAGTGGCTCGAAAAGCCCGGCACCCCTCTTTTCATTCTGGAGCGGGAGAAGAATCCCAAGACCATCCGGGCCAAGGCAAGCGGGACCATCTCCAAGGTGAACCGGGAGCTTGAAGGTCGCTTCGTGGAGGCCTTCGAGCCCGTCCTTGAGATCAAGCACACCCTGACGCAGAAGGAGATCGTCGCCGAGCTCCTGAGGAAGACCCTCCACATCGTTACCGCTCCGGAAAAGGCCCGCTACTTTCTTTCGCCGGAGCTTGCCAAAAAGATCGAAAAAGAGGGTGAGGGCCGGGTGGTGGTGAAGCCGGGAGACGAGCTTGCCATCATGTCCTTCATGAAGCGGGAAACACCTGTTCTTCACGAAGGCCCGCCCATGGTGGTCTTTCGGGTCTTTTTTTCCCAGGGCCAGATGGTGGAGCAGGGCGAGCCGCTCTTTGGTCTTTGTCTGGAAGAGGAAAGACCCTACGTGGAGAAGCTCATCGCCCGGGTCAAAGAGGAATGGCCCGCCTGAGGGACCTCGAAGAAGAAATCTCGGCCCTTTACCACCGGCGCCTGGCCGTCCTCCTTGCGAGCGAACAAGACCCCCTCTTTGACTATTCTGGAGATGAAATCTTTCGCCGGGGAAGAATTGTCGGCTCAGAGATTTTCTCTTTTGAAAGGCTTCCCCGGACCTCAGAATATCTCCGGGGGCTTTTGCGAAAGGAGGCCCCTTTTGAGGGCACGGCGGTTCTTGCCCGGGAGCTCACCGCCGCCAAAGGGCGTTTCGGAAGGCACTGGTACGCTTCTTCCGGAGGGCTCTGGCTGGCGGTGGCCTTCTACGAGGATTTCCTGCCCGAAATCAAGGGCTGGTTCCCCCTCCTGGTGGGGGTGGCCCTGGCGGAGGCGGTCTGGCATTTTGGCGTGCCGGCCCGCCTAAAATGGGTAAACGACCTCTGGATCGCAGGGCGCAAGTTGGCTGGGGTCCTCATCGAAGAGGAAATCGTAAGAGACGAACGCTGGCTCCTGGTAGGTATAGGGCTTAACGTCAACAACCCCCTGCCGGAGGGCCTCCCAGCTATCTCCCTCAAGGAGTACCTTGGCGGAGAGCTTTATCTCCCGGAAGTGGCCGCCGAACTCCTGGCAAGGCTTGCCAAGTACTATGGCCTTTTCCGGGCGGTGGAAGCCAGGCTCCCGGAAGGTCCTTCTCTCCCTTTTGAGGCGCTATTTTTCCGCTACACGGATAGCATCGGACGCCTGGTGCGTTTCGGGGAGGATCTTACCCGGGCCGAGGAGGGGAGGGGCCGGGTTTTGGGGCTTAATCCTAAAGGAGGTCTGGTGATTGAGACCCTCTCCGGGGAAAAGATCGACCTTTTCTCCGGAGAGATCGCCTATCTCGACTAGCCGTTTCAGCCCTCCTGTGGTAAGAAGGGCCTATGTTTGGAAGAACACGGAAAATAGCCGGTCTTTTGTTTGTCCTTCTCTTCTGGGTTTCTGCGGTCCAGGCCAAAACGCTTGAAGACCTCTACCAGGATTTCTCCACCCTTTCGGCCCTGGTAATAAGCATCGAAGGCCAGGAGGTGATCCTCGACAAAGGTCAGGCCGACGGGGTCCATCCCGGTGATCTTTTTACCGTCTATAAAGAGGGGAAGAAGATCATTCACCCCACCACCAAGAAAGTCCTGGGATTTCTCAAGATCCCCATCGGCAAAGTGGAAGTCCAGAGGCTTGACGAGAACTTCTGTACGGCGGCGATCCTTGAGGCCCGGGAGAGGATCAAGGTCGGAGCGCCGGCCATCCGCTTTGCCGATCAAAAGGTCTTGATCGTGGAAAGTGTTCCCGGGGCTGCTTCGGAGCTCCTGCCTCTCCTCAAGGCCAAACTTCCGGCCCTCAAGTTTGAAGTTGCCAAGGACCTCCGTTTTGAGGATCTCTCTCCTGCCTACCTTGCCCGGCAGGGTATAGACCTCGTTTTCTTGACTGATGGTCGAAGGATACAGGTGTACAACAGGCGTCTGGAGATCCTGCAGGTCTACGGGCTTGGAGGAGTTGCCGGGCCGGTTCCAGCACCCCCGCAGAGCAAAGTGTCCAGGTTTCAGGGGCCGCCATCCCGGGAGTCATCGGCGCGCTCCGGAGGGCACTACGTAGCTCCTGTTTCTCCTGTCCCCGCCCCTTCCGCTCCTTCTGCTCCCGCCCCTTCTGTTGCCGTATCGGCTTCAGAGGCCAAGCGTTACCCCTATTCCACGCTCACTTACCGTGAACCGCTGGCTCCAAGGTTCCGAAAGGTGGGGCATCTTTCCGAAGTGGTGATCGACCTTGAGGTAGGGGATGCCGACCGCGATGGAGCCCCGGAGATCGTCTACCTTACCCCGACCACGCTTTACATCACCAAATATCAGGCGCCAGGGGCCTGGCAATACGAATACCGAGGTTTTGGAAAGATCCTCAATTTCTCTCTGGGCCCCAGGGGATGGATTGCCCTCAACGTCTATGTGGAAGGAGAAGGCATGCGAAGCCTTCTCCTGAGGTTCTATCAGGGCCAATTTGAAGAGGCCGTCAAGGACGCCAATTTCATCCTGGGATTTTTCGACTTTGATGCTGACGGGGTCAAGGAAACTCTTCTGGCCCAGAGTTACGACAAGGAGAAATTTTTTGGGATCCCGGTATACGAGGTCAGGCCGGGAAGAGAGGGGAAATTTGTTTACCGTCGGAAGATAGAGGTCCCCCTCCATTTCCAAATCCTGGGGGCAGCCTTTGCCGACGTGGATGGAGACGGGCAGCGGGAGATCCTTTTCCTGAACAAGGCCAAGAAACTGCAAATTTTCAAGGGGCGGAAGAAAATCTGGGAATCGAACCGGAAAGTGGGAGGCTCCATTTATTCCATTTCGGTTTCCTCCGGTTCCAGACATCTCAGTTACAAGATGGCGATAAGCGCCGAAGTGGATCCGGTGGTCTATGACATCAACGCCGACGGTGTGCAGGAGGTCCTCGTGGTGGCCAACCGGAGCGCCCATCGTGATCTCATCCCCGGCATTCCCGCCTACGAGGCCGGAGAGGTCCTGGTGCTGACCCGTTCTTCCATGGGCTACACCCTTCTTCCCCTGACCGGCACCTTTGAAGGTCCTCTCCAGGGCCTTGCCATCGTGGGGCAGGAGGTCTTTGTGACCTACGTAAGGGGGAATCCCTTTACCCAGAAGGGAGAATCCTTCCTGCTTGCCTTTCCTTTACAGATGCCCCAGAGCAGGCCCGGGGCTGAAATCCCCTATCGGCCTACTCCTTGATGACGGCTTCGGGGTGGGAGGCAAGGAAGGCCTCAAGGGCCTCCTGATGAAGCCCGCGGAGGCGTTCTTCGTATTCCTTCTGGGTGATCCGGGCTCCTTTGAGCCCTCCTCTTAGATTTATTTCGGCAAGATAGCATCTGCCGTCTTCAAGGATCATGAGATCGAGGTGAGCGTAGGGGAACTGCCCCCTTTCCATTATTTGCTGGCAAAGTCCGTATTCCCTCTCGTCCAGTTCGTAAGGGGTGGACTCTCCCCCAAAGAAGAGATTGTTGCGGAAATTGGAAGGATTGCGGCGGGCATAGGCCTCTGTGTACTCTCCGAGGAGGACCACTCGCACGTCGAGAATGTTGGGGAAATATGGCTGCAGAACGAAAGGATAGGGAAAGTTGCCGAAGGAGGCCTGGTTGTAGAGCGTCTCGACACTTTCCCAGAGGTGAATTCCTAGGCCGCAGTTGAAGCGGTTCTGCTTGGTGACCACCTGACGTATCCCGCGGGCGCCATAATCGTTTACGGCCCTGATGAGATCATGGCGGTCTCTGATCACCCTGGTTTCGGGAGGAAAGAACTCTTTCAGGGCTTCGGCCTGAAAACACTTGGAGCGGGCCAGATATTGTGAGAGCAGGGAAGGGTAGGCCCTGACCCCGCGGGCGTAGAGATCGGTATAGAGATACTCCTCACCGTGTTTGAGGGCGAGGATCCCGAGGACGAAATCTCCTGGTACGAGTTCGAGGAAGTGTTTCCGGAAGGCGCGATTGGATAAGATGACCCAGGGAGGGCGCATTAGAAGAGCATTTCAAGGAAGTGTTTGTGATATTTGGTGAGGTCCGCCCCGCATTTGCCGCAGCTGAACTTGATCTCTCCAAAGACCTGCGTGTCGTCCGCTACCGGGGTGAAGCTCCCGTCTTCGTTCTGGACGTATCTCGTCGTGATGGCGACGTTCTCAGCGAGTTCGAGAAAGTCTTCGTCATTTCCACAGTAAGGGCAGACGATGCGGTTGGTACCGTGATAATGAAGGGGTTTTTTGGTGATGACAAAGCGTTTTGCCGTCCGGTTTTGTTTGAGTTGACCTTTTTCTCTCATTTTACCGCCCAAAGTAACCTGTTAATCGGCCTTTGGCCAGGACATGTGGTGAAATGGCCCTTTGAAAGGTCTCAAGTTTTGTATCTTCTGGAAGATCTAATTTTTCGACGTCCAGGGCAAAGATTGTAAAGACGTAGGGGTGGTCTCCGGTTCCCGGGGGAGGTTGAGGGCCCCCGTAACCTACGAAGCCAAAGGAATTCTTGAGCTCTTTGGCCCCGGGAGGCATGGCCCGTCTCGAAGCCCCTTCCTCCAGATGGTGAACCTCAGCAGGGATGTTTATCACCATCCAGTGGACCCAGTTGCGCGCCACGGGATGAGGGTCCACACAGAGGAGGGCAAAAGACTTGGTGCCTTTTGGTTCTCCGGACCAGGAAAGAGGTGGAGAGAGGTTCTTTCCCCCGGCGGCAGGCATGACATATTTGAGAGGGATCCGTCCGCCATCTTCAAAAGCGGGAGAGGTGAGTTTCATACGGGCCTCTTTGGCGGCGATGACCATGGCCACCACCAGAAAGAACGAGATGGGGACTAAGAGAAGGTGAATTTTTTTCATACGGATTTGCTTTAGTATAAGCCTTTTGCCTTGAGATTCAAGCACAAATATTCCCCGTGGTACTTGGGTGGAGACCATTACGGAGTGAGCGCCCAAAAAGAGGCCTTTTTGGCTTCTTAAAAAAGGAAATTTGCGTTAAAGAAATCTCTTAAAAGAAGCTCTTCTTTGCAAGACGTACCCCTTTCGGCTTTAATACGACAACCAATTTTCAAGGAGGAGAACATGAAATCTACCGAGGCCAAACCGCGCAAACTCATCCGGCCTTCAAAGCTCAGCGAAGATCAGAAGAAAGAAATCTTGCGAAAGATACTGGAGAAGGATCCTTCCGTTTATACGAAAGATCAGGAGCTCCAAGAGAAGATCGCTGCTCGCCTCGGTTGGGTGGATGTTCCACAGCGGATGCGTCCGCAGGTGCCTTTGCTTCGGGAATTTGCGGCCCAGGTAAAGGAGCGTTTCGACCATGTGGTCCATTGCGGAATGGGGGGATCGAGCCTTTTTCCCCTGGCCCTGACGAAGATTTTCGGCTCTCAACCAGGCTGGCCGGAATTCAGGGTGCTGGATACCACAGATCCGGAAGAGATTGCCAAGATCGAAGAAGAGTGTGACCTCAAGCGCACTCTTTTCATCATCGCCAGCAAATCTGGTACCACGGTGGAGACGGTCTCCCACTACCGGTATTTCTGGGAAAAGGTGGGGGCGGTGAGTGATGCTCCCGGAGAACATTTTGTCGCCCTTACCGACGAAGGCACACCTCTTCACCGTGAAGCGGAGGAAAAATCCTTTCTCAAAGTGTTCTTGAACCCTCAGGACGTTGGTGGCCGCTACGCCGCTCTCACCTTTGTGGGGCTTCTTCCCGCGGCCCTGATGGGCCTTGAAATAGAAAAGTTCCTGGATACCGCGGAGGAAATGCAGGCCACCTGCTCACCTGACATCCCCTGGGAATACAATCCGGCGGCCTGGCTCTCGGAATACATTGCCGAGAGATTTTTCCTCGGGCAGGACAAGCTTACCATCATGGCCGACCCCCTCCTGCGGCCATTTACTCTCTGGATCGAGCAGCTGGTGGCCGAGAGCTTGGGCAAGGAGTTTACAGGAGTCATTCCCATTGTCGGGGAGAGTCCCGGGTCCCCAACAGTTTACGGACCAGATCGTATCTTTGTCTACCTGGGTCTCCGGGGGAGGCAGGATCTTTACCAGCGCCTTTTTTCTGATCTCAGGGAAGCCGGTTTCCCCCTCAAACCATACTGGCTCGAAGATCGTTACGAGCTGGGGGCGGAGTGTTACCGCTGGGAGCTGGCCATCGCCCTCTGTGGGGTGTGGCTCGGGCTCAACCCCTTCGATGAACCCGACGTCATTCGCGCCAAGAAGAAGACCAGAGAAGTCCTTGAGACCTTCAAACAAACCGGGAGTTTTCCGGTGGAATTCTATCTGGACGACGACGTAAAGGTGGGATTCCTCTACGCCGGAGGGCTCAGGGTCCAGTATCCTCGTCTGCGGGCGGCGGTCAAGAAGTTCATGTACGAGACCCCACCCTGGGGCTATTTCGCCTTTTTGCCTTACCTCCCTTATGATCCCGAAATCGAAGAACTCTTCACGGATCTGCGGACTCTCTTCCGGGGGAGGCGGCAGTGTTCGACTATTTTGGGCTTCGGCCCCCGCTATCTCCATTCTACCGGGCAGCTCTTCAAGGGTGGCCCGCGCTCGGGGCGCTTCATCATCTTCACCAGAAAAGGGCGCCGCGAAGAGCAGGTGATTCCCGGCGAAGGTTACACTTTCTGGGATTTACAGTTCGCTCAAGCCTACGGGGACTTCCAGGCACTCTCCGAAGACGAGCGCCCGGTGATCCACATCCATCTCTCCGAGGACTACAAAGAGGACCTCAAAAGATTTTATAATTTTATGGAGGAAATCACGCGTTTGAGTGACACGGAAGAATGAATCTGGTAGAGCGCCTCTTCATAGCCCTTTTCCTGCTGATCCTGGTCCTCTTCGTGGGGACCATGGG
>Ga0256835_1000658_pt1 | contig 23958 bp, 19 predicted proteins | sample PIR30metaG_FD_185972 | JGI IMG/M metagenome (GOLD analysis project Ga0256835, IMG submission 185972) | Hydrothermal vent microbial communities from East Pacific Rise, Pacific Ocean - PIR-30 | ecosystem: Environmental > Aquatic > Marine > Hydrothermal vents | place: Pacific Ocean: East Pacific...
GTGTATTGCTTGTTTTGCAACTAACAATATACCAGAAAGCGAAAGGCTTTTCATATTAATATGCTATGATTTTAAAAGGTTATGCAAAATTTTAGCAGCAAAAAATAAGTCAGAAACTTGAGTTATTGAGTAAAAATTGTTTTTTAAGATTTTCAGGTTGGTAAGTGTTTTGTATATAAGTCTAAAAAAGAATTTTATTTTATTGCTCAAATGGCAAAACTTGTCAGTTAATAGGCAAATATTTTCTGCAGCTCTTATTGTCGCTACAATGACTTTTGCTGTTAAATTAATCAGTGCAGCTAAAGAGATAGCCGTAGCATATTTTTTTGGTACTGACAGCGCACTGGATGCCTTTTTAATAGCATTTATTATACCATCGTTCGCAATAAATGTGCTAGCTGGCTCCCTCATTACTTCACTTATGCCGGTCTATTGTCAGGTGAAGGAGAAAAATAGCGGTGCTGCTATCATGCTTTATTCTTCTTCCATGGCCCTGTGCCTCATTTTTCTTCTTGGAGCAGCCTCCTTTATGGCCTCATTTGCCACATATATTCTTCCTGTGCTTGGATCAGGCTTTGATGAACAAACGCTTACTCTTTGCAGGCATCTTTTTTATCTGCTTTTGGTAGGAGTCATTTTCAAGGGGGCAACTATGATGTATTCTACCGTACTAAATGCAGAGAAAAAATTTGCCATGGTCGGTATTGCCCCTGCTTGTATCTCTTTATGTACAATTTTGTTTCTGGTGTTTTTTCACAAAAATCTTGGCATCTATTCATTGGCTCTTGGAGTTTTATTTGGAATGTTTTTGGAAGCGGTCATGCTGGCATTTTGGGTTTCCAGATCTGGCTTGCCTGTCCTGCCTCACTGGTATGGAATGAATAAACATCTCAAGGCAGTAACAGGGCAATATCTGCCCATGGTTGCAGGTGCCTTTCTTATGAGTAGTACCAATCTTATTGATAACTCCATGGCTGCCATGCTTGCTCCCGGCAGTGTTGCCAGCCTTAATTACGGGAATAAAGCCATTGCCCTTTTCCTAGGACTGGGTAGTGCTGCCCTAGCAACCGCAGTACTGCCATATTTTTCTGATATGGCAGCAAAAAATAACCTGGCCAGTTTACAGCATACATGGAAAAAATACAGCAAACTGATTTTTCTTGTTACTCTTCCTCTTGTCGTATTAATTATCTTTTTCTCTAAGGAGATTACTGCGTTGTTTTTTCAGAGGGGAGCTTTTACCTACGAAGACACTCATATTGTTGCAGAAATTCAATCTTTTTATGCACTGCAGATCCCTTTTTATATCATTGGAATTGTACAGGCAAGGCTACTGAGTGCTTTGAAACTCAACAAAATTTTGATGTGGGTGTCAGGCTTTAATTTAGGCATAAATATTTTGGGCAATCTTGTCCTCATGCACTACCTCGGTCTTGCCGGAATAGCATTGTCAACTTCTGTCGTATATTTTCTTTCAACGGCTATAATATTTTTTACTTTGCAAAAGAGATTGACAGTTTTACAAAAAAACTGGATGGTTAGATGAATCAGGAAAAAATTTGGGACGCCTATCAAAATAATGATGAACTACTTAAAAATAGGTTTTCTGCTTAGAAACATTTTATACCATGATTATGTCAGAAGTTCTAGAGCATCTGGACAATGCCACCCTTGCAAAAACTTTAGCAGAAGTCGATCGTGTTCTCAGATCTGGGGTACGATTTATTGGTACGGCTCCAGCAGACGAGAACCTGCAAGCAAATCTAACTGTTTGTCCTTGTTGTGGTGAGATATTCCACCGTTGGGGACATGTGCAAAGTTTTTCTCAGGAGCAACTTTTAGATTTATTGAGACAAAACTTCAAGGATATCAGGGTACGTAGGATGTACTTTTTAGATAGTTCGAGACTTAACTGGAAAGGTAAAATGTCTGGTTTTTTTAAAATGATTCAAGCATTATTCGGCCTGAAAGGCAGTAATCAAAATTTTTACTTTGAGGCTGTATGTTTATGAAAATTTTGGTATTCATCCACTCTCTTTCTGCCGGTGGGGCCGAGAGGGTAACGGCTAATTTAGCCAATTATTGGGCAGAAAAAGGCTGGAAGATAACTATAGTTACTATGACCAGCAAGGAAAAGGATTTTTACGAACTCCATCCCACCATCCGCCGTATTGCTTTGCATGCAGATCAAAAAAGTAGCCGCCTTATTGCGGCTATCAGCCATAATTTCAATCGAGTTAAAGCCCTACGTGAGGTTCTGAAACAGGAGCAGCCAGATATTGCCTTGGCAATGATGACAACTGCCAATTGCCTGCTAGCCCTTGCTGCATCCGGCACTGGCATACCGACCATAGGTTCTGAGCATATCCACCCTCCGGCCATGCCCCTGGGACGGGTGTGGAAATGGCTGCGTAAAACTACATATTCCCGGCTCACGGTGCTTACAGCCCTGACCTCGAAGAGTGCTGAATGGCTGCGTCAAAATACCTGGGTTAAAGAAGTGGAGATTATCCAGAACGCTGTGCCATACCCCCTGGACAGGCAGCCGCCCTTTGTGGCGCCGTGTGAAATTGTGCCAGAGTGCCGAAAACTTCTCCTGGGAGTAGGACGACTTGCTTGGCAAAAAGGCTTTGACTGGCTAATTACTGCCTTTGGAAGGTTAGCTGGCGATTTTAGAGACTGGGATCTGGCAATAGTGGGCGATGGACCTGAACTTGAGACGCTGCGTGAAATGGCAGCCCGTCTTAACCTATCTCAGCGGATTTTTTTCCCCGGCAAGGTCGGTAATTTGAGAGACTGGTATGAAGCGGCTGATCTTTATGTAATGTCTTCCCGTTTTGAGGGGTTCGGCAACACCCTTGCTGAGGCCCTTGCTCATGGTCTGCCGGCTGTCAGTATGGACTGTGATACGGGCCCCCGGGATATTATCAGACCTGGTATTGACGGACTGCTTACTCCACCAAACGATGTGGAGGCCCTTGCCCAAGGGGTGGCAACACTTATGAAAGATGATAAACTTAGACAGCAGATGGCTGCCAGGGCCGTTGAGGCCAGAAGACGTTTTAGTCTGGAAAAAATTTCCGGCCAGTGGGAGGCGTTGTTTATGGAGATCTTAAAATAATGGCAACTGCATCTACTATGGGCAGGTGGTACAAGAAGATATATAGCGCCCTGTGCGGCAGCCATCCCAATCAGAAACCTTGGCATTTTCAGTGGTGGTCTTGTAGGGATATCAAAATGCTTGCTCAGGTATGGGGTATATAATGACCAAACCTTTATTTACCGTTTTTACGCCAACCTACAATCGGGCAAAAACTCTCCATAGAACTTTCAAAAGCCTCCTTATGCAAACCTTCAGGGATTTCGAATGGCTTATTGTGGATGACGGTTCTACAGATAACACGGAAGAGATAATCAAATATTGGATGAAGGATTCAAATACATGGTTTCCGATAAGATATATTCGCCAAGATCATGGTCACAAGAAGAAGGCGGTGAATCGTGGGGTTAAGGAGGCGGAGGGAGAGCTTTTTCTGATTGCTGATTCAGACGATGCCTTTCTGCCTGATGCGCTGGATAGGTTTGTAAAACATTGGTTTTCCATACCGGAGAAAGAACGTACACAGTTTGCAGGGGTGGTGGGACTGTGCGTCGATGAAGATGGGAATATAGTTGATGGAAGATTTCCCTGCAATTCTTATATGGACTGCTCGTCTTTAGAGATGAAGTATAAATATAAGAGCTGTGGAGAGAGATGGGGATTTGTTAGAACAGATATTATGCGACAATATCCCTACCCCGAAGATATTGAGGGGCATGTACCAGAAAGTGTAGTTTGGGATGAAGTGGGAAGGCGCTACAAAAATCGTTGGGTAAATGAAGTCTTTAGAATTTTTTATCAGGAGGGAGAGGATAGAATAACTAAGACTCGTGACCCTTCTAAGGGTGCTGAGGGTCATCTATACTGGAAGTGGTTTGTACTTTCCCAAAACGTATATTGGTTTCGATATGAGCCTGGTTCCTTTTTGCTGGAAGCAGCGAGGCTTGTAAGATTCTACCTACATTGCCCCGCGACGAAACGGAAGTGGTTCTGGCCAACTTCCTTTTTGGGAAAAGGACTGGTTTTAGGTATGTGTCCTGTAGGTGTGCTTTGGTGGTTGAAGGATAAGTTTGTTTTTCGTTGAGAGCGTTTTATGTGTGGTATAGCGGGCTACATAGACGGTAACAGACGATCTGCTCAGGAGCATGACGATATTGCGACTCGCATGATTGCCCGCCTTCGCCACCGCGGTCCTGATTCCCAGGGTGTGTGGTGCGATACATCAAGTAGCTTGGTTCTTGCCCATGCCCGTCTTGCCATTATCGATCTTTCTCCCGCTGGGGCGCAACCCATGCACTCGGCCAGCGGGCGCTATGTGATAGTCTTCAATGGTGAAATCTATAATTTCCAGAAATTGCGAAATCGCCTGAAACAGCAAGGGAGTTCCCCTGACTGGCGCGGCCATTCCGATACGGAAGTGTTACTTGCCTGCTTTGAGGCATGGGGAATAGAAAAAACGCTTAAGGGCTTGGTTGGCATGTTTGCTTTGGCGCTTTGGGACAGGCGAGATAAAAAATTATATTTGGCCCGGGACCGGATGGGAGAAAAGCCTCTTTATTATGGGATTCACAAAAACACTTTCCTCTTTGCCTCTGAACTCAAAGCCTTGAAGGCTCATCCTGATTTCACAGGAGAAATAGACAGGGAAGCCTTAACCCTTTATCTCCGCCACAACTACATACCTGCTCCCTGGTCTATCTATAAAGGAATAAAAAAACTATTACCGGGTTGCTTTCTTGAGGTGTCAATAGACAATAACAGTAGCCTGAAGCAGTCCATAGTGCCTTACTGGAGGCTTGAAGATGCCATTGACAAGGGTAAGCGGGAACCTTTCGAGGGCAGCCCAGAAGAGGCGGTCGATGAGCTCGATCGTCTTTTGCGTCAGGCAGTTAAAGGACAGATGGTGGCTGATGTGCCCCTGGGAGCCTTCCTTTCCGGAGGCTATGATTCCACTACAGTCGTAGCCTTAATGCAGACCTCCAGCAGTCGCCCTATCAATACATTTACCATTGGATTTCACGAAAAGGCCTACAATGAGGCGGAACATGCCAAGTCCGTGGCCAGGCATCTCGGCACAAATCATCACGAACTATATATAACGCCAGAGGAAGCCTTGTCGGTTATTCCTGATCTGCCTGAAATCTGGGATGAACCTTTTTCAGATTCATCACAAATTCCTACTTTTTTGGTCAGCCGCTTTGCCAGAACAAAAGTTACGGTCAGCCTGTCGGGAGACGGGGGGGACGAGCTGTTTTTCGGTTACGAGCGCTACTTCAAGGGACAGAAGATATGGAGCTTTCTTGGAAAAATCCCAATGCCTGTTCGCCATTTAATGGCCCTTATGCTTGAAAAAGCTCCGGGCCAAACATTTGAAACGATAATGGGATTGTTGCCATCCCGTTTCAGGATTGCGTATCTTGCTGATAGACTGCCTAAACTTGCTGAGGTTGTGCGGACAACCAGCCAGGAACAATTTTACAAACGCCTGGTCTCGCACAACAAGTTTCCGGTAGATCTTTGCAGGAGCGCAACCGAGCCCAAAACCATTTTTGACATGCGAGAAAGCTGGCCTAATCTTTCTAGTTTTGCCGAACAGATGATGTTTCTGGATGCTAAAACCTACCTTCCGGATGACATTCTGGTAAAGGTCGACCGGGCGACCATGGCCGTAAGCCTTGAATCCAGAGTGCCACTGCTGGATCACCGCGTGGTTGAATTTGCCTGGAGCCTGCCCTTCTCCTATAAATACCGGCAAGGTCAGGGCAAGTGGCTGCTCAGGCAAGTATTGTATCGCTATGTGCCCAGAGAAATGATGGAAAGACCTAAGATGGGCTTTGGCGTTCCTATAGAACACTGGCTAAGGGGAGCTTTGAGGGATTGGGCCGAAGAGTTTCTCGATGAAACAAGGCTGAAGCGGGAAGGATTTTTGGCCCCTAAACCAATAAGAAAAATGTGGCAGGAATATAAGAGAGGTGAGTTCCCCTGGCATTATTATCTTTGGGATATTCTGATGTTCCAGGCCTGGCTGGAGAAACAGAAATGACAGATCTCAACAGACATATTGCCCTTTATTTGCCATCGCTCCGAGGCGGCGGCGCTGAACGGGTAATGGTGAACCTGGCCAATGGCTTTGCAAAGCGAGGGATAACAACAGACTTAGTAGTGGCAAGCGCAGTAGGGCCATATCTTGATTTGGTGCTTAGTACGGTAAATATTGTTGACTTAAAATGCTCAAGGGTCTTGACAAGCCTTCCTGCCTTGGCTCGATATTTAAGAAAGAGGCAGCCCAATGCCATGATTGCCACCATGGGACATGCCAATGTGGTAGCTATTCTGGCAAGAATGCTGTCTGGTACGAGAAGCAAGATCCAGCTTGCTGTGAGAGAAGCAAATACTGTGGGGATTAGTGCGCGTGAAGCTCCAACCTTGAAAGGGCGGATCATGCCTGTAGCTTTACGTTTTCTTTATCCTTTGGCTGATGTGATTGTCGCAAACTCGAAAGGTTCAGCCAAAGATCTTTCCAGCCAAACTGGAATACCGGAAGAGCGCATCGCCGTCATTGGCAATCCTGTAGATATTGCCCAAATAAGGGAACTGAGTAAAGCATCCCCACCTATCTTATTACCGAAAATTTCTTCTGGTCAAAGCATTGTATCTGTAGGACGCCTCACTCCTCAGAAAGACTTCGAAACACTTCTTTGTGCATTTAGTTTGGTTTTGGAGGTTCGACCTGATGTCTCCTTGCTTATTTTGGGTGAAGGAGAATTACGCCAGAAACTGGAAGGCCTTGCAGTTGAACTCGGAATTAGAGATAAGCTAATAATGCCAGGATTTGTGTCAAACCCTTATGCTGTCATGAAACAAGCAGATCTTTTTGTTCTTTCTTCACGATGGGAAGGCCTTCCCAATACACTGCTTGAAGCACTTGCCCTTGGCCTGCCAGTAGTTGCCACCGACTGTCCCAGTGGCCCTGCAGAAATACTTAGTAACGGAAAATATGGGAAATTGGTGCCAGTAGGAGATTCAAAAGCCCTAGCCAAAGCGATACTTCACATGCTTGATACACCGATCAACAGGGATCTGCTTGAGTCTCGGGCAAAAAAATTTTCCATTGACAAAATTGTAGATGAATTTTTAGATCTCTTTTTCTTAGAAAAAACACATGGATAATAAATCCATACACGTTGATAACTCGCTCCTGAAGAAAAACCTTATTCTATCTATAGCTGGGTATCTTTTTTCCTTGTCTTATGCGACAGTACTAGTCAGCCTTCCCCTTGACGTATTCATGGATAGGATAAATTATCTGCGTTATGCAGAAAGTTCCTTAGAAATTCTCCATAGATATATGGAGGCTGGCTGGCTGACTACAATAAGTAACGAACCATTATGGCTGCTAGTCAATATAGGGCTGGCAAATTTTTTTGCCCCAGAGCTCGTCGTCAAATTGCTGATCTTTTTCTCTGCCCTCCTAGTATCATGCATGCTAATGTTACATCATAAAAAAGAGATTTGGTGGTGTCTTCTATTTTTACTTTTACCCCAGGTAATAAAAAATCATATTGTGCATTTACGCCAAGGAGTAGCTATAGCCATATTCCTCATTGGTTGGTATGCGGAGAGGCGATTTATAAAATGGTCTTTATTGGGACTTGTACCATTTATTCATGCCTCATTTGCCTTTGTTCTGGCAATATATTGCCTTACCGTTATGATGAAAAAAATCCGCTTAGCTGCCGATCTGCGAAGTATTGGTTATATTGGCGCTGCCATCTCCATATCTTTGAGTTTGGGGTGGCTGGCTAATATTGTCGGTGCGCGGCAAGGGCAGGAATACGAATTTACTCACGCCACGATATCTGGCCTAGGTTTTCTTTTCTGGTTATGTTGTCTGTTTATCATGATTTTGCAGGGGAACCATTTTCTCAGGCGATACACTTTTGAAATCGGCGGGCTGCTTTTCTATCTTGTCAGTTACTGGTTCATTCCGATCACAGCCAGAATTTTTGAAAGCATGTTACCGCTGATTCTTGTTGCCGGCCTGCATCTTACCAGATGGCGGAAGGTAACATTTCTGGCTGCAATTACACTTTTTTGCATCATACAGTATATTCTTCGAATTCAGCAACCATGGTTTGGTTTCGCTATAACGTGAAAATTATGAAAAAATATAAATTACTTAATATAATAACAGATCTTAACACCGGTGGAGCAGAGCGGGCCTTATACAATCTTCTTTATGGTGGACTGGCAGAACAATTTGACTGCCATGTCATATCCCTAATGGATGAAGGTACCTATGGTGCAAAAATAAAAAAGCTTGGTGTTTCGGTTACCTGTATTGGTATGAGAGGTAAAATTGGCATACCTTTCTATTTACTGCGGCTTATAGAAGCAGTTAGATCCATTGCTCCTGATATTATACAATGTCATATGTATCATGCTAATTTGTTGGGCGGTCTTGTAGGTAAATTTTCCCAGAAAGCTCCTGTATTGTGGGGTATTCATAATACTACATTTGATGTTTCTACCCCCAAAACGACATTATTTGTTGTAAAGATTGGAGCAGTATTTTCCAGTAAGCTGTCAGATAAAATAATATGTTGTGCCAAGGCTGCTAAAGAAACTCATGTTAGATTTGGTTATGATGATGAAAATATACTTATTATACCCAATGGTACTGATACAGATTGCTTTAAGTTTGATCAAGCAAAGAGGATAATGCTTAGAAAAGCACTCCAATTATCTGAAAATGTATTTGTTTTTGGTTTGGTGGCTAGATGGCACCCTCAAAAAGATATAAACAATTTTTTAAAGGCCGCAGCGATTCTATTAAAAAAATATAGAGATATGCACTTTGTTCTTATTGGAGATGGATTAAGTGTTTCTAATGAATTTTTAACAAAAACCATGGAGAATCTTAAACTTAATGAAAATATTACCTTATTAGGGAGACAGGATGATATCCCTGCATTTATGTCATTCTTCGATGTTTACGTCTCCTCATCCTCCTTTGGAGAAGCTTTTCCAATGGTCATAGGTGAAGCTATGGCCTGCTGCTTGCCTTGCGTGGTGACGGATGTGGGTGACAGCGCTTATATTGTGGACGATACAGGGGTTGTAGTCCCACCCCAAAATAGCGAAGCTCTCGCTGCTGGCATGGAGAAATTATATCTCATGTCCCGCAGGGAGAGAAGAACCCTAGGGCAAAAAGCACGAGCCAGAATTATTGAAAATTTTTCTCTCCAAACCATTGTTAAAAAATATATTGATCTCTATGAAAAGCAACTTGCTGATTTGTCTTAAAAAAATGTTGGATCCAGCTTTCAATAGATTTCCTCAATGTAGAAGGCACCTAAGTGATAACAGGAACTCACTAGTTCAATTTACGGCTAACTAAGATAAGATGCAAATATTAGCTTCACTAGCTTTCAAAAAAATCATGGTGAGGAGAAACAGAACAGTTATAAAAAATATACTGAATCCATGCGTTATAATAAGATACCGCAAAATAATTACGGGTATTGGTATTGAGGCATGTGTGGCATAGTCGGCTACTGGCATACAGCTATACATGACAGGAAACTTATTTGCACCATGGTCGACCAGTTGTCCCATCGTGGCCCAGATGATTTCGGTTACTGGCTTGATAAAACTAACGGTTTGGCCCTGGGCCACCGACGCTTGGCTATTCTTGATATCTCTCCAACTGGTCATCAGCCGATGCGGTCTGCCTGTGGGCGATATGTCATTGTTTATAATGGTGAGGTTTACAATTACAGAGAAATACGCAAGGAACTGGAAGACTTTGGATATGGATTTAAAGGAAATTCTGATACTGAAATAATTCTTGCTGCAATTAGTCACTGGGGACTTATTAAGGCCATTGAGCGTTTTGTAGGGATGTTCGCTTTTGCATTGTGGGATTGTAAAGAACACAAACTAATTCTTGTTCGTGATAGATTAGGAATTAAACCACTTTATTATGGTTATGCGGGCAAATCTTTTATTTTTGCCTCAGAATTGAAGGCTATTGTCTCCTTTCCGAATTTTACCCGACGAATAAATCTGGAGGCTCTTGCGCTATTTACTCGATATAACTATGTGCCAGCACCGTTCTCCATATATGAAAGTATTGTAAAGCTGTTGCCAGGTTATCTTGCTATTATTAGTGAGAATGGTCAAAAAATAGAGGAGAAACAGTACTGGTCGGCTGTTGACGTTGCTCAACAGGGAATTCAAAAACCCTTTATTGGCTCGACAGAAGAGGCTATAAAACAATTGGAAACTCTCTTGCTCGATGCAGTTGGTTGCCGAATGATTGCAGATGTGCCCCTTGGAGCCTTTTTGTCCGGGGGCATAGATTCATCCACAGTGGTCGCCCTGATGCAATCCCAGAGCACCAGGCCAATTAAGACCTTTTCCATTGGAAATGTCATCGACTCCTACGATGAAGCAAGATATGCAAACAAGATCGCTCAATACCTTGGCACAGACCATACGGAATTATATATAACCCCTGATCAGGCCTTGGAGGTCATTCCAAGCCTGCCTACCATGTTTGATGAGCCATTTGCAGACTCGTCACAAATTCCCACTTTTCTGGTTTCAAAACTTGCACGTGAAAAGGTAACTGTATCCTTATCGGGAGATGGAGGTGATGAACTTTTTGGAGGCTACAACAGACATCAATGGGCACCCAGAATATGGAACAGGTGTGGTCACTGGCCTGTTCAGCTTAGAAAAATGATTTCCTCAGCCATGAATAGTGTTACCCCCAGAGAGTGGGATAAAATTTTTAATCTTTTGCGGGTGGTCTCCAAGGGCAAAATCAACTTTCGAATGCCCGGATACAAGATCCAGAAACTCGCCGGGATGCTTCAGGCATCGTCTCCTGAAGAATTATACAAAATCCTTGCATCTCATTGGACAAACCCAACCGAAGTGGTAAAGGGCGTTGGGCAAGAGCCTGATATCTGGACCAAAGCCATTCCTCAGGCGCTCTATAAGGATTTTACCGCATTTATGATGTTTATGGATCTCGTAACCTACCTGCCTGATGACATTCTCACCAAGATAGACCGGGCCAGCATGGCAGTAAGCCTTGAGGCAAGGGTCCCCCTTATTGACCACAGGCTTGTTGAGTTTGCCTGGAAACTGCCAATGGACTTAAAGATCAGAAATGGCTGCGGGAAATGGATACTTCGCCAGGTACTTTACAGATATGTTCCCAAATCACTTATTGAAAGACCAAAGACCGGGTTTGGCATTCCCTTGGATGCCTGGCTGCGCGGCCCCCTAAGAGAGTGGGTAGAAGCTTTGATAGACGAATCAAGGCTCAAGTCCCAAGGATTTTTTTATGTAAAGCCTATCAGACAGAAGTGGCTGGAACATCTGGCTGGCAAGAGAAACTGGGCCTATCACCTGTGGGATGTTTTGATGTTTCAGGCGTGGCTAGAAACAATAAAATGAAAAATCAGAAATACTGCATTGTTTTTGTTGCTAACCGAGGATACGCACTGACCAGCTCCAGGCTGCCCATCATAAAAAAATTCCTATCATCAGGCTGGGAAGTTATTATTGCCACTGCTGCTGATAAGGAAAGTCGTATATTACAGAATTTTGGCGTTCATCTGGAGGAAGTAAAATTTTTCCGTGGTGGAGTTTCACCTATCAAAGAAATACTCTCTTATAAAAGACTTTGCGACGTGTTCAAAAAATGGCAGCCTAATATTATTCATAATTTTCACGCCAAACCAGTAATTTATGGAACTATAGCTGCCAGAAAAAAAATTGGCAGTGCTGTGAGGATCGTTAACACAATTACTGGTCTTGGCCATGCTTTTGTTGTAGGAGGGATGCCAGCCAAGCTAGCAAGCTTCGGATATAAAAATGCAATTAATCAGGCGAACATTAATATTTTTCAAAATCGTGATGATTTACAATTGTTTCTAGTTAAGAAATGGGTAATAAAATCAAAAGCCTGTCTTATTGCTAGTTCAGGTGTTGACCTGAAAAGATTTCATTATTTTGATAGGTCAGGCAGACATAAGCAACCAGTAGTTGTCATGCTAGGAAGACTACTTCGCCAGAAAGGTATTCCCGACTTCATAGAAGTCGCTAAATTGGTAAAGCAAAAGTTGCCTGATGCACAATTCCTGCTTGCTGGTGAATATGACCCTGCACACCCTGACTCTGTTGATATGGATTGGTTAATAGATCAAAAGGACATAACCTATCTTGGCCACCTAGACGACGTTTTACCAATTCTTAAAAAGAGTGACTTACTACTGTTTCCATCTTCTTATAGAGAAGGGGTGCCAAGGGTGATACTCGAGGCAGCAGCTACTGGTTTACCGATAGTAGCCTTTGATGTGCCAGGGGTGCGAGAAGCTGTAATAGATGAAGAAACTGGCTATTTGGTACCATTTCGTGATATTCATACAATGGTCAAGGCCGTTAATAAGTTATTGAAAAATAGAGAGTTGAGAATAAATATGGGAAAGAAAGCCAGGCAAATGATCGAAGCTTTATTTGATCAGAAAATAATTATTGAAAAATATTTTGAAATATATCGTAATCTGGGGGCTAATTTATGAAACCGTATCAGCCTGTTATTATTATAGGAGCTCCTCGTTCAGGAACAAATATATTACGAGATGTATTAACATCGATAGATGGATGCGCTACTTGGCCTTGTGATGAAATCAACTATATATGGCGTCATGGCAACGTCCGTTATCCGACAGATGAATTTCCCCAAGAGTTGGCTAGACCTGATGTTGTTCGTTTTATTAGAAAAAAATTTGATATAATTGCTACTCAAAAAGATGCGCAATTTGTCATTGAGAAAACGTGTGCAAACTCATTAAGAGTTGCCTTTATCGAGAAAGTATTTCCAGAAGCTAAATTTATATTTCTCGTTAGAGATGGTATAGATGTAGTCCATTCGGCTATAAAACGATGGACTGCACCTCTAGATATTCCTTATTTATTGGCAAAAGCAAAATTTGTCCCTATTTCTGATCTTCCCTATTATTTCTTACGCTATTTATTAAATCGCCTCCACAAATTAATATCAAAAGAAAAACGACTTTCATTTTGGGGACCAGTTATAAAAGATATGCCTATGCTTACTCAACAACATAATTTACAAGAAATTTGTGCACTTCAGTGGCAACGATGTGTGGAATTGTCAGGAGATGCTTTTGATAAAATGCCTTCTGAAAAATGGTTACAGATTCATTATGAAAATTTTGTTAAGAACAGCGAACAAGAATTAAAAAGAATATGTGATTTTTTAGATATTAGCGTTGATAGACAAGAGATTACTAGGGCAGTCAGTAATGTGTCAGACAAGATGGTTGGCACTGGACACAGAGCTATATCTAAACATGAATTAGAAAAATTGACAAACTTGATAGGAAGAACTCTAATTCGTTATGGCTACCGGTAAATATACATCTAAGGGTTTATCAAAATTCAATGCTATTTTAAAGAGATGTTTTGATATAATATTAGCAAGTCTTGGCATTTTACTGACGTGGTGGATTATTATTATCGCATTTATAATTGCAACAATTGATACAAAACAAAATGGCTTCTTTATACAAAAAAGAGTTGGTCAGAATGGTAAACCTTTTAGGCTGATTAAAATAAGAACTATGAAAACTATCCCCGGCTTGGATACTACAGTTACCACTAGTACCGATCCAAGAATTACTGCGATTGGCAAATGGTTGCGAAAATTCAAGATTGATGAACTACCTCAACTTTTTAATGTATTAGTAGGAGATATGAGTTTTGTCGGTCCTAGACCTGATGTGCCGGGATTTGCAGACTGCCTGGAGGGCGACGATAGAATTATTCTTAGTGTTCGCCCAGGCATTACAGGTCCGGCGACTATTAAGTATAAAAAAGAAGAAGAGCTATTGCGTTCTTGCCCAGATCCTGAGCGATACAACCGGGAAGTTATCTTTCCAGATAAAGTACGTATAAATCGTGAATATATAGAAAACTATTCATTTTTACTTGATATTAAATATATTTTTTTAACTATCATTCCATGAACAGCCAACGCATCTTCCTCTCCCCGCCTCATATGTCCGGCTTGGAACAGCAGTTTGTAAAAGAGGCCTTTGACAGCAATTATATCGCTCCCTTGGGACCACAGGTAGATGCATTTGAACAAGAGTTCACTCAAAAGATAGGGGCAAAATATGCTCTAGCCTTATCCTCTGGTACTGCAGCAATTCATCTTTCGCTTGTTCATTTGGGTGTAGGCCCAGGGGATGAAGTTATGGTTTCTACCTTGACCTTCGCAGCAAGTGCAAATCCGGTGGTCTATCAAGGGGCAAAGCCTGTTTTCATTGATAGTGAGCTTGAATCATGGAACATGGATCCCGAGCTCCTAGCCGAGGCCCTGGAGTATAAAGCAAGGATTGACAGACTCCCAAAGGCAGTAATAGTGGTTCACCTTTATGGTCAATGTGCCAATATGGCACCTATAATGGAACAATGTAACAAATACAATATCCCCTTAATTGAGGATGCGGCAGAGGCCTTAGGGTCGTCTTATCAAGGAAGAGGAGCTGGCACCATAGGATGCGCTGGCATCTTTTCCTTTAATGGCAACAAGATAATCACTACTTCCGGAGGGGGAATGCTGGTTTCTGATGATGAGAAATTTATCCACCATACACGAAAGCTTGCCACTCAGGCCAGGGATGATGCTCCTCATTATGAGCATTCCGAAATGGGTTATAATTATAGAATGAGCAATGTCCTTGCGGCGATAGGCAGGGGGCAGCTAAAAGTATTGGACGAACGTATCAGACGTAAGCGTGAAATTTTTGAATTTTACCAAAATGAACTTGGCAATCTTCCTGGTATAAAATTTATGCCAGAAGCACCTTGGGGTAAACATACACGTTGGCTTACCACCATCATAATTGATCCAAAAAAGTTTGGAGCTTCTAGAGATGACATTCGTAAAGCCTTAGAAAAGGAAAATATAGAATCGCGTCCATTATGGAAACCCATGCATTTGCAGCCTGTATATAAAAATTGTGAGTTTTTTGGTGGCCATGTCTCAGAATATCTTTTTAAATATGGACTCTGCCTCCCCTCTGGAACCGCCATGACCAATGAAGACCTCCATCGTATTATCGCTGTCATAAAATCCGTAAAAAGAGCATGACTTCAATTGTCATGAAAAAAAGAATTGGCATTGGCATAAGTGATTTTAGAAAGCTTCGCGAAGAAGATATGCTCTTCGTAGATAAATCTCCTTTTATACAGGAAGTAATTCGAGCCGGTGCCGAAATCCTACTCATTCCCCGTCCCAGAAGGTTTGGGAAAACTCTTAATCTATCTATGCTGCGCTATTTCTTTGAACGGCAGGATGAAGATGAGAATACAAAAAAAATAGCTGAACTCTTTAACGATCTGGGTATAAAGGACAAGCCAGAATTTGAACTACATTTTGGAAGATATCCAGTAATTTTCCTGACTTTCAAAGATATTAAAGAACGAAATTTTGATGACGCTCTTTTCAAAATCCAAGATGTAATTACACAAGAATACAGGCGGCACCATAAAAACATCTCAAAATGTGACTTTGATTCTAATTATTGCAAAAAAATTATAGAAGGCAAAGGCAAGGCACGAGATTACAGTCTGTCTCTGCTGAAGCTCTCCAAAGTACTTTTTGAAAGTTGCAAGGAGCGTACTGTAATCCTTATAGATGAATACGACACTCCTATTCATGCCTCATGGCAATATGGTTATTATGAAGAGATGATTTCATTTATGAGAGGGCTTTTATCCGGAGGCCTTAAGGACAACCCACATATCTATAAGGGGGTCATTACAGGCATACTCAGGGTAGCAAAAGAAAGTATCTTTTCGGATCTTAACAATCTTGGAGTGTACACCATACTTTCTGAAGCGTTTTCAGACAAATTCGGTATCACCAAAGACGAACTTACAAAGCTTTGCCAGCAGTATGCGGTAATGGACAGATGGGACGAGATCAATCAGTGGTACAACGGCTACCGCTTTGGAAGCAGTACTATTTTTAATCCCTGGTCTATCCTCAACTTTTTGGATGAACAACCTAAAGTGCCAGAACCCTACTGGGCAAATACTTCTTCTAATACCTTAATAAAGGAACTCATAGTAGACGGCGGGCTAGATGTCAGGGAAAACATTGAAAGGCTAATTGCAGGTAAAACCATAGAATCTGTTATAGACAAAAATATTGTATTCCCTGATATCACAAAGAAAGAGCGCTATATTTACAGCCTTTTTTTCTTCAGTGGCTACTTGAAATGTGTTAAGAGCTGGTACAAGGCGGAAGACCTTGTATGTTCCTTGGCAATACCTAATAGGGAAGTAAGATATATATTTCGAAATATCATATCTACATGGCTAGAAGAGGCCTTTGGTAACAAGAAACTACAGGCCATGCTAAGAGCGCTGGTAACAGGAAATATTGACCAATTCCAAAGGCTCCTAAACGAGTTCGTTATTACCACCCTCTCCTTTTTTGATGCCAAAGGCAAGAACCCCGAGGCTGTCTTTCAGGCATTTGTACTTGGCATGCTTTTGAATCTTGGAGAAGAGTATGAGATAAGCTCAAACCGTGAGCTTGGATATGGCAGATATGACATATTGGCACTTCCAAGAAATGATATGAGCAAGCCTGCCATACTTATGGAAATGAAGAGTATTACAGGATTCTACAAGGAAGAACCAGAAAAAGCGATAAACGAGGCGATTGAGCAAATAAATACAAAAGCATATGCCAAAGAGCTAGAGGCAAGAGGATTTCGTAACGTACTAAAGATAGTGGTTGTCTCTGATGGGAAAAAGGTCTGGGTGAAAAATGTTTTATAAAAACTCAAGTTGCACACAAAACTTCCGATAAGACTTTAAAAGTCAGAATGTATGTAGACTTGTTCAAAATCAATCTTTTAGGAGGTGGCGTAAATGTACAGTTTGCCCAAAAACAATTTTGCCTTACGTTACATTACGATCATGCTGCTCATAGCTACATTGGCGATTCCTGTAACCATATGTGCAGGAGAAAAGATTAACATCAATACTGCAACTACACAGGAACTGCAGACCTTGCCCAAAATTGGGCCAAAGACCGCTGCTGCCATCATAAAATACAGGAAACAGCATCCATTTCAAAGTGTGGACGAGCTTGTGAAAGTGAAAGGAATTGGTAAAAAGACTTTGGCCAAACTAAAACATCTTGTAACCGTAGGGGAAAAAGGGAAAAAGAAAACCACTGTCCCCAAAGGAGATAAAAAGAAAAAATAGCATTTATGCTTAAAGCCAATTAGAAGCAGGGTTAAACCCTGCTTTTTTTTATTTCCAATTTACCATTACAGCCCAACTACTAAGGCCTGCTTTATTACCAGAAGCCTTTTTTAGATGACATGAGCTATGACTTTCAAGACCAAGAAGGGTCGAAGCAATCTGCTTGTAATCGCGAGGCAGGCGGTGCAACTACCTGGAGCTCCCTAACTTCTCTACTTTTTTAGAAAAAAAGATTGCCACGGTCTTTGGTCTCGCAACACGGATTGCTTCGCTTCGCTCGCAATGACAGCAATCAATTTGTCGTTTCTTTTACGCTCCCAGTATTAACAAAGAGGTAAGTCAGGAACCACTTCAAAGATCTTACGCTTTTAACCTCCATAAAATATAAAACACCTATCCAATTTATTACTTTACTGTCTAATTTTTCGCTAATCACTACTAGAAATAATAGGGACAATATTTTACAATTGTAAAACTATAAAAATTTTCATCAACACACACAACAGAAAAATCAAAAAAATTAGCTTACACATCGGTGCTAAACAGTGAAAGCAGAATCAGAAAAATTTAAAATTTTATCCAGTAAGATTCTTTTCCTATTGATGGACCTAATATCCATCATTATTGCATGGTTTGGGGCTTATTGGCTACGCTTCAGCTTTTCAATTCCAATATTCCACTGGAATCAGGCAGTTAACCTATTACCTTGGATCTTTGGGGTTCAGGTATTTTTTTTACTACTTTTTCGTCTAGACCGAATTATCCCCAGTTTTATCTCTCTTCCTGACATACTCAGAATTGGATTTTATGGACTTTTTTCCATTATGGCTTCGACTTTTCTTATTTTTATTTACAATAATGGCTTTACTGGATTTCCTAGATCAGTACCTGCCATTGATTTTATACTACTTTTCTTATTTACGTCGGGGTGGAGACTATTAATAAGAATTTTCACAGAGAAAAAATATATTAAGCAACATGGAAAAAGGACATTAATTGTTGGAGCAGGTAGAGCCGGTGAAATGCTCGTAAGGGATATGCTGAGACAAAAAAAGTCTGATTTTTATCCCATAGCATTTTGTGACGATGATCCATCAAAACGTGGCAAACTCTTACATGGCATACCAGTCGTTGGCCCCATAGACATCTTACCGGAAATTACAGAAAAATATAAAGTTGATTTGGTCATTTTGGCACTGCCTTCGGCTGATAAAAAATTTATAAATTATGTGGTAAATCTTTGCCATAAAGCCGGTATAGATTACAAAACACTACCATCTACTCAAGATATCATTAGCGGGAAAATAGCTATTACTAATCTTCGGAAAGTTACCATAGAAGATATCTTAGGCCGCAAACAAGTCCCACCTAAACAAGAACTGCTTGAGGCATGTATAAAAAATAAGGCGGTTATGGTCACTGGCGCCGGAGGATCTATAGGATCTGAACTTTGCCGCCAAATAGCTACCTTGAAACCAAAGAGATTAGTCCTATTTGAGCATTCAGAATATGCCCTATATAAAATAGACGCCGAGCTGAGACAAAAATTCAAGGATAATCTTGAGATAATTCCTTTATTGGGATCGGTTTGCAACTTTAACAGGGTTAAAGCAACAATATCCGTTCTAGAAGTAGAAACTATATATCATGCAGCTGCATACAAACATGTTCCACTAATAGAATACAATCCTCTAGAGGGTATCCAGAACAATCTTTTTGGTACATTGCAAACGGCTTTAGCTGCTCTAGAGTGTGGAGTCAAAACGTTTCTTCTAATTTCTACTGATAAAGCAGTTAGACCAACCAACGTTATGGGGGCTAGCAAAAGATTAGCAGAAATGGTATTGCAAGCTTTGTCGGATCACCAGCAACAAAAAGGGGAGCATGGTACTATTTTCACAATGGTGAGGTTTGGAAATGTCCTTGGTTCCTCTGGCTCTGTAGTTCCTCTCTTCAGAAAGCAGATTGAACAAGGTGGCCCTGTTACGGTAACACACCCAGATATAACAAGATATTTCATGACGATACCCGAAGCTGTACAACTTGTAATCCAGGCGGGATCAATGGCGAAAGGAGGAGAAATCTTTGTCTTAGATATGGGTGAACCTGTAAAAATAGTAGATCTTGCCAGAAATATGATCAAATTAAGTGGATTAACTGTAAAAGATGAAGCTAATCCTGATGGAGATATAGAAATAATCTATACAGGGCTTCGGCCTGGTGAAAAACTTTATGAAGAACTACTAATTGATGGCGATTTTACTAGTACACTCCATCCCATGATAAAGTGCGTTAGAGAAAAATATATGAAGTGGAATAAATTACAACTAAAACTTAAACAACTAAATGTCGCCAGTGAGACCTTTGACTTAATAAAAGTAAAAAGAATACTTAGTAAAGTGATTGAAGGCTATACTCCTCAATGCGATTCTGTAGATCCTATTTGGTTGAAAAGATCTAAAAAGCCATCCCTTCACCATTTTAAAGGAAAAATATATCGCATTACGTAGCGAGGCGGCTAGTCATAGTGGCAATCTTCTCATTCCTCTGCTTACTTCAACAAAAAGACAAAGACTTTGAAAATTTATACATGAAGCAGAAATGAAAAAAGCAATATTTAAATTATTTTTTTTAGCTTTCATCATTATTCCACCGCTTATATTTATACCTGGGAATTTTCGTGGTCATTGGACTTTTACTCAATATCGAGAACCAAAGCTTGCATCTTTATTAATTCTTTTTTGGGGGATGGCTACTTATTTTTGGTATTCTTTACTCAAGGACTACAAAAAACAATTAAAACAAATTGTTCAAAGCCTTACCTTTTTATTACTTTGTCTATTATCTGTATATTCACTAGCATCTGCCTTATGGTCAGAAGTCCCAGAAGCTGCCCTTTACGAAGGAGTCCAGTGGATAACCTTTACATTTATGTTTTGTATCTTTTCTTGTTTATTTACTGAGCAAAAATGGCTGTCTTTGGCCATTTATTCAATTATAGGGATATTTGGTATAGTAACAATTATAGGGCTTACCCAGACCTTTATTGATATTCCATTTTTAAAGCCTATTCCAGGAACAACAATTGGGTCTACATTTGGCTCTAAGAATGTATGTTTCCTTTCTCTTGTAAGTCAATTTTTTTTGCTAATATTTGTATTTTGGGAATCAACTTATAAAAAACAAATAATATTTGTTGCGGCAACTGGCATAATAATTTTATTAGAAATAGCATATATCTTAATATCTTTAAGCAGAACTACATATGCTGCGATTATGATCGGGTTATTTTCATTGTTTTTAATCCTATTTTTTATAAGTAGCAGAAACAAGAGAATTCTTGTTATAAAATCAAGTATAATTATTGGTTTGGGACTGTGTATTATCAGTTTATTAGTTTGCAATATTTATCCTCAAAAGTGGCACCATGTCAAAATAAGAATCTCTAAAGGAATTATTCCTCTTATCGTTAATCCAACATCTTATTTTTATAAAACCGCACGTGGACAAGTCATACATGACAGCTTTGCCATGATTAAAGATAATCCCTTTGGTGTTGGGGCCGGAAACTGGATCTTTAAATACCCTCTCTACCACCACTCCATAAAAAAGAAAAGTTTTAACAAAAAAACTCAAATACAAAGAGTTCATAACGATTACATACAGTATCTTGCAGAACTTGGAATTCCTGGTTTTGCAGCTTTTATGGGGCTTATAATCTGGCAATTTGTAAAACTTCTCCATATATTATTACATCATGATCAAATAAATATTTACACAAAAGCCTTTAATATATGTCTACTATCTCAATTAATGGCTGTATGTGTCATGCTTTTTTTTAGTTTTTATCTAGAATTTCCCTATAGAAAATTTCTGTTTGTCTTTCTTTTGACGCTAATTTATAATCCGCATTCAGACCTATTTACGCCATCAGAAAAATAGATAATAATTACTACAAGTTAGGAAAGGATCTAAAGATCAATGGAGCAAAAATCCTACGATGACGAAATTGATTTAATACAATTATTTGGCCTACTGCGCCGAAATAAACTCAGGATACTAGGGGTGATGGTCTTCGTTATTTTAATTGCTATATTTTATTGCCTATTGGCAACCAGACTTTATGAAATCGATGCCCAGGTACGACCCGGGGTTACAGGATATGACACGCAAGGCGGAGAAATAAGAAGTTTGAAACCACAAACTATAAAATTTTGGTTTGTCAGAAAAGCCTATGCAAGCAAAATTGCTAAAATTTTGCCTGATACATCACAAAATTTAAATATTAAGGCCACAACCAATAAAAAATCAGACGCTGTTGACATTACCTTTTATTGGAAGGATGGAAATAAAGGGATACATATTCTTTCAAAGCTCTTAGAAATTTTTTCTGAAGATCTAAACAAAAACCTTCAACAAGAACTTGAAGTTCACCGCAAAAAGCTTGCAGAGCAAATTAGTAAACTTAAACTCTCACTTCAGCAGACTTATAATAAAGCAGAAAAAATCAAGGGAAATATCAAACAAAAACAAAATGACATTTCACTGATCAAAACCATGCTTATTACTCTTGAGAAGAATCAGGCTGAATTAGAAAAAGCTAAACACCGCATCGAACAACAAGTTAAAACTATTTATAAAAATACTGGTGAGTTAATAGAATTGAGAAAGGATATTATAAAAGCCGGTTCTAAAGCAGGTGTAGATAAATTTGCACTACTAATGTACTCCAATATAGTCCAACAAAATATCACATACATTACTAATTTAGAGCAACGGTTAGCAGCTTTAGAGAAAGAAATCAACGAATTTCTTGTTAAGAAAACGCAAAATGAAGGGAAAATCAAAGCTATTAATATAGAGATCCAAAAGTTGCAAGCAGTACTTGAAAAAGAAATCCCATTACAACAAAATGCATTAGAAAAAAGAATCGACTTTCTTAAGGCAAAAGAACGTACTTTGCAACCTCTAGAAATTTTACAGACTCCTTTTTCCTCACCTGGGCCCGTAAAACCTCGCGTTAAACTTATCATCGCTCTTTCAGTAGTAGTAGGTCTTGTTCTGGGTATATTTTATGCCTTCCTACATGAAATGCTAAAAAACTTAAAAACTAATGAGCAAACTAATGAACAATAGCTTTGAAATATCTTTTCAAAAGAATGATAGATCTTGAATCAAGAGGGCCGCAAGGGGGGAGTAGTTCGTCCATATCAATAATAAATCCAAATTGTTGTCTGTAATGCAATATTTTTTGGGCACTTTTTTCACCTATTCCAGGTACAAGCACCAATTCTTCCATTGAAGCACTATTGATGTCAGACATCTCGTTTAACAAAAACAGGCGGACATCAGTTATCGGTTCGATAGCATCAGCTTCACAATATTCTACCGATGTATTTTCTCTCAAATGGGAACGAACTAGCTTTGCTATATCAATAATAAAAATACAAAGGAGCACAAATACTGCGAAGATCAGAAAAGAACGCTGATCTACCAAATAGATTACACTCCTCTTTTTTCATCCTTTAACAGTTTGTAACAAATACCATCCACCAAGGCCTGCCAACTCGCTTCTATAATATCGTTGGAAACTCCAACCGTTCCCCACTTATCCTTGGAATCCTTAGATTCAATAAGAACACGCACCTTAGCACCTGTTCCAGGACTATCTGGAAGGACTCTTACCTTGTAATCCACAAGGGTCATCTCCTTGAGCTGAGGATAAAAAGTCTCAAGGGCTTTCCTGATAGCATTGTCAAGAGCATTTACTGGGCCATTACCTACAGCTGCAGTATGCTCAACCTTCCCTCCAACCCGAACCATCACAGTGGCCTCAGCCTGTGGGGGTTCATCCTCCTTACACTTTTGATCGATTACCCTAAAGGCAACAAGATCAAAATATTTCCTAGCCGTTCCACTGGCACGCCTCATAAGAAGCTCAAAAGAAGCCTCAGCTCCTTCGAACTGAAAACCTTGAGCCTCGAGTTCTTTTAACCTCGAAACTATCTCAAGCACTAAGGGATCATCACTTGAGATATCAAGGCCGAATTGTTTGGCCTTGGCAAGCACATTACTTTTTCCTGCCAAGTCAGATACAAGGATCCTCTGTATGTTACCAACAAGTTCAGGCCTTATGTGCTCATATGTCTCAGGATTTCTCTGAACAGCGCTCACATGAATTCCTCCCTTATGGGCAAAGGCACTGGCCCCCACATAAGGCTGATATTTGTTTGGAGCAAGATTTGCTATCTCATACACAAACCTTGCTATGGAAGTAAGCTTGTCCAGGTTCTTTCCCGCTTCGCACTCATAACCAAGTTTTATGGTCAAGGCGGGAATTATAGAGCACAAATTTGCATTCCCACATCTCTCGCCAAAGCCGTTCATGGTCCCCTGGACCTGTTTTACTCCAGCCTGAACAGCCATGACCGAGTTTGCTACTGCCATTTCCGAATCGTTGTGACAGTGTATTCCCAAAGAAATATCTTGACCTAAAGCTGCCTGCACCGCATTTACTATCTCTACTA
>Ga0256835_1000659_pt1 | contig 23893 bp, 23 predicted proteins | sample PIR30metaG_FD_185972 | JGI IMG/M metagenome (GOLD analysis project Ga0256835, IMG submission 185972) | Hydrothermal vent microbial communities from East Pacific Rise, Pacific Ocean - PIR-30 | ecosystem: Environmental > Aquatic > Marine > Hydrothermal vents | place: Pacific Ocean: East Pacific...
ATATTTTATCAGAAATTAGTTTATTTTTTGTTGTATCATTTTTATAATTAGTTGTAATAGTATCTATATTTAGAGATTTTTCATTAGATATAGTTTTATTATGTCTAATATATATCTTAGCAGTTTTTATGTTAAATGTATATGTCTTATTAGTATAAATTAAATTGTTAATTGATTGTTTATTTAGTGATTTATAATTTCCTTGGTTATTTATACATTGATATATATTAATATTTAATTTTTTGCTATTATAAGTATTATTTTTAAATTTAATATTATTAGTATCAATTAAATTTGTCTTAGATTTAGATGTAATATTTTTATCTAGAAACATATTTTTATTGTCTATTTTTTCTAAATTTGTGTCAGCTTTTTTGATAATTATGTCAAAAGTTAACTTTTCAAATAAATCATGTAAGTTGTTTAAATTTAGATTAAATATTTCTTTAACTTTTTTCGGATTTATCAAGAAATTATTAGATTCTTTTGGTTCTAAATTAAAGTAGTCCAATATAGACCTAAAGATTTCTAATTTTTTAAAAACTAAATTGTCATTATTAGTTGAGGTTTTTAAAGAATTAAGAAACTTATATATTTCTTTAATAGAGTAGTTGGTTTTTAACTCAGAGGCCTTTATTCCAAGATAGTCTTTTTGAATATTGGTTAATAATTTATCTCTACTATCAACTTCATCTAGAAGTTTTAGTCTTACAGGATAATTATTATCAATAACTTTGAGGCTTACTTGACTTCCTATTTTTAACGCTATGTTAGTTTGGGCCTTAAATACTTGACCTTTTATCTTTATTAAGGACAAAGAGCCCTGTTTCCCAACAATAGTTCCCGTGATTTTTTCACCAAGGGTCAAATTTTTTAAAAGAGTTTCTTTATCAGAGGTTAGGGCTAATTCTAGTTTTTGGTTTAGTATTTCATGAAATAACTCAGATATAATTCTCAAAAAGGACTCCCCTTTAATTGCTTTTTATATCTTATTATCGAGAAGACAGGGGAGAGGATGAAATTTAAGAATTATATTAATCCAAGTTCTTTTTCATTAAAGACTTCAGCACTAAAGATTAAAATTTGTGTGTCAGGATCTTTCCAGCATCCAGGGTAAAGACCTGCTTTCATACATGTTTGGTCTAAAAATGTATATTTATCCCAGCCATATTCTGTTGCAACTTGCGGTAATAGTACTCCTCTCATAGGCCCTTTTATAATATAAATACCATGTTCACCTACTATTATTTCATCAATGTCTTTTATAGGTCTTAAAGGAGTTAGAGCAGATATTTCAATGTCTATTAGTGGAAATTCTGACGCACTAAGTGGAGGAAACCTTGGATCTTGAAAAGCAGCGGATATTGCCATATCTGCAACAACGAGATAAAGTGCACGATTAGATTCAAATGTACCGATACATCCCCTAAGAGCACCGTTTTCGTGTAAAGTTACAAATGCACCTCTATGTTCAAGTAAAAGGGGATCACTTACCTTGGGTAGTTCCAGTGCTTTTCCTTCAAGTTCACTAGCTATAGCCTTTCTAGCCAGTTTTAGTAGAAACTTTTTTTGTACTGTATCAAGTTTTTTTTCAGGCATCTTCTTCACCTTTTGATAAAAGCTTTAAGCTAATGTCATAATTTAAGATAAGTTTCTCAATAAATATTTCAATGTCTTAATTAACCTATTCGTTCAAATACTATCTCAGCCCACTCTTTTTCAATAGGATCAATTTTTACACAAAGGCAATCAAGTCCAAGATTTTGGTAAGTATCTAATATCTTACTAACTTGGTCATTTAATATACCTGAAATTAATAAAAATCCTCCTTTTTTCATAGTATTAACTATCTTTTTAGAAAGTAATGTTAGTGTAGTTAAATCTAGATTAGCCAATATAACATCATAAGTGTTTTTATCATCCCATTTATCTGTATTACTTACGGTTATAAATTTTTCTACTCTATTAGCTTTTATATTCTCTTTGGCATTTATTAAAGCATCTTTATCTATATCTATAGCTAATACCCTTTTCACTCCAAGTTTTGCTGCAACTATTGCAAGGATTCCTGTACCAGTGCCTAAGTCAAGTACAATAGGTGATGGATTTCTACTTAAAAGTTCATCCCACATAGATTCCATTGTCTCTATAATCATTCTTGTTGTAGGATGATCTCCTGTACCAAATGCCATACCAGGATCTATTTCTATAATAATTTGTCCTGATTTTGCTATAAAAGTCTCCCATGAAGGTTTTATTATAATTTTAGAGCCAACTTGAACTGGTTTAAAATGCTTTTTCCAATTTTCTGCCCAGTCTTCTTCTTTTATTTCTTTTATGTTACATGCTGGAACCGTAAGTCCATCTTGTTTAAAGATCTTTTTCAAGATAGATTCAAGTTCATCTAATATTCCATTTTTTAGTTCATCTGATGTCAAGTATGCCTTTATTTTTATATTTCGATTCATTATGTCTGGTTCCGATTTTTTATCTACAAAGTTTTCAATTTCCCCAATTTTTTTAGAGTATTTGGGGTCTTCTATAACAACGCCTCTTCCTAGAGACTCTACTAAGAAATGAGATACAATATCTACATATTGCGAAGGTACCTTAAAAGTAAGTTCTGTCCATTTATTAATTTGTCTTCTGGATTTTTTCATTTCTATTTTTGACTCCTTGTTTTTTTGTTTGGTTTTACCGAAGAATAAAGATAAGCAAATAAATATTTTTATAACTTTAGCACATATTGTTTAGATTTTCTAACTCCTAAAAAAGGATTAATTAAGCCCTAAGCTATGAAGAGAGAGCTACATCCATACAGAGACAAAGAATATATACTTTCTCTTTTACTAGATAATAAACTTATAACACCTGAACAAAAACAGGATATAGAAATAAGTTTAAAAGTTAGAGAAAGCTACGATATCGATTTTGTTCAATATTTGGCATCACTTAAACTCTTTAGGGCAGATAAAAAAGATAGAATTTTAGAAGAAGGAGATATTTTAAAATTAATAGCATTAGATCAAGACTGGCCATTTAGACGTCTTGATCCTCTTGAATTAGATATGGATACAGTTACTAATACTATCCCTGCCTCTTTTGCAAAAAGGGCTCTAGTGGTTCCTATAAAAAGGGGTGAGGAAGTGGTTGAGGTTTGTTGTTATGATCCTCTTATAACAGATCTTTTTGAAGATATTGAACGTGCTACTAAGAAAAAGGTACGCTTTTATGTGTGCCCTAAAAAAGATATAGAAAGAATTATTTCAGAATTTTTTGGTTTTAAAAGGTCAATAGCTGCTGCTGAAGATCTCTTAAGAGGTCCAAGCCTTGATTTAGGTAATCTTGAGCAGATGGTGCAACTTGCAAGCACTGACTCCCTTTATTCTGATAGATATATCCAGCAGGCAGTGGATCACTTACTTCAATATGCCCTTGAACAAAGGGCAAGTGATATACATATAGAGCCTAAACGAGAGTTTTCTGTTGTTCGTTTTAGAATAGATGGACAATTACATCAAATACACCGAATTCCGCGTGTAGTACATGAGGCAATATGCTCTAGGATAAAAGCGCTTTCTAGATTGGATATAGCAGAGAAAAGACGTCCTCAAGACGGGCGCATGAAGATATCTTGGAACAATGAAGAGGCAGAGGTAAGGGTATCTAGTGTACCCGTTGCTTTTGGAGAAAAGCTTGTCTTAAGACTACAAAGTGCACAAATTATATTTAAAGATCTCTCTGAGCTTGGATTTCATGAGTTAGATTTAAAAAAATATGAATCCTTTCTTGAAAAAAGTTACGGGATTGTTTTAGTTACAGGTCCTACTGGAAGTGGTAAGTCAACAACACTTTATTCAACGCTTAGAAGATTATCTAATCCAACAATTAATATCGTAACAGTTGAAGATCCTATAGAAATGGTACATGAAGATTTTAACCAAATAGCAGTTCAGCCAAGTATTGGAATTACATTTGCCTCAATACTTAGAAACATATTAAGACAGGATCCAGACATAATAATGATTGGAGAAATAAGAGACATTGAAACAGCACGATATGCTATACAAGCAGCTTTAACTGGACATCTAGTGTTTTCAACCCTTCATACTAATGATGCTGTAAGTGCAATTACTAGGCTTTTAGATATAGGAATTGAACCATATCTTATATCTTCAACATTAATAGGGGTTGTTGCTCAAAGACTTGTAAGGCGAATCTGTCCAAGATGTAAAGAAAAAGTAAAAGTAGAAAAAGATAGACTTACAGTGCTTGATTGTAAGGTAAAAACTGATAAAGATTATGTTATACTCCAAAAGGGTAGGGGATGTGATTTTTGTCGTCAAACAGGTTTTTATGGACGAATTGGTATATATGAAGTTTTAAGTATTGATGAAACTATAAGGTCCATGATTTATGAGGGTGCATCTGAGATGTCGATAAAAAAGATAGCAAAAAAACTGGGTATGACTACTTTAAGACAAGATGCATGTAGAAAGTTGATTTCAGGTATTACAAGTCTTGATGAGGTTCTAAGAGTAACTTGTTCAAGTTAGATTTTGCTCTCCTTATTAAGGAGGACGAGCAGAGATGTTGGCAATAGCTAATAATATTAGCCAGTATGATAATTCAATAAGAGTTAATAGAGCCTATAGCTCAAATAATATCCAATCTAAACCTACCAATCAAAATAATATAGATTCCTCAAAAAATAGATCAAGAAACCAAAATAAAGATACGGTAGAGATCAACGGGAGGCGTCTTACAAGAAAACAACTTGCTATCTTGCTTGAGCTTAAAAAAAGAGACCAACAGGTGCGTCAACATGAAATGGCGCATCTTATAGCAGGAGGACAATATGTAAGAGGCGGGCCTAATTATATATATGAAGTTGGTCCTGATGGGAAGCGATATGCTGTTGGTGGAGATGTGTCAATAGATACCTCTCCAGAAAGAGATCCTCATGCTACACTTAGAAAAATGTTAACTGTGGAGCGAGCAGCCCTTGCTCCTGCAAATCCTTCAGCACAGGATAGGGCTGTTGCAGCAAAAGCATCTCAAGAAGCAGCAAAAGCTGAGATGGAAATAATAGAAATGCAGCAAAACTTTTATCATAAAAGAGGACTTGCTCGCTACCAGTTAAGTAATTTTAATTTTTCAAATACTGTAGGTAATTTTTTAAATATTTTTGTTTAGTAGTTAGTATATATTTATAGTTTAGCTTTCTCTTTTATTGTTAGTAGATTTTTCAATTATTTGGTATTAAGATATCCCACCGTCTTTAACAATAATCTTAAGTTTTAATATTTAGGAGAAGTCTAATGAACATAATTGATGCTGCCTTACTTGGAATATTGCAAGGAATTACTGAGTTTTTACCAATTTCAAGCTCTGGACATCTAATTTTGGCAGAGTATTTTTTTCATTTAAAAGGTGCAGATCTGGCATTTGATGTAATGTTACATATGGGTACTTTGATAGCCGTGTTGATATACTTTTTTAAAGATTGGCTTGATATGCTAAAGGGACTGTTACCTCAATATTCTAAACAAAGAAGACTTTTATTATATGTAATAATAGGAACAATTCCTGGGGCAGTCTTTGGTGTACTGCTTGCTCATAAGGCAGAAACTGTTTTTAGAAATCCATGGGTGATAGTATGTACGCTTGCAGGTGTTGCTTTTTTACTTCTATTAGCAGAAAAAGTTGCTAGACATACTAGGACATTTAAAGATTTAAATCTAAAAGATGCAATTCTTATAGGGATATCTCAAGCATTTGCTATAGTTCCAGGAGTTTCAAGAAGTGGTATCACAATGACAACAGCCCTTTTTTTAAACCTTGATAGAAAGGCATCTGCAAAATTTTCATTTTTGCTTTCTGCTCCTATCATTGCAGGAGCAGGGTTATATGAAGGGATAAAAATATTAAAACATGGTGGGGTAGGGGGCTTAGGATTAGAGTACCTAGTTGGTTTCTTAACAGCAGCCGTTTCTGGATACTTGGTAATTGCCTTTTTGATGAGGTTCTTAACCACTCATACATTTAAACCGTTTGCCTATTATAGAATATTATTGGCGGCTTTTGTTGCTGCCTTTTTACTAGCAACACATGTAAGTCCTGTATGGGGTTATACTACTTCTGAACGTATAAGCATGAGACTTTATAGAAGATGTGCCCCTGGTGTTGTAAATATTACAAGTAGTAGTCTCCCATTAAATTTTAGATTTTCATTAACTGTTCCAAAAGGTAGTTGTACAGGATTTATAATAGATAATAGAGGTCATGTTGTTACTCTTTCTCATCTAATAGTTGATCCTCATCGTCTAGAGGTAACACTTTATAATGGTGACAGTTGGCCAGCTACACTTATAGGCTGTGATAACTCTACAGATATTGCAGTTATAAAAATTGGTGCTCCGGATAAGGTATTGGCTAATTTAAACTATCTACTTTTTTCCTCTTCTTTTCCTTCTCCAGGACAAACTGTATTTATTTTAGGAGATGCTTTTTTACAGCAGCCAAGTTTTGTAAAAGGAAGTGTTAGTTTAGGAAAAAGAGTAATAGAAGAAAAGAATTCCTCAGGACTTTTAGAGCTTATTGAATTAAATGCCCTTATTAATACTCAAAACGCAGGTGGACCAGTTTTAGATACCTCTGGTAAAGTAATAGGTGTTGCAACAAATCAATATTCAAATATACCAGGTATTGGTTTTGCTATTCCAAGTAAAATAGTAGTTTGGATTGCAAAACAGCTTATAAAAAATGGCTATATAACCCATGTGTGGCTTGGAGCATCTCTTATAACCATAACTCCTTCTCTTGCAAATGTGATGAATATTTCTATAGATCATGGGGCATTGGTATGCTCTGTTATACCAAATAGTCCTGCAGCAAGGGCTGGATTAAGAGGATGTAATAGCTCTATTAACTTAGGTAATACAAGTTATCCAATGGGGGGAGACATAATAGTAAGCTTTAATGGGAGGCCAGTAGATAGCGCATCTACTCTTATTGATATGCTTAACTTTAAAAGGCCTGGAGATAAAGTACTGTTAGGTATATATAGAGATAACAGATTTAGGCGGGTTTGGATAAAATTAACACCAAGGCCTACACAATAACCTTATGTGTCATGCTAAAGCTATAGTGTTTAATTTTGGTGCATTAGGTGATCTTTTAATATCACTTCCTTGTATAAGATTTATTAGATTTATTGGATATAAAATAACTTTAGTAGCACCTTTCCCTCAAGCGTTGCTCTTAAAAGAATTGATGGAGGTAGATGAAGTAATTAATGCATCTGGGCCTTTTTTGTCAGAGATTTATACTAACAAGAAAATTGAAATATTAAGAGATTATTCTAAGGTTTTTATATTTTCAAGGTCTCATAATCCATTACTTTTAAAGATATTTAAAAATAAAGATATAGATTTTGAGTTTATACATACTTATCCTTCAACTGAGATATCAAATTACATGTATCAGTTTACCCAGCTATTAGAAAAGCTTTCAATAAGATATAAGAATTTAAAAAAGTATGATTTTTGTTTTAAGCCTTTTGATATAGTCTTAAACGATAAACTTGAGCCGTCTTCTTATATTATTTCTGTTCATTTAGGTAGCGGTAGCGAAGTAAAAAATTTACCATTATCTAAATTAGATAACTATATAAAAATTATTGATAATTTATATAGACCTAAGTGGTTTTTTATAACAGGACCTGCAGAATCAGATGAGAAGAGAGAATTTGTTCGGCAAATATCGTCAAAAGTTGAAAATAGAGCTAAACACTTAGATACTCTTCCTTTATTTTTATTATTGAAATATATTCGATCTTCATCATTATTTGTTGGCAATGATTCAGGCATAAGCCACTTAGCTGCTTTTTGCGGTTTAAATTCTATCCTATGTTTTGGACCTACTAATCCTTGCATATGGTCTCCTCCTTTTAAGTGGGTTAAGTCCATTCTTTCTAAAAAGGAGTGCGCTCCTTGTGTGGATTATCACAAGTGCAAGAAAAAAGATTGTATGAAAGATGTATCCTTAGAGGACCTTATTTCAGCTACAAAGGATTTCTTGGGATAATTTGACTAATAGATAATTAAAATAAACTACTTAGTTAAAAAATATTTATAAGCAACTTATACAAAAATTTTGTAATTTTTTTTGTATTTTAGTAAGCTGTTAATAATAGGTGGTAATTATGTAAAGAGTATTTAAAGAGTATTTGAGGAGGTAGATTTGTCTAAGAATAAAGACAAAAATCTTAATAAAGATAATGGAACTTCTAATAATTCTTCCTTAAATGTTGCATTTGTTGGTGGGGGAAAAGGATGTAAAGAAATACTTGAGCTTTTACAGACTTATAGACCAAGAACCTTTAAACTAAATATAATAGGTGTTGCTGACTTTCATAAGGATGCACCAGGTAGAAAATTTGCTGAGAAAATAGGTATATGGACCACAGAAAATTATAAAGAATTTTTTAAATATAAAGAGCTAGATCTTTTAATAGAGCTTACTGGTAAAGATGAAGTATTAGATGAAATATATGAAATCAAGCCTAAGAAAGTTAAGGTACTAGATCATGTTGGAGCAAGATTTTTATGGGAGATTATAGAAATTCAAGAGGAAAAATTGGTTTTAGAAGAACGTCTTGCAGCCTCTGAAAAGATGATTGTAATGGGTGAGATGGCATATCACCTAGCGCATGAGTTAAGAAATCCTCTTATGTGTATAGGAGGGCTTGCAAGACGTATCCTCCACTATCCTCATGTTCCAGAAGGAATGCGTCATAGACTACAGCTTATTATCCAACACGTAGAGCAGATGGAACGGGCAGTATCTCACGTTTGTGATGTTGCAAAACCTCTTCAACCTCGTTTTTGCCTTTGTGATATGAAGGCTATCATGAATGAACTTTGTAAAGGGATAAGGCTTGAAGCAGAAACAAAGGGGATTTTAGTAGAGTGTAATATTGGTGATGATCTTCCTACAATGGTCGTTGATCCTGATCTTTTTAGACAGGCGATATGGCATGTTGTAAAAAATGCTATTGAAGCAATGGAAAATATTGGTGGAAGACTTACTATTACAGCAGAGCTTTGTTGGGATGATTTAGTCCTAATTATAAAGGATACAGGCCCTGGGATTGAAAATCATTTAAAAGACCAAGTATTTAGACCGTTTTATACTACAAAGCCAGGAAGTGCTGGACTTGGACTTTCACTTTGCCGAAAGATAATATGGGATCATGGTGGAGAGATCTCTATAAAAAAGGGAGAAGAAGGAGGAACTATAGTTCGTTTTGATATACCTGTTCGTTTTGAAATACCAGGTGCACCTCCAATTTAAGAATTCTAATAGTAGAATATTAGCTTAAGGTAATATCATAATGGAATTAGGAGACAGAGATCAAAAAGACGTAGCAGTTCTAGGCATAGGGAACCTTCTTCTAGGTGATGAAGGCTTTGGTGTCCATGCAATAAAAAGGCTTTCTAATAATTATATATTTAAACCTAACATAGAATTAATAGACGGAGGGACTTCAGGAATATCTTTAATGGGATTAATAGAAGGTATAAAAAAACTGATAATTATAGACTGCATTAATATTAAAGGTGAATATGGTTCAATAGTTGTTTTTAATCAAAAAGAGATAAAAAATGCCCAAGGAATTCGTTTTTCTCCTCATCAGATAGGGGTTTTAGATGTACTTGATCTTTTGGCTATGAAGGATATGGGGCCATCAGATGTAAGATTTGTTGGAGTCGTTGGTAAAGATTTTTTTCCATGTTTAGAGTTATCCAAGCCACTAAAAAATGCTCTTCCTAATGTGTGTGATCTTGTCTTAAAATTTCTTAAGGAATTTAATATTAAGGCAATCTTAAAAGATACTAGAGGTTAAAATTGCACGAACTTTCATTAGCTCAAGCTTTAATTGATCAGGTAAAGCTACTTTTAAAAGAACATAATGCTAATAAGGTATTAAGGATAAGTGTAGAAATTGGGCCCTTTTCTGGTATTGTAATAGATTCCTTTGAGTTTGGATATTATGCTCTTATAAAAGAAGAGCCTTCATTTATTGATTCTAAATTAGAAATAATAACCCCTCCAGCCCTTTATCAATGTGTTTTTTGTGGACGAAAATTTAAAGAAGATGAGCTTACAAAAGATAAGCGGTGTCCTTTTTGTAAAGATTCTTTTTTAACTCCAGTAGGAGATGGTGATATCTTATTAAAAGAAGTAGAAATGGAATAGTTAATCATTAAATATAAACTCTAAGAGAAAGGAGTAAATTTATGTGTGAATGGTGTGGGTGCGGACAACCTGAAGAGCATCATGGACATAGTCATAACCATAATCATAGTAAAATTATTGAGCTAAATAAGAGTATTCTTGAAGAAAATAATAAGATTGCCCTAAAAAATAAAGAGCATATAGAGGCATTAGGGGCAGTTGGTATAAATTTTATAAGTTCTCCTGGGTCAGGAAAGACAACATTACTTCAAGAGACAATAAAACGTTTAAAACCAAGGACTAAAATAGGAGTTATTGAAGGAGATATTGAGACCCAAAGAGATGCTCAGAGGATAAGAGAGCAAAAGGTACCTGTAGTACAGCTTACTACAGGAGGAGCTTGTCATTTAGATGCAAGGTTAGTCCACAAGGGTATTCATCAACTTGAGCATGAATTAGACGATAACAACCTTGATTTTCTTTTTATAGAAAATGTTGGTAATTTGGTATGTCCTGCATCCTTTTATTTAGGAGAGCATAAAAGGGTAGTGCTTGTATCTGTACCAGAAGGTTCTGACAAACCTGCAAAATATCCAAAGGCATTCATAGATGCAGACCTTTTTATAATAAGTAAAATAGATCTGCTAGATTATTTTGATTTTTCTATTGATGAGGCAAAGGAAGAGGCATTAAAATTAAATCCAAAGCTTGATATAATATGTCTATCTTCTGTAACAGGCAAAGGCATGGATGAATGGATTAACTACCTTTTAAATCTTATTAAAAAGGAATGAGTAGCGATTTAAATAAGTATAAAAATTATCAACATGATATATTTACATTAAGACCCTTTAAGGATCTTAAAAAGAAAATTAACAAGAAGAGAAAAAGAGAGATACTTGCTGTTTTTAATAAACAAAAGACAAAAGATATAGAAAAATTAGATGAACAAGATCTTTTTATAAGGGCAATGGAAGGTGTTGTGCCCTTAAAACAGCAAAAAGGTAGAGGGATAAAGGCTGTATTTAGCAAATCTTCACCTAATATCTTAAGCATACAAGCTATAGAAGTAGATGAAGAAATAGGAGTTAGGGAACTTTGTGAGCTTGTTAGAGGGAAGATTCCTATAGATGTATCTTCTACTCCAGAGTATATGAGTGGAGGAGAAAACTGTCTTGCTACAGCTTTATCTCAGGGACTTTTTTCTATTCAAGCCTATCTTGATCTACACGGATTAGATAGAACTTCTGCTATCTTAGAATGTGAGATCTTTTTTAAAGAGGTAATCTTGGAATCAAAGAGGTGTGTTGGGATAATCCATGGTAGAGGACTTTCATCAAAATCTGAACCTGTTCTAAAGACTGCGGTATATGAGTGGTTAAAAAGAGGTCCTTTTAGAAAAAGGATACTGGCTTTTAGTAGCGCACCTTACTGGGATGGAGGAGCGGGAGTTACTTATGTTTTACTTAAGTCTTTAAAATAATTAAAAAGACACAAAATAATGAAGTAAAAAAGCGCTCCTTTTCTGGAGCGCTTCTATTTTTTGTGATTTATTGTCTTTTATTATTCTGCACCTAATGCCTTAAATATTCTTTGTTTAATTTCTTCAACAGTTCCTATTCCATCTATTTTGATGTATTTAGGAGCATTTGGATCTCCAGAGGCTTCCCATTTTTTATAGTAATCAACTAGAGGTTCTGTTTGTTCATGATAAATTTTTAGTCTTTCACGTACTACCTCTTCTTTATCATCGTCTCTTTGTACAAGAGGCTCTCCTGTTACATCATCCTTACCCTCTACTTTTGGTGGATTATAGATTATATGATAGGTACGACCAGAAGGTAGGTGAACTCTTCTACCACTCATTCTTTTTATGATTTCTTCATCAGGAACAGATATTTCTACCACATAGTCTATTTTTACACCTGCTTCTTTCATTGCCTCAGCTTGAGGAATTGTCCTTGGAAAACCATCAAATAAGAATCCTTTTTCGCAATCAGGTTGCTTAATTCTTTCTTTTACGAGTCCAATAATAACATCATCAGGTACTAATTGGCCTGCATCCATGTATTTTTTGGCCTCTTTACCAAGCTCAGTGCCTTCTTTTACCGCAGCACGCAACATATCTCCAGTTGAGATCTGCGGAATCCCAAATTTTTCACAAATAAATTTTGCCTGGGTGCCTTTTCCTGCTCCAGGCCCGCCCAACAGGATCAAACGCATGGCTAAACCTCCCTTCTAAAAAAGTATTATATGCCAAGTATATGCAAAAGCTGAAAAAATGCAAATATGATTCAGATAATTTTTTTCTAAAAAATAAATATCTATCAAATTAAAAATTTTAGATTCTTATATCTTTTAAGATAAGAGTTAAATATAACTTGTTTAAAATATTAAAAATAATGTCTCAAACACTTTTTTAAAAGACCGATAAGAACCACAGAACTTAAAAAAATAAAAATTTTTTGATTAAGACACATTCTTGTTTAAAAAGTTTTTTAAAAGGAGGTAGTTAGGATGTCTATTTTATCTAGGTTTAATAGGATGCGTTTTGCTCCTAAGATTTTGATATCAATTATGCTGGTAGTTGCTTTTTTAATTGGTATTCAGTCATTTATGAGTTGGCAAAATTATAAACAGCGTCAGGCAGACTTGTTAAGGCAGGCAATAGAAGAAAAAAGATTGCTCATACATGAAATACAAAAAACAGCTAGGTCAAATTTAAAAGTTGCAACTGTACTTTCTGAAATAAATAGAATAAAAAGGGCTGTTGCAGAAAAAGATAGAAAGACTCTTCTTGAACTTACAAAACCTATTATAGATAAAATAAACTCAGAAAGTAAACATACTACACTTAAAGTGCATTATGAGATACAGCCAGGTATTTCTCTTTTAAGAGTTTGGAGACCTAATAAATATGGGGATGATGTAGCTAGTTTTAGACCCAGTATAAGAGATACTTTAAATACAGGAGTACCAATAGCAGGAATAGAACCAGGTAGGGCAGGTATTGCTGTTAGAGGAATTGCCCCTATATTTTATGGTAATTCTAGTAAACCTATAGGTTGTGTAGAAGTATTTTGTAACCTAAGAGATATTGCTGCATATACAAGTAAAATAAAAGGAGAACATGTTGCTTTATATGGTCTTCCAGTTGTTGCAGGTTTTAATAAATTTAAAAAGTGTGGCAGTTTTAATGTCCTTTATTCACCACCTGAAGAATTCTCTTCTTTCATTACTCCACAATTTTTAAACAAGGCATTAAAAACAGGTGATGCACTTAAGGAGATTGGTAATACTCTTATCGCAGCTTTTCCTTTTAAGGACTATAGTGGGAAAATAGGAGGTGTTATAGTAAGATTTGTCAATATAGCAGCTCTTCACAAACAACTTAAAAATACGGTATTAGAGGCAATAGCCGCTGCTGTTACTGGACTTATTGCAGCAGTATTACTTGCCTTATTTATGACAAGAACTCTTACAAAACCGCTTAAGTTTTTAAATGATAGATTAAAAATTGCTATTTCTAATGCAGATTTAAACACTGATCTTGGTGTAAAAGGGGTAAATTGTTGGCAGATAGCAAGTTGTTCTAATGAACAATGTGATTGTTATAATAAACCTGGTTCAAAGTGTTGGGCTGAAGTTGGTAGTTTATCCGGTGATCCAACATGTACTAAACTTACAACTAATGTATATAGTAGTTGTCAACAATGTCCTGTTTATCAAGAAGCAGTAAAAAATGAGGTAGAAGAGATATCTGTTAGCATAGATGCATTTTTAAGTATGGTTAGAAGGGTTATCCTTAATGTTAAAGAACAAGGAGATAAAGTTGCAAAAGAGGCAGAAAGGATGCTTTCTACTGCAGAGCAGATGGTTTCAGCTGCTGCTCAAACAGAGAGTCAGGCAAAAGAGGTTAATATGGCAGCTCAAACTGCAAGTGATAATATAAGTAGTGTGGCTGCAGCAATGGAAGAGATGACAGCTACTGTAGGAGAAATTGCTCAAAATACAGGAGAGGCACAAAATGTTGCCCAACAGGCAAACGAGGATGTTCTTCAAGCAAAAGATGTTATAGTGAATTTAGCCGAGGCTGCTTCAAAGATTGGCGAAGTAAGTAAACTCATTGGCTCTATTGCAGAACAAACTAATTTATTAGCATTAAATGCTACAATTGAAGCTGCACGTGCTGGTGAAGCTGGTAAAGGATTTGCAGTAGTAGCAAATGAAGTAAAAGAACTTGCAAAACAAACAGGTGAATCCGTAAGTGAGATAGACCAAGTTGTTCAAGAGTTGCAACAAGGTGCCCAAGATGCCCTTAATGCAGTGGAAAAAATTGTCGGTGTAATGAATAAAGTAGCTGATTTATCTGGTAGTGTTGCTGCAGCTGTTGAGGAACAAACAGCTACAACAAATGAAATTAGTGAAAATACTCAAAGAGTAAGTTCTGAAGTTCATGAAATGACAAGACTTAGTGAAAATATTGCACAGGCAGGTACTCAGACAGCTCTTGGTGCAGAAGAAGTAAAAGAGACAGCACATAGCCTAGCAGCACTATCTGAAAAATTAAAGAAAGTTATAAATCAGTTTAGAACATAATATATATAGCATAAAAGGCATATTAAATAAAAAGGCAGGTTACAATACCTGCCTTTTTATTCTCAAGTTATAGTTTAAATGGAGAAGTTGGATCTTCTTGCTCTGCAAAGATGATTTGCATATTACCATATGTCGCCTCTAATTGTGGAAGACTTTATTACAGCCCCAGCACTTATAGTGACCCGTCCTTCTATCTTGCTGGAATTATCTATGCTTCCTTCTATTTTCCTTATTGCATAATCATCTAATACTGTAGTATTGGCAGCTAAAAAGTCATCTTTTTTACCGGTATTTAACCACCATCCATCCAATTTTTCTCCTATAACTTTATAACCCATTTTAATCAGTTCTTGTATTGCATCAGTTATCTCAAGTTCTCCTCTCCATGAGGGTTTTATTCGTTTGATTGCTTCATGTATTTAGGAGAGTAGGTTGATTTGCTACTGGTACTAGTTGTTTTGCCATTGTATGAGTAAGGGGTCTTAGCCTTGTTCCCTTACCACCACTTAAAACTAGTGCCTTCATCCCTACCTCCAATTTTTTATATTTCAATCTGGGAAATCCTTTGTTTCCATAAAGGGTCTTTTGTATAGAGTGTTACAATTCTTTCATGAGGGAGATTAATATCTTTAAGTTCTAAAGTTAGGGTTAAAGTTTGTTCCTCTGGTACTTCTGATAGATATTGTGCCCATTCAACAAGAGCAATATAGCCTTTATCTATATATTCTTCTATTCCTAGGCTAAAAAGATCAGCTCCGCTTCCTATTCTGTATAGATCAGCATGTAAAAGTTTTACAGGTCTGTCATATATGTTTACTAATGTAAATGTTGGACTTGTTATATCTTCTTCATTAAATCCTAAAGCTTTTGAAAATGCTTTTACAAATGTAGTCTTTCCTGTACCTAGTTCCCCATTTAGTAGAATTAGATCTCCCTTTTGTGAAAACTTGGCAAGAGATGTAGCTAATTTCTTAGTATCATTTAAATTTTTTATATAGATTACTTTTTCCATATTTTATTATTTTATTAGTCGTTTTTTTAACATATTAGCAGCTAATATACTTGTAAAAATAGCCAATGTTACAGTTACTAATATGTATATATAAATCATTGGAGTTAGTCTTCCATAACAAAGCTGTCTTGCCGCAAGTACAACATGTGTTAATGGCAAAGAATATAAAATAGGTCTTATGAACTTAGACATTTCATTTATGGGGAAGAATATACCAGAAAATAGAAACAAAGGAGTTATAACGAGAGATGTAAAATAATTAAAAAAGTCATAATTTGATGCGATGGCTGTCATAATAAGTCCTAAGGCAGCAAAGAATATTCCTTCAAAAAATAAAAGAGGTATTAATATTATTGTCCAAGCAGAGGGAATTACTCCAAAAAGAGGAAGAGCTAAAAGCATAATAATACCTGCTAAAAGGCCTTTTGTTGCTCCCCACAATATCTCTCCAAATGCAAGTTCCTTAGCAGAAATTGGTGTCATAAGTACAGCTTCATATGAACGTTGTATAGTAAGCCTTGTATATGAATTATAAGTTGTCTCAAGGGCTGCTCCATACATTATTGCCGATGCTACTAGTCCAGGTGCAATAAACTGTAGATATGTAAGTCCATTTATTTGGGGGACTTCCTTTTTTAAGCCTATACCCATTGCAATTAAAAATAGTATAGGTTGTCCCAGGTTACCTATAAGGCTTGCCTGATAATGTTTTGTCCAAACCTTTAAATTACGTTGCCAAACCCTTATAGGTCCAAGAATCATCTTTATTGATCCCTTAATTTCCTACCTGTAAGACGCAAAAACACATCCTCCAGATTAGATGGGCGCCTAATCCATTTAGGGAATTCTTTAATAATTTTTTCAACTACCTTAGCTCGTTTATTATCTTTTGGATATATATAAAGCCTTTGAGGAGATCTATCTACTGCTATATCACACTGTGAAAATTTTTCTAATAGATTTTCTATTTTTATTTCAGATGAAAGCTCTAGTTCAAATACCTCTGGGCCAATTATTTCTTCAATTAGTTTTTCGGCATTTCCTTGAACAATAATTTTACCTCTGTTTAATATGATTAAATTATCGGATAATCTTGATACTTCTTCCATATAATGGCTTGTAAGTAGCATAGTGGTGCCTCTTGCTTTTAGCCTTTCAAGCCTTTCCCATATAAGAAGTCTTGCTTGAGGATCAAGTCCAATGGTTGGTTCATCAAGTATTAAAAGTTCTGGTTTGTTTATAAGCGCCCTTGCAAGGATTATACGTCTTCTTTGCCCACCAGAAAGATTTGATATTACTTCATTTTTTCTTTTGTATAGGGCAAAAAAATGTAAGAGTTCATATGCTCTTTCTAAAGCTATTTTTTTCTTTATATTAAAATAAGAGGCATATATAATCAAATTTTCTATAACAGTTAAATCAGGATCTAAGTTATCAACTTGGGGGACAACTCCTACTTTTTTCTTTATTTTTTTTAGATCGTCAGGTACAAAATGATTAAATATCTCTATTGTACCAGAGGTTTTTTCTACTACACCAACTAGCATATGTATGGTCGTGGTTTTACCTGCTCCATTTGGACCTAATATAGCTAAGCATTGTCCTTTTAATATAGAAAAACTAATGGAATTTACTGCTATTCTTTTACCAAATCTTTTAGTTAAGTTTTTAACGGTAAGTATTATATTATTATCTTTATAGAGATTTTCCCCTTCTTGATACTGCAAGGTGTTTTTTATCCCTTCATTTTTTGTTTTTTTATATAATTTTTCTATTTTTAGCCATGTTCCATGCCATATAGGAGGCTTCTATAAGACTAGTTGGATCTGCTAGATTTTTACCACTTATATCATAGGCTGTTCCATGATCTACAGAGGTTCTAATAAAAGGAAGGCCTAATGTCACATTTACTCCGTCTTTAAAGTGTAAAAGTTTTAAAGGTATAAGTCCTTGATCGTGATATTGACAAAGAACAACATCAAATTCTCCATTTACTGCTCTATAAAATATTGTATCAGGAGGGAATGGCCCTTTTGCATTTATTCCCATCTTTTGAGCATTTTTTATAGCAGGTTCTATAATTTCTATTTCTTCTTGTCCAAACATCCCATTTTCACCAGCATGGGGATTTAAGCCACATACTGCTATCTTAGGTTCTTTTATTCCCATATCTATTTTAAATGAGAGATTAATAAGAGATAATAAGTCAATAATTTTTTCTTTAGAAATGAGCTTAGGCACTTCTTTTAAAGGTGCATGAATAGTAACAAGTACTACTTTAAGTTTTTTACCTGCAAGCATCATAGCATATTTTTTCGTATTACTAAAATGGGCAAGTATTTCTGTATGACCAGGGAAATTAATGCTAGCATATTTAAGTCCAATTTTGCTTATTGGAGCTGTAACAATAGCGCATATCTTTTTAGAAAGGGCAAATTCAATAGCTTTTTTTATATAAGTATAAGAAGCTTTTCCTGTTATTTTATCTGGCTTTCCTAATTTAAGTTGATTAATATCTAGTCTTGTAACAGATATTACATTTACTTTGTTAGTAATAATATGTTCTGGACTATCTACTTCCACTATTTTTAAATCTAAGTTAAGTAACTCTTTTGTATAGTTAAGTATATTTATATCGCCAATTATAAGACAACGCTCTATTAAATCTTTTTTTTGATTAAGTGCTTTAAGTATTATTTCTGGACCAATTCCAACAGGGCAACCCATTGTAATTCCAAGTCTTAGTGATTTCATATACTAGACCTCAAAACCTTTTTGGGCTCTTTTAATAAAGAGACTGTTCCTGATATTAATCGATAAACTATTCCATAAGACTCAAGCATTAAAGCTCCATTTTTATCAATACCTTTTGCGATACCTCTTATGCCATCTTTAGAGATATAATTTTGTGTATCCATGAAAACAGGTGATATAACTTCTATATATTTGTTATATAAAAAGTCTCTTTTTAAAAAGTTAGTAACTATGTCAGTTCTTTTTTCTTTAAGGTTTAATAAATAAAACCATATGTTATTACATATTGGATTTACTAGTTCTCCAGAATTAATAACTACACCTGTCTCAGTTAAAATATCTGTAGCAGGATTTATATGTTCAATCTCTTTAGGGTGATATGTTAAATTAATACCAATTCCACATATAATTCTATTTATTAATCCATGATATCTTGTTTCACATAGTATGCCGCCTAATTTTCTATTATTTAGATATATATCGTTAGGCCATTTAAGCTTTATATTAATATCTTTGTTACTTATTTTTTTAATTCTATCTTCAATTGCTTTAGAAACACTTATACCTGTAACAATCGGAATAAGGTTTTGTAATTCTTTATTAACATCTGGTAAAACTATAGATAAAAATAATCCTTTATTCTTGAGAGATATCCAATTATTACCTTTTCTTCCTCTACCTTTGGTTTGTTCTGAAGCAAAAAAAGCCTGCCATGGTCTTGGGTCTTTTAAGAGTTCATATTTTGCAAGATCATTGGTAGAGGTAGTAGTACAAATCCAAACAACCTTTCTGGGGATTCTATATAATTTTAATGGGTTAGTTTTCATTTTTAGTTAATACCACACAGTCTGGAGTTCCTTCTTCTTTAAGATAAACATTTACATGTTCTTTTGAAGAAGTCTTAATAGAAAGACCAACATAATCTGGTTGTATTGGAAGTTCTCTTCTCCCTCGATCTACTAAAACAGCTAGTTGTATTCTTTTAGGTCTGCCCAAATCTGTAAGTGCATCGAGTGCTGCCCTGATTGTACGCCCCGTATATATTACATCATCTACAAGTATAATATCTTTTTGATCTACAGGGAAAGGTATTTCAGTTTTTCTGACTATAGGATGTTGTGTTAATCTACTCCAATCATCTCTATATAGATTTATATCGAGAATTCCAAAGGGAAGCATGACACCTTCTATAGCAGCAATACGTTGTCTAAGTCTTTCTGCTAAATATACTCCGCCAGTTCTAATACCTATAATTGCTAGGTCTTTTATGCCCTTAGAGTGTTCTATTATTTCATGAGCCATTCTAGTAAGAGCTCTGTCCATCTCTTGAGCATTTAAAAGTATTTTTTCATTCTTACTCACATCTTCCTCCTGTAGCCCTTTTGAAAATAAATATAAGATTTTTCATTAATGTAAAAAAGATGTAATTGCAAGAGAAAAGCAGATTGAAAGGAATAAAAGATAAAAAAGAAAGAAAATGATTATATAAGACTATTTATCCTGTATGTCCAAAGCCGCCTTCTGCCCGTTGCGTTTCTGGTAATTTTATTACCTCTTCCCAATATATCCGGGGACAAGGAGATAAAACCATTTGGGCTATTCTGTCACCGCGTTTTATTGTAAAGGACTTTGAACCAAGATTTATTAATCCAACTTTTATTTCTCCTCTATAATCAGCGTCTATGGTACCTGGTGCATTTACTATAGTTATCCCATGTTTGATAGCAAGTCCACTTCTTGGCCTTATTTGAATTTCATATCCTTTAGGAATTGCTACACAAAATCCCGTGGGAATCAATTTTATTTCTCCAGGTTCTATTGTAAGTTCTTCTTTTATAGCAGCAAAGATATCTGCTCCTGAAGCATAACTAGTCATATATTTAGGTAAAGGAAGGTCTTTTGCATTAGATAATCTTAATATTTGTACTTTGATCTTCTTGATATTGTGGTATGGATATGTCATTTTGTTTTTGTCTCCATGTAGTTTTTGAATAATCTATGATATCCTGCAGAATAACCAATTGTTTTTCTCTAATAGGACCTAAAGTTACAAGACAAAAACCTTTCTGAATAATTTCTTTAGCAGTATTTTTTATATCATCTATTGTAATAGATTCAATTTTTTCTAGTACTTCTTGTTCAGTTAAAAATTTATGAAAGTATATTTCATTTTTGGCAAGTCTACTCATCCTTGAATCAATATTTTCTAATGAGATTAATATCCCAGTTCTTATATATTCTTTTGCAGCATTAAGTTCATTGAAACTAACACCATTTCTAGAAATTTTTTCTATTTCTTCAACTAATAATTTTATTATTTCACATAAATTTTGTTGTGCACAAGCTCCATAAATACTAAGAGTTCCTGTGTCTTCATAATATGAAGTAAATGAGTATATAGAATATGATAGTCCTCGCTTTTCTCTTATTTCTTGGAAAATCCTAGAACTCATTGAGCCACCAAGTATTACATTAAAGATAGAGTATAAGAACCTTTTAGAGCTTTTGGCTGTAGGAGCATAGCAACTTAATATAAAGTGAGCTTGTTCAGTTTTTTTAAAGAATGTTTTTATGCCTAAATTAGGAGTTGGAGCTAGAGTCCTTTTAGGACCATGTCCTTTAGGAATTTTTATAAAAAATTTGTTTACTAGTTCTACAAAATGCTCATGTTCAACGTCTCCTGCCCCTGCTATTACTATACGTGATGCTCTATATGAATCAGAGAAAAATTGTTTAATATCTTGATCTGTGATGGATAAAATAGAAGTTTTTGTTCCTAAAATAGAATGGCTAAGTCCGTGGTTAGGCCAATAGAAACTAGGAAATATTTCATGTATATATTCATCTGGACTATCTTCTACCATGTTAATTTCTTGTATTATTACATCTTTCTCTTTTTTAAGTTCTGTTTTTTCAAATTTAGAATTCAAAAATAAATCTGCAAATAATTCTATAATATTTTCTAGATGGTTACTTAAAACCTTAGCATGAAGACATGTAGTTTCTTTAGAGGTGAATGCATTAGAAAATCCACCCATTTGATCAAATTCTTTTGCAATATCTAGTGCGCTTCTTTTTTGAGTTCCTTTAAAAAGCATATGTTCTAAAAAATGAGAGATACCTTCTTTCCCTAGAGGGTCATCTCTCGAGCCAATATTGATCCATATACCAATGGATACCGACTTAGAAAAAGAAAGGCGTTCGCTTATAACACGAACGCCATTTTCAAGCACACTTCTTTTTCTATTTGTTTTCATCTGTTTTATTATGTCGGATATTAGTTTGATTGTTTCTGTGTCCTTTTGGATTTTTTGGGCCATGATGTTCAGATGCGTGATGATGTCTTGCTGTATTGCTTGAAGAGGGTATATCTTTTGGTTGTTCTAATAAAGCTTTTCTTGATAATTTTATACGTCCTTGAGAATCTATTTCTATTACCTTAACAATGATCTCATCCCCTTCATTTACGATATCAGAGACATTTTTTATATGTTTGTGATCTAACTGAGATATATGAACTAAGCCATCAGTTCCTGGAAATATCTCTACAAATGCACCAAAATCTGTAATTCTTTTTACAACGCCTTTATATACTTTGCCTACCTCTGCTTCTTGTGTTAGTTCTTTAATCATCTCAATTGCTTTATCTGCAGCAGAGGCTTCTGGAGCAAAGATGTGTACAGCACCAGTGTCTTCAATATCTATTTTAACTCCACAGGCAGATATAATATTCTTTATGTGTTTTCCACCCGGGCCAATTAAGTCTCTAATTTTATCTGGATTTATAGTAATAGTGGTTATTTTAGGTGCATGGATAGATAGTTCTGCCCTAGGTTTATCTATAACCTGCTCCATCTTAGAGAGTATATGAAGCCTTGCCTTTTTTGCCTGGGTAATTGCTTTATGCAAGATATCACGACTAAGGCCAGATATCTTTATATCCATCTGAAGAGCAGTGATACCCTCTTTAGTGCCAGCTACTTTAAAATCCATATCACCTAAGTGATCTTCATCCCCTAAGATATCTGAGAGAATAATTACTTGATCTTCTTCTTTTATAAGTCCCATTGCAACCCCTGCAACCATATCTCTTATAGGAATGCCTGCATCCATCATTGCAAGGGTGCCACCACAAACAGTTGCCATGGAAGAAGAGCCGTTTGATTCAAGGACCTCAGAGACTATTCTTATAGTATATAGAAAATCATCTGGTGGTGGCACAACAGAAGCTAGAGCCCTTTCTGCTAGTGCACCGTGACCTATGTCTCTTCTTGCAGGTCCTTTTAAAGGCCTTACTTCACCAACACAATAAGGTGGGAAATTATAATGTAACATAAAATGCTTAAAGGTTTGTCCTCCAGGAGATTCTATCCTTTGTTCATCCTCAGAGCTTCCAAGGGTTACAACCGCGAGTACTTGGGTTTCACCTCTGGTGAAAAAGGCAGATCCATGGGTTCTTGGAAGTTCACCCACCGAACATGTAATAGGCCTTATTTCATCAAAAGCTCTTCCATCAATGCGCCTTTTTTCATGGACAATCATATGGCGCATACGTTCTTTTTCTAACTCTTTTAGAAAAGATGCGATTTCTTGTTCTCTTCCTTCATATTCTTTGCTGAGAGTTTCTATTATTTCATTTTTAAGTGCTTTTTTAGCCTTATTTCTTTCAACCTTAGTTGGTATCCTTATAACTTGCTCCATTTTATCTAGGGCAAGTTCTCTTATCTTTTTCTCAAGTTCTGTATCTTTTTGAGGTGTCTGTATACTAAATTTAGGTTTACCTGCTTTTTCTCTAAGATCTTGTTGTAATTGTAAGAGAGGTTTTAATGCCTCATGTCCAAAATATATTGCATCTAAGACTTCATCTTCTGGTAAAACTGCTACCCCACCTTCAACCATTACAATAGCATCCTGAGTTCCAGCTACAATGATATTGACATCAGATTTTTCAAGTTGAGTCTTAGTGGGATTAGCAACAAATTTTCCATCAACTCTTCCTACTCTTACTCCAGCAATTGGACCGTCAAAAGGTATATCTGAAATAGTAAGAGCTGCAGATGCTGCTGTAATAGCAATAACATCTGGATCTATTTCTGGATCTGCAGACAGTACTGTTGCAATAATTTGCGTGTCATAATTGTAGCCTTCTGGGAATCTGGGTCTAAGGGGTCTGTCTATAAAACGAGAGGTTAATATCTCTTTTTCACTTGGTCTTCCAATTTCTCTTCTAAAGTAACTACCAGGAATCCTACCCGCTGCATAATACATCTCTTGGTAATCTACTAA
>Ga0256835_1000660_pt1 | contig 23876 bp, 18 predicted proteins | sample PIR30metaG_FD_185972 | JGI IMG/M metagenome (GOLD analysis project Ga0256835, IMG submission 185972) | Hydrothermal vent microbial communities from East Pacific Rise, Pacific Ocean - PIR-30 | ecosystem: Environmental > Aquatic > Marine > Hydrothermal vents | place: Pacific Ocean: East Pacific...
TGAGTGGGGCACTGGGTGGAGGAGCCTCGTTTCGGCCGGCGGGTCGGTCGGTTGGGGGACAGTCCCGATCGTGGAGGGCTTGGTTCTCTGGAGCGCCAGCCGGAACGTCGCTTCGCTCGTCCCTGGGCGGGCGGTGAGTGGGGCACCAGGTGGGGATGCTTCGTTTCGGCCGGCGAGTCGGTCGGTTGGGGGACAGTCCCAATCGTGGAGGGCCTGGTTCTCTGAAGCGCCAACCGGAACATCGCTTCGCTCGTTCCTGGATGGGCGGGTGAGTGGGGTACCAGGTGGGAGCACTTCCGGGGGACGGGAGTAGGGGACGGTGTCTATTATTCGATCGGGACGGGCCGCGACGGAGCGCGGGCTTCAGCCCGCATCGGGCCGGTCAAGTGGGTGGTCCCGATCGTGAGGAAGCGGGGTTCTCTTGAGCGCCGGCCGGAACATCGCTTCGCTGGTCCCGGTCTGGGGGCAGTCGAGACGGCCTCCGGCGGGGGGAACCGGTGACGGGGTGGCGTGGTTCTTGCCGAAGGGGTTGCTGATTTCTGAGGATGGGGCGATCATGTGGATCGAATCCGGAATAGATGATCCGGTTTTTCTGTTCCGGATCGTGGGGGCGGAGAACGGACCATGATGATCACGCGCACCGAGGAGTACGGGATCCGGCTGGCCATGCGGCTGGCGCGGCACGGGGGCCGGATGACGGTGGAGGAGCTGGCGCGGCTTGAGCGGCTTCCCAGCCCGACGGTGGCCAAGGTGCTGCTCCGGCTCCGGAGGGGCGGTGTGGTCCTGGCCGAGCGGGGGCGGAATGGCGGGTACATCCTCGCCGACGCGCCGGAGCGGATCTCTGTCGGACGGGTGCTGGGTTCGGTGGGCGAGCCGCTGTTCGCGGGCCGGTTCTGCTCGGCGGAGCCGGGGTGCGACTGCCCGAGCCACGAGGAGTGCGGGCTCCGCGCCGTGTGGTGCCACATCGACGGGATGATCGGGAGGGTGCTCGAGAGAACGATGCTCTCGGACCTCCTGACGGGCGAGCGCGCCATGGCGCGGCACGTCCGGAGGCTGTGGCCGGTGGAGACGCCGGCCGGAGAGGAACGCGAAGGAACGGGGGCCGGAGCGGTTCCCCGCGGGAGGGAGATCGGATGACGGATCGAGCCGACGTGGTGTTTTCGTGCAGGGACCTTCACGTGTTCGTGGAGGACAGGGAGATCGTCCGTGGCGTGGACCTGGAGGTCCGGGCCGGGGAGAAGCACGCGATCATGGGGCCCAACGGCTCCGGGAAGTCGACGCTGGCAGCGGCGCTGATGGGGCACCCCGCCTACCGTGTGGAGGGCGTCATCGAGCTGGGCGGCGAGCGGGTCGACGGCCTGCCCGCCCACGAGAGGGCGCGGAGGGGGATGTTTCTCGGGTTCCAGTACCCCGTGGCGGTGCCGGGTGTCTCCGTGGCGAGCTTCCTCAGGGCGGCGGTGTCGGCGCGGCGGGGCGAGGAGGTCCCGATCCGGGAGTTCCGCAAGATGCTCGCCGAGGCGTTCGAGACGCTCTCGATCCCGAAGGAGTTCATGGGGCGCTCGCTCAACGACGGGTTTTCCGGCGGGGAGAAGAAGCGGCTGGAGATCCTCCAGATGCTGCTGCTCAGGCCCCGGTTCGCGCTGCTCGACGAGATCGATTCGGGGCTCGACATCGACGCCCTCAAGGTCGTCTCGGAGGGGATCGAACGGGCCGCCGGCCCGGAGATGGGGCTTCTGCTCGTCACCCACTACCAGCGGATCCTGGAGTACGTCCGCCCCGACGTGGTCCACGTCTTCATGGGCGGCCGGATCGTCCGGTCGGGCGGCCCGGAGCTGGCGCTGGAGCTCGAGGAGCGGGGGTACGACTGGCTCCAGCCGGACGCCGGGCCGGTGGAGGCGGCCTCATGAGCGGGAACGACCGCATCGCCGACCTCAACCGCGACTACGCCGAGCGGTACGGGTTTCACGACGCCGAGGACTACCTGCTCAAGGCGCCCCGCGGGATCTCCCACGAGGTGGTGGAGATGATCTCCCGTACCAAGGGGGAGCCGGAGTGGATGCGGGAGACCCGCCACCGGGCGCTGGACCTGTTCCTGGCGAAGCCGCTGCCCGACTGGGGGAACACGGAGTTGCTCGCCTCCATCGACTTCGACGCGATCCACTACTACATCAAGCCCTCCGAGGGCAGCGAGCGGTCGTGGGACGACGTGCCGGAGAACATCAAGCAGACGTTCGAGCGGCTCGGCGTTCCCGAGGCGGAACGGAAGTTCCTGGCGGGGGTGACGGCCCAGTACGAGTCGGAGGTGGTCTACCACTCGATCCGGGAGGACCTGGAGAAACTCGGCGTGATCTTCACCGACATGGACACGGCGCTCCGGGAACACCCGGAGCTCGTGCGTAAGCACTTCGGCACGGTGGTCCCTCCCGGCGACAACACCTTCTCCGCCCTCAACACGGCGGTGTGGTCCGGCGGGTCTTTCATCTACGTGCCGCCGGGCACGAAGGTGGACGTCCCGCTCCAGGCGTACTTCCGGATCAACGCCCGGAACATGGGGCAGTTCGAGCGGACGCTGATCGTCGTGGACGAGGACGCCTCGGTCCACTACATCGAGGGATGCACGGCCCCCGTCTACTCCGAGGATTCGTTGCACGCCGCGGTGGTGGAGCTGATCGCCATGCCCGGGGCGCGGATCCGGTACACGACGATCCAGAACTGGTCCACCAACGTGTTCAACCTGGTCACCAAGCGGGCGAAGGCGTACGAGCGGGCCGTGGTGGAGTGGGTGGACGGCAACATCGGCTCCAGGCTGACCATGAAGTACCCGGCGATCATCCTGGCCGGGGAGGGCGCCCACGGCGAGATGCTCTCCGTGGCGTTCGCCGGGACCGGCCAGCACCAGGACGCCGGCGCCAAGATGATCCACCTGGCGCCGGACACCACCTCGCGGATCGTCTCCAAGTCGATCTCCAAGGGGGAGGGACGGTCGTCGTACCGGGGGCTCGTCAAGATCGTCCCGGGTGCCTCGGGGTGCCGCACCAACGTGGAGTGCGACGCCCTCCTGATCGGCGAGAAGGCGCGGTCCGACACCTACCCGACCATGGAGATCGCCGAGAACGACGTCCGGGTGGAGCACGAGGCCCGGGTCTCCCGCCTGGCCGACGAGCAGATCTTCTACCTCCAGAGCCGCGGGCTCGACGAGGACACGGCCCGCCTGATGATCGTCAACGGCTTCATCGAGCCGTTCGTCAAGGAGCTTCCGATGGAGTACGCGGTGGAGCTGAACCGGCTGATCGAACTTGAGATGGAGGGATCCGTTGGCTAGCACGGCACCGAAGACGATGGCGCCCGGGCGGGGCCCGATGCCGCTCGACGAGGAGACCGTCCGGCGGATCGCGACCCGGCTGGAGGAGGGCGAGGCGGGCGTCGCCGCACGCCTCCGTGCCCTGGAGGTCTACCGGGAGCAGCCCTTGCCGCGGCGCTCCCTCCACCTGTGGCGGTACACCGACCCCGCCGCCCTGATGCCCGACGGCCTGGGGCCGCTCCCCGCTGAGGCCGGGGGTGCCCCCGGACCCGTGCCGGGCCGCCCCGCCGCCGCCGTCCTCCTCCGGCCCGGCGAGCACCCCGGCATCGAGGGGACACTCCCCGCGGGGGTGACGGTGGAGCCGCTGGACGGCGGTGACCCCCGGCTGGGCCGGGCCGTACCGGAGGTCCGCGGGCCGTTCGAGGCGATGAACCGCGCGGCGTTCGACGCGGGCGTCCTCGTGCGGGTGGCGCCGGGGACGGCCGTGGAGGGACCGGTCTGGATCCGGGCGGCTTCGGGTGGGGGCGCGTTCCTCCCGCGGATCCTCGTCGACGTCGGCGAAGGCGCCACGGTGACGGTGGTGGAGGAGCACGTGGGCGGCGCCGGCGGGTTCCGGATCGCCGTCACGGAGATCCTTGCGGGGCCGGGGGCCCGGGTGGAGCACGTCCCGATCCAGCGTCTCGACGACGGCGCGCGGGGCCACCTGACGGTCCGCACCGTTGCGGACGCCGGGGCGTCGGTGGCCACCTCCTTCGTGTCGCTCGGCGGAACGCTGGTCAAGATGGACCTCGGCGCACGGCTCGCCGGGGAGGGCGCCTCGTCGGAGCTCCTGGGCTTCCTGCTCGGCGGGGACGGCCAGCGGTTCGACCACCACACCGTGCACCGCCACGAGGCCCCGCGAGGCCGGTCCGACATCGGGTTCCGGACCGTGCTGACGGGCCGGTCGCGGTCGGCGTACACGGGGCTGATCCGGATCGAGCAGGAGGCCCGGGGCGTGGAGGCGTACCAGGAGAACCGGAACCTGCTGCTCTCGAAGGAGGCGCGGGCCGACACGATCCCCGAGCTCGAGATCCTCAACGAGGACGTCCAGTGCACGCACGGGGCCACGGTGTCCCCGGTGGACCCGGACCAGGCGTTCTACCTCGAGAGCCGCGGGCTGGATCCGGTGGAGGCCGAACGGCTGATCGTGGGCGGCTTCCTGGAGCCGACCCTCGCCCGGGTCCCCGGCGGGGTCCGGGAGCTGCTCGAGCCCGTGATCGCCGCGCGGCTCGAGGCGCTGGGGGCGGGGAGGTGACGCCGGTGGAGACCCTCCTCGTGGATGGGGAGGCCGTCCGGGCGCGGTTCCCGATCCTGGGACGCACCGTGCACGGCAGGCCGCTGGTCTACCTGGACACGGCGGCCACGGCCCAGCGCCCGGAGGCGGTCATCGAGGCCGAGGCGGCGTACTCCCGGGAGCACAACGCCAACGTCCACCGTGGGATTCACACTCTCGCCGAGGAGGCCACCGGGGCGTACGAGGGGTGCAGGCGGCGGGTGGCCGCGTTCCTGGGAGCGCCGGGCCCCCGGGGCGTCGTCATGACCCGGAACGCCACGGCGGCGATCAACCTGGTGGCCCGCGGGCTCGAGCACACCCTCGGGGCCGGGGACGAGATCGTCCTGACGGTGATGGAGCACCACGCCAACCTGGTGCCGTGGATCCAGCTGGCCCGCCGGACCGGGGCCGTACTCCGCCACGCCGGGTTCGACCCGGAGACCGGGGAGCTCGACCTGGACGGGATGATCCGGCTCATCGGCCCGCGCACGCGGCTCGTCGGGCTGGTCCACGTCTCCAACGTCCTGGGGACGATCAACCCGGTCGCGGAGGTGGCGGAGGCGGCGCACCGTGCCGGCGCGCTGGTGCTCGTGGACGCCGCCCAGTCCGTGGGGCACATGCCCGTGGCGTACCCGGAGCTCGGCGCGGACTTCCTCGTCTTCTCCGCGCACAAGTGCTACGGACCCATGGGGCTCGGCTTCCTCGTCTCGACGCCGGAGACGCTGGAGCGGCTCGAGCCCGTGGAGGGCGGCGGCGAGATGATCGAGCGGGTCGAGCTGGACGCCGCGACATGGGCGGAGATCCCGTACCGGTTCGAGGCCGGGACGCCCAACGTGGCCGCCGCGGCGGCGTTCCCGGCGGCGCTCGACCTGCTCGAGGCGATCGGGCTTCCCGCGGTCCGCGAGCACGAGATCGCCCTCAACGCCCGGGCGGTGGAGACGCTGGAGCGGCTCGGCGGGCTCCGGATCGTCGGGCCCCGTGACCCGGCCGCCCGGGGCGGGCTCGTGGCGTTCGACGACCCCCTCGTCCACCCCCACGACATGGCCACCATCGTGGACACCCGCGGTGTGGCGGTCCGGGCGGGTCACCACTGCGCCCAGCCGCTCCACCGCGTCCTGGGGCTGGTGGCCACGACCCGTGCGTCGTGGGGCGTCTACACTACCGGGGACGAGATCGAGGCGCTGGCCGGCGCCATCGCCTTCGCACGGAGGACCATGGGAGCATGAGCACGATACCGCTCGACGAGCTGTACCGCGAGGTCATCCTGGACCACCACCGGCACCCGAGGGGGCGGAAACCGCTGGCGCATCCTGACGTGGAGGCCGCGGGGCTCAACCCATCGTGCGGCGACGAGGTCACGCTCCAGCTCGAGCTCGACGGCGACCGGATCGCCGACGTGGCCGTGCTGGGGCGCGGGTGCGCCGTCTCCACCGCCTCGGGCTCCATGCTGGCCGAGCTGATCCGGGGCCGGACCCTCGACGAGGCCCGCGCCATCGCCGAACGGTTCCGGGAGGTCATGCACGGCGAGGCCGCGCCGGAGGAGGTGGACCTCGGCGACCTCGAGGCGCTGACCGGGGTGCGGAAGTTCCCCGTCCGGATCAAGTGCGCCCTGCTGCCGTGGGTGACGCTGCTCGACGACGCCCTGGCGAGGGCGGGGGAGGCGGACCGTGACTGAGAACGCCGTCCCCACCGTGGAGCGGGTCCGCGAGGCGCTGCGCGACGTCAAGGACCCGGAGATCGGGATCAACATCGTCGACCTCGGGCTGCTGCGCGGCATCGAGATCGACCCGGAGCGGGGCAGTGTGGACGTCCGAATGACGCTGACCTCGCCCATGTGCCCCATCGCCCCCGAGATCCTCGAGGCCGCCCGGTTCACCGTGGAGCGTCTCCCCGGTGTCCGCCACGCCTCGGTCGAGCTCGTCTGGCAGCCCCCGTGGGACCCTCGGATCGACGCCACCGAGGACGTCCGCGCCGAGCTCGGGATCTGGGACTAGTCCGCCACGTCTCGGCGGCGCCGCCCGCGCTCTCGCGGACGCGGGGATCGGCGCGGAGCCGATCGGCCCGCGGACGCTCGCCCCGCTGGAGCTCGAGGCCATCGCCGTCTCCGCCGCCCGTGCCCGCCGTCTGGTCACCGTCGAGGAGACTCCCGTCTCCCAGGTCCCCGATGCCGAGGTCGTCGCACGCGTTCCCGAGGCCCTGGGCCGCCGTGTCCTCCGCGCTGTCCGCCGTATCGGCGCCAGCCACGTCACATTCTCTACGCCAGAAACCTCGAACACGCCGCCCTCCCCGGCGAGGACCGCATCGCACGCGCGCTCCCGGGGGGCATCACACGTCGGCTCATCGAGACGCCGGGCTTCGGGTGATGATCCGGGTCAGTGGAAGTCGTGGCTCGGCTGGAGGGCGGGGAGATCGAGCGGGTCGATGCGGGCGGCACGGATGGAGGGGGGCTCGTTCCCGCGGCGCTGGAGGGTGCCCTCCACGAGGAGGGCGGGGGCGTCCAGGAGGACGGCGCGCCGCCGCCGGAACAGCTCGGGCCGGACGACGGCCTGGACCATGCCGTGCTCGTCCTCGAGCGTCAGGAACAGGAACCCCCGGGCGGTGGCCGGGCGCTGGCGCACGATGACGACCCCGGCGCACCGCACGCGCTCCCCGTCGCGGCGCCGGGCGAGCGCGGTGGTGGGGAGGACGCCCCGCCGGTCCAGCGCCTCCCGCAGGTGGGCCATGACGTGGTCGCCGGTGGTCAGTCCGGTGGCGGTGTAGTCCGCCACGGTCTCCTCCCACGGCGTCATGGCGGGCAGGGGACACTCCCCGCCGTCGCCGGTTTCCTCGAAGAGCGGGCCCGCGGACCGGGCCGCCAGGGAGGCCTGCCACAGCGCCTCCCGCCGGGCCAGGCCCAGGGAGGCCAGCGCCCCGGCGTGGGCCAGCCGCGCCAGGTCGTCCTCGCCGAGCCGGCATCGGGCGGCGAGGTCCGCCACCGAGGCGAACGGCCGGCGGGCCGCCTCGGCCTCCACGGTCTCCCCGGCGGCCCGGCCCAGCCCGCGGACGTACCGCAGCCCCAGGCGCACGCCGCCGTCCTCCCACCGGCACCGCCACCCGGAGCGGGCCACGTCCACGGGGCGGACGGGGGCTCCGTGGCGCGCGGCGTCCCGGACCAGCGTCGCCGGGGCGTAGAACCCCATGGGCCAGGCGTTGAGCAGCGCCGTGTAGAACGCCGCCGGGTGGTGGGCCTTGAGGTAGGCCGAGGCGTAGACGATCAGGGCGAACGACGCCGCGTGGGACTCGGGGAACCCGTAGAGCGCGAACGACGTGATGAACCGGACGATCTCCTCCTGGGCCCGCCCCGTGATCCCGCGCGCCGCCATCCCCTCCCGCAGCCGGGCCTCGATGGACCGCATCCGTTCGGTGGACCGCTTGAACCCCATGGCGCGGCGTAGCTCCTCGGCCTCGCCGCCCGAGAACCCCGCGGCGGCCATGGCCATCCGGAGCAGCTGCTCCTGGAAGATCGGCACGCCCAGGGTCCGGCGGAGGATCGGCTCCAGGCAGGGGTGGGGCACCGTCACCGGCTGCCGCCCCTGGCGGCGCTCCAGGTACGGGTGGGTCATCCGCCCGGTGATCGGCCCGGGCCGGATGATCGCCACCTGCACCACGAGGTCGTAGAACCGCCGCGGGGCGTTGCGCGGCAGGGAGGCCATCTGGGCGCGGCTCTCGATCTGGAAGACGCCCACGGTGTCGGCGCGGCGGATCATCCGGTACGTCTCGGGGTCGTCCGGCGGCAGGTGCGCCAGGTCGAGGCCGACCCCCTCGTGCTCCCGGACCAGGGGGATCGCCTCCTCCAGGGCGGCCAGCATCCCCAGCCCCAGCAGGTCCACCTTGATGATCCCCAGGTCGGCACAGTCGTCCTTGTCCCACTGGATCACCGTCCGCCCCGGCATGGCGGCGGGCTCCATGGGCACGGTCTCGTCCAGCCGCCCGGCGGCCAGCACCATCCCGCCCGAGTGCTGGCCCGTGTGGCGGGGCAGGTGGAGCATCCGCGGCCACAGCCGCCGGAAGTGGCGCAGCGCCGGCGCCTCGGGGTCGAGCTCCAGCGCCGCCAGCTCGGCCGCGAGCGTCCGCCCGCCCCCGGCGAACTCCCGGGCCGCGCCCCGCCCGATCCGCCGGGCGATCCGGTCGGCCTCGGACGGCGGCAGCCCCAGCGCCTTCGCCAGGTCCCGCGCGGCCGACCGTTCCCGCCAGGTGATCACCGTCCCGGTCATGGCCGCGCCGTGGGGGCCGTACGTCCGGTAGACGTGCCGGATCACCCACTCCCGCCGCTCCCCCGAGGGCAGGTCGAGGTCGATGTCGGGCCACTCCCCCCGCTCCTCGGAGAGGAACCGCTCGAACAGCAGCTCCATCCGGACGGGGTCGACGGCGGTGATCCCCAGGGCGTAGCAGACGGCGGAGTTGGCCGCCGAGCCACGCCCCTGCACCATGATCCCCTCCCGGCGGCAGAACTCCACGATGCCGTGGACCAGCAGGAAGTACCCCGCGAGGCCGAGCCGGCCGATCAGGTCGAGCTCCCGTTCGAGCTGGCGCCTCGCGCGCTCCGTCAGCGGCCGGAACCGCTCCGGCGCGCGGGCCCGGACCAGCGCCCGGAGGTGGGAGATGGTGGTCTCGCCCGGGGGCACCGGCACCTCGGGGAACCGGTACCCCACGTCGTCGAGCTCGAGCTCGATCCGCTCGGCGAGGGCCGCGGCCTCCTCCAGCGCCCGCCGGTGGTCCGGGAACCGGGCGGCCATCTCCCGCGGGGAGCGCAGGTGCCGCTCGCGGTTGGGCTCGAGCCGCCGGCCCGCAGCGCCCAACGGCACGCCGAGCCGGACGGCGGTCAGCACGTCGGCCAGGTCGCGGTCCTCCGCCCGGGCGTACCGCACGCCGCCCGTGGCCACCAGCGGCAGCCGGTGCCGGCGGGCCAGCTCCGCCACGAGGAGGTTCCGGTGCTCCTGGGCGCACACGCCGTGGCGCTGGAGCTCGGCGGCGAGCCGCCCCGGGAAGATCCCGGCCAGCCGGTCCACGGCGCGGGCCGCCGCCGGGGCGCCCCCCGCCTCGAGCGCCCGGGCCAGGGGGCCCTCGCCGCCGCCGGTCAGGCAGAGCAGCCCGCCGGCGTGGGCCTCCAGCTCGGACCACGAGACCACCGCCTCGCCCTTCGGACGCCCCGCCGCCGCGGCGGTCAGCAGCCGGCACAGGTTCCGCCAGCCCCGGGCGTCCACGGCCAGCAGCGTCAGCCGGGTCTCGCCGGAAGCCGGCGTTCCCGGCAGGACCGGGGCGAGGGGAGGGTCCCCCGGAGGCAGCGGCCCTTCCAGCCGGATCTCCGCGCCGAACAGCGGTTTCACCCCTACGGCCCGGGCGGCCCTCCACAGCCGCGGCGCGCCGTACACGCCGTTGCGGTCGGTGACCGCCAGCGCGCCGATTCCCAACGCCGCCGCCCGCTCCACCAGCGTCTCGGGCTCCGAGGCCCCCCGGAGGAACGAGAACGCCGACACCGCGTGGAGCTCCGCGTACCGCACGGGAGCATGGTAGGCGTAAAGGCGGCATAAATCAACCGCCCACCCCGCCGCGGCGGCGCGGGCGGGGGCCACGGTACACTGTCGGCATGAGGATCGTCTTCTTCGGGACGCCGGAGTTTGCCGTGCCGTCGCTGGAACGGCTGGCGGAGAGCGCGCACGAGGTGGCGCTGGTGGTCTCCCGGCCGGACAAGCCGGTCGGCCGGAAGCAGGTGCTGACGCCGCCTCCCGTCGTGGTCCGGGCGCGGGAGCTCGGCCTGCCCGTGGAGCAGCCGCGGAAGCTGAAGAGCGGGCCGTTCCCGGAGCGGTTCCGGGAGCTCGGGCCCGACGCAGCGGTGGTGGTGGCGTACGGCCGGTTCATCCCGGCCCCGATGCTGGAGGTCCCGCGGCACGGGTTCGTCAACCTGCACCCGAGCCTGCTCCCGAGGCACCGCGGCCCGTCGCCGATCCAGTGGGCGCTGGCCAGCGGGGACCGCGTGACGGGCGTGACGACCATGCTGATCGACGAGGGAATGGACACCGGCCCGATCCTGCTCCAGCGCGAGGTCCCGATCCGGCCCGGGGAGACGGCGCCGGAGCTCTCCTCCAGGCTGGCCGTGGAGGGTGCGGCGCTCCTCGTGGAGACCCTCGACGGGCTCGAGGCGGGAACGGTGGTCCCGACGCCCCAGCCGGAGGATGGCGCGACGGTGACGCCGCTGCTCGACCGCGGCATGGGGGTGGTGGACTGGAGCCTCCCGGCGGAGGCCATCCTGGCGAGGCTGCGCGGGTTCACGCCGTGGCCGGGTCTGCACACGGTGTTCCGGGGGGAGCGGCTGAAGCTCCACGCCCTGGAGCCCGTGGACCCGCCGCCGCCCGGGGACGAGCCGCCCGGCACGGTGCTCGCCGCCGACGGCCGGGGGATCGTCGTCCGGTGCGGGGAGGGGTCGGCGCTCCGGATCACGGCGCTCCAGCGCGAGGGGCGCCGCAGGATGGCCGCGGACGCCTTCCTCGCCGGCGAACGGGTGGAGCCCGGTGAGCGGCTCGGCTGACCGGGCGCTGGCGGCCCGCCTTCTCGTCCGGGTCGAGGGCGGCGACTTCGCGGCGCCGCTCCTGGAGCGGGTGCCCGGCGGCGCGGTCCGCACGCGGGTGCTCGGGGTCCTGCGCTGGCGGGCGCTCCTGGACGAGGCGCTGGGCCGGCACCTCAGGCGTCCCCTCGACCGCCTCGACCCGGAGGTCCGGGCGGTGCTCCGGATCGGCGTGCTGGAGGCGGCGGTCGTGGGCGTCCCGGCGCCGGTGGCCGTGGACGGCGCCGTGCACGCGGTCCGGGCGGTGGGTAAGGGGTCGGCGTCGGGGCTCGTCAACGCCGTCCTCCGGCGGGCGGTCCGGACGGCGGAGGGGCTTCGCCGGGACGGTCCTCCGTGGGTCCGGCTGTCGCACCCCCGGTGGCTCGTGGAGCGGTGGATCCGTGCGTTCGGCGAGGGGAGGGCCCTGGGCGCGCTGGAGGCCGACCAGGAGCCCGCGGGGCTCTGGGCGTGGTTCGCGGATGGGGCGCCGTCGGGTCTCCGGCGGCACCCCTGGGTGGCCGGGGCCGTGGCGCCGGACGGCGACCCCGGCACCGTGCTCGAGGCGGTGCGCGCGGGGAGGGCGTTCGTGCAGGATCCGGCGTCGCAGCTCGTGGCGCACCTCGCGGCCGACCTGGCGGCGGACGGCGCGGGGCCCGTGGCCGACCTGTGCGCGGCGCCGGGAGGGAAGAGCGCGCTGCTCGCGCGGCGGCTTTCCGGACGGCGGGGCGTCGCTCTCGACCTCCACGTCTCGCGGACCCGGTTCGTCAGGCGGCGGCTCGCGGGCGCCGGGGACGCCCCGTGGCTCGGGGTGGCGGCGGACGGGCGGAGGCCCCCTCTGGCGCCGGGCTCGGTCCCGTTCGTGCTGCTCGACGCGCCGTGCTCCGGGACCGGCACGCTGCGCCGGCACCCGGAGATCCGGTGGAGACTCTCACCGGACGACCTGCCGGGGTTCGCCCGGCTGCAACGGGAGCTCCTCCGGTCGGCCGCCGGGCTGCTGGCCCCGGGCGGGACCGTGCTGTACACCACCTGCTCCCTGGAGCCCGAGGAGAACGAGGACGTGGTGGAGGCCGTAGCGCGGGAGGAGGGGCTGGAGCCCGTGGCGCTCGACGGGATGGTGCCGGAGGGGGCGGGGGCGGTCCGCGCCGGCACGGCCGGTGTGCGGCTCCTCCCCGGCCCGGACAACGACGGGTTCACCCTCCACGCTCTCCGGCGCACGGACGGCTCGCCGGGCGCCGGGTCCTGACGCCTCGCCTGGTGGGGTCAGCGATCCCGCGGCCGGAGGTCGTTGGAGGCTGCCCAGAGGATCTGGCGGCAGATCCCGTGGAGGATCGTCACCTCCTCCGTGGTCGCGCCGGCGCGGCCGAGGATGCGGCGCAGCTTCCGGAGGATCCGGTCCGGGTTCACGGGGTCGAGGAAGCCGATGGCCAGGAGCGCCCGGCGCGCGTGGTCCATGAGCGCCTCCACCGCCTCGTGGGACGCGGGTTCCGGGGTGCCGGAGGGGACGGGCTCCCGCAGGACGGGATCGACGAGCGCGACGGAGATGGCCACGGCCTGGGCGAGATTGAGGACGGGGAACCGCTCCGCCGTCGGAATCCGGAGCACGAGGTCGCACCGGTCGAGCGCCTCGCGGGGGAGGCCACGGGTCTCGTTGCCGAAGACGAGGGCGACGGAGCCGGAACGCGCGGTGAGACGCGCCGCCAGCCGGTCCGGTCCGAGGACCGGGAGGTTCTCCCGGCCTCGGGCCGAGGCCGTGCCGACCACGGTCGCTATTCCGGCGAGGGCCTCCTCCAGCGAGGGATGGACCGAGAGCGCCACGTGCTCCAGTGCCCCGCAGGCCCACCGCAGGACCTCCTCGCCGTCCGGATCGGTCCGCGGGGCGATGAGCCGGACCCGGGGCACGCCGAAGTTCGCGGCGACCCGCAGGGCGGCGCCGAGGTTGCCCGGGGAGGAGGTCTCCACGAGCACGAGGGAGGCGAGCCGGCTCACTCGGGGTATACTACCGCCGTCCGGATCAGACCGAAACAACGAGGGGGGACCCGCGACGTGACGACCCGGAGCGCCAGATGCTGATCCCGATCGGGCACGAGGAGAACACGGTCCGCCGGATGCCGTGGGTCAGCATCACCATCATTGCCCTCTGCTTCCTGGCGCTGATCGCCGTCAAGCTCGGCGGCTCCAGCGAGGCCGCCATCAACGCCGCGTTCCAGCGGGCCGTCGGGTACTACTTCCAGCACCCGTACCTCGAGCTCGATCCGCGCCTCGAGAAGCTCATCTTCCATGGCGGCCGGGAGGGCGAGGCCGAGGCGTTCCAGGAGATCGTCGAACAGTTCGGGCAGAAACCGCCCGAGGATCGCGAGACCCGAGAGGCCCAACAGGCCGAGCTCGATCGGCTCGTCCAGGAGGCGTTCGAGCGCCTGGATTCCCACCCGTTCCACCGGTGGGGGCTCGTGCCGGCCCACGTCACGGCGGTCACGCTCGTCACGCACATGTTCCTGCACGCCGGGTGGCTCCACCTGATCGGGAACATGCTGATCTTCTACCTCTCCGGGCCGTTTCTCGAGGACCGGTGGGGGCGGCCGCTCTTCGCCGGGTTCTACCTGGCCGGCGGGGTGCTGGCGGCGCTGGCGTTCGTGGCGGCCAACCCGGAGTCCCAGGTGCCGCTCGTCGGGGCCTCGGGCGCCGTGGCCGCGTGCATGGGGGCGTTCCTCGTCCTGTTCTGGCGGACGAAGATCCGCTTCTACTACTGGATCGGACTGCTGTTCCACGGCACCTTCGATGCGCCGGCGTGGCTGATGCTGCCGCTGTGGCTCGCCAAGGAGATGGTGTTCGCGGACGCCTCGTCCAGGATGCCCGGGGGCGGGACCGGGATCGCCCACCTGGCCCACGTCTGGGGGTTCCTGTTCGGGGCCGCGTTCGCGGGGGCGCTCTCGTTCTTCGGGATCGAGCAGCGGTTCCTGCGTCCGGTCCTGGAGCGGAAGACCGAGCAGGTCGTGGCGGACAACCGGGAGATCGACGAGGCCCACGAGCTGTTCGCCAGGGGGGAGCGCGACCGGGCGCTGGCGCTGCTCCGCCGGGCGGTCTCGGAGAACCCTGCCAACGGGGACGCCGTGCTCGCCTGGTGGGCCCTCGCCGTGGAGTGCGGCAGGGAGGGCGAGGTCGCGGGGCCGATGCTGGACCTCGTGAAGCGGGAGCTTCGAGCCGGCCATGCGGATCTCGCGGCGGACCACTGGCTGGAGCTGGCCTCCCGGGTCCCCGACGCGGCGCGTGATCCCGCCGTGGCGGCTCGGGTCGTGGAACAGCTCGCGCAGGCCGGGCGGGTGGATGACGCGCGATCGGCGCTCGGCCTGGTGCTGCCCACGGTGGACGGGACGACCCCGCCGGGGCTTCTCGTGCGGATGGCCCGGGCCGCCGTCATCGTCGGCGGAGCCCCGGAGATCCTGCGGCTCGCGGCGGACCACCCGGACGTTCCGCCCGGGGACCGCGAGACGTTCCGGTCCGCGCTCGCCGAGCGCCCGGGGTCCGTGGCCCCGGCGTCGGCGGTGCGGACGGAGGTTCCGGCCGCACCCGGGCAGTCGTCCACGGAGGATGCGGGGCCGGAGGGGGACGCCGGGCAGCCGGCGGTGGCGGAGGTGTGGGACGAGCCCCGGAGGCTCCGGGTCGCCGAGGCGGTCCCGGTGGCGGTGACGGCCACGTCGGTCCGCCTCCGGACGGCCTCGGGCCGGGAGCGGGAGCTGCCGCTGGAGCAGGTCCAGGCCGTGGCGGTGGCGGGGATCCAGCCTCCCGGGGAGCGCGGCTACCTCGTCCTCGACCTGGCGCTGGACTCGCCGTGGGGCGCCGGGACCGACCTCCGGGTGGTCCGGATGACCAGCCGGACGTTCGATCCCAGGCGGCTGCTGGGGACGGACGGCCCGGCCGTGGAGGCGTTCCGCGCCCTGGTGGACATCGTTCTCAAGGGGAGCGACGCCACACCGTTGCCGGGGCCCGAGGCCGTGGCGGGCCGTCCCTTCGCCACCTTCCCCGACCTGGAGAGCTATGCCCGGGAGGTGCTGGGCGCGGGCTGATGCGCCGCGGTCAGCGCTCGTTCTCGGCGAACACCTCGGCCTGGAACCGGAGGAGACGGGTCCGCGGGTCGCGCCAGCAGCCGGGCTCGAGGCCGGCCTTCCGGCAGGTGTGGTCGAGGAACGTCTCGAGGTCCCACCCCCACTCCACGGGCACCTGGGGGAGCAAGAGACCGCGGAACGGCCCGCGCTCCACCATCAGCCCGTCGCGCCCGACGACGATCTCCGACGGGTCCTTCACCGGTTCCAGCGGCGTCAGCGCCGAGACCTCGATCTCGATCTCCGGCAGTTCCTCCGGCGCGACCGGCGGGAACCGGGGGTCGCGGAGCGCGGCGTTGACGGCGTTGTCTCGCACCGACCGCCACAGCGGCTCGTGCCCCACCACGTGGCCGATGCATCCTCGCAGCGCGCCGTGCCGCTTCAGCGTGACGAAGGCGCCGCGGTTCTCGCGCAGCGGTCCCTCCGGAACCTCGGGCTCCGGGAGCGGACGCCCCAGCACGGCGGCCTCCACCGTCGCCCGAGCCAGCTCGAGGAGCCACCGTCTCTCGTCTTCGTTCAGCGGCCTGACCATGGCACACCACCTCCCGGTCCCGAGGATAGATCCGGGACCGTCCTCCGGCAAGGGAGGCGAGCCGTTGCGCCGTTGCCTGACGGAATGTTGGGGGTTCCCGGATGGAGGGATTGGAAGGGCCCCCGTGAGGTCCTGACGGGGTCTCGTGGGTCGGCGGAGCCGTCGCCGGCCGGCCCCGGGGAGTCATGGAGCGCGGGCTTCAGCAGCCATGTCGCCGGGCAATGGCACGGGCGCACGACAGACAGTTTCCCCTTCCTGTGGCGAACCGGCGGCCGGCCCGCGAGAAGCCAGAAAAGAACAGTGTCCCTTCCTGTTCGTCCGCGGCCGACCGGCTCAGACCTCGAGCGCCCGGTGCCAGCCGTCGCGAACGCGGGGCCACTCCTCGAGGAACCAGGGGGTGAACCGGCCGGGGTCCGCCGCGATCTCAGCGTCGAGCTCGGCGGGAGCGATCCAGCGCCAGGCGTCGATTTCGTGGGGGTTGACGCGGACGGGACCGTCGGAACGCCCCACCCAGACGGAGCAGACCTCCCGCTCGGAACCTGCGTCCCCGAACCGGGCGTGGTACCGGAAGGTGAACAGGTGGACGAGCTCCGTGTCGAGGCCGAGCTCCTGCTCCAGCCGCCGGTGGAGCGCCTCCTCGAGCACCTCCCCGGCGCGCGGGTGGCTGCAACAGCTATTGGACCAGTAGCCGCCCCACAGCCTCTTCTCCGCCGAGCGCTGCTGGAGCAGCAGCTCGCCGTCGCGGTTGAAGACGAAAATGGAGAACGCCCGGTGGAGGACTCCGTCGCCGTCGTGGCAGGCCGCCTTGGACAGCGTCCCGACCTCGTTGTCGTCCTCGTCCACGAGGATCAGCAGCTCGTCCTCGGAGGACACCACGGGCGCATCGGGGGCCGCGGACCGTTCAGGCAACGGTGACCTCCATGGCCCGGTACCCCGCGGCCTCCATCGCTTCGATGACCTTCCGCGTGTTCTCGGGGACGAGGGCGATCATGGAACCACCCCCTCCCCCACCCGTGAGCTTCGCCCCGAGCGCCCCGTTCTCCCGGGCGATCTGGACGAGCTCCTCGAGCTCCCAGCTCGAGACGCCCAGGCTGTTGAGCAGGCCGTGGCAGACGTTCATCAGGTTGCCGAGCCGCTCGAGGTCGGAACGGCGGATCGCCTGGAGCGCCTGGCCCGTCAGGGCATCGATCCCGCGGAAGACGCGATCGATGACGGCGCGGTTCTTCTCCCGCGCCTCGCGGACCCGGGCCACCATCCGCGCCGTCAGGCTCTCCTTGCCGGTGATCCCGATGACGAACCGGATCGGCTCGGGAAACTCCACCTGCTCGATCGTGGGCGGGGAACCCTTCCGGTACAGGAGTGGGCGGCCGTAGGTCGCCATGGTGTTGTCGATACCCGACGGCGTACCGTGGGCGACCTTCTCGGCCTCGAACGCCAGGGCGTTGATCTCCTCGTCGGAGAGACCGAGCCCGTAGTGGATGTCCAGCGCCCGGATGATGGCGACGGCCACGGCCGCCGACCCGCCGAGCCCCATGGCCCGCGGAATCTCCGAGTAGACCTCGATCCGCATGGACCTGTCGAGCAGCCCGAGGTTCTCGAGGATCAGCGCCGCCGTCTCCTCGATGGAGCTCCGTTTCTTCGGGTTCTCGTGAAGCCGCTGCTCCACCCCCCACCGCGGCATGACGACCCAGATCCCGTCGGAGGCGTCCACGATCCGTGCATGGACGGCCAGCGGCACCGGGGCGGCCAGCGCCCGGCTGCCGTACACCACGGCGTGCTCCCCGAACAGGATGATCTTGCCGTGCCCCGCGGCCCGCTCCAGCTCCTCGCGCCCCGCCTCGCTCCGGACGGAGCCCCCGGCGTCCGCCATGACCTCGTGGATGATCTCCTCGGCCTTCCAGACCTTGATCTCCCCGGTCTTCACCAGCCGCTCCACCACGGTGTCGAACAGCTCCGGCGGAGCACCGGCCGTCGCCGCGACGCTGCGGGCGTGCAGCGTCATGTGCCCCTGCTGGATCCCCTCGGTGGCCAGCGCCCGGAGCGCCGCGAAGTTCTGGGCGAGCCCGACGGCCGCCATCACCTCCGCGAGCTCCCTCGCCGATTCGACCTTGAGCATCTTGAGGTTGAGCCGGACGGTCGGGTTGGCCTGGAGGGACCCGCCGACGATCCCGACCTTGAGCGGCAACTCGATCTCGCCGACCAGGTCGCCCTCGTCGCTGGTCCACCAGCGCGTCAGGGAGGTGTACCGGTTGCCCCGGGCTGCGTAGGCGTGGGCCCCGGCCTCCACGGCGCGCCAGTCGTTCCCCGTGGCCAGCGCCACGGCGTCGATCCCGTTCATGATCCCCTTGTTGTGCGTCGCGGCGCGGTACGGGTCGATGGCGGCGAACTGGCTGGCGATGACGATCCCGTCCCGGACCTCCTCGCCCTTGAACCGCGGCGTGGTCAGCACGTCGACGGGGTAGCGCACCCGGGCCCGCACGAGGGCCCGGTCCGAGAGGTTCGACAGGATCCGGAGGAAGACCTTCCCGCCGGTGATCGACTCGACGAAGGAGGCGACCCCCTCGCACATGGTGTTGACGAGGTTGGCACCCATGGCGTCCCGCGTGTCCACGAGCAGGTGGACCACGAGCATCTCCACGGTGTCCGCCGTCGAGGGGTGCAGGATCACCTCGATATCGCGCACGCCGCCGCCGCGTGCCACGAGCCGCGGCTGGAGGCTGTTGGCCAGGTTGATGACCTCCTCCTTCCGCTGGAGGAGCTTGCGCCGGGCCTGGTCCGCGTGAGGCACGTCCACGAGCTGGATCTGCCCGATCAGGATCGGATCGGTGCTCGTCGCCTCGAACCCTCCGGTCTGGCGGGCGAGCTTCGCCGCGAAGCTGACCGCCGCCACGATGGAGGGTTCCTCCACCACCATCGGGACCACGTACTCCTTCCCGTTGATCTGGAAGTTGAGGCCGAGACCGACTGGGAGCCCCATCACGCCCACCACGTTCTCGATCATCGAGTCGGCGTTGGGCAGGCTCAGGGTCGTCTGGCCGGCCATCAGCCGCTTGTAGTCCTTCGGCGTGATCAGCCCTCGGTCGAGGATCGCACGGATCCGTTCACGAACCGAGAGCCTGTGGAACGCCGGGATGCACGAGATCGGAGAGTCGCTCTTCATCGCGATGTCCTCACTTCCACGGCCGCGCCCCCTCCCTCACCACCGCGCCGCCACGCCGGTCCGGCTCCGTCTCCAGAACCGTCCGGAACCGGCGCGATTATACACCCCGGGATGGAGAGAGCCACGGCCGCGGCACCAGGGCCACTGCTCCCGGGACGGCTCGCGCGCCGCTCGCTGACGAGGAAGACGACCTCGTCCGGCACTTGGCGCCGAAGCCGATGCCACGGAGCGTCGCGGAGACAGTCGTCTGAGAGCTCGGGCTGACATGGCAGCGGCGGGATGGAGATCTGCTTTCGGCGAATCGGCGGCCGCTCCGCCGCCGGGCATTCCGGCAGGAGACGGCGTACCGAGGTGCCACACACGTCGCCTGGCGGTCTCGATACTCCTGGTTCCTGGTGGGACGGGAAGGTGGTGGTCAGGGACGGAGTCGAACCGCCGACACGGGGATTTTCAGTCCCCTGCTCTACCAGCTGAGCTACCTGACCACGCTGGCGGAGGGATTATGGACCGGAGGAACCAGGCTGTCAACCACGTGGAGGTCCCTTGCGCTCTTTCCCTCTCCAAACAAGCCACCCGACACCCAGGAATGAGGCGACGGCCTGGCTCACATCCCACAGCACCTCCAGCACCAGGCCCTCCCCGATTGAGACTGCGCCTTCGACCAGCCCCCCTCGCCCGTAACGAGGTGCCCCACCTGGCACCCCACTTCCCCACCAGCCCAAGGACAAGCGAAGCAACGTCCTGGCCCGCTTCCCACATCCAGATGAAGGATGCCCCTCCCTCTTGCGACTGTCCGCTTGGAGCAGCAAGAGACAAACAGGTGTCCCTTACTCATCCGGGCACAGCGCGAGCGCTGCCCGGTCTGGCAGGACCTCGCCATCACGAAGGAGATGGCTCCGGCGCGGGCACTGACACGGACAGGTCACCGGACGGGGCCACCCGGGTTCCGAGCCTCCCACGCCCTCCGCCGGCAGGGTACAATGCCTTGGAGAAACCGGGGGGGAGCGCGCGATGGGAACGCACGACGTCAGGGATGCGGGATCAGAACAGGAGCGGCGGCGCTTCCTCAGGGCTCTGCTCGACGACCTCGAGGCGCTGGAGCGAATGCTGGAGGCCGGAACCATCGAGTCCGGCGTGCGCCGGATCGGTGCCGAACAGGAGCTGGTCATCGTCAACGAACACTGGAAGCCTGCTCCTGTCGCGGAACAGCTTCTCGAGCAGATTCGCGATCCGCACTTCACTCCGGAGCTCGCTCGGTTCAACCTCGAGTTCAATCTGGACCCGCTCCCCTTCGGAGAACGGTGTCTCTCGGAGATGGAGGCCCAGGCATCCGGACTGCTGGCCATGGCCCGCCAGGCAGCAAGGGAGAGTGGCCACGAGATCGTCATGGCCGGGATCCTCCCGACCTACAACAAGACGGACCTCGTCCTCGAGAACATGTGGCCGAGTCCCCGGTACGCCGCCCTCAACGAACTGCTGACTGCGTGGCGGGGTGGAAGCTGGGAGCTGGCGATCTCCGGCGCCGACGAACTCCGGATGCGGCACGACTCCATCATGTTCGAGGCGTGCAACACGAGCTTCCAGGTCCACTTCCAGGTCGGACCGGACGAGTTCGCCCGCATGTACAACACGGCCCAGGTCGCCGCCGCCCCGGTGCTGGCCGCCGCTGCCAACTCTCCGCTCTTCTTCGGGAAAAGGCTCTGGCACGAGACCCGCATCGCCCTGTTCCAGCAGTCGCTCGACACCCGTCAGGCTCCGACCCACCGCCGCGAGCATGTCAGCCGCGTGGATTTCGGGCGCAACTGGATCACATCTTCCGTTCTGGAGATCTTCCAGGAGGACGTGGCCCGCTTCCGCGTGCTGCTCGCAGGCGACATCGACGAGGACCCGCTGGCCGTCCTGGAGGCGGGCGGCGTACCCCGCCTCCAGGCACTGGCCCTCCACAACGGCACGGTGTACCGGTGGAACCGCGCCTGCTACGGCATCTCCAACGGCCGGCCCCACCTTCGGATCGAAAACCGGATGCTCCCCTCCGGACCGTCCATCGCCGACGAGATCGCCAACGCCGCCCTCTGGTTCGGCACGCTCAACGCGCTGCTCGAGGAGTTCGACGCCATCGACCACGTCATGGACTTCGCCGACTGCCGCGGCAACTTCTTCGCAGCAGCCCGGCGGGGCCTCCAGGCCCAGTTCACCTGGACCGACGGGAAGACCTGGCCCGCTGGGCAGCTGTTGCTCGAGGCGATCATCCCGGCCGCCCGTCGCGGGCTCGAGGCCGCTGGGATCGATCCCGACGACGTGGAGCGATACCTCGACATCGTGGAACGGCGGGTCCGCCGCGAACGCAACGGCGCACGCTGGCAGCTCGACTCCCTCTCTGCCATGGCCGGACGCGGCACAACAGCCGAGCGGATGCACGCCATCACCGCTGCAATGTGCCACAACCAGGAAGAAGGAATACCAGTCGCCTCCTGGCCCCTCGCCGAGCTCGGCCAGGCCGGCGGCTGGCGCCAGAACTACCTCAAGGTAGAGCAGTTCATGGAGACCGACATCATCTCCGTCGCTCCGGAGGATCCCGTGGAGCTCGTGGCCCGCCTGATGGTGTGGAACCGCGCCCGCCACGTCCTGGTCGAGGACGGCGAGAACCGCCCCGTCGGGATCGTTTCCCAGCGGCGCCTGCTCCAGCTTGTTGGCCGGACCGGCACCTCCGAGGACGACGGACCCGTGCCCGTGTCGAAGATCATGCACACGGAGCTCATCACCGTGGAACCAGATACAACCGCCGTGGATGCCATCGACCTGATGCACCGCCACGGCGTCTCGATTCTCCCCGTCATCCAGGACGGAAGACTCGTCGGATACGTCACCGAGCACACGTTCCTCGATATTGCCAGGGAACTTCTGCTCGAGCACCTGGCCAACGCCGAGGACTGATCCTCCCCGTCCCGTCCAAGATCCACCGCCCCCCTGGAACCGATGCGGAGATCTGGGTACCACCGACTGCGGGATTCTGGGTGTCCCTTGACACGAGCCGTACAAGCTGCAAGAACGAGAGGAGCCGGGCGGAGCCTTGGCCGGACGACCGGATGCCGACGCTCCTCGCGGGAAATCCGCGCCCGCTCCGCGCTCCCCGGCCGGTGTCTCCCCGCCCTCCTGCCGCTCCCGGGTCCGCGGATTCATTTCTTGCGGGGGACAGGGGACAGTCCCAACTGTCATCATGTATCATGAAGGACGAGGCTCGCCCCATCTCATCATCTCTTTCCGCGAGCCCGAGAGGTTGCCATGGGTCGAGACTTCACGGCCGTCATCAAACGCGATGGAGACTGGTGGATCGGCTGGATCGAAGAAGTTCCCGGCGTGAATTGCCAGGAACGCACCAGGGAGGAACTCCTCGAGAGTCTCCGTGTGACCCTTGCCGAGGCCATCGAGCTCAACCGCAAAGAGGCCAGGGAGGCAGCGGGAGAAGAGTTCACCGAGGCGACGATCGGTGTATGAAACGCCGGGAGCTCCTCCGGCACCTGCGTCGTCACGGTTGTCAGCTCGTGCGCGAGGGCGCACGTCATTCCTGGTGGTCCAATCCCCGGCAGAACCGCCGTTCTGCCATTCCCCGGCACTCGGAGATCAGTGACATCCTCGCAAGAAAGATCTGCAAGGATCTCGGCGTTCCCTCGCCATGACCCCAACCCTCCCATCCCACAGGGCTGTCAAATCCTCCACCCCACCATCCGCATCTCCACGCTCGAAAAGGCCGCCTGACGGCCGGCGGGAAGACGAGCCGTACAAGCGAAAGAACGAAAACCACGCGGCGGAGCCGTACGCAAACGACCGAATGCCGGCGCTTCTGATGGGGAACTCCGCGCCCCCTCCACGCTCTCCGGACGCCTCCCGCCCGATCATCCAGCCTCCGGTGGTTTCCCGGTCGGTGTCTCCCGGCCTTCCTGCCCCTCCCGGGTCCGCGGATTCATTATTGCGGGGGACAGGGGACAGCCGCTACGCCTCCTGGAGCTCGCGGAGCGCCTCGAGCACCTCGGCCGGATGGTCCTTGACCCGGACCTTGCGCCACACCTTCGCGATCCGTCCCCCGGGATCGACCAGGAAGGTCATCCGGTGGATGCCCATGCTCTCGCGCCCCATGAACTTCTTCGGCCCGTACACCCCGAACGCCGTGGTCACCTTCCGTTCGGGATCGGCGAGGAGCCGGTACGGCAGTCCGTGCTTCTCGCGGAACCGCCGCTGGCGCTCCACAGAGTCGTGGCTGATCCCCAGCACGGTGGCGCCGGCGGCCTCGAGCTCACCGAAGACGTCACGGAAACCGCACGCCTCGGTAGTGCATCCGGGCGTCATCGCCTTCGGGAAGAAGAAAAGCACGGCCCACCGGCTGCGGAGCGACCCCGACGAGACGACTGCCCCGTCGTCGGCCTCGAGCTCGAACTCCGGGACCGGCGCCCCTTCCGGAAGCGGTTCCACGGCCATCAGTGCTTCTTCTTTTTGCCGCCGATGTCGCCCAGCTGGTCCGAGGTCCTCAGCTTGGCGGGAAACCGCTGGTCGTACTCTTTGATGATGGTGTCCGTCAGGTCGGCCGTGTCCGAGAGGTAGATGATCGTCCTCGGTTTGAAGATCAGGACGGCATCGTACCCGTTGGCCTTGGCGTAGTCCTCGATCACCCGCCGCATCTTCTGGGCCACGCCCGCCAGGAGTTCGTTCTGCTTCTTCTCGAAGTCCCGCTTGAACTCCCGCGTCGCGTCCTCGAGGCGGCGCCCCGCGTCCACGGTCTGCTTCTGGAGCTTCTCCAAGGCGTCCTCCGAGGCGACCCCGCGCTCCTTCGCGAGCTTCTGGTGGAGCTCGGTCACGTGCTCGCGCATCTTCTGGAGGTTCTCGCGCCGGGGCTTCGCCC
>Ga0256835_1000661_pt1 | contig 23866 bp, 20 predicted proteins | sample PIR30metaG_FD_185972 | JGI IMG/M metagenome (GOLD analysis project Ga0256835, IMG submission 185972) | Hydrothermal vent microbial communities from East Pacific Rise, Pacific Ocean - PIR-30 | ecosystem: Environmental > Aquatic > Marine > Hydrothermal vents | place: Pacific Ocean: East Pacific...
GACGGCTACCGGCTCACGTATGCCGAGGTCAACAGCCGGGCCAACCGTTTTTCCGGGCTTCTCGAGCAAAGCGGCATCCGCAGGGGAGACCGCATCGCCCTGCTGTGCAAGAACAACGAGCATGTGATCAGCGCCATGTTCGGCGCCGCCAAGGCGGGCGTGATTACCGTGTTGCTCAATTGGCGCCTTCAGGCCGCCGAGCTGGCCTTCATCCTCTCTGACTGCCAGGCCTCGCTGCTGGTCTACGACGCCACTTTCGCCGCCACCGTCGACCGCTTGCGGGAACAGGTGCCGATTTCCCATTTCATTCGCGTCGGAGGCCGGGGCACCGACCCCGATTTTGACGCCTGCCTGGCCAGCGCCTCGGATGCCGAACCGGTCATCTCGGGCGGTGGAGACGACCCCGTTATCCTGATGTACACTTCCGGCACCACCGGCAAGCCAAAGGGCGTGACGTTGACCCACAACAACTGCTTCTGGGCCTCCATCGGCCTGATGCACACCATCGACTGGTCTTACCGCTACCGGTTTCTCTCAGTGGCCCCGCTTTTCCATATCGGCGGTATGGCGCCGATTTTCGCCAATGTGCATGCGGGGTGCACGTCCGTGTTCATGCCCGATTTCGACCCGGCCGCGGTCTGGAAAACCATCGCCGCGGAAAAAATCAACTTCCTGATGACGGTCCCCCTGATGCTCAACTACATGAAAATGGTACCCGCTGTCGCCGAGATGGATCTGTCTTCGCTGAAATACATCATCTGCGGGGGCTCCGCCGTGCCCCGGAGCCTGATTGAAAGCTACCTGGAAATGGGCATCAAGGTGCAGCATGTGTACGGTGCAACGGAGTATTGCGGGGCCATCAGCTTCTGGACCCACGATATGGATTTCGAAAAATCCGATTCCATGGGAAAAGCGGTTTTTCACGGCGCCATCAAGATCTTCGCCCCGGACGGAAAACAGCCGCTGCCGGCCGGTGATGTCGGTGAAATCTGCCTTTTCGGCCCCCAGGTCTTTGCAGGCTACTGGCGCAACGAACGGGCCACCCGGGAGGTTCTGGGAGACGGCTTTTACCGCACCGGGGACTTGGGACGACTGGACGAGCAGGGCTTTGTTTATGTTGTCGACCGCTTGAAAGATATGATCATCAGCGGAGGGGAAAATATCTATCCTGCGGAAATAGAGGCGGTAATCAATACCCATCCCCAGGTCGCCGAGGTGGCCGTGGCCGGCAGGCCTGATCCCCGGTGGGGAGAAATTCCCGTGGCATTCATCGTCAAAAAGCCGGACGCTTCGCTTGACGGCCGCGAAATTATCGACTTGTGTAAAAACAACCTGGCGGGATTCAAGTGCGTCAAAGAGGTGATTTTTGCGGAGGCGTTGCCCAAGAACTCGGTGGGCAAGGTCCTGAAAAACACCCTTCGCAAACAGTTGGCGCAATCCTAGCTTTTCGGATGACGCCACGCCCGGCGCTTTCCATCACCCGTAACCGCCGGGAACGGCAATCTTTTGTTCAGAGGAGGAAAATCGACATGACATTTCCCAACAGAGACAACCCTTACAACTTCGACGCGTTTCTTAAATGGCGCAGCGAAATCGATTTTTACGCCGACGATCCATTTCTTCAAAAAGTGGTCAAAACCTTTGCCGGCAAAGAGTGGCGGCAGGTGGATCGCGCCGCCCGGGAATTTTCTCCCCGGGTATCCTTTCGCTGGAGAGATTTTGCCGACGCCATCGCCAGCCCTGAAAAGCGCCCCTACGTTCTGCACTACGATGCGCACAACCACCGCATCGATCGCATCGTCAGGCCCATGGAGACGCTGGTAATGGAAAAAGAGGTGTTTTCAGAAGGGCTGTTTTCCAGCCGCACCTCCAGGTGGGAAAGGCTCACCAAGCTCTACCTCCTCTATCAGATCGGCGAAGCCTGCATCACCTGTCCCGTGACCTGCACCGAAGGCCTGGTGGCCCTGTTGGAAAAATTCGCCGCCACGCAGGAACTGAGGGACATTCTGGACCACTGCAAGGAGGGGCGCGATGGGGATTTCGCCATCGGCGCCCAGTACCTGACCGAAATCCAGGGCGGATCCGATGTGCCGGCCAACGTCGTGGAAGCGGTGCAGGACCAAAACGGCTGGCGACTTTACGGCACCAAGTTTTTCTGCTCCGCCACCCACGCCGACTATGCCGTCGTCACGGCCAAACCTTCCGGCTCGGAAAAAGTGGCCCTTTTCGTGGTGCCCTCCTGGCTGCCGGGAAACCGGGAAAGAGAGATCCGCAACGGTTTCACCATCAACCGGATCAAGTGGAAAATGGGAACCAGCGAACTGCCCACCGCAGAGATCACCTACAACGGGGCCGTCGCTTATCCTGTCGGCCCGCTGGAAAGGGGCCTGGCCAATGTGGTCGGCATTGTGCTAACCTATTCCCGCCTTTCCGTGGGCCTGTGCGGTGCGGCAACCATGACGCGCGCCGTTCGGGAAGCCCGCAAATACAGCGAACTCCGGGAAGCTTTCGGCCGGAACATCCAGGGGTTCCCCATGGTGGAGGCGCAGCTGCGTCGGATCGAAAACAGCGCCCGCCGGACGACGGCGGGCGCCTTTAAGGTGTACCGCGCGTATCTGGACCTGAGCGACGGCTTTAAAGGCGGTCTCGTCACCGACGAACCGGAGGACATGAAAAAAAAGCGCTTTGATGTTCGTGAACTGGTCATGCTCCAGAAGATATCCGCCTCCTGGGATACCGTGGATGTTCTGAGAATGGCCATGTCCATTTTCGGCGGGCACGGCGTGATCGAAGATTTCTCGTCCCTGCCGCGCCTGTACCGGGATGCCGCTGTCAACGAGTTGTGGGAAGGCCCGCGCAATGTTCTGCTCGCCCAGATCCACAGGGATCTGCAGCGGGTGTCCGACTGGTACCCGCCGTCGGAATTTGTGGCCAATATTCTCGCGGGAGCCGATGAAGAACTTGTCGGCGCTTTGTCGGAAGAAATTTCGGAACTGGTATCGTTTCCCAGTCTTGTCGAAATGGGCGATGAAGCCGTTCGCATATGCCGGCAGTGGGATTCTTTCTGTGCAAGGCTCTTTCATGCCTACCAGGATATCGCCCTTGACGAAGTGAGGCACCCGCATTGAAAAAAACCGACAAACAAGGAGAGTCCATGGCCGAACCGGCTACTTTCGCTCCATTGAACGAGCAGAACAGAAAGGCCAAACGCCAGGCCATACTCGACGCGACCGAGCGGGTGTTTTCATCCAAGCCCTTTAACCTGGTCAGCATGCGCGATATCGCCAACGAGGCGGGCATCTCCCACGCCACCATTTACCGCTATTTCCCGGACCAGCAGGCATTGTTCGTCGAGGCCTTCGTGCGGGGCATCCAGGACATCCTGGACGCGATCCGCAACTGCGATCCACGGGATCCCGTACAGGCGATGACCACGGTTGCGGGGCTCTTCGTCGATTTTCTGTTCGAAAACGATCACTACTTCAAAATGATGAGCCACTTCATGCTTCACGGAGAGCTGGGCCGTGACAGGGTGAACCGCCTCAACTCCACGGTCCGTCCCCTGCTGGACCAATTCGAGGCCCTTTTTCGGAAACTGGGCGTGCGCAAGGACACCCGGCTGATGGCCCACTGCTACTTTTCGTCCCTGAACGGCATCCTGATTACCTTCCGGGACTATCCCGGCAGAAGCCGTGAAGAGGTTCACCGGCACATCAAGCGCCTTTCGCTCATGACGGCGAAACTGTTTGCCCGGGGCGCCGGTCAGCAGGCCTAACCCCGCCCCGACGGCTTTGTCCGCGCCACACGGCCTATCGGCAAAAAGCCCGCGGCTTCTGGAAAATCACATTTGTGGAGCGACGCCTTTTGTGATAAAGCAGGGGGCCTGCACAAGCTTGGAGCGCCGGTGCGGGAGTGTCAGAGCGCGCACATCGGCCGGTCGGTGGGACGTCGATTGAAATCAACCGTCACAGAGGAGGGGTTTTATATGGGTTTTTTCAGCAAGCTGTTCGGAGGCAGCCGCCCCAGGGAGATTCCGAGGCTGGGTCGCAACGACCCCTGCTGGTGCGGCAGCGGCAAGAAGTACAAGCGCTGCCACATGGAGTCCGATGCCCGCAAGCGCTCCCAGGCGATAGCGGCCGGCTGCGCCACCCGGGGCTGACGCCGCTGACACGGTGCCGGCGGCATCGCATATTATCCGCAAAAAGCGGTGGGAAACCTGCCCGCCTTGCCGGGCAGGTTTCTTCTTTTGGAAAACGCACTTAGCGCAGCGGCGGGCCTACTTTCCGGTAAACAGCCGACGTGGATTTTCCTTGATGATGGTTTCAATCTGCGCTTCGGTAACCCCCCCCTCTTTCAGCGCCGGGATGATGTTGTTGAACAGGTGTGAGGGGTGCCAGTTGGCGATCAGCGGCAGCGCTTCCTCGGGGATCTGCAGGGGACGGCCCAGCCAGTTGAGGACGCAGTCGTGTGATATCATCAGCCGATCCCCGTAGCCGCGCTTGATCAGCTCGATCATTACCGGGTAGCGCTGTTCGTCCATGGGACAACCCGCCAGTCCCTGCAGCCCCATGCGGTCCCAGGAAACGAAAACGCCCTCTTTCAGCGTCTCTTCCTGGTAGGCCAGGTCGATGTTGTCTGACATGTGACCGATTTGGATACGCGCAGGATCCGCGCCGGCTTCGATGAGCAGACGGGCCTGCTCCGGCCCCATGGTTCCCTCCTGGGTGTGGGTGATGATGGGCACCCCCGTTTCCCGCTGAACCCGGGCCGCGGACTGCAGCATCATTTTCTCGTAATCCGTGATGATCCCCTTGCTGGTGCCGACTTTCAGCACGCCCGCCTTGATGCCCGTATCCCGGATACCCTCGGTGACTTCTTTGAGAAACAGTTCGTATATCTCGCCGCTCACGTCCCCCAGCGTTCCACGGAACTTCCAGTACGCCGGGGCACCCTCTCCCTCGTAATAATAGCCTGTGGCGCAGATGATGTGGACCCCGGTTTTTTCAGAGATTTCTTTGAGAAGCTCCGGCTGCCGCCCACCGTCAAGCGGGGTGGCATCGATGTATGTCCCCACGCCCAGCGCCTTGAGCTGCTCGAGCGTGGCCACCCCGGTGGCCACGATGCTGGCGGGGTCGAAAGGGGCGATGCTCTGGTCCCCCTCCCAGCCGGGAAACCCGTAGCAGATATGTTCGTGAACGAGGGTCACTCCCATGTCCTGTGCGGAGATGGGCCCAAGAACCGTGTTGACCTTTACATCACTCATTTGCGCCTCCTTTGGGGTTTTTGGCCGCCCGCGTCCCGCAAAGCGAGCGCGATCGGCCGGTTGTCATGATGTATTCGTCCGGGACGTTTGCAACGACCCTTTTTCCGACCAGCGCCTGTATTCCTCGAGCAACAACGGGATAAAGCGTACCAGATCCTCCACGACACAGTAGTCGGCCACCTGGAAGATGGCGGCGCGCGGATCACTGTTGATGGCCACGATCACACGGGACCCCTTCATGCCAGCCAGGTGCTGCACGGCACCGGAGATACCGCAGGCGATGTAGAGCCCGGGCGATACGGTCTGTCCGGTGACGCCCACCTGGTGCGCATATCCAAGCCACCCCAGATCGCACACCGCCCGGGAACAGGCCAGGCCGGACCGGGGGAAAATCGCCGCCAGATCTTCAAGAAGCCGCAGGTTCTTCGGATCCCCGATGCCCCGTCCGGCCGCCACGATCACCTCGGCATCGTCGAGCTTCACCCGCTGTCCGGGGGCCTCCATGACTTCACGGGTACGTGAACCCCCTGGCGCTATCTGGACGTCAACGATTCGCCACCGTGGCTCGGGAGCCCGTTGGCGCGGCAACGGGGCCCATGCACCGGGAACCAGCGTCACCACGGTGACAGACCGTTCGGAAACGATTTCGGCCCTCAACTTTCCACCGAACATCGCGCGCACGAAGCGCGGGCGCCCGTCCACGAAGCGACACTCCTCGACGGCCGTGATGCAGGATGCATCCAGGGCCGCGGCCAGCCGCGGGGCGAGATCGGATCCGAAGGCTGTGTGGGGCAGGCACACCAGCAACGGTCCGTCGGCCTTGAGCACCTGCAGCAACCCCTGGCGGAAGGCCTCCCCGTTGTACAGCGCCAATTGCGCGGACTCGACGCCGGTCACCCTTGCCGCGCAGGTCCTGGCGAGATCCCGAACCAGGTCGGCGATCCGGTTCCCGGCGACCAGGACTTCGACATCCGCAGCGGCGTGCGCCGCCAACTCAAGCCCGCACGCGAGCACTTCACGGGTAACAGAAAGCACCTCCCCGCCCGCCCGTTCCGCGACAACAATCACCCGCATGGCCCCCATGACCGAGCCCCCCTCCTACAGAAAAGATTCTTCGTGCAGCGCCTGAAGCAGCGCCCGTGCCTTGTCCCGGGCGGATCCCTCGAGAAACACCCCGCGGGTGGAGCGCCGGGGGCGCAATAGCGAAACCAGCCGCTCCCTTTGCGCAAGCGCGCCCAGGCGTCCGGCTTCGATGGTGACCGGCTCCTGTTTCCGGGCCCTCAGTGCGTCCGTCAGCCGGGGGTAACGCGGCCGGTTGATGCCGGACTGCACCGTGAGCACCGCCGGCAGATCCAGTTCCAGGCACTCGCGGCGCCCCGCTTCGATTTCCCGCTGAACGCTGACGCGCCGGGCATCTTCGTCGATGCGCTGGTGCATGACGGCCGTGGCGCACGGGTATCCCAGGCACTCGGCCAAAAGGGAACCCACCAGTCCCTGCATGTCGTCCTCGGCCATGACGCCGGCAAGCACAAGATCATAGTCCGCGCCTGCGAGCGATGCAATCAGGCCGGCGGTTTCGAAAGGGCTGACGAACCCCTCGCCCTCCAGCAGGATGTGAAAAGCTTCGTCGGCGCCCAGCGCCAGGCTTTTCTTCAGGACTTCCCGCACCCGCGGAGGGCCAACCGAAACGCTGTGGATGCAGACCGCTTCGCGGCCCGGGAAACGCTCCCGAATGCGCACGGCCTCTTCAAGCGCAAACGTGTCGAAGCGATTCATCCGCAGTACCATGCCCTCCGGCACTGTGATCCAGTCTCCCCGGGGGTCAACGGACAGGGGCGCCTCGGCGTCGGGCACCTGCTTGACGCACACCAGAATTTTCATGTTGTCGCCTCTCGCCACGCTTTTTCCGCGATCGTAAGGTTGTCCGCCTCCGTTGCACAACTACAGCATAGGAAACCGGCCGGCGCAATGCAACAAAAAAAGCGAACGTTCGTTCTATTTTCTTGACAGGCCACGGACAGCCTTGTATTCTGCCCCCATGACGACGATTCACTTGGTCAGGCATGGACAGGCTTCTTTCGGTGCCGATGACTACGATCGCCTCTCTTCGAGGGGGGTGCGCCAGATGACGATCCTGGCCGACTTTCTGGCGACCACCGGGTGCCGGGCCGACGCCGTTTACACCGGCCCCCTGAGACGCCAGCGAGCCAGCGCCGAGGAGGTTGTCCGCCGCTGCCGGGAACTGCGCCGGGAAATTCCCTCCCCCGTTGTCCTCGCCGAGCTCAGCGAATACGACTACCAGGCGGTGCTGGACTCCCAGGTGCCGGACATGATAGCGGCCGACCCCTCCCTGAAACAGGACCTGGCGAAGATCTACAGCAGCAACACCGCCTTCCAGCGGGTTTTCGAGCAGGCCATGCTGCGCTGGGTCTCCGGCCGTCACGACAAGCCGGGCGTCGAAACCTGGGCCGCTTTTTCGGATCGGGTCCGTCGGGTGCTGGCACAAGTCTGTGCGTCCCATGAGAAGGGCGACATTCTGGTTTTCACTTCCGGCGGTGTTATCACCACCGCACTGCGGGTCGCCTTGGAACTCAGCGGCGAACAGGCCCTGAAACTGGGATGGCAACTGGTCAACGCCTCACTGACGCGCTTTGCGGTCCGGGCGGGGCAGCTGACGCTGACCGGATTCAACATTGCTGCCCATCTGGAGATGCAGTCCGACAAGAGCCTGATCACCTACCGATAGTTCACCCCCACACAGGAAGACTTTATGGATTTTGAGACCCCTGAAAAGATGAAAGTCATCACCGGCATGATCGACGAGTTCGTGGACCGCGAACTCATCCCCCTGGAACCGGAATTTCTCAGCCGCAGTTTCCGGGACCTGCTGCCGGTGCTGGAAGAAAAGCGCGCCATGGTCAAACAGATGGAGCTGTGGGCCCCCAACCACCCGAAAGAATACGGCGGCATGGGCCTGAACCTGGTGGAGCACGCCTTCGTATCCGAATCCCTGGGGCGCACGCCGCTGGGGCACTACGTTTTTGGCTGCCAGGCGCCGGATGCGGGCAATATCGAAATACTGCACCTCTACGGAACCCAGGAACAGAAAGACAAGTACCTGCGGCCGCTGGTGGAGGGAAAAATCCGCAGTTGCTTTTCCATGACCGAAGTGGAGCTGCCCGGCTCCAACCCCACCATGATGGACACCACGGCGGTCAAGGACGGCGATGACTACGTCATCAACGGTCAGAAGTGGTACACTTCCTCTTCCGACGGCGCGCAGTTCGCGATTGTAATGGCCAAGACCAACCCGGAGGCACCGCCGCACCTGCAGGCCAGCATGATCATCGTGCCCTGCGATACGCCGGGGTTTAACCAGGTCCGCAACATCCCGGTCATGGGCGAGCCCGGATCGGATTACTTCGGCCACGGAGAGATCCTTTACCAGTCCTGCCGCGTCCCACAGAAAAACCTGCTAGGACCCGAGGGCCAGGGGTTTGTCATCGCCCAGCAGCGGCTGGGCCCCGGCCGCATTCACCACTGCATGCGCTGGCTGGGAATCTGCAAGCGCGCTTTCGATCTCATGTGCCGGCGGGCCTCCGAGCGTGTCATGACGCCTGACGGCAGAACCCTGGCCACCAAGCAGATCATCCAGGCCTGGATCGCCGAATGCGCCGCCAATATTCAGGCGGCACGCCTGATGACCCTGAATGCCGCCTGGAAAATCGAAACCCTGGGCGCCAAGGAGGCCCGCGAAGACATTTCGCTAATCAAGTTCTTTGTCGCCGGCGTGATGCAGAACGTTATCGACAAGGCCTTGCAGGTCCACGGGGGCCTGGGAATGACGGACGACATTATTATCCCCTATTTCTATCGCCATGAACGGGCGGCCAGGATTTACGACGGCGCCGACGAGGTACACAAGATGGCGGTGGCCCGCAGGATCCTGCGGAGTTACCAGGACCGCAAAATGCGGTAACCGACTGGAATAGTGCACATGACACCGGACACGTTCAAGGATCTGGTCACCCTTTCCAGGGAGGAGATGTACCGGGAGTTTTACCGCCGACACCGGCATCGGATCAAGATCAAGAAAGAACATGTAGCCGTTGGAAACCTGATGCGTATCTCCGAGGCCACTCTGACCCTGAGCAACCAGAAGGGCTTTTCGGCCATGAGTATGCGGGATCTCAGTTCGGCCTCCGGGTTGAGCATCGGGGCGCTGTACTCCTATTTCTCCAGCAAGGACGAACTGCTGGATATGATCCAGCAGGAAAGTCTACAGTTGGCCACCCGGGTGCTGGACAGCAGTATCGCCGGCATCGATGACCCGCAGCGCAAGCTGCGGCGGGCCATCTCGGCGCACTTGCACCTCAGCGAAATCATGCATCCCTGGTTTTTCTTTTCCTACATGGAAACCAAGAATCTGAAAAAGGATGCCCGCCGCAACGCCATCGACATTGAGCTGCGCATGGAGAACGTTTTTGCTGAAATCATCGCCGAGGGGCAGCGAAGCGGTATTTTCCGGGACGTGTGCCGCAGCCTGACGGCGGCCATGATCAAGGCCCTGCTGCAGGACTGGTACCTGAAGCGATGGAAACACTCGCGAAGAGAGGTGACGGTGGAGTCCTACGCCGCTTTCGTCGTGGAAGTCGTGGAATCGTATCTGCTGACCCGCTCGGCTACGGAAGGACAGGAGACATGAAAACAATCGACGGTGCTGTAGAGGTACGCGAGGGAGAGGCACTGGATACGGAAGCCGTGGAGCGGTTTCTGCGGGACCACATCGAGGGGCTCGAAGGACCTCTCGTCATCCGGCAGTTCCCAAGCGGCTTTTCCAACCTGACCTACATGATCCGTTTCGGTGACCGTGAACTGGTGCTGCGGCGCCCGCCCTTTGGAACCAAGGCCCGCAGCGCCCACGACATGGGCCGCGAGTACCGCATCCTGCAGGCCCTGCACCCCATCTTTCCCTATGCCCCCCGGCCGCTGGCCTACACCGAGGATCCTGCCGTCATGGGCTGCCCCTTCTACGTCATGGAGCGCATTCGGGGCATTATTTTGCGAAAGGACCTGCCCGAGGGGCTGCGGCTGTCGCCCGACGATGCGCGGCGGCTATGCGAGAGGCTGGTCGACGTGCACCTGGAGCTGCATGCCATCGACTACCGCCGGGCGGGGTTGGCGGATTTCGGCAAACCCGAGGGTTACGTGCAGCGCCAGGTAGAGGGTTGGTGCCGCCGTTACGCGGCCGCCCGCACGGAAGACGCTCCGGATTTCGGTCCGGTCATGGCCTGGCTGAACGAAAAGATGCCCGCCGAAACGGTGCGCCCCGCCATCATCCACAATGATTACAAACTGGACAACGTGGTCCTGGACCCCGATGACCCGCTGAACATCATCGGTGTGCTGGACTGGGAAATGGCCACCATCGGCGACCCGCTCATGGACCTGGGTAATTCCCTGGCCTACTGGGTACAGGCCGACGATCCCCCGGATCTTCAGGCCATCCGCCTGATGCCCACCCATATTCCCGGGGCCCTGACGCGCAGGCAACTGGTGGAGCGCTACTGCAGGGCGTCGGGGCTGCGCGCCGACAACTTCGATTTCTATTACTGCTTCGGACTGTTCCGCCTCGCGGTCATCGCCCAGCAGATCTACTACCGTTACTACCATGGCCAGACACGTGACAGGCGCTTCAAAACGCTCATCGTAGCCGTGCAGAGCCTGTCCGCCGCCGCCGCACGCGTGATGGAAGCTTCGGACCTGTGAAGACCTCACCCGCGAGGACAGGCCATGGCGGCGGTAACAACCAACAGGAGAGGTAAAGAAAATGAGCTCATTGAAAAAAGTTGTACTGGATCCCGTCCCCCCGGATCAACATCCTCTGCTCGAGGGCAAACGCACGGCATTCGAAAGCGTGGCCGAGATGATCGTGGCCCGCGCACAGGAAGTCCCCGACCGTCCCCTCGTGCGCTTTTATGATCAGGTCATCGGCTATGCCGAGATCAATGCACGCGCCAACCGGGTGGCCAACTTCCTCAAAGAGCAGGGCATCGGCAAGGGCGACGTGGTCTCGTTGATGATCTCCAATTCGCCCGAGGTCTACAGCGTCATGTTTGGCATCCAAAAAATCGGGGCCATCGCGGGCGCCATCAATTTCATGCTCAAGGGTCCGGAAATCGCCTTCTTGTTGGAAGATGCCAAACCCCGAATGGTGTTTGCAAGCAGCGAGTTCCTGCCCGAGATGAACCGCGGCATTGAACAGTCGCGCCACAAACCCCCGGTAGTCGAAGTCCGAAACGAAGCGGCCGGAGAGGAAGACAGCGGGCTCCAACAGCTGTCGGACATTCTCGCACAGTACTCCTCTGGCGAAGCCCTTGTTCCGCAGAAGCCCTCGGATCCGTTCCTGCTGCTCTACTCTTCGGGCACTACCGGGCAACCCAAGGGAATCCTTCTCACAAACGCCGGGCAGCTTTCCATCTGCCGGGCCATGTCCAGCATCGGCCTCTTCAACCCCGACGACGTCATGCTCATCCTGCTGCCCATGTTTCACACCAACCCTATCTGCGTCTGGACCTATCCCATCATCTACTGCGGCCAGACGCTGTGTGTCCGCAAGTCCTTCTCCCCGGACGACTTCTGGCCGGCCATTACGCAAAACGGGGTAAGTATCCTCATGGGCGTGCCGGCCATGTACAACTACGTGTATTATTCGATCGACTCCTCCGCCGTCGACCGCTCCACCCTGCGGCTCAACTACGCATTTTGCGGTGCGGCACCGCTTTCCACGGAGTTGATCAAGGGGTTCGAGGAAAAATTCAACGTTGAAATCATCGAAGGCTATGGACTCACCGAGTGCACCGGCGTATCGACGGTCAATCCTCCCAAAGGAAAACGCAAGCCCGGTTCCATCGGGGTAGCCATGCCCGAGCAGGAAATCCGGATCATGGACGAAGACAACCGCGAGGTACCCGTCGGCGAGAAGGGCGAAATCTGTATTCGCGGCGAGGCCGTTATGCTGGGCTACCTGAACAACCCGCAGGCCACCGCCGAAACCCTGGTGGATGGCTGGCTGCACACCGGGGATATGGGCTACATGGACGAAGAGGGATTCATTTACATTGTCGACCGCAAGAAGGACATGATCAACCGCGGCGGCGAAAACATCTATCCCAGGGAAATCGAGATCGCCCTGGAGGCGCACCCGGACATACGCGAGGTGGCCGTGGTCGGAACGCCGGACGAGGCGCTGGGTGAACGCGTGAAGGCCTTCATCATTCCGGTGGAGGGGAAAACACTGACGGATACCGACATCAGGGACTTCCTCGCGGACCGCCTGGCCCGCTACAAGATCCCCGAGGTCATCGAGTTTATCGAGCAGCTGCCCCGCAACCCCACCGGCAAGGTGATGAAAAAAGAACTTCGACGGCTGGAGCGCGAACGCGCGGAAAAACGCGCATAGCGGCGCTCAGCCTACCCGGAAAAAGGCTTCATCGAATTCCGCCTTGCCTTCGTAACGGCGCAGGAAGAAGCCGGGCATCTGTTCGTAGTTTTTGAGAAATGCCGATGAGACCGGAATGCCCGCTCGGTGCAGGGCGGCGATGATGTCGTCGATTTTCGGCGGGCATCCCCGGATGGCAATCTCTTCGTTGATGTCGGGATGATTTTTGTTGCGCCTTGACATGCACTTGCCCAGCAAAATGGTTTTCTGCTTTCCCGGCGTGGGCGCCATGCGTTTGCCGGTGAGCACCTCAACGTCCTGCCAGGGCTCGTCTTTCCATGCGGCGCGTATGGCGGACAGGATCACGCCGTTTAAAAACGAGCAGTAGGTGCACAGGCTCAGGTCGTACTTGGGATAGGAAATGCCCGCCAGCCCGCTTTTGACCAGCGGAAGCGGCATGCGCTCTCCGCGCGCGTTCTGCCCCCAGCTGAAATCATATTCATAGCGGCCCGACACCTCTTCGATGGATCGCCCCACGATCCGGATGCCCGACAGGTCGGCCGCGCGGCCGTGGTTACGGGCGGCGTGGACAAGGTAGGGCACCTCCGTCGGATCGTAACCCAAAATGCGGGCGCCCACCAGGTCGCAGGACAGGATGTCGGACGATGCCACCAGCAGGTCGCTGCGGTGGACGTGGCCGTCAAAAGCGGGCCCCCGCTCAAGGGAGTAAATGCCGTCGAGCAGGGTGAACACCGGCGGCAGGCGGTCTGCCAGCCGGGCCACCATGAAGTGCAGGTCGCGCTGTTCGTCGGCACTGTGGCATTTCTTGCGCGAGGGGATGTCGATGAGGCCCTTCAGGTTTTTGATTCCCAGGCTGACCACGGTCTGGTTGTGGGTCTTTAACACCGGCAGGTCCACGATGAAGTCGCTCTCCAGGGCATCCACGCTGAAGTTCAGGCGGACACCGTCACCCAGGTCCACCTTGCGAAAGGGACGCTGCAGTACGTTGACGGTCTTGACACCGTATCGCTTCTGCAGTCTGTCGTAGCCCAGGGAGCGGTAGGCGTGCTGCTGGGTCTCGGTATCGCGCGGATCCATGACCACGGTTCCCTCGCCGATGGTGATGTCGTCGATGCCGTGGTCCCTGAGCAGCGCAACCATGTCCTCAACCACGCGAGAGGTGGTGATCACGCCCCACTTGGGAAAGTCCGTGGCCCGCGTCCAGAACACAATGTTGGGCTTGATGAAGACGCGGGCGCCGCGCGGCAGCCCGGCCAGCCCGTCGCAAAGCGCCACGGCCCGGCGCACGGATTCGAACGGTTTTTCGTAGGAAACGATGGAGACCACGGAATCGCTCATGTTGCACACCTCGTTGAAGAGAGATAAAAATGCCTTCCGCCCTACTCTTTTCGCGAGCCGCCGTACATGGCCTCGATCAGGTCGGCGAAGGCATCGTTGACGAACTTGCGCTTGACCTTCATGGTGGGAGTCACTTCGCCGTCTTCCTCGTAGAGCTTCTTGGGAAGGATGGTGAACTTGCGGATATTCTCCACCCGTGCCAGGGTCTCGTTGACGCGGTCCACCTCCGCCTGGATGAGCTTGTTGATGCGCGCGTCGCGGGTCAGGTCGCGGTAGGTGGAAAACTGCACCTTGTGATCCTGGGCGTACTTGATGACGTTGTCCTCGTCGATCATGATCAGCGCCGATAGGAACTTGCGGCGGTCGCCGATCACCACCGCGTCGTTGATGTAAATGCTGGCCTTGAGCTTGTTCTCAATGTACTGCGGGCTGATGTTCTTTCCGCCGGCGGTAACGATGATGTCTTTTTTGCGGTCGGTGATGCGCAGGTAACCGTCCGCGTCCAGTTCGCCGATGTCCCCGGAGTACAGCCAGCCGTCGCGGATGGTCTCGGAGGTGGCCTCATGGTTCTTGAAGTAGCCACGGAAAACCGCCGGCGAACGCACCAGGATCTCGCCGTCTTCGGCGATTCGGACCTCCACACCACTGAGCGGCGGCCCCACCGTGCCAAACTTCACCCGCCCGATGGGCGACAGGCAGGTCACCCCCGTGCCCTCGGTCTGGCCGTAGCCCTCGATGAGGTTGACACCTATGGACTGGAAAAAGCGCAGCACGTCCGGGGCGATGGGCGCCGCCCCGGAATAGGCTACCCGCAAGCGGTCGAATCCAAGACGCTCCTTGAGCTTGCGGAATACGGCCAGATGAGCCAGGCCGTATAGCACCTTGAGGTAACCGGGCACGTTCTGGAAATTCATGACCAGGTCGGCCCGCTGCTGTCCGACGCGGTAGGCGGCATTGAAAACCACCCGTTTGAACCAGGTGGCGTCAGACATGCGGATCAGCACGGACGAGTAGTATTTCTCCCATATGCGGGGGACAGCGTGGCCCACGGTGGGAGAAATCTCGCGCATGTTGTCGGTAACCGTCTCCAGGCTCTCGACAAAATTGACCGTATAGCCCACCGTGATGTGCCCCAAAATGGTGAAAAGCTGCTCGAAAATGTGGCACAGCGGCAGAAAAGACATGATCTCGTCGCTGTCGTACATGGGGTTTTCCGAGGTAATGGCGTAGCCCATCCAGGTGCAGTTGCGGTGGCTCAGCATGGCGCCCTTGGGCGGTCCCGTGGTGCCGGAAGTGTAAATCAGCACGGCCAGATCGTGGGGCGAAACTTCCAGGGTGCGCCCGTCGAAGCGTTCAGGCCGCTTGTCGTCCGCCTTGCGTCCGATTTCCAGCAGTTCCTCGAAAGACATAACCATGGGGTCCTTGAAATCGCGCAGCCCCTTGGTGTCCCAGACGATGACTTTCTTTAGGGCCGGCACCTTCTTGCGGAACATCAGCCACTTGTCCAGCTGCTCCTCGTTTTCCACGAAAAAAAAGACCGCGTCGGAATTGGCCACCACGTACTCCACCTGTGGCCAGGCATTGGTGGCATAGACCCCGGCGGCCACGCCGCCCACGCACTGGACCCCCATGCTGATAAAAACCCACTCGGGGCAATTGTCGCCGATGATGGCCACGCAGTCGCCCCGCCGGAGTCCCATGGAGATCAGGGCAGCCCCCACCTGGCGCACACGGCGGTAGTATTCCATCCACGAGATGTCGTGCCACAACCCCAGGTCCTTGTATCGCATGGCCTGGCGGTTACCGTATCTGGCCACGGCCTTCTTGAAGATCCCGGGAACGGTCTGCTCTTTTCGGTCGTCAACTGAGGACATTGGTCAATTTACGCCGTCAGGTGCCAGGGAAGGAAGACCTGCCCCTGGAGGTTATTGCTTTACTTTGTGCCTTTGCGCCTTTGTCTCTCTTCCAGCAATGCCGTATCGCCGCCACCCCTTCAGAACACGCATTGCGGCACCATTTTTCGATCCATCGCTATCGCCAGGCCTTTTTTCTTTTCCATCGCTGGTAGCCCTTGGCCGAAGCTTCAGAACGGATGCCCATGTAAAACTCGCGCACGTCCTTGTCGTTCATCAGGTCTTCAGAGCGGCCCTTCATGACGAATCGGCCGCTTTCGAGGATCAGCCCGGTGTCGGCGACGCTCAGCGCCATGCGGGCGTTCTGTTCCACCAGCAGGATGGTGACCCCCTGCTCGTTGATGGTGCAGATGATGCGGAAGATCTCCTTGACCAGCAGCGGGGAGAGTCCCAGCGAGGGTTCGTCAAGCAGCAGCAACTTCGGGCGACTCATCAGGGCCCGGCCGATGGCCAGCATCTGCTGCTCCCCGCCCGACAGTGTCCCCGCCCACTGCTTCTCGCGTTCGCGCAGCACCGGAAAATAGCGGTACACCCGCCGGCAGTCCTCCTCCACCGCGCTCCGGTCGCGGCGCGTGTAGGCGCCCATGGCCAGGTTCTCGCGCACCGTCAGCTCCTCGAAGACCTCGCGACCCTCGGGCACAAAGGAGATTCCCAGGCGGACGATCTTTTCGGTGTCCCAGCCGTCGATGCGACGGCCCTCGAATTCGATGGTGCCCTTGTCGGGCTGATCCTCGATAAGGCCCATCACCGTTTTGAGAATAGTGGACTTGCCGGCCCCGTTGTTGCCCAGGATGGCCGTGATGCTTCCCGGCATCACCGCAAGGGAAACCCCTCGGATGGCGTAAATGAGATCGTAGTAGGTCTCGATGTTCTTGATTTCCAGTATGGGCTGCATGTCTTCAAAGAACCTTCACGCGGAAGCATCCAGCGGTTCGGAGGCCGGGCCGTCCTCGTCCTCTCCCAGGTAGGCCCGAAGAACCTCCGGGTGGCGCTGAACCTCCCCGGGCGTTCCCTCGGCGATCGGTCGGCCGAAGTTGATGGCCAGGATGCGGTCGGAGATGTCCATGACCATGGACATGTCGTGCTCGATCACCAGCAGCGTGACCCCCATTTCGTCCTGGATGTCCTTGACCCAGAAGATCAGGTCCTGTTTCTCCTCGGCGTTCATGCCGGCACAGGGTTCGTCCAGCAGCAAAAGCTCGGGCTCCAGGGCCAGCGCGCGCCCCAGTTCGACACGCTTCTGGATGCCGTAGGGAAGCCCGCCCACGGGTTTGTCGCGCACGGCCTGCAGTTCCAGAAAGTCGATGATCTCCTCCACCTTGCGTCGGTGAACGACCTCCTCGCGCGCGGCAAACGATCGCCGCCCCCACATGAAGCCGCCCTTGAACAGGCCGGTCTGCATGTAGATATGGCGGCCCAGCAGGATGTTTTCCATGGTGTTCATGTGGGCAAAGAGCTCGATGTTCTGGAAGGTGCGCGCAATGCCCAGCCGTGCGATGGCGTCCGGCTTTTTGCGCTGGATGGACACGCCCTTGAAACGGATGCGGCCGCTGCCGGGCCGGTAGATTCCGTTGATGCAGTTGAACAGCGTGGTTTTGCCGGCACCGTTGGGTCCGATGATGGAGAAAATCTCACCGGCCGCCACCTCGAAGCTGATGCCCGACAGGGCTTTGAGGCCGCCGAAAGAGATGCTCAGGTTTTCCACGCTGAAAAGGGTCATGCTGCACCGATGCGCCGCGTGCTTTGAAAAAGGTTCCGGGGACCGCGGGCCCCCGGAACCTTTTTCGTCGGGTTCGCTTCCTGTCGTCAGTCGCCTATGGTGATCCATCCCGATAGTTTCTTGGCCTTGCCGCCTTCCATGCACTGCACCAGGAAAGAGGAATTCTGTCCCCTGCGGCAGGTGGGATCCTTGGGATTGAAGGGCGCATAGCTGATTTTTCCGCTGATGCCCTGGAAATTTTTCATGGCTTCCAGCTTGCGGATCAGATTTTCACGCGTAAGGTCCTTGCCGCACTGCTTCATGGCCTCCACCAGGGGCTCGGCAAAAGCGATGCCCGCGTAGAAAAACAGCCCCCAGCGTTCGTCCTTGCCGGCGTACTTGTCAAAGGCCTCTTTTTTGTACTTTTTCATCAGCGGGTTGTCCGAATCTGGCAGCAGGGCGAAAGTCGTGGCGATGACCCCCTTCCACAGCCCCTTGCTGATGAGGTTCATGAGAACGAAGTCCGAGCATGTGCTGGTGCTCAGGAACTGCGGGGAGAACTTCATGGCCTTGCTGATGCCCACCGTCATGACGGCGTGCTTGACGCTGGTCCACAGCAGCACGGCGTCGGCGCCGGATTTCTTGAGCTTCATCACGTGGGGTTTGAGGTCTCCCTCCTTGACCTCCACCGGCACCTCGGCCACCAGCTTGAGCCCGTGCTTGGCCAGCTCCTCGCGGGCGCCCTTGACGCCGTTCTTGCCGTAGTCGTCGTTCTGGTAGATGATGGCGAACTTTTTCTTGCCCAGCTTCTCCACGGCGTAACGGCACAAAATGCGCGCTTCGGTGGCGTACATGGGATAGACGGTGAAGAGGTACTTCTCGGGCGGGGTAATCCAGTGCAGCGAACCCGACGAGGGGCCGATCCAGGGAACCTTGCGTTTCATCAGGTAATCCTTGACCGCCAGGCCCGGGGCCGTGCCCACGCCGCCCACCCAGGCGAACATGCCGATGCCTTCCTGCAGCTCCTTGACGCCGGCCTTGGTCTTGGCCGGGTTATAGGCGTCGTCGAACATGTGGTACACGATCTTGCGCCCGTTGATGCCCCCCTGGGCGTTGATCATTTTGAAATAGGCACCCGTACCGCGGGCCACGGACCCCCACGCGGCGGCCGGCCCGGTCTGCGGACCCCATTGCCCGATCTGGATTTCGGTGGCCGAAACCCCCTCCTCGGCCCAACCCGTCGGAGTGAAGGTGAGTGCCAGCACCGTCACCATCAGCACCGTCCATATCAGCCGTCTTTTCATGTCCGCCTCCTTTCTGACATCCTCGTTTTCAGTTTCCGTCTGCAAATCTGCAAATACAACCCTTCACACCTTTTTGACGTAGTGGCGCGCAAAGATTCCGCTGGGCTTGACGCACAGCACCAGCACAATCACCGCAAAGGCCACCACGGATTTGAACTCCAGGGAGACATAGCCGCCGAAAAGATTTTCGACAATGCCCAGCAGGTAGGCCCCGAAAACCGCACCGGGCAGCGATGTCATGCCGCCCATGACGGCTGCGGCAAAGCCCTTGAGCAGAGGATCCCACATCATATAAGGCTGCATCATCACCGGCGCGATGAGCAGGCCGGCGATGCCGCCCACCACCGACGACAGCCCCCAAGTAACCATCAGCACGCGGTTGGTGTGGATGCCCATCAGTCGGGCGGCCATGCGGTTCTGCTGCGTGGCCTTCATGGCCACCCCCAGTTTCGAGTACCGGAAAAAGACAAACAGCGCCAGCATCAGCAGCAGCGTTACGGCGAAGGTCAGCAGTTCCAGGCTGCTGATGAAGATATCGCCGATGACGATGCTGTCGTAAGGGGTGAGCGGGAAAGGCATGGCCTTCTGCTCGGCGCCGAACTTCCAGGACACGAACCCCATGAGCACCATTTCCAGCCCGATGGTGATCACGATCATGCCCAGGATACTGGTCTCCTTGGCCCGGCGCAGCACCGCGAACTCCAAAAAACATCCCAGTGCGAAGGAAAACAGCAGGGCCAGAGAAAAGGCTCCCACCATGGAAAACCCCAGTGAATGCAGCAGCATGTAAGCAATGTAGGTGGTGGCCAGCGCCATCTCGCCCTGGGCGAAGTTGGGCACCTCGGAGGTCTTGTAGATAATTACCATGGCCAGCCCCATAAGGGCGTAAGCGCTCCCCGCGGTGATCCCGTTGACCACCATCTGGATGAATTCGATCATGACGATGTCCGTTGGTTCCCGAAATTAGTCCCGTTCAAAACGGCCACGTCTTCCAGTATTTCTTGGTGCGCATCCAGATGCCAAAAATCCCCAGCGGTTCGAACAGCATGATCAGGATCATGATCAGCCCGAACAGGATGAACTGGATGTTGGATACGCCCGTGATGGAGAAATAGCTCTCCGAAAGCCGCTCCAGCCAGTGCCCCACGTAAGGAATGCTCAGAATGTTGCGCAGCTGCAGGTCCAGCCAGCTCAGCAGCCCCGCCCCCACGATGGCGCCCATGATGGATCCCAGACCACCGACCACGACCATGGCCAGGAACATGATGGACATCAGCAGCGAAAAGATCTCCGGTTCGATGAAACGCAGCACGAAGGCGTACAGACCGCCGGCCACGCCGGCGTAAAAAGCGCTGACGGCGAACGACAGCGTCTTGTAGTATACCAGATTGACCCCCATGGTCTCGGCCGCGATGTCGGCGTCGCGGATGGCCACAAAGGCCCTTCCCACGCGGGTGCGGATCAGGTTGCGGGCGAACACCGTCATCAGCACCGTTATAACGATCACCAGGTAGTAGAAGGAGCGGTCGTTGTCCAGGTTCCAGGGTCCGATGATCAGTTCGGGGGTGTGCAATCCCTGGCGCCCGCCGAACAGTTCGATGCGGCCGATCACCTGGGTGACGGTCAGTCCGAACCCCAGCGTGGCAATGGTCAGGTAAGGCCCCTCCAGCCGCAAGGCGGGCAACCCCAGCAGGAAGCCGAACAGCGCAGCAGCAAGTGCCGCCAGGGGCAATGCCATCAGGAATGGCATGGACAGCCGGGTCATCAGGATGACGGTGCCGTATGCGCCGATGGCAAAAAAACCGGCGTGCCCCAGGGAAATCAAACCCGTGTAGCCCACCAGGATGTTGAGCCCCAGCACGACGATGATGTTGATGGCCACATAGTTGGCCACATAGACAAAGTAGTTCTTGAAGAGAAAGGGGAAGGCAACCAGGAAAGCCATCAGCACGACAAACCAAAACAGGGCCACACCCGAGCTGAAAAACTGGATATCCTCGTAGTAGCTGCGCTTCATGTCCATGAGCAGCGGATCCAATCGAAAGATAAAGGGATATCCCGGGCACGCACCCGGGCAAAACGCGTGAGACTATGGCAAATCGCCGGCAGGGTGTCAATATGAATTTGATTCATAAGCAACAACTGCCCGTTTTAAAAATGTTTTTCTTTGAAATACATAAAATGCCGATCGAATCGACTCAACTGCTTGGCTTCCGCTGCCGAAAATAGGGATACCACCGGTGTTTACCGAAGTGCGGCATTACCCCCCGGAGAATGGTGGCTTGCACTGCCCGGGGCCGTGTTTACTGTATGAATTGAGGAGTTGGCAGAGATGGTGGAGACAATCGTGTTTGAGTGGAAAATGATCCTGCTGCCCATGGCGGCGTTTCTTTACATCGGGCTTCTGCGGCACCTGGATTTCCGGCACGCCGCGCGACGCACCGTCACCGACGGGGAATACCTGGCGGCCATCGCACGGCGGTGCACCACCAGCGAGTACACGCTTTTTCACGTGGCGTCCGAAACCTGGCGCATCCCCGCGACCCAGGTGGAAGAGGACTTTAAATGCTACCTCACCGAGGGGCATATGCCGCACTACGTGCGGGACTTCGTTCGGCGGGCCCGTGAGGATCTCGGCGATCTGGATCCAACAACCGATTTCGGCAGCTGATCAGGAGGTGTGATGAAACAGTGGGTTCCCTTCGCAGAAGGGGAATACGTGGTGGAGCGTGCGTTGCTGGTGGCGCCCGACGGCCGCGCGGTGGCCGTTGCCGACGCCTTTATCGAAGTGTACATGGATCCCCGCGGGGAAAGAAGCATCCGCGGCAGCGGCAATATCCGCAACATCCTGCTGGTGGAGCTGATGGACGACCACGACGAAATCGACCTGCTGCTGGACCTGGGCCGTGAATTTAAATACCTGCTGAAAAATCCGGAACTCAAGGCCGGCAAGGTTTTTTCACCGGATGTGACCGCCGCCTTCCAGTTTTCGCCCCGCAGCCCCTGGCAGCACCTGGCCGAGGCGGATTTCGAAGGCCTGTGGAGCGGGGCACGTTTTCTGGACCTGTGACTCCCATCCGCGCAACCTCGTGCATAGACCTTTCCGTCAAGCGCCCCCGCAGGCCACGACCTCCTGGATCTTGATCTCCAGCAGCGTCATGTCGTAAGGCTTCTGAATGAACCCCCCACAGCCTTTGTTTAGCATCTCGACGGCCTTGGCATCCAGGCTGTATCCACTGGACAGAAGCACTTTCACATCGGGGTCCAGCTTCTTAAGCGCCTCGAAGGTGCGCCCTCCGTTCATGTCGGGCATCACCATGTCCAGAATCACCAGGTCGATGCCGGCACCGTGCCGCCGATAGGCTTCGATGGCTTCCCGCCCGCCGGCGGCCGTTATCGCCTCGTACCCCAGGCTCTCCAGCAGCTTGCGCCCCACGTCCAGGATCATCTTCTCGTCGTCGACCAGCAGCACCGTTCCCTGACGGCCGGCTACAGGCGCCGTGGGCTTTTTCTCTTTTTCCGGCTTGTCCAGCGGCCGTAGAGAGGCCGGCAGAAAAATATCGAAGGTGCTCCCCTTGCCTTTTTCACTGCGGACCGTGATGATACCCCCGTGATTCTTGATGATGCCGTACACCGAGGCCAGGCCCAGCCCGGTGCCGCGGCCCATGGCGCGGGTGGTAAAAAAAGGTTCAAAGACCCGTTCCAGGGTCTGGGGGTCCATGCCGGTGCCGTCGTCCGTAACCGAGATTTTCACGAACTCCCCGGGAGACGTGTCGTGGGGCGCGGTGAAATCGCGGTCCAGCCGGACGCCGGCGGCGGTGACCCGGATGGTGCCGCCGGTGGGCATGGCCTGCCAGGCGTTGACAAAAAGATTGATGAACACCTGTTCCATCTGGCTGCGGTCGGCCTCTACGGCGGGTAAATCGTCCTGCAACTGCACTTCCACGTTGATCTCTTTGCGCGTGCGGCGGAACAGCCGCACACTATCCCGAATTACGCGTTTGATGTCCAGGGGACTGGCGTGGTACTTGCCCGCCCGGGCAAAACCCAGAATCTGCCGCGTCAGGTCGCTGGCCCTGGCGATGTAAGCCTCGATGTTTTTGAGGTGTTCGTAACAGGGGTGGCCGCCGCCCACGTCCAGCAGCGACAGGGAAACGTTGCCCTGCATCCCCATCAGCAGGTTGTTAAAGTCATGGGCGATGCCGCCGGCCAGGGTGCCGATGGCCTCCAGCTTCTGGGCCTGCTGGAGCTGGCGCTCCAGCCGGCCACGCTCGGCCTCGGACCGCTTGCGCTCGGATATGTCGCGCAACACACTGATCACCGCCGGCTTGCCGCGGTAGGTAATGGCAACGCCCGTGGCCTCCACATCGATGATTTTCCCGTCCAGGCGCACGTAACGCTGCTCCATGGGCACCAGGGGCTGGTTCTGGCCGCTGACCTGCTTGAGCCGACGCCGGACAATTTGCACGAAGTCCGGGTGAATCAGCTCCAGCACCGACCGGCCCTGAATGTCCTCGGGCCGCTCGGCCCCCATCAGACGTGCGCCCGCGTGGTTTATGTAAACAATATCCAGGTTGCTGTGCACCATCACCGCATCGGGAAACAGCTCCACCAGGCTGCGGTAGCGCTCCTCGCTTTCCTTGAGGGCCTTTTCGATGCGGTAGCGTTCAGTCACGTCGATCAGAAAACCTTCAAAACAGGTTTCCTTCTCGCCCTTTACGTATCGCACGCTGAGCAGCAGCTGGATGTAGCGGCCGTCTCGATGCCGCAGGGTCACATGCTGCCCGTCGAACCGGCCGTTGCGCTTGATCCTCGCCAAGATGCCTTCCCGTTCCTCCGGACGGGCGTACAAAGCGGTGACGTTGGGCACCTCGGCCAGCATCTGCT
>Ga0256835_1000662_pt1 | contig 23803 bp, 17 predicted proteins | sample PIR30metaG_FD_185972 | JGI IMG/M metagenome (GOLD analysis project Ga0256835, IMG submission 185972) | Hydrothermal vent microbial communities from East Pacific Rise, Pacific Ocean - PIR-30 | ecosystem: Environmental > Aquatic > Marine > Hydrothermal vents | place: Pacific Ocean: East Pacific...
AGATGACGTACCAGCTCGGGGGCAGGAAGGGCGGAGAGGCGGGAGGCGACGCTTTCGCATCCCTCGCGACGGCAGGTGTCGCGCAAAAGGTCTTGCCGGATGTTCTCATCTTCCAGTACCTCCCGCAACAGATCACGTATCTCCAACACCTCGGCGTGCAGGGCCAGCACCGCACGGAATTCACGGTACTCTCTTCCGGCAATGGAGAGGTTCAGGATGTCGCTGTATAAAAGACGTTCGGCATCTTGCGGGGTCATGTTCTCGATCTCCGGACCGGGGGTATGGACGATCACGGTTTTCAGGGGCGAGGTCTCGGAAAAGATCTGTACGTCGTGATTCATGGATGATCAAAAATTTATGCTGCCGGACAGTTTTGTAATCTTGCGACAAAGTTGCCATATTTGTTCAGGCTCGCATATGTGCCGAAGATACGAATTTTTTCAGGCGTGATGAAAGAAGGAAAGACAGGATTGTTTCGTGCCCTATGGATGGTTCTCTTGGTTTGTTGGGTTGTACCGGTGAGGGGGCAATATTTTTACCACGACCGTCATCTGGCAGCAGGGGTGGGAGGAGGACCGCTGCTGCTCTTCGGAGATATCGGGAACATGGGGGTAGGTTATGGTGCCGGGGTGCGGCTGGAGAAAGCATTGGGCAATGAATGGCTGGCGCGGCTGCAGTTGGTGTATGGCATGGCTGCCGATTCCGACGAAGGAACACCCAATGCCTCGAGGGGGTATGAATACAATACCGCCATGCAGATGGTTTGGGTGCAGGGCGAATATCTTTTTTACCGCAAGGTGGTGCAGGATTATACCCGGCGAGGGTTGTTGCATTACTGGAACCGTTGGCAAGCTGGGCTGGTGGCCGGTCCCGGCATTTTACATTACAAGGTGAGCCCCGGCGGACGGCTTACCGAGGAGGTGATGTCCCGCAGCAGCGGCTATGCAGCCCTCGTGGCGGCCGGGGTGGAAATTACCTATGGGATCAGCGGTTCACTGGCTTTTCGGGGCGAGATTTCCCCTGTTTTCCTCTTTTCCGACCATGTTGACGGTTATGCTTCCCCCCATTCCCGGTCGGACGATTTTATGTATAGGGCTTCTGTGTCAGTGATTTATACGATATCTCCCTGACGGGGAATGTTTTTTTACCCCCGGATCGTGTTCTTTTTGAAAAATTCTGTTATATCTTTGTCGCCCGAGGGATCTTTATGAAAAGGATGCTGAACATAGAACGTGTTTCTTCGGTCACCGGCCGAATGCGCAGCTTGACGGCTGCCACTACCACCTTCACCACCACCACCCCGTAAGGGGTGGTATAATCGTTCTTTTTCAGTACACATATTGTTCATTTCCTTTTCCCGGTTAAATCCAAAAACCAATTTTTCATGAAAGTATTGAAGTTTGGGGGGTCATCCCTGACATGTTCCGATTGTATCGAACGGGTGAAAGAGATCATCCTCTCCCGGCGTGGGGATGAGGGGGTGGTGGTGGTGGTGTCGGCCGTGGGAGATACGACCGATCTGCTCACCCGTGCAGGGGAGCGGGCTGCTGCAGGTGACGAAGAGTATCGTAAGGTTTTGGAGGACGTTGCTTCCCGGCATGTTGAGTTGGTCCGGGAACTGATCCCCGAAAGAGAGCAGAGCGGGATCCTGGCCCATATCCGGAAGATCCTCAATGATCTGGAGCAGCTGGTGCGGGGGATCTATCTTACCCGTGACCTTTCGGCAAAAACGCGGGACAAGCTCCTGGGTTTCGGAGAACGTCTTTCTTCCTTTATTATCTCACAGGTACTGAACAATGAGTCCTGTCCTTTCACGTTGCTGGATTCGCAGGAGTTGATCCGCACCGACGACACGTTCGGGCAGGGGGTGGTGAACATGGAGATCACCTACAAGTTATTGCGTCGCCACATTCGCCGTGACCGGTGTTACATCATGCCGGGATTCATTGCTTCGACCTTGCATGGGGTGCCGACGACGCTGGGGCGCAACGGTTCCGATTATACGGCTGCCCTGGTGGCGGCGGCACTGAAGGCCGAGGTGCTGGAGATCTGGACCGACGTGCCGGGGGTGATGACGGCCGACCCGCGGTTGGTGCGACAGGCCCGTCCCATCGAGAGCCTTACGTATGAGGAGGCGATGGAGCTCTCCACTTTCGGGGCACGGATCATCCATCCGCCGGCGATCCAGCCCCTCCTCAAAGAGGGGATCGACGTGATGATCCTCAACACCTTTGATCCCGGGAGTCCCGGCACGCTCATCACCAGTGAGGAGCCTTCGGAAGATCACTATGTCAAGGGGGTTGCCGGCATCGATCATCTGCTGATGGTCACGCTCACCGGCACCAGCCTGGCCGGCTCGTCCGGCATCGCCGCCCGTCTCTTCCGCCTGCTGAGCCACCGGCCTGTCGACGTGGTTTTCCTTACCCATGCTTCTTCGGAATACTCGATCTCGTTCGGTATCCCCGAAGACAATCTTGACAAGGTGATCACCCTCATCCAGGAGGAGTTCGCCCTCGAGTTGAAGTACAACCGTATCAATCCCGTGGAGGTGGAGACCGACCTGGCGATGGTGGCCATTGTCGGGAACAACATGAAACGCAACATCGGCCTTTCGGGACGGGTCTTCTCCGCCCTGGGGCGTAACGGGATCAACGTCGTGGCCATTGCACAGGGATCCACCGAACGCAACCTTTCAGTGGTCATCGGCAGGAAAGACCTGAAGAAGGCCATGAACGTGTTGCACGAGACCTTCTTCCTGTCGGAATATAAGAAACTCAACCTCTTTGTGGTGGGGGTGGGCAATGTAGGCCGGACCCTCTTGCGGCAACTGGCAGCACAACGCAGATATCTTCGGGAAGAGTTCTCCCTCGAGGTGACCCTTGCCGGCCTGGCCAACAGCCGCAAGATGCTCCTCGACGAAGAGGGAATCGACCTGGAGGACTGGGAAGAGGCCCTCGAGAAAAGAGGGGAACGTACCGACATCCGCACCTTCGTCGACAGGATGAAAGAGTACAACCTGCGCAACAGCGTCTTTGTGGATAATACGGCCAGCAATATCATCCCCATGTATTACACGGAGATCCTCGATGCCAGCATCTCGGTGGTGGCTTCTAACAAAATCGGGATCTCGGCCGATTATCCCGTTTATCTGCGCAACCGCAACCTGGCCCGTAAGCGGAACGTTTCGTTGTTGTTCGAGACCAACGTGGGGGCGGGGCTGCCGGTGATCCGCACAATGAACGACTTGGTGCAGAGTGGTGACAGGATCCTTCATATCGAAGCCGTCCTGTCCGGAACACTCAACTATATCTTCAACAACTTCGGCGACGGGAAGACCTTTTCGCAGACCGTCCGGGAGGCGATGGAGAAAGGGTTGACGGAGCCGGATCCTTCCGTCGATCTGAAGGGTGACGATGTCGCCCGCAAGATCCTCATCCTGGCAAGGGAAGCGGGTGCGGAAATGAACATCGAAGATGTGATCCGCGAGGACTTCCTCCCGGAAGAGTGTCGTCAGGCCAAGGACACCGAAGAGTTCCTGTCCTTGCTTGAGAAGTATGATGATCATTTCGATCGTCTGCGGCAGGAGGCCGAGGCGGAGGGGAAGGTATTGCGTTTTGTGGCGGAATATGCCGACGGACAGGCGCGCATCGGCCTGCGCCGTATCGACCGGATGCATCCTTTCTACCATCTTGAGGGGAAGGACAATATCCTTTTGCTTACCACCGAACGGTACAAGTCGCAACCTATGGTGATCCGGGGGGCGGGAGCGGGTGCCGAGGTCACCGCTGCCGGCGTCTTCGGCGACATCATCCGTACCGTTCACGCCTGATCCCAGGGCGGGAAGGGACATTGCAGGCACATGGAGAGAGACTTGTGTTTGTCCCACTTAAAGAACGATCAAAATGAACGAAATAAAAGTCTTTGTGCCTGCTACGGTTTCCAATGTTTCCTGTGGTTTTGACATTATGGGCTTTCCGGTGAGCGCGCCGGGAGATGTGATGGTTTTCCGGCGCACGGAAGAGCCGGTGGTGACGATCACGGAGGTGCGCGGGGCCGAAGGCATCCCGTTGGATGCCCGTCGCAATGTGGCCGGGGTGGTGACGCGGGCGATGCTGGAAGAGCGGGGCATGCCTTTTGGTGTGGAGATCGCGTTGGAGAAAGGCATCCGGCCCGGCAGCGGCATCGGCTCGTCGGGGGCCAGTGCGGCAGGAGCGGCGTGGGCGGTGAACCAACTGTTGGGAGAAGCCTATGGCGACGAGCAGTTGGTGGAGTTTGCGATGCTCGGCGAACAAAGTATCTCCGGCGCCTTGCACGCCGATAATGTCGCGCCGGCATTGATGGGAGGCTTCATCCTCATCAGCCGTTATGATCCCCTTACGCTTGTCCGCCTGCATTATCCGGCGGACCTCTGGTGTGCCGTGTTCCATCCTTTTGTGGAGATCAAGACCAAAGATGCCCGGGAGATCCTGCGTAAAGAGCTCTCTCTTCGAGAGGCGGTGAAACAGTGGGGGAATGTGGCGGGGCTGGTGGCCGGCCTGCAGCGGGAGGATTATACGCTCATCGCCCGCTCGATGGAAGACGTGGTGGCCGAGCCGGTGCGTTCCCTCCTCATTCCCGGTTATGAGGAGATCAAGCAAAACGCACTGGAAGCGGGAGCGTTGGGATGCAGCATCTCCGGATCGGGACCTGCCGTCTTTGCCCTCTGCCGTGGCGAAGAGAATGCCCGCCAGGTGAGGGAGGCCATGGAGCAGGCATACCGCCACCGGCAGGTGGAATGGCGCTCGTATGCCTCCCCCATCGCAGCCGAAGGGGTCAAGATCCTATCATGAAAAGCGAATAACCCAATACCCGCCAAAAGGAAGATTTTGTATCTTTTCTCCCTGAATGTTGCGGGCCAACAATTCAAGACGATGAACTACATCTCTACCAATGGTACGGCACCGCCCGTGACTTTCCGTGAGGCGGTGCGGCAGGGACAAGCTCCGGACGGAGGGCTTTACGTGCCGGAGGAGATCCCCCGCCTTCCGGAAGCGTTCTTTCATGAGCTGCCCGACCTCTCGTGGGCAGAGATCGCCTTTCGTGTGGCCAAACCTTATGTCGGGGACGACCTGCCGGACGATATCCTCTGGCAGATCATCACCGATGCGCTTAACTTCAATATCCCCTTGCGGAAAGTACGCGAAGGGATCCACGTACTGGAACTGTTTCATGGGCCTACCCTGGCCTTCAAGGATGTAGGGGCAAGGTTCATGTCGCGGTGTATGGCTTATTTTGCCGGCGACGAAGGGAAGGAACTGACGATCCTCGTGGCTACCTCCGGTGATACGGGCAGTGCGGTGGCGAACGGTTTTTATGGAGTGGAGGGGGTCAGGGTGGTGATCCTCTACCCCGACGGGAAGGTCTCCCCGATCCAGGAGCAGCAGTTCACCACATTGGGGGGTAACATCACCGCCCTGGCTGTCGACGGCACCTTCGACGATTGCCAAAGACTGGTGAAGACCGCCTTTGCCGATGAAGAGCTGAACCGACGGATGCTTCTCTCTTCCGCCAATTCCATTAACATTGGACGTCTCCTCCCCCAGTCGTTTTATTACTATTACGCTCTTGCCCAGCTCGGCATGGAGGAGAAGGCTCCGGTGATCTCCGTGCCGAGCGGCAACTTCGGCAACCTCACTTCGGGCCTCATGGCCCGTCTTTCCGGTCTGCCTGTGGCACAGTTCGTGGCAGCAGTGAATGTCAACAAGGTTTTCCCGGAATATCTTGAGAGCGGAAAGTTTGTACCGCGTCCCTCGATCTCTACACTTTCCAATGCGATGGATGTGGGAAACCCCAGCAACCTGGCACGGATCCGTCATTTCTTCGGGGATGATGCAGCCGAGATCGGCCGGGTGGTGCATAGTTACAGCTTTACCGATGAGGAGACGCGGGCGGCTATCCGGGAAGTGTTTCTCACCACGGGTTATATGCTCGATCCCCACAGTGCCGTGGCTTATCTGGGTTTGGTGAAGGAGCTCGACAACGATGAGCGTCCCGGCATCTTCCTGGCCACGGCCCATCCGGCCAAGTTCAAGGATGTGGTGGCCGAGGAGACCGGCCGTTTGCCGGAGATCCCGCCACGCCTGGCCGAGAGGATGGGCAAGGAGAGACAATGCGTGCCGGTGAGCAGTGAATATCCTGCCTTCCGCTCATTCCTGCTTGAAAGATTTGCAACTACATAAAGTTTGGTCCATGGAGAAAAAATATGTTCTCGGCATCGATTATGGCACCGATTCGGTGCGGTCGGTCCTGATGGATGCGATGACGGGCGAGGAGCTGGCCGCATCGGTGTTTGAGTATCCCCGCTGGAAGAAAGGGCTTTACTCAGACGCTGCGGAGCAGCGTTACCGGCAACATCCGCTGGATTATCTCGAGGGGCTGGAGCATACGGTTCATGAGGTGTTAGCCCGTTCTGCCGTGAATCCGGAGGAGGTCAAGGGCATGACGATCGACACCACCGGTTCGACCCCTGTGGCGGTCGACCGTGAGGGCGTGCCGCTGGCACTGCATGAAGAGTTTGCCGATGATCCGGATGCGATGTTCATCCTGTGGAAAGATCATACGGCCATGGACGAGGCGGCCGAGATCAATGAGCTGGCTCACACCTGGGGTGGCACCGACTACACGAAGTATTCCGGGGGCATCTATTCTGCCGAATGGTTCTGGGCCAAGATCCTGCATACGTTACGGCGCAATGGGCGGGTGCGACAGGCGGCATGGTCGTGGGTGGAGCATTGCGACTGGATGCCGGCGTTGCTGACGGGTCATACCGACCCGTTGACGCTGAAGCGCAGCCGCTGTGCTGCCGGCCACAAGGCCATGTGGCATGCCGACTTTGGCGGACTGCCTTCAGAGGAGTTTCTGGTGCGTCTCGACCCCTTGCTGGAGGGACTACGCGCACGTCTTTATAGCGACACGTATACGGCCGATGTGGCGGCGGGCACGCTCAGCGAGGAGTGGGCCCGGCGTCTGGGGCTCACGACGGCGACGGTGGTGGGGGTAGGTGCCTTCGACGCTCACCTCGGAGTTGTGGGAGGAGAGATACGTCCCGGTTACCTGAGCAAGGTGGTGGGCACCTCCACCTGTGACATGGTGGTGGCCCCGCCCCGGGAGGTGGGCGACAGGCTGGTGCGGGGCATCAGCGGACAGGTGGACGGCTCGATCCTCCCCGGCATGATCGGCTTCGAGGCGGGGCAGTCGTCGTTCGGGGATGTGTATGCCTGGTTCCGCGACCTGCTCCTGTGGCCGGCAGCACAGCGTGACACTGCCGGTGCTGCGGACCTTGAGGAAGCGCTATTGCCTATGTTGACGAGAGAGGCCGAGAAGCTTTCACCGGGCGAGGGCTTGCCCCTGGCGCTCGACTGGTTCAACGGCCGTCGCACCCCCGATGCCAACCCCCGCGTGAAGGGGGCCCTCGCCGGACTGACCCTCGGCACCACTCCCCCGGCGATCTTCCGCGCCCTCGTCGAGGCGACAGCATACGGCTCACGCCGCATCGCCGAACGCTTCGAAGAAGAAGGGATCCGGTTCGAAGGGGTGATCGCCCTCGGGGGGATCGCCAAAAAGTCGCCCTTCGTCATGCAGGTGCTCGCCGATGTGATGAACCGTCCCATCCAGGTGGCACGTGCCGACCAGGCCGTGGCCCTGGGTGCCGCCATGGCCGCCTCGGTGGCTGCAGGCATCCACCCCGACTTCGTAACAGCGCAGAAAACCATGGGCCAGGGCTTTGAAAAAGAATATCTCCCAGATCCGCAAAGAGCAAAGCGCTACGACGACCTGTACAAAAAATACCTGCGCCTCGGTGCTTTCATCGAAGGCGAGGGCTTTTGATTCAGACACCATCATGACCGGACAGGGAAAACATGACGACCTGCCGCCGGGGCGGCTGCTTTCACTCGATTTTTTCAGAGGGGCGGTGATGTTCCTTCTGATCGGCGAGTTCACCGGCCTCTTTTCGGTCCTTACCCATTCCACGGAAGAGGGGAGTTTTCTTCATACCCTGTTCATGCAGTTCCATCACCAGCGTTGGGAGGGTCTTCACTTCTGGGATCTGGTACAGCCTTTCTTTATGTTCATCGTGGGGGTGGCGATCCCTTTTTCGGTGGCTTCCCGCAGAGCAAGGGGTCAGAGCGAACGCGACCTGCGGGTGCATGCGTTCAAACGTGCGTTATGGCTGCTGCTGCTCGGGTGGGCACTCTATTGCATCAACCCCGGCAGGATCACTTTCCGTTTCCAGAATGTGCTGGCCCAGCTTTCGTTCACCTATCTGCTGGCATTCCTGATCCGTGATAAGAGCTTTCGCTTCCAGGTGGCGATATCCCTCGGGTTGCTGCTGGTGACGGAGATCCTGTACCGTGCCTTTCCGGTCGAAGGGTTCAACCATCCTTTTGTTCCCAACGAGAATTTCGGTACGTGGCTGGACCTGCAGTATGGCGGGGCGGATCTCCGGGGACACTGGGTCTCGTTCAATGCTGTGCCCACGGCTGCCCATACCATCTGGGGTGTGTTGGCCGGCCGGCTCTTGTTGAGTGATCTGCCGGCGCGGAAGAAGGTATACCGCCTTTTGCTTGCCGGCGGGGTGTTGCTGGCTGCCGGCTATGCCCTGAGCCCCGTCACTCCTATCATCAAACGCATTGCCACCAGTACCTTTGTGCTGACGAGCGGCGGCTATGACCTCATCGTGCTTGCACTCTCATACTGGTTCATCGATGTGAAAGGTTCCAAACGATGGGTGATCTTCTTTGCTGTTGTGGGGATGAACCCTTTGTTCATTTATTTGTTCGCACATGTGGGTGGGGCGGATTTCGTGGAACATATCTTCCAGCCCTTTACGCATGTACTTTACGGATGGACCGGAGATAACGGCGAACGCATCCTTACGGCCACGACCGTCTGGTTTTCACTTTGGTATATCACATGGTGGATGTACAAGCGGAAGATCTTCATCCGCATTTGAGGCTCCTCATCCCATATCGCTTACCCGTTCGAGACGTTTCATGTCGAGGATGCTGATCTTGCGTCCGTCGAGGGCGATCAGTTTTTCGGATACAAAGGTGGAGAGGGTGCGGATGGCATTGGAGGTGGTCATGTTGGAGAGGTTGGCCAGGTCTTCGCGGGAGAGATAAGCCCGGATCGTCTTGCCGTCCTCTTCGAGGCCGTAGGTGTCGACCAGCAGCAGGAGCGACTCGGCCAAGCGGCCCCGGATATGTTTTTGGGTGAGGGTGACCGTACGGGTATTGGAGATACCCAGCTCGGTTGCCATCTTCTTGATGAGACGCAAGGCGAGTTCGGCATTTTTCTTAAGCACCTTGAAGAGGGCTTCTTTCTCCAGTGTGCAGACGATGGAATCTTCCAGGGCCACCGCCGATCCCGAATAGTTCTGCTCGGCGAAAAGCGCCCGGTAGCCGATAAAACCCAGGGGGCTGGCCATGCGGACGATCTGCTCCCTTCCCCCGACCCCTTCCTTGAAGATCTTGACCTTGCCATTGGCCAGACAGATCAGCCCCGTGGGCTTATCCCCCTCTTTGAAAATGATCTCTCCCTTTTTGTAGATGGTGCAGACGTGGTTGGCGAACAACTCTTTTTTCTCCCTTTCCGTGAGGGGGTAAAAAATAGAAGCCGGATCATTGAGAAAGTACTCGCACGCAGCTTCGTTGTGTTTCAGGGTCATACGGGAAAGATTATGTTTCCCGGCAAAGATAAAAAAAATGTTTTACAACACATCTTCCGTGGGATAACTTGCTACCAGCGGAATGCGTCGTCCGGCGCCGAAAGCCTTGGAAGAGATCCGCAGAATGGGAGGGGCTTGGTAGCGTTTGTATTCGCTGCGGTTGACGAGTTGTATGGTCTTCTTGACGGTATCGTGATCGTACCCCATTGCGATGATCTCGTCGACGGGTGTTTGCAGTTCGATGTAATGATAGAGGATGCGGTCGAGGGTGGAATATTCCGGCAGGCTGTCGGAGTCTTTTTGTCCGGGTGCCAGCTCGGCCGAAGGGGGTTTGATGAGGATGTGTTCGGGGATCACCTCTCTGTCGCGGTTGATATAGCGGGCCAGCTTATAGACATCGCTCTTGTAGACATCGCCGAGAACGGAGATGCCGCCGGCCATGTCGCCGTACAGGGTGCCATAGCCTACAGCCGCCTCGCTCTTGTTGGAGGTGTTCAGGAGGATGTGCCCGAACTTGTTGGAAAAAGCCATCAGGATCACGGCACGGATACGTGCCTGGAGGTTCTCCTCTGTCACATCGAAGGGCAGGCCGCGGAAATAGGGTTCGAGCAGTTTTTCGAACTCTTCATAAGGCCGGCGGATGGGGATGATATGGTAAGGAGTGCCCAGGTTCTGGGCCAGACGTTCGGCATCGGTGACGGAGTGTCCGGAAGAGAATTGCGAGGGCAGCAGAAGGGCTTTCACGTTCCCGGCTCCCAACGCCTCGGCGGCAAGCACGAGGCTCACGGCCGAGTCGATCCCTCCCGACAGGCCGAGGATGGCGCTGGTGAAACCCATCTTGCCGAAAAAATCCTGCAACCCCATCACCAGCGCATCGTGAACCTGGGGGATGTAATCGTCGGCATCGGCGACCTCCACCTCTTCCATCCGGTCGATCTCTTCCAACACGATGTCCTGGACATCTTCTCCGAACCGTTTCATCTCCCTGACGATCTCTCCCCGGCTGTTGACCACCATTGAGCCGCCTTCGAAGATCAGTTCGGTCTGGGCCCCTACCTGGTTGACAAAGATCACCGGCAGACGGTATTGCCGCGCCTTGCCGGTGAACACCGCCCTTTTGGCGGCGATGCGGTTATAGGCGAACGGCGAAGCGGCTATGTTGATGATGAGATCGGGATCTTCCTTGATCAGTTCCCGCATCGGCGAAAGGGTGTAGAGACGGCTCTTGCCGAACTCCATCTCGATCGGTTGTTCGTCCCAGAGGTCTTCACAGATGGTCAGGGCGATGCGCTTGCCTTGATAGTGTAGGGTGTGGAACGAGGTGTTGGGTTCAAAATGCCGGTATTCATCGAAGATATCATAGGTGGGGAGGAGGGACTTGTGTACCACATCTTGTACTTTCCCCTCATAGAGGAGGTAGGCGGAGTTAAAGAGGTTCTTTCCCTCAGGGGCGGGGTTGAGGGAGGGGCTGCCGACGATGGCAGCGATCCCCTGGCAGTGGGGGGCGATCTCTTCGATCGTATGGAGGCAGCTCTCGATGAACTCTTTTCGCTCAAGGAGGTCGAGCGGGGGATAGCCCGAAACCGTCAGTTCGGAGAAGACCACCAGCTCCGACCCCCGCCGGCGTGCCTGCGCAATGGTCTCCACGATCTTTTCCTTGTTTTTCCGGAAGTTGCCGATATGATAGTTCAGTTGTGCCAGGGTGATCTTCATGCGAGGAAATGTTAAAAGATGATACCGACCGTGAGTCCCAGGCTGTTGAATGCCAACCGGTCGGAAGGTTTCCCGGCGGCGTCGGAGGTCTGGTCGAAAAGCCCGCGCATGTACGAGAGACTGCCGGTAAGCGCGGTCCCCCCGCCGAGGGAATATTCCACTCCCGTCTCGACGTAAAAGCTCAGGTTAAAAAGGCGAGCTTCGTCGCTGGCATTCTCTTTGCCGTCGAAATAAGCCGGCACTCCTGCACGTGAACTCAGGTTGAACAGCATGTTCATGCCCGGTTCGAAATAATAACGCAAGTACCCGAAGGCTACGGTGTGCAGTCGTAACCCTATGGGGACATTCAAGCTGCTGAAGCCGTAGACGATCTTTGTATTACCGGGAATACGCAGTTCATCGTTCAGCAGCAGCGTCACCGAGTCGGTATAGGCGATCTTTCCTCCATTGTGGAAATAAAAAAGACCGGTGGAGAAAGCATAGTTCTTCTGGAAGAAGATGATCGTTTTTATGCCGGCGTTGTAACCGAGGGTGCCTCCTTCCGTACGGACTGCCCGGGGGCTGTTGGTCTGGAACCAGGTGTAGGAGGGGGTGAGATTGAACATAATGCGAAACTTCTGGTAATCCTGGCCCCTGGCTGTCAAACCGGTGAGCAAGAGGAACGGAAGAGTGAGGGAGAAAAGATGGTGAAGAAAGCGAGAAGATCTGTGCATGACAGTAAGGTTAAAGTTTATCAATGTCGGAATGTTATACAAATATACGCAAAACCTCTTTTCTTATCCGGCCCAACCTTCGCGGTCGAGGCTGCGGTACTGGATTGCTTCGGCCAGGTGGTGGTTGCGGATCTGTTTTTCTCCCTCGAGGTCGGCGATGGTGCGGGCTACCTTGAGAATACGGTCGTAAGCCCGTGCCGAGAGGCCGCGGCGTTCCATGGCGTTTTGTAAAAGACGCTGTCCCTCCGCATTGATACGGCAGAAGGTCTCGATCATCTTGCGGCTCATCTGGGCGTTGCTGTAGATGCCGGGGTAGTTGGCGAAGCGTTCCGACTGTATCCGGCGGGCCCGCACCACCCGCTCGCGGATCTGTGCACTGCTCTCGGCAGGGCGGGAGGCGGCCAGTTTCTCGAACTCCACCGGGATCACCTCGATGTGGATGTCGATGCGGTCGAGCAAGGGTCCGGAGATTTTATGAAGGTATTTCTGGATCATGCCCGGGGTGCAGACGCAGGCTTTGGTGGGGTGGTTGTAATAGCCGCAGGGGCAGGGGTTCATGGCGGCCACGAGCATGAAGTTGGCCGGATATTCCACCGTAAAACGTGCCCTGGAGATGGTGATGACCCGTTCTTCGAGGGGCTGGCGCAGCACCTCGAGCACCGACCGTTTGAACTCGGGCAACTCGTCGAGGAAGAGTACGCCGTTATGGGCCAGGGAGATCTCCCCCGGCTGGGGATAAGTGCCTCCCCCGACGAGGGCTACATCCGAGATCGTATGGTGAGGACTGCGGAAGGGGCGGCGTGTCATCAAGGGCATCTCGTCGCTGGTATGGCCCGAGACCGAGTGGATCTTGGTGGTTTCCAGCGACTCTTCGAGGGTCAGGGGGGGCAGGATGGTGGGCAGGCGTTTGGCGAGCATGGTCTTGCCGGCGCCGGGCGATCCGATCATCACCACATTGTGGCCGCCGGCGGCCGCCACCTCCAGGGCGCGTTTTACGGTCTCCTGCCCCCGCACGTCGGCAAAGTCGAAAGGATAGCGGTTGGCCTCCTCCCGGAACATGGCCTCCACATCCACATGGGTGGGAGGGAGAGACACCCGGCCGGTGAGATGATCCACCACCTCCTGCAACGTCTCGGCACCGTAGACCTGCAATCCTTTGACCACGGCCGCTTCGCGTGCATTCCTGCGCGGCAGGATCAACCCTGCAAAACCCTCTTCACGTGCCCGCAACGCGATGGGCAAAGCCCCTTTGATGGGCTGTAACCCCCCATCGAGCGAGAGCTCGCCCATGATCATATAACGATCGAGATCCTCTGCCGCGATCTGCTCACTCGCCGCCAGGATCCCTATTGCGATGGGCAGATCATACGCCGAGCCCTCTTTCCGGATATCGGCAGGCGCCAGGTTGATGGTGATCTGCTTGCCCGGCCAGTGAAAGCCGGTACTGCGAAATGCCGACTCGATGCGGTGTTGGCTCTCCCGAACCGCATTGTCGGGAAGCCCTACCAGAAAAAAACGAATCCCGCGGGAGACATTCACCTCAACGGTCACTGTCATCCCATTGATGCCGTGAACAGCACAGCCAAAGGTCTTGACCAGCATGCCGTAAAGATGTTGCTACCTAAAGATAAAAAGCGATTACCAAATTACAAAACCTCCTGGAACAGGAAAAATCATTAGCTTTATTGACTGAAAAAAAGAGCGGATGCGGTTACGGCGAAAGCTTTATGAGATCATCTTCGAGGCCGACACGCCGGCGGGAAAGGCTTTCGATATTTTTCTGCTGTTGTTGATCGTCGTGAGTGTGTTGGCGGTGATCCTGGAGAGCGTCCCGGAATACGGGAGCCGGTATCGTCTGCTGTTTTCCAAGGTCGAGTGGACGATCACATTCTTCTTCACGGTGGAATATCTTTTGCGGCTGTGGGTGGTCGACCGTCCGTCGCGTTATGCCCTTTCTTTTTTCGGGGTGATCGATCTCTTGGCGGTATTGCCCAGTTACCTGGGGCTGTTCATCGGCGGGGCGCATGGTCTGATGACCATCCGGGCGTTGCGGCTGTTGCGGGTATTCCGGCTCTTCAAGCTCAGCCGGTACATTACCGAGGGGAACCTGTTGATGCAGGCGCTCAAGAACAGCCGGGAGAAGATCAGTGTTTTTCTGATGACGGTGGTGATGCTGGTGATCGTGCTGGGGACGTTGATGTATCTGATCGAAGGAGAGGAGCACGGCTTTACGAGCATCCCCCGCGGCATTTACTGGGCCATCGTGACACTCACCACCGTAGGGTATGGGGACATTGCGCCGGTCACCGGTTTAGGACGTTTTGTGGCCAGCCTTGTGATGATCCTGGGGTATGGTATCATCGCCGTGCCGACGGGGATCGTGACGGTAGAGTACTCCCGGATGCGGAAAAGACAGCGTCCCACCACGCAGGTGTGTCCCAACTGTCTGCGGGAAGGGCATGATGAGGATGCGGTCTATTGCAAGTATTGCGGGGCCCGTCTCAATCCCTGATCACAGCAGTCCTTCGTCGGCGAAGCTGAAGTATCTCCCTTCACCGATGATGAGGTGATCGAGCAGGCGCAGGTCCATGATCTCTGCGGCCTCTTTCAGTTTGCGGGTGATCTCGCGGTCAGACTCGCTGGGTTGCAGGTTGCCGGAAGGATGGTTGTGACAGATGATAAGGGAAGAGGCGGTGTGTTCGAGGGCCTCGCGGAGGATGAGCCGCACGTCGATGACCGTGCCGGCGATGCCGCCGCGGCTTACCTGTTTCCAGGCGATGATGCGGTTGGCGCGGCTCAGCAGAAGGACCCAGAACTCTTCGTGGGGAAGGTCGCCGACAAAAGGATGGAAGAAGTCGAACACATCGCGGCTTGAGGTGATCTTTTTTTTCTCCTGCACCTCTTCCAGGCGACGGCGTCGTCCCAGTTCCATCGCCGCCACAATGGCGACGGCCTTGGCCTCACCCACTCCCCTGAATCTTTTCAGCTCGTGCACATCCATACGGGAGAGGCGGTTGAGGTCGTTGCCGGCGGCGGCGAGGATGCGCTTGGCCAGGTCGACGGCCGACAACTCCCGGCTGCCCGACCCCAAAAGGATGGCGATCAGCTCGGCGTCGGAAAGGGCACGGATCCCTTTGGTCAGCAGTTTCTCCCGCGGCCGGTCGCCGGCAGCCCATTGCTTGATGCTCAGCTTGCCGTACGTGTCCATGATACAGGATACTGGCAGGAGAAATTTATACAATCCTGACCTGAAAAACAAAAAAACCTCCGTCATCCGGAGGTTTAAAAATGGGAATATATGAAGTGAAATAAGGTCGTTCTATTGCAGGCTGTTGACGTGATGGGCCAGCTTCGACTTCAGGTTGGCAGCTTTGTTCTTGTGAATGATATTCCGCTTGGCCAGTTTATCGAGCATCGAAGCCACACGGGGATAAAGCTCGGCAGCCGCCTCCTTGTCGGTGGTGTTGCGCAGCTTCTTGATCATCGTACGTGTCGACTTGGCATAATAACGGTTATGCAGCTTTCTCTTCTGGCTCTGCCGGATCCGCTTCAGTGCTGATTGATGATGTGCCATAATCTTTCTCCAGTCTTCTCGGTCTCGTTGTTATTCAAAAAATTGCAGCCCGTAGGGGAATCGAACCCCTGTTACCAGGATGAAAACCTGGCGTCCTAACCCCTAGACGAACGGGCCTTTTGGGACTGCAAAGGTAAAAATAATTTTTATTATGCAAATAATTTTTGCGAAAATGGAATTATCCATAAGTTTTTAACATCGCCATAAAGAGGCGCTCCGTTTTGTAACTTTATCACAACGGTCAATGACCGGCGGGCGATATTGTTATCGACGATGGATCAATGAATTAGGAGAGATCTCATGGAGCAGTTCACACACTTGCATCTGCATACGCAGTATTCCATTCTGGACGGTCTGTGTCGTATCGAGGATCTGGTCGAACGGGCGCAGAAGGATGGCATGGAGGCCATCGCCATCACCGATCACGGCAACCTCTTCGGGGCGAAGGCCTTTTTCGACCAGTGTACGCGTGCCGGCATCAAGCCTATTCTGGGGTGTGAGATGTATGTGGCGGCGGGAAGCCGTTTCGACCGTTCGGAGAAGAGCGACCGGGGTGGTTTCCATTTGATCTTGCTGGCAAAGAACTTCAAAGGTTATAAAAACCTGATCCGGCTGGTTTCCCTGGCTTGGATCGAAGGGTTTTACTATAAGCCGCGGATCGACAGGGAACTGCTTGAGAAATACCACGAGGGGTTGATCGCCTCGACCGCCTGCCTGGGCGGGGAGGTGCCGCGGGCGGTGCTCGCCGGCGGAAAAGATGCGGCTATGGAGGTGATCCGCTGGTACCGCGATCTTTTCGGTGAGGATTTCTACCTGGAAATGCAAAGACACCGTTCCGGCGATCCGGCGGTGGACAACGATGTCTATAAACGTCAGGAGCAGGTCAATGAGGTCTTCAGGGAGATCGCCCGGGAGACCGGCATCAAGCTGATCGCCACCAACGACGTGCACTTTACCCGGCAGGAGGATGCCGAGGCCCACGATCATCTGATCTGTATCAACACCGGAAAAGATCTCGACGATCCCAAACGCTTGCGTTATACGGGTCAGGAGTGGTTCAAGAGCCGTGCCGAGATGGCCGAGCTTTTTGCCGACGTGTCCGAGGCGATCCGCAATACCCAGGAGATCGTCGAGAAGGTGGAGGAATATGACCTCAACCATGAGCCGATCATGCCGCGTTTCCCCATTCCCGAGGGGTTTGCCGACGATAACGAGTACCTGCGGCATCTGACATACGAAGGAGCGAAACGCCGTTATGGCGAGCTCACCGACAAGGTACGTGAGCGGCTCGACTATGAGCTGTCGGTGATCAAGAAGATGGGATATCCCGGCTATTTCTTGATCGTGCAGGACTTCCTGAGTGCGGCCCGGCGGATGGGGGTGTCGGTGGGGCCGGGGAGGGGCTCGGCTGCCGGCTCGGTGGTGGCCTACAGCCTTGGCATCACCGAGATCGATCCCCTGCATTATGATCTTCTTTTTGAACGTTTCCTCAACCCCGATCGCATTTCCATGCCCGATATCGATATCGATTTCGATGAGGAGGGTCGCGACCGGGTCTTGAAATATGTGGTGGATAAGTATGGCAAGAACCGGGTCGCCCACATCATCACCTTCGGGACGATGGCGGCCAAGCTGGCCATCCGCGATGTGGCGCGGGTGGAAAAGCTGCCTCTCTCCGAGGCCGACCGTCTGGCGAAATTGGTGCCCGACGGTCCCGGTGTGACACTCAAAAGGGCCTTTGAGGAGGTGCCCGAGCTGAAAGAGGCCCGCGAAAAGGGCAGCGAGCTGGTGCGCCGCACCCTCCGCTTTGCCGAGGTGCTCGAAGGAGCGATCCGCCAACGCGGGCTCCATGCCTGCGGCATCATCATCGGCCGCGACGACCTCATCGAACATATCCCCGTCCTCTCCTCCAAAGAGACCGACCTGCTCATCACCCAGTTCGACGGCGACTATATCGAGTCGGTCGGAATGCTCAAGATGGATTTCCTCGGCCTCAAAACCCTTTCGATCATCCAGGATGCCATTCGCATCATCAAAGATTCCCGCGGCGTTGAGGTCGATATCGAGAACATCCCCCTCGACGATCAGAAAGTGTATGATCTCTACACCCGCGGGGAAACCACCGGCCTCTTCCAGTTCGAATCGGAAGGGATGAAGAAATATCTGCGTGAGCTCAAGCCCAACCGTTTTGAGGACCTCATCGCCATGAACGCTCTCTACCGGCCGGGGCCGATGGAGTACCTTCCCTCGTTCATTGCCCGGAAACATGGCCGCGAGGAGATCCATTACGATCTGCCGGTGATGGAGAAATATCTCAAAGAGACCTATGGCATTACCGTCTACCAGGAGCAGGTGATGCTCCTGTCGCAGGAGCTGGCAGGGTTCACCGGCGGACAGGCCGACTCGCTCCGGAAAGCCATGGGCAAGAAGAAGAAGAAAGAGATGGAGAAGCTCCGCGAGAAGTTTATCGAAGGAGCCAAAGAGCGGGGGTATGACGAGAAGATCATCATGAAGATCTGGCACGACTGGGAGGCCTTCGCCAAATATGCCTTCAACAAGTCGCACGCCACCTGCTATGCCTATGTCTCTTACCAGACCGCCTATCTGAAGGCCTATTATCCGCAGGAGTTCATGGCCGCCGTGCTGAGCCGTAACATCAGTGACATCAAGAAGATCACCAAAATGATCAATGAGGTGCGGCGGATGGGCATCGAGGTGCTGGGGCCCGATGTCAACGAAAGCGATGTGATGTTCACTGTCAACAAAGAAGGGCATATCCGCTTCGGACTGAAAGGGATCAAAGGGATGGGGGAGGCTGCTGCCATCATGATCATCGAAGAACGCAAAAAGAACGGACCGTATAAAGACATCTACGACCTGGTGAGCCGTGTCAACCTCAATACGGTCAACAAAAAGAGCCTCGAGGCGTTGGCGATCTCCGGAGCCCTTGACAACCTCGACCGTTTCAAGCGCAGCCAGTATGTCACCCCCAATGGCGACGGGTCCACCTTCCTCGACCAGTTGGTGCGTTACGGCAACAAGGTGCGGGAAGAGCGCAACAGCATCCAGCAGTCGCTCTTCGGCGACATGGCCCAGGGGCAGATCCAGAAACCGGTGCCGCCTGATGTGGAGGACTGGCCCAAGATCGAGAAGCTTACCCGTGAAAAGGACCTGATCGGCATCTTTCTGTCGGCCCATCCGCTCGACGAATACAGCCTAGAGATCGAGCACTTCTGTAACACCACCCTCGGCGAGCTCGAAGACCTCGAGAAGATGGTGGGCAGATGTGACCTTTGCGGGGATCGTCTTGAGCGCCAAGGAGCTGATGACCAAGAACGGCAACCCTTATGGCACCATGGTGCTGCAGGACTATACCAGCTCGCGGAACCTCACCCTCTTCAGCGCCGATTATGTGGAATTCAGCAAATATTTCAAGCAGGGCTATACCCTTTTGGTCCGGGCCAAGGTACAACGCAACAAATACCGGGACAACATGCCGGAGCTGCGCATCCAGTCGATGAACCTACTGGCGGAAGTGCGGGAGAAGATGATCAAGTCGGTCACCATCCAGATCCCTCTCGATGCGGTGGAGGAAGAGCTGCTTCAGGAGATTCACCGCAACATCGACCCGCGCGGCAGGACACAGCTAAGGTTTTCCGTGTATTCTCCCGAGGAGCGACTCTCGGTGGAAATGTTCTCCCGGTCGGTGCGGATCGCCCTGAACAACACCTTCATCGACATGATCCGCTCAAAAGAGGAACTTGAGATCCGGATCAATTGAAAAATGAATATCTTTGCAATCCGTTTTTTGTAGCAGAACGAACAATAAAAAGGTATAGGAAAATGGATGTAACTGAAGCCAATTTCGAAGAGGAAGTTTTGAAATCGGATGTTCCCGTGATGGTGGATCTTTGGGCTGAGTGGTGTGGTCCGTGCCGGCTGGTGGGGCCGATCATCGATGAGATCGGCCAGGAGCTGGCAGGCAAGGTGAAAGTCGTCAAGTTGGATGTTGACAGCAATCCCAATATTGCGGTAAAGTACGGGATCCGGAACATCCCGACCGTCCTCTATTTCAAGAATGGAGAAGTGGTGGACAAGCAGGTGGGGGCTGTGCCGAAGAGCGTCTTCCTGGAGAAGCTCAAACCCCTGTTGGATTAACTGGGACTTTTGACAATACGGAGCGTATCGGTCTTTTGTGCTTCCAGCAACCATGTCCCGGAGGTCTATCTTGACGAGGCCTACCGGTTGGGTGTGATGCTGGGGGAGGAAGGGATTTCTGTCCTTTTCGGGGGTGGTGATTTCGGTTTGATGGGCCGTCTGGCCGAAGGGGTGCGGGATGCCGGTGGGATGATCACCGGCATCATCCCCCGTTTCATGGTCGAGCGGGGCTGGGCCCATCCCGGCGTGGAGCAGCGCATCGTCGCCGGGATGGCCGAACGCAAACGCATCCTCGTGCGGGAGAGCGACGGCCTCATTGCCCTGCCCGGCGGAACGGGCACCCTCGAAGAGCTTACCGAAGCGCTCGTCTCCAAACAGCTGGGTTTCATCCGCAGCCCCATCGTCATCGTCAATACCGGCGGCTTTTATGATGAGTTGCTTCGCTTCCTGGATAAGATGGTGGCGGAAAAATTCCTCCGTACCGAACACCGCAGGATGTGGAGCGTGGCTCCTGCGGCGGCAGAAGCCCTCGAAGCCCTTCACCATGCTCCCTCCTGGGGAGAGGAGGATGCCGGCATGGCCAAAATCGGATAAAACCTTAATAGCGGGTGCCGATGACCAGGATGTCGTCCACCTGTTCTTCGTATCCCATCCAGGCGATCAACCGCTCTTCGAGGACCCGCTTCTGTTCTTCCGGCGATAGATGGTGGATCTCCAGGAAGAGCTGTTTCAACTGCTTCGACTTGAACTTCTTGCCTTTCGGACCGCCGAACTGGTCGGCATACCCGTCAGAGAAGATATAGGTCACATCTCCTTGGCGGATCTCGATGATGTTGTTGGTGAATTTCCTTTCGGAATCGACCGAGACCATGCCAATGGCAAACCGGTCGGCCTTGTACTCGATGAGCTCTCCGTCGCGGATGAGATACATGGGGTTGTTCGCTCCGGCATATTGCAAGATGCGGGTCTCCTCATCATAGATCAACAGGGCCAGGTCCATCCCGTCTTTTACGTTCTCGTCTTTCGACTGGACGTGCAGGGTCTTATACACCTCCTCGTTGAGCTGGTCGAGGATGGCCGCGGCATCGGTGACATGCCGCTCGTTGACGATCTTGTTGAGCGAGTTGTAACCGATGAACGACATGAAAGCGCCGGGGACGCCATGGCCGGTACAGTCGACCGCTGCGATGAACCGTTTGGAACCCAAGGTGTTCATCCAGAAGAAGTCGCCCGAGACGATATCTTTCGGGCGGAAGAAGACAAAAGTATCTTCGAAAAGGTCGACCGGAGGCAGGATGGCATTCTGGATCCGTTTGGCATAGCGGATGCTGTCGGTGATGTCTTTGTTTTTTTGCTCCAGTTCCTTGCTTTTTTCCACCACCTCGGCGGTTCGTTCGGCCACCTTTTGTTCGAGAATCTCCTTTTCGCGGATGAGGTTGCGTTCGCGGATCTTGATATAGGCGATGATCGAGGCGGTGAGCAGTAGGATCATCAGCAGGATGAACCACCAGGTGCGATAAAAGGGGGGGCGGATGACGAAGCTGTAGGTGGCCGGCCGACTGTTCCACACCCCCTCGCTGTTGCGGGCGATTACCTTGAAGGTGTATTTTCCGGGGGGGAGGGTGGAGTAGATGGCGCGTGTCTGTGTGGTCACCGGCCGCCAATCGGCGTCGGCGCCTTCGAGCATCACCCGGTAACGTACAGCATCGGGATTGGTGAGACAGATGCTGTAATAGTCGAACATAATGGCGTTCTCGCGGTAGTTGAGCCGCATGCCTTCCACCATACGGCGCGGTTCGTAATTGACCTGCATGCTGCGTATGTGGGTGAGTGGCTCGATCGAACGGTGGGGGGCACAGCGAGGATCATAGCGTGTGACGCCGTTGGCGGTGCCGAACCAGAAATACCCCTGTCGGTCGCGATAGGTGGCGTTGCGCAGCGTCTCAATGCCAGTGAATCCGTTGCGCTTGGTGAAGATGAGCATCTTCTTCTCCCGCGGCTTGTACAGGTTGAGCCCCTTGTTGGTGCCGATGAAGATGTTGCCGGAGTCATCCGCGATGACGAGGTTGACGAGGTTGGCCAGGAGGCCGTCCTCCTCGGTGAGGTGCAGGTAGAGCGAGTCGCCGTCCCAAGCGAAGAGGCCGATGGCCGAGCCCATCCAGAGATGGCCCTGCGGGTCGATGGTCATCGTCAGGGGGGCAAACGGACGCGACAGCGGGATCTTCTCGAAGGTGTGGTTGTCAAAGTGATAACAGGTGAGGCCTTTTTTCCTTTCCGAGCCGATCCACAGCTTGTTCTTGCGGGCATCATAGCAGAGCGCGGTGATGCCGTTGCCCATGAGGCCACGGCCCTGGGTATATCGTGTGCCCTCCTTGGTGCGGGGGTTGAACCAGGTGAGACCGTCGTGGGTGCCGGCCCAGATATTGCCCTGCCGGTCGACCGCCAACGCCGTGACGATCAAGTCGCGATACAGGTTGCGGTTGAGATAAAAATCGTAATAGAAGCGGTCACGCTGCGGGTCGTATTCGAAGATCCCTCCCTGGTAGGTGCCGATCCACAGATGTCCCGACGGACCCTCCACGATCTGCCGAATCTGTTCTTCGATGCCGTTCTCGTAACGGTTGTAATAGCGGAAGCGCTCCTCAGGGGGGTGCGCAGGGTCGTACACCGTGATGCCTTTGTTGGTGCCGAACCAGTAGCTGCCGTCACGGGCCTGGTAGATCGCCCATACCGAAGGACTGCTCAGGCCGTCGTTCTCACTGATGGTGAGGAACTGCTCTCCCTTGAAGATGCTGAGGCCGTGATACCGCGTGCCGATGAGGATGTTGCCTTCATGGTCTTCGGTGAGGCACTGGATGAAGTTGTCGTTAAGACCATTATCGGTGTTGTAGGTTTTCAGTTTTCCGTCACGGATACGGGTGATCCCGCCGCCGAAGGTGCCGACCCAGATGTTGCCGCGGCTGTCCTCATAGAGGCAACTCACCCAGTTCTTGGCCAGGCCGTCCCGTTTGTCATAGACGATCATCGTATCGCGGGTGTGATCGTAGTGGTACAATCCTCCATTGTATGTGCCGAACCACATGTCGCCCCGGCTGTCTTCGAGCATGCAGGTCTTCGACCAGTAATGGGTAAAATGTTTGAGCGTGAAGATGGTGAAACTGTCGATTTCCGGGATGTACTTATGGATGCCGACGTCGGAGAGGCAGTAATAATCGTCTTCGGCGGAGAGGAAGCTGCCGAAGATTCGGTCGCTGAGTCCTTTTTTCCCGAGATATTGTTCCACTTTCATTTTCTCCACCGGTCCGAAAGGGTGGGTGATGCGCAGGGCGCCCGAGGCGCTGGTGGTGATCCAGAGGTGATGATCCTTGGTTTCGCGGAACGAGGTGATGTCGCCTTTGATCCGGACCGAGTCGAAACGGATCACTTCGAAATGGTATCCGTCATAGCGGGTGATGCCGCCGTCGAGGTGGCCGAACCAAAGGTTGCCGCGGGAGTCTTCGAAGATGGAGTAGACGCCGTTGTCGGCCATCCCCTGTTCGGAGGAGAAGTCCTCGAAAGTATGCCCGTCGAAACGGGAGACGCCTGCCTCGGTGCCCAACCATACCAGGTCGCGGTGGTCTTGCAGGATGCTGTAAATCTTTGAAGAACTGAGTCCCTGCTCCACGCCGTAGGTGTCGAAAAAGTATTTCTGGCCTGTCACCTTGAGGGGCAGGGAGAACAAAAACAGCAGTAAAAAAAGAAGCCACCTCTCCGTGGAGCGGGGCGGTGGGAAGAACGTGTTCGTAGGGTTCATCCGACGAGGGTCAAAGAAGGGTTATTTTGCGATGAAGAAAAAGGTTCCGTTCTCATCTTCCAGGCCGGCGATCTTGCCGAACTGGGGTTTCTGCTGGTTGGCCTGCTCGACCGCCTTGGTTACCTTCAGGACGATGCTTTCAATGG
>Ga0256835_1000663_pt1 | contig 23784 bp, 29 predicted proteins | sample PIR30metaG_FD_185972 | JGI IMG/M metagenome (GOLD analysis project Ga0256835, IMG submission 185972) | Hydrothermal vent microbial communities from East Pacific Rise, Pacific Ocean - PIR-30 | ecosystem: Environmental > Aquatic > Marine > Hydrothermal vents | place: Pacific Ocean: East Pacific...
ACTGTTGAAATATATGTCCATCTCCCTGGAGTAAATTCCCTAGAAAATATTGCAATTACTCCTGCAGAAAACTTGATTAAAATAGAAGCAGAAACACCTACAAAGAAATATAAGAAAATCATTGAGTTAAAAGAAAAAGTAGACTCCAATTATGAAGCAAGCTTAAATAATGGAGTATTATCTTTAATATTTAAAATAAAGAAAGAATAAAGGCAGTAGGCCGGCTTCTTTCATTTTTTTAATTTTCAAACATTTCCGCGGTTAATTTATGTTTACACACTGGGCACGTACCTTTAACTTTTATCCACTCTAATAGATGTGATCTATGATAAATATTTTGACAATAGGGACATTTTAAATATACTTCGCCTGCCTTTATTTTTTTACGACATAACATACAACTTTCATCTAAGTCTATTGATGCCATCATAGGGCCTTTTGTTTTACCGAGCTCTGCCAATGGTTTTTCTGAGGTTACAGGCTGACTTAGTTTTACTTGTTGCTCAGGAGGAGTTATTAATGGAGAAGGGGAACCCTCAGGTGGCTTTATATTATCCATCGACGAAGACGTAGAAGACGTTAGTTCTTTGGCATGTTGTAATGATGAAATATGTTCTGTGGAACGCTGATGATGAGAAGATCTTTGAGAGCTTGTTGGTTTAGGACGTTTTGGTAAAAGTGCTTCTATTGCTTCGGCTTCTCCATGTAAATTAATTTCATGGAAAAAGTTTGCAGCCGTTTGTAATTCTCCTTTATCAAAAAAGTATCTTACTAAATTTCTCACAATCATTTCAGTCCGATTAGGCGAATACATCTCTATGATTCTAACTGCTTGGGGAACATATTCAGGCCCTTGAGAAGCAATTGCTTTTGCTGCTGAAAAAATTTCGCCAGCTTTAATATACATTTCAGCAGCTTCTTGATATCTTCCTAGTCGTTCTAGTTCAATTGCCCGTCTCCTAAATGCATCTGTACCTTTTGGTGACTTGGATGTTGGATGTACAGTGGATTGGGTAGTTCTAACTGGACGTGCTACTCTTCTTGTTTGGTATGGATGAGGTGTTTGTTTTTGTTTCTTTTTCTTTTTGCTTTTTTTACTGATTCTTAAGATTATAAAGACAATTACTAATAGTATTAATAAATTTGTTAACGTACTCATTTGAGCCGGCCTCACTTATGGATTTCGTGCATATAAACTACATATTCTTGCATTTTATTTAGCTTTGCAAACCCAATTCTTTCTAACTGAAAGAGACTACCAATTTCGAAGCCTTTTATATTATCTTCAACATAGCCTTTAACCTTTACTAATGAGTTTTTGTTAATTGTGCCATCTTTGTTTATGAGGGGAAGAGGAATTGTGTAGTCTAGTTCTAAGGCGTGTTCTTTTGATACCCATTGTATTTTTTTGGTTTTAGGAATTAGCTCATCACTTTGATATTTCGCGATTATTTTTTCATTAGTTATCTCTATGATTTTTACGTTATAAAGATCTTTTAACCTGAATGTTTCTCCCTGTTTTAACACCTCAGCATCTGATTTAGAGATATAAAATTCATTGCTTGTTTTTATTGTTCTTTCTCCTAGTTTTTTATTGTCTGGATGATATTTCAAGGTAATTTCTCGAGAAGAAACATTTGTTATTTCTAAAGGAACGGGATTGAGCACTGCAAATAGTCTAGGGGCAGTAGCGTCTAGATGTCGTCGGTTGAAGGCAACTATTTTCTCCCAAGTAATCTTTGCATTTTTTGCGGTTATACCTATTTCTAGTATTAGGTCTTTTATGACCTCTGGAACAATGCCTCTTTTTCTTAGCCCACTAATAGTCACTAATCTTATATCGTCCCATCCATCAACTATGCCTTTTTCGACTAATTCGCGGATTTCTCTTCCTTTGGTAATAGCACCAATAATGTTAAATCTGCTGTATTGGTGGAATATAGGAGGTTCTCCACCTAATAGTTTTATAAGGTATGATTGCAACTCTACTCTCATTTTACCGAATTCTGCAGATCTGAGGACATGAGTGATTCCTAAGTCTTTTTCCATTACCGAAGTTTCAAAGTCGTAGGTTGGCCATAACCAATATTTATCTCCTACGATGGGATGCGGATATTGTTTTGGGTTGACGATACGGAACATTACTGGATCTCTCATTACGGAGTTTTTAGATTTCATGTTTCCTTTAAGGCGAATTACTGCACTTCCTGGTGAATATTTACCTTCAGTCATTTGTTTAAACATTTCGAGATTTTCATTTATGGGCCTTGAGCGGCATTCACATTCTAGCATTTTTTCTCGGTATTCCTTTATTTTTTCTGCTCTGCAAGTACATACGTAAAAGTGTCCGTCTTTAATTAGTTTTTCACTAAGTTTGTAAAAATGTTCGAGATTTTCCGATGCTTTGACTTCCTTGTCCCATTTGCAACCTACCCATTGCATTCCATCTTTTATTGCATCGTAATATTCGAGAGCTACTTTTTGAGGATTTGTGTCATCAAAGCGTAAAACTGCTTTTCCAGAATATTTTTCTCGGTATAATTCATTGATCATATAATTAAGAGCATGACCTATGTGGGGATATTTTGACGGGTCTGGTGCGTATCTTAGAACGACTTTTCCTTTTTCTGCTTTTGGTAACGGAGGAAGTTCTTTTCTTTGTTGTTTTTTTTCTTTTTTACTTGTTTCTGCATTTTTTATTGCGTCTGGATAGTCTTTTTCTAGTATGTTAGTTATTTCTTCTAAATTTTTCTGGTTTATTTCGTTTACGAGTTGTTTTACTAATTCCATGATTTCTTTTGATTGTTCTCTCAGTTCGGGATAATTTCCCATTAGTTTTTTCATGACAGAACCAACATTCGCTTTACCATTGTGAAGATATGCATTTAGCAAAACTTCTTTTCTTACTAAGTCTTTCATTTTTCTCTCTAACTCTTAATTTGACGTTACACAAAAAAAACTAGAGATAAATGACATATCCTCGACATAATTAAACAATAGAAAAAATAACAAAAAAGACTTCTAGGGAGCAATAGAAACATGTTCTTTGAAAAACTCTTAGTACCTATTTTGTACAAGAAATGATTTTTTTTATCATTTTCAATACTTTTTATTTTTTTAAACAAAAATTTAGAAGAACTGTTTTTTTAAATTTCTCGGCGGGAAATCCTCTCCCTTCCGAAAGGGAGGGGATGAAAGCCAAAAACATTATATGTTTTTCTTGCAGGGCTGGACGGCCCGTAGCGCCTGTGGAGAGAGTCTCCTCTGTGAAGCAGAAACCCCCTCGCAAAAGCAAGGGGTAGTTCACGAGAAGCTCATGTCTTTGGTTATAGATTTATTTTTTAGATTACTAATATTATACTTCGAAATAAAATTTTTACTTTTTATTGCATAATATTTTACTAAATAAAATTTCATACTTTTCTTAGATTTTTCTCCCATAAAAATTCAAATTATAACAAAAAACACGTAATGTTTATTTTAAATATGTTCGTTAATAATACAATGCCGATCATAGACATCATCATGGGTGGGCTAACTTTTAGCCAGGAAAAACTAAAGAATGTGGGAAATAATGAAGAAGACACTTTATGGGCATGGCTTATAATTATATTTGCTGTTATATGGGAACCTTTGCTCTCATTAATTGCAGGACATGCGCCGGGCCACTCTGCCTTCGGAAGACAAAATCTGACGGGAATTAATCTTTTTATTGGAGTAATGGTATCCGATATAATTGGAACTGTTATATTTGCATTTCTACTTTGGATCGTAATCGCATTTTTATTTAAAGCGAGTCATGTAACCTTTAACGGGACAATTAGAATTATTGCAGCGGCGAATATATGGAGAATTATTGGGGCAATTGGTTTATTACTACCATATCCAATAAGCACAATTTTCTTAGCTATTGGCTTTTTGTTAATGATAGTAGTCATTTATATTGGTTTACTCGCCTATTCTGAAAAAAGATGGTACATAGTACTATTAACTGGCATTATTGCTTTCTTATTGAACTTTATAGTAAGTGACATTTGGAGTATACTTTGGCTATCAGTCGTTGGATAAAACAAGGATTTAGAATTATTTTTTTAACTCTGTCGGTAGGAAGTCCTCTTCCGTAAGGGAGGGGATGAAATGAAAGCCGACACACTCTTTCACTCCTTTATACTACCATAATACCACTATGATGCCTATACACTAAGAAAACATGATTACCCATGAAAACAACTATTAAACAAGGGAAAACAGAAGAAAACAAGAGAAGAGCAACATGACATGATGCTGAGTTACAAGTTCAGACTATACCCCAACAAGTCCGTGGAAGAAAAACTGGAAGAAAGCTTGGAGATAGCCCGCTGGCTATACAACCGATTACTAAAAGAAATAAGCAAGGCGAGAAAAGAAGGGAGGAAAATAACCCAGAAAGACACCCAAGCATTGATAGTCAGACTGAAAGAAGAAGAGAACCCCGCACTAAAAAAGGTCTACTCCAAAGCATTGCAAATGGTCAATTACCAGTTATGTTATGGAGCAATGTGAAAGCATTGTTGAGGCTGAAGAAGAACGGCAAGAAAATAGGCAAGCTAAGGTATAAGAAGAAGGGAAGATACAAGTCTTTGAATTTCAACCAGAGCGGTTTCTCAATAGACGTGGAAAAAAACCGCATTTCTCTCTCCAAGATCGGTAGCGTCAAGGCAATAATTCACCGAGAAATAGAGGGAAAAGGGAAAAGACTTCCTACACAACTATCAAAATACTACGTAAACAACTACAACACCATCTACGTGGAAGAGCTGAACATCAAAAAACTGGTGAGGAAAGGGAAGGCAAAGACCTTGCACCGATACATTCTGGGCGCTTCATGGGGCGAGTTTATAGAGAGAAGGATACTGTCTTACAAGGCGGAAGGCGCTGGTAAGACACTAACAAAAGTCTCTCCCCAATACACTTCCAAGAAGTGTGCAGTGTGCAGAGAGATAACTACCGAACTAAAACTGAGCGACAGAATGTTTGTTTGCCCTGAATATAACTGGGGAAGCAAAGCAGACAGGGGCTACAACGCTTCCCTAAACATCCTCAAAATCAAGACAGGGGCGAGACGCCCCGTAGCGACTGCGGAGAGAATCCTAGAAAATTCTCCGAACCATTTCTTACAATAAAGGAAGTGGTTTTGGGGAAAGTTTTATTGGTGAAGCAGGAAGCCCCTTGCCAAAGAAAGGGGTAGTTCACATTTACTTGTACTTTGTTTTCTTTTTATAACATTTATAATTCAAGTTCAGAAATGTAAAAATGTGAAACAATAAAAGAATGATCTTTTTCAAATTTGAATATTATTAATTAATCAATTTTGAAGCGTATTAAGCACCTACCTCAACCTTTATTTGTCCTTTTTAACTCGATTAGTTTGATAGGTCCGGAGCCAATATATCAGAAGATAAGGTTGGCGGTGAAAGCCTGTCATACCGTAGATACGAGATGTCCTTTGAAGGGAATCGTATAAGAGGTAATGACAAATGGGTTCAATGTACAAATATGTCCGATTATTCTGGAGGAAGCGTAATTCAGAGGAATTCAAAGAACTAATGAAAAGCCGACTTATTAAGTGGCGTAAAGAGCCTTCAATCACAAGAATTGAAAGGCCAACCAGAATTGATCGAGCGCGTTCTTTGGGTTACAAGGCAAAACAAGGATTTGTCGTTGTAAGAGTAAAAATCCGCAGAGGGTCTAGAAGAAAATCTCGTCCCAATCGTGGTAGACGCTCAAAAAGAATGGGTACGACAAAGATTACAGCAGGAAAAAGTTTGCGTTGGATAGCCGAGGAACGTGCTGCTAGAAAGTATACAAATTTAGAAGTGTTAAATTCTTACTGGGTTGGCCAAGACGGTAGGCACAAATGGTTTGAAGTTATTTTGGTTGATCCTGTTCATCCACAAATAATTAAAGATAAAAATATTGGATGGATTAACCGCAGTGTCCACCGCAGGCGTGTATTCCGTGGGCTCACTAGCGCAGGCAAGAAATCTCGCGGCTTAAGAAAAAGAGGATATGGTGCAGAAAAGGCACGTCCAAGTGTTAGAGCAAACAAAAGAAGAATCAAGTGATCTTCAACTCTACCTTGTCGGCTGGAAATTCCCTTTACGAAAGGTAGGGAAGAAGAGCCGATAAATTCATATTTTATTTTATTTTTTATTTTGTTTTATATTAGAGCATATTTAATTGTAGACAGAACTAATAGCCCGTAGTATATGAGGAGAGAAAAAAAATAATAAAAACGACTCTTAACTATTCCTTCCAACACAATAAAGAAAATAGTTCTGGGATAATCTTTTTCTAAGAAATAGAAATAACATATTTCTATAATAATTCTTTTTACATATTTTATGGAAAAAGAATTATAACTTATAATATAAAAATCCGAGAAATTTATTACCCAGTTCGTTTTGTTTTCAACTACATATAAAGTACTTTTCACTATATTGATAGAGATGGTGTTTGTATGGAGAAAAACTCTTCAGATAACAACTTCAAATATGTTGACCAAAAAGTATATGCTTATCCCCACCGAGTTCAATTATATAACCCAGAAGGAAACCCTCATGTAATAGAGGACCCGGACTTATGGGTCGCATGTAAAATTAATTCCACAAGAAAAAAACAATTTGCAAGTGAATTATATTTTGAAAAGCTGAAGCTTTCTTTAGAAAAAAGACAAAGATTTATTGAAGCTGTCAGAGATCATTCATGGAACCGTTTACACATGGGTGCTCTAGTTGTTGGCGGTTCTGACGTTGAAATGAGGATTGCTTCATTAGTAAGTAGTGCCATTGCACTTGGAAAGTTTTACAAAATACAACAACAAACACGCCGAAGTGTTGTTCTAGATGAAGTATTTTTACCAGACAGTTTAAAAGAAAGCAAAGAAACACTACAAAGTATTGAAAACAGATTTGAACTTTATTATAATGTAACAAACCCTCGTAAAGGAAAGATTAAAGGTTTTGACCAGTATGTTCAGGATATATTCAAGATATTACCATTATCTACGATGACAAGAATCGTAGGGAACTGGGATCTCAGGACTGTACTCCAATATTCCCGATGGGACAAAATAAATTACTTACCTTCTTCTGTAGTTGACTTCGCTAAAAAATTAAGATCTAAGATTAGTAATGCGTATCCATTAATGAGTAAATCATTCATTGTTTCAGAACGAATGAGCAAAGAGCAAGCCCATATGCTTCGAACACTAGTGAAAAGTAATGACCTAACCGATGAGCCTATGCTATGGTATAATGATCATTCATTTTTACTTCCTAAAAATCCATTTTACGAAAAAATCCATCATCAATATGACTTAGAAATAATAAGAAAAAAAGAAGGTCCTGTTGCAAAATTAATCGGGTATTATGGTCCTGAAAAACCCACGTTGGATGATTTATTAGAGCTGTTCAATTCTAAAAAAGAAAGCTCAAAGTCTATATTAGAGGTTAACTATCTTGTATTTGCTTCTAAAATTGATTTTAGTGGGGCCATCGACACTTGGAGACATACTCGGAATAATAGATTAGTGGAACCTATATATCACGCATTAGAAAAAGGAATAACAACAAGTGTCCCAAAAATATTTGAAAGAGGTGGAAGCGACAGAACCGTAAATTATCGAGATAAAATCATAGAGGCGTCCAAAGACGCAGTAAAAATATATTATGAATTAGTAGGAGAGGGGATCTCTCCTAAAGAAGCAATTCATGTACTTCCCCATAACATAGAATTATTCCAAATAGAAGCAATGGATCTTTTCAGTTTCTTAAATGTGATGGCATTAAGGACTTGCATTCACGCAAGACCCGAGGTTCAAAAATGGGCTAAAAACTTGCTCCAAGAAGCCGGTAAAACAAAAGAATTAAAAGGAATCGAGGATCTTAATCCAGATAAAATTCTAGCTAGAGGAATTCAGTTTGGTTATTGTATGGAAATGGGAAATTGTAAAAAATGTGGAGATATTTTTTATGTTCCTGATCCTTTCTAGTTGAATTATTGTTTATTTTTTTTCTGCAAGAGGCTCCTTTTTCATATATGTGATACCTCAACATTACTTGCAGTAAGACAAGTCTGCAGTAGATTTTATGGGGGTTCTATCTACAGGCATTATATGATTAGCTGTCTTAGCCTGTACCAATACGAACATAAAAAATATCAGTAATAGTGTTAGTCATCATCCTTTAATTTTTGAAAGGAACTTCCCAGCAATAAAGTTAAAAAAAGCGATTCGCATGTTTATCTCTCTATTTTTCAGAGAAAGGATCCTCTTTGAAAACATCTAAATATTTTTTCATTTCTTTAAGAGTTTGCTCTAAAGGTTCTAAAAGTACACGTGTTTTACCGATTACATCAATAAAATTAAGTTCCCTAGGATAACGAGGAACTACATGTACATGAAAATGTCTAATGCTTCCGCCTGCATCATATCCCTCGTTAAATCCAACATTATATCCTTTTGGAGACTGAACAATGTTTAATAATTTCATATATTGCCTTATTTTTCTATTTAGTTCAATGACTTCCTCAAGACTTAATTCCTCAAATTTTTCCACGTGCTTTTCAGGGAAAATTAAACCATGTCCTGAAGTGTAAGGAAATAAATTTAACACAATAATGAACCCATTTCCTCTGTAAACTTCAAAAGAAGGCACGTCTTTGTCTCTGTCACGAATGCTACATAAAATACATTTCTTTTTTTCTCTTGCATGTGGATTTTTAATATATTCCTTTTTATGGGGCACTAAGAAATAATCATTAAATATTGGTTCCACAAAAAAATAAAAACAAAAAAACAAAAAAAAGTTTTTAATTGTTATAAACAATAATAAATCCTATTTATCCCATTTTTTCTGCATTATTTTTGCCTGTATTGATTGTTTTTCGACTTGTAACAATGAATTAGATAATTCATTTAAAAAGTAATATATTATCAATGCTGATAATCTTGCAGTTCGATTATCAATATCAAATAAGGGATTAAACTCAGTTATTTCAATAATTCTTGTAAATAGATAACTTCCTGCCATTTTTCCAATCGTAACTATCTCTTCCGCAGTAAACCCCGTACTGCTAGGTGCGCTTACTCCAGGGGCATCACAACTTTTAACAGAATCAATATCAAAACCAAAGAAAAATGGTTCTCCATAATACTGGTCAAATAACTGTTTAAAAATGTTCTCTAAGCCTTTGGATCTTATTTGCTCTAATTCAAATATTTGAACTCCTTTTTGCTCTAAATAATCATAATACTTCAAAGAATTAGCATATTCCTCAATGCCTAACTCAACAAAATTTTTAGGTAAAAGGAAATGTTCTTCCAATAAATATCTATAAGGAGTTCCACTATTAATTGGAGTCAAATCTCTTACGTCAAAATGTTTGTCTATGTTTATGGCAACTATTTCTTTATTATAGATCTGAGACAATGCTTTAACATCGGGATACGAAATATCATTTCCACCACCCAAAATAATCACTCTTTTATTGTCTTTTATTAGACGAGAAACAACGAGTTCTAGTCTTAAATGTATGTCTTCTAAATCACCTTCTGTTTTTAAGTCTCCTAAGTCAAGTATCCTTAGATTTTGGATCCTTCTCGAAACAGCCATTTTATAAAGATGCGTCCTAATAACCTCTGGAGCAAGGCTTGCACCATGTCTACCATTATTTCTTTTCACACCGATGTCCTGAGGACAACCTATAATGACCACTTGTGCCTCTTCATATGCATCAATGTTTTTTTCTACTAATTGACCGAGCTTAAAGTCATTATGGTCATGGGGGCGAATAAAAACTCCTTTATTGATAGGTTTCAGTAATTTAACGATTTTTTTATCTAACATTTCCACTCTAATCGAAATTCTTAACAAGTATGATTTAAAATATATGTTAATTGCAAAAAATCTGCTTTTAGAAGTGTTCTAAAATTATTTTTTTGAAAAAATAACTTTGCTGGAGAAGTCTCTTTCCGCGAGGTGAGATCGGAGATGAAGGCCAATAATATTATATGCTCATCTGACATACATGTTTTTGTTGGGGACGCCTCTGGGACAGGGGTCTCTGTGAAAGGGTTCCGTGCTGGAATCCCCCAACACTATGAAAGCACGGTCGGAGAAGCCCCATGTGAAAGCAAGGGGTAGTTCACATTCGATAAATGTGTTTGAAATATGTGTAGAATGCTTCTAAGTGTTGGTAATATTAAAGAAAAATCGATTATAGAATATCTATTACAAGGAATTATCGATATGGCACTTGAGAAAACAGGGGAGCAACATGAAATTTTAAAAAAAATGCCCGAATTTAAGCATGATAGTGGCTGGGGCAGTGCATGGGTATATAACAATGAAATTTCTTTAATAAAATCCCCAAAACCCATTTTTGAAGAAAAAGAAAAATTATTTTCACTCACTAATTACCTTCTAAATTCAAAATGGTTCTTAATTCACGCACGTAAAGCTTCTCCAGGTTATGAAGTAAAAACCGAGAATGTCCATCCATTTGTAGTTGATTTTAAAGGAACCCCTGTTGTATTTGCACATAACGGAGAAGTGAAAAAATCTTTTCTTGAAACCATGCCAGAACCTAAAAATTTCGTCTTAACCGGAACAACAGATTCTGAAAGGTTCTTCTATTATCTTTTAGAAAAATTAGAATCCCCTAAAAACATAAACAAACCTAATGTTGAAATTATTTTAAATAGTATTCCAGAAACAGAATACTCCGGTTTAAACTTTTTCTTAGCCACCCCAGAAAAAGTTTTAGTAAATGTAATGCATTCTAAAAGACCAAAATATTTCACTATGAAAAAAACAATCGTAAATGGAGCAATAATTATTAGCTCTGAAAAATTCACGATACCTAATGCAACTTGGGAAGAAATTCCTAATCACACATTATTGGAATTACAAGTAAACAATTTACCTTAGCAATCTAATATAACCTTACTCTTTCTAATATTACACAGTAGAGGTTGAACAACATGAGAACAAAAAAAGTCAGCGAGAATACCTATTTTATAAGATTAGAAAAAGAAGAAGATATTTTCTTAAAAATCTGTGAATTTATAGAAAAACATGGTATTTTGACAGGAGAAATTAGAGGTATCGGTTCTTTAAAAGAATATTCCCTTGGATATTATGATGGAGAAAAATACGTGGCAAACTCTAACAAGGAGATGGTAGAATTAATCTCTTTACATGGAAACATATCTATCAAAGACGGAAAGGGGTTCCCACACATGCACGCAGTAATAAGTAAGCATAACGGTACATGCTTGGGGGGACATGTTTTAGAAAAAAACATTGTAAGCTATGTAGTAGAAATAATAATTACTGAATATAGTGAGAAAGTATATCGAACAGAAGACAAAGAAACTGGGCTGTCACTTTGGAACCTCCCAAAAGAAGATCATGAAAAAATCAAAAAACTTGATGAATGGGCATAATTCCCGGTAATTGAGGACAAAGGGCGACGACTAGTAAATAAAATTAAGCGCTTGAACTAACAGCTAAAAGAACAGCTTGTTTTAATAACTCAGCTACTTTTTCCCCTTTTTTAGTCAGTCTTAATTGCCTTCTATTATTTTGTCCTCTTCTCTCAACAACAAATTTAGCATGAATTAAATCATTTAATCTTAAAGAGACTGTTCTCTCACTCATTTTTGCGCGAGAAATTAATTCTGATAAAATGATGTCTGGGTAATCATGAATAAGTAACAGGATATCTATTGCTCCTTTATTGAATAACGCTCTCGTACTTGGGTCTGATAATTTTGTGATAGTATCGCCCATTTGTCCTCATGATGATTATGTCACGGTTTCATATAAACCTTGTTTCTATGTAAGTAAGTTTATAAGTATGTAAGTACCTATGATTCTTGAAAGTAATAGTTTCTTAGAAAATAAGAAACTACGAAACTAAGAAAAATTGTGTTAGGAGGCGTAAAAACGTGAAAGAAAAGATAATCCGTATTTCGAGCGCTACCGAATTAAATCAAGAATTAATTGATGAAATAATCATCAAAAAAGGCATTTGGTTTATATGCCCATTCTGTGACAAAGGGGTATATGAAACAAAGGGCCATCTAATGAATCACTTAAAATGGAAACATGCCGAAATCCTAGAAAAACTCGGAGCCGCGTAAATAATTAATAATAGATAAAAATAAGAAATGATTTATCTATTTATCATATGTGGAAAAAATTACCTTTGTAGAAGTAGAAGTAGAAGCAAAGTTTGATGTCATGCGTATCAAAAAAGGAGAAAGACGTTTTTTCCCTTATGTAAAAGAAGACATGATCCACAAGATTACTGGGGAACTATGGGAAATAATTAAATCAGTCCCTAAAAAATGATATAAAAATAGGACGCCAGCAAATTAAAATTGATTTTCTTGAAAATTCATTAATGTTATTTAAATGGAGAATATAAATGGCAAAGTTATATTCTTTGTTGCGTTAAATAAACGTCCTAAAGAAAAAACTGGGCCGGACTTTCTTGCTTTTGTAAAGAAAAAAACAAGAAAAAACCATCTCTTAAAAGACAGGAAATGGTTCTGTAGTAAGCATTCTTGATTAAACAATAAGTATTTCTAAAGCAGGAGGTAATTCAATATTCATATGATTCCTTCTAAAAAATAATTTTTTCATGTTTTAAAGAATGCTGTTTTATCACATCTTCTAAGACTTCAATTCCTAAGCCTGGACTTCTAGGTACTTCTATATACCCTGTTTCATCAACAGTTACGGGTGGTTCTATTATGTCCTTTTTAAAATACCTGTCGCTTCCAGAGGTGTCTCCAGGGATCTTAAATTCTTCACGGGCTTGAATAAAAATATTATGCATTCTTCCAATACCACTTTCCAACATTCCTCCTAGCCATACCTTTCCAGAATTATGAGATGCAATTAAAAATGAGTTATAATAACCACCAACTCTCCCAGGTTTAATATTAATTATTTTACAGCATCCCATTTCTAATGATAAATCTGCTTGTTCTACAGAATGAATAGACTCGTCAAGACATATAGGGGTATTTAATATCTTCTGGAGTTTACAATGTGCTAAAATGTCATCATGCCGCAATGGCTGTTCAATCATCATTAAATTATAATCATCCAGCTTTTTTAGAGCTTCCAAATGTTGTTCAGAAAGCGAGTAGGCAGAATTAGCATCAACCATTAACAGAATATCTCCAAATTCTTCCCTTATTTTTTGGACAGGGACAACATCCCAACCAGGACGAATTTTAATTTTAATTCTTTTATATCCCTGAGATAAGAACATCTCTATTCTGCTAATTAGTTCATCTAAACTTTTTTGAATACCAATCGATACTCCTGTTGGAATCCTTTCTTTTGTTGCTCCATATATTTCCCCTAAAGAAACGCCTAGTTGTTCGGATAATAACGCCCATAATGAGGATTCTAATCCAGCCTTAGCAAACTCATGGCCCCTTATCTTTTCCCATTCACCCAGCATTTCAGGAATATTTGTTTTTCCCATCTTAATTTGTGTTTTAAAGAGTGGTATTAAGAATTCAGTTAGAATGTACCATACCGTTTCAGTTGTCTCTGGGGAATAACCCGGATCTGCCATTACACTACTTTCCCCCCAGCCTACATAGCCTTGAGAATCCTCAATTCTCACAAGAACACCTGTTTTAACCGTTTCAGTCCCAAAAGATGTAGTAAATGGATGTACTAACGGTATTCTAATATCGAAGAGCTCTATACTTTTAATTTTATCATTTTTTAATTCCAAATATTTCATTTTGTTCTAACACCTCTTCTCTAGCAAATTCATAAAAATTTATTCTTGAATGGTTTTTAATAAAAGAATGATAATCAACAACAATCCATCCATTACTAAGAGTTTCTAAGCAGACTTCCCTAAACTTTAATCGCCAGTCTAAAGCTATTTGCGGTTGTTCTACTCTTAATTTATGAAAGTCATGCGGAACTTGAACTGTAAACCTTTCAAGGGAGGTACCTATTTTCTTAATTTCCTTCCATTTATCATTTTTAATCTCGTTAATAGGTGGGCTTTTAGATAATAACTTATCAACATGAACACGGTCTTCTTTGTAATGTTTTATTCTTCTCTTGACTCTTTCTGCTCTTATTGGCCATTCCACCAAAAATCGGTCAGTAGGAAGGCCTTTGTATAAACCAAAAGAAGAAGCATCTCCATAATAGTCTATATAGTATTTTCTACAGATCCCGCCTAACTTGGCAAAATTTAAGTATGCATTGTTTGGGAGCAACGGGTCAACAGTCCATTCAATATAATTCACATTATGAGGGGAATTTAGTGCTAATTCCCTATGGGTTCTTTTTAAGAGATAACCAATTCCCTTACTTTGCCATTCTGGAAGAACAGCCATCATATGTGAATAATGGCGGTCAGGAAAATGATGATAACCATAAATCATACCAATAATTTTCTCACCAAAAAAAGCCCCTAAAACAATTCCAACATCACTTATTGCTTTCATTTCAAAAGTAGGTATAACTTCTAAATCATCAAGATCCCAAGCGGCCTTCTGAATTTTTATAGTCTCCCTAATATGTTCCATAGTTTTTATTGGTTTAATGGTTATATTATACTCAAAACTCACAAATAATACTTTTGCATCCCATTTATATCGCTTTCTTGGCCGAAAAACAAAAATCAACCTCTCACGACAAACAGCTTTTTTCATCCTTTTAAAAAAAGTTATTATGATTATTCTTTCAAAGGCAAATGATGACAATTTCTTACGATGAATTTGCAAAACTAGACATCAGAATTGGAAAAATAGTAGAAGTGGAGGAAATCCCTAAATCCAAAAAACTAATTAAACTTATGATTGACTTAGGGGAAAAATCGCCTCGCCAAGTCGTAGCAGGAATAAAACAATTTTATCAACCAGAAGAACTTGTTGGCCGCCAAGTAGTTGTTTTGACTAACTTACAGCCAGTAAAACTAATGGGCGTGGAATCTAACGGAATGATTCTCGCAGGAGATATTGATGGAAGAGCTGTTCTGTTACAACCCGATTCTGAAGTTCCCCCTGGTACAAAAGTACGGTGAAAAACAATGCCAATAAAAGTTCTGGCAGACCTACATGTCCATTCCAACTATTCATGGGACGGCCATAATAAAATCGAAGAAATAATAACAGTAGCGATAAAAAAAGGATTGAAAGTATTGGCAATTACCGACCATGACGATAATAGAAGTCACAAAGAAATAAAAGAATTACAAAAAAAATATCCTCAAATACTTTTAATCCCCGGTATAGAATTCACTGCAAAAGAAGGTCATATAATTGGTTTAGGGGAAATGGACACTCTCCCAAAAAAAACTCCTGGTGAAAAAGTGATAGAACATATACACAAAAATAATGGACTTGCAATTCTTGTCCATCCTTTTGATATTTTCCGTAGTGGTGTAGGAAAAATAGGGTTTAACTGGGAAATAGACGCTGTAGAAGCAATTAATGCTTCAACATTATTCTCCATAATAAATAGAAAAGCAGCAAAAGAAGGAAAAAAAAGAGGATTACCATTACTTGGTTCTTCAGACGCTCACAGAGATATAGAAGTAGGTTTTGCCAGAACAATGATTACGCTAAATAAGCTCACAATAGAAGAAATATTCAACGCAATCAAACAAAAACGGACAGAACCAATAGGAAAAAGAATAGGAATTCTAAGGAAAACAACTAGGTATTTCCTAAGAAAAACAAAGCTAAAAAAATAATGAAAAAATATTTCCAATGAAGTCTAAAATAATTAAGATATTAAAAATGATAAATAATTAAGTTTGTTGTTAAGAATAATTTTTTTCTTCTATTTTCAAACTGAATTACTCCAACAACAAAATATTGGGCATTTAACAGTTTTTTTATGTAATAAACAAAAATAATGAATTGAGCGATGATAGACACTACCCCAGTCTGAGGGTAATCTCCCGATGAGGAACCCGTGACAATCTTGAGCTCACCAAATCGATCATAACATGTTTCTTTCTTATTCTTCGTTAAATGTTCCAAACTCCAAAGCTTTCTCGAAAGCTTCATTCCTATCAGTCGCTTTCTTTTTAGCTCTATGAACCGTCGCACAAGTAACTATTGATGTTACTGCCACTTTAGTTCCTGCTAAAGAAGTAATGCGGCATAATGCTGCCTCCAATTCATTCCTAAAAATATGTGAATATCTTAAAAGCCCAGTTTTAAAATGAGCATCATAATTAATAAGATAAAGGCCAGACTTTGCGGCACCAGATGCCCCCCATAACTCATGTACTCTCTTCCACAGTTCTTTTACAAACTCCTCTTTAGGCACATTCAAGGAAGGATCTTCAGTAAGTATTTCAAACGCTAAATATCTCTGCCTCTCTTCATTCATCCTTTATCACCCACACGCCTCCACCTAAGTAATTAGGTCTAAGCTTCTCAATATTGTTCTTAATTAATTGACGTGGATAAACAGACATAGAATAACCTGTATACTGCAAACCTAGGCCAAAAGCTTTAGAAAGTCCTCTTATTGCTTTTGCTCTTCTAAGCCCCCAAACTCCAGAACCACCACTACTAAGAACAATTCTGTGCTTATTTGGATTTAATGGTTGAAGCAAGCGGATATAAGTCCTAAGAATCCTAGAAAGCTCTTTTTCACTACAAAATACTAATGGAGACATATCAAACTCTACTATTTTGCCATGCTTATTTAACAAAGAGGCCACATTGTCCCATGTCTCTCGTCCAGACAGATCTGCAGACAAAAAAAGTCCATCAATCATTGGCTGAAGAACCGCCCAAGTAGCTTCTTTCGCAGAAATCGGTTTCACCATCACAACATGATTTTTAAAGCGTTCCTTAGACAATTGCTTCTGCATATTCTTAATAACACCAGTCAAAATTACTTTCCTATAAAACTTGATTCCTTGGATCTCAAGTGGTTCCGGAAAGTCTTTGAACTTCAGAAATTCCTTATCATTATTAACTACTATGTCCTTATAGTCCATGTGTTGAGCGAAAAAAACTGCTTTATCTAACTCATTTTCTCTTTCTAAATTAAGATTAAACTCAACATATGTTTTCGGCATTGTTAGCCTCCTTGATTTATAAGTGAGCTATTCCTTGCTTTTGCAAGTAGTTTCCTACTTCTTAAAGAAGACTTGCTCCAAGACCACATCCATGTAAAACATGATCTTAAGTAGTTTTATTGGTTTTTATCTCCACAATCGCTATAAATTGCCAGCCCTGTCTTCAAAATGTTCAAGTAAACGTTGTAGTCTTTGTTCACTTCCCAGCAATTAACCCACGTTTGCGAGGTGTATTGAAGAGGCATTTTTATTAGTCTCCTATCAACACGCCTTTTACTTTGTAGAACAGCATTTGTATAACTTTTCCCCAAGAGGTATCCAGACAGAATGTAGCAGTGCAAAGTATTATTCTTGGTATTCTCTTTCCTACTAAGCCTTTAATGTTTAGGTTGCCCACTATTATCTTGTCATTTTTATTTTTATTCACATGGTATTTTAATAGCTCAGTTAGGAAATTTGTATGTTGGTTGCTTGTTTCTTCAAGTAATTTGTTGTATGGTAGTCTTGCGATTTCCAAGTTTTTTTCTAATTTATTCTCTGTTCGTTTTGAGTATTTTAGAGGTAACCTGAAATTTAGTTTCTCATCATTTTCCTTCTCTTCTGACTTTGATAAACTCATTAAGTAACAGATAGTTAACATAGCATCTGGTGGGATATGAGGGGATTGTCTAATTCATCTCATGGCCATACATGGTCTAATTGCGGTTATGCCATTTATATCAATATTATCGGATACTATCTCACCTTTTAGAAGGAGACTGCTCGTTGAATAGAGTTAAAAGGCATTTTAATTTAAAAGTATATATGTCATTTCTTAAGGCATGATAATTCCCAAGTCTAACAGCTCTTGCCTGAGAGGATTAAGATCTTTAGTATATAGTACAAATTTAAGGACTACTTTGATTGTGTTACTGCCTTCACCTAGCTTTAATTCTCCTTCTGCAGCCTTAAATTTGTCAAATCTTAAATGATATGTCTTAGCTTTCATATCTGTCATTTTCTCTAAATTCCGGTATAAAAATCGTTTTTCTGTGTCTGAAAGTTGTATTGCCCACCATTCAAAGATTTTTGCTAGAATTGTTTTCTTATTTACCTCTATTTCAAACTTTATCAGAGGTTCTTCGTATTGTCCAACTAACTCTTCTTGATAAATCTCGAAAGGAGGATTTTCTGTAAACTCATCTGGAAATAAAGCCACTAAAGTATTAGCAACAACCTCTTCATCTTCTGTTGCATAAGAAAATACGGTTGCAGTCATTTTACGGATAATTTTGGGGATCATTTACAATCAACTCAATATAAAGTTCGATGATAACCTTACAAAGACACCTAAATAAATAAAAAAAAGGAAAGAATAAAACTTAGCGGTTAAGCTAAGAGTGTTTGTAATTTAGAGAGTAAATGACCCTTGCTTATGCAATGTGTTTCATGTTTCTTAGAAAAGGCTTATCCTAACACTACTCCCTCGCAAGGAAATGATCTGATTTTGAAGTAGATTTTATAGCATTTTTTTCTCCACAGGAGATAGAGATTGTTCTAACTTTCTGATATCTATCTAAGTATTATCCCCCTCCTAATATGAAAAAAGATTGGTATTGGGGTTGTTTTTCGTTTCCCGTCTCGCCTTTCCAGAAAGAAGAAGACTTATCGCCGATAGAGGTAAATTAAATAATTTTTGGTTTTTAGTTATTTTTTTCTTCTAATTGGAGAAGGCCACTCATCTCTGAAAGGACTTGTGCTTTGTAATAATCATAAAAATATCCTTGTTTTTTAATTAATTCATTCCATTTCCCTTGTTCAACAATTTCTCCTTCTTCCATAACAATTATTCTATCAACATTTTTTAGTGTAGATAACCTATGCGCAATAATTATGGTTGTTGCATTTTCAAGTATCTTTTCAGTTGCTTTTTGTATTTCATATTCAGTAAAAGGATCAACACTCGCAGTAGCTTCATCCAACACTACAACCAAGGGTTTAGATAATAATGCACGTGCAAAACTTAGTAATTGTTTTTCTCCTTGGGATAATTGTACCCCTCTAGGTCCAACAATAGTATCATATTTTTGTGGAAATTTATTTATTACTCGATCTAAACCAATTTCTTTTGATACGTGATATACTTCCTCATCAGTAACTTCGAAATGTCCATATTTTAGATTATACATAATTGTATTATTAAACAAAAATGGTTCTTGCGGAACTAAAACTACTTTTTTTGATAGAAAAGATAATGGCAGTTTTCTTAAATCAACATCATCTAACGTAATTTTTCCATTATCTGGGTCGTAATACCGAAGTATGAGTTTTCCTATAGTAGATTTACCTGCACCAGTATGCCCTACTAATGCAACGGATTCTCCTGGATCAATTTGTAAATTAATTTCCTTAAGAACAAAACGTTGTTTATCATAAGAAAACCATACATTGTCAAATACTAATTTTCCTTTCTTTTCTTTTGGGATTAAAGGATTAGGATCTTCTTTAATGCTACTTTCATGAGAAGTAATTCTTTTTACTCTCTCTAAAGCTGCCATTGCACTTTGGAATAGAGAGTAAAACATAGTTAATGAAAGAATTGGATCGAAAAGCATTCCTTCATACCTGATAAATGCAACAATTGTTCCTACAGAGATAGCTGGTTGCTTCAAACCTTGATTTACCCATACAGCATACCCGACTAATAATAAAATTGCTATTGATGAAAGAGACCTTATTAGTGGAAAGACAGAATTGACAATTATATTTTGTTTAATATTTGCCCTATAGTTTTCTTCATTTATTTCTCCAAATTCTTTTTTTACTCGTTCTTCTTGAGCATATACTTTAATTACAGTGATTCCATTTATTGTTTCGGCGATTTTTGCAGTAAGTTTTGCTACACTTTTTCTTATTTCACGATATGCTTCTCTTGCATATTTTCGGACAATATAAAAAATGAAAGTAATAAATGGAGTAACCAGGAGTGTTACTAATGTAAGACCAGGGGATAAGATAAACATTATAATAATAATCCCTATCAACCTTAGCAAGTTTGTAACGATGTCCGTTAATCCATTACGCAGAAATTCAGCAACAGTATCTATGTCATTTGTTAGAATACTTACTAGTTTTCCCGTTTCTTCATTTTCAAAAAAATCCATGGATAGATCCGTTAAATGATCAAAAGTATAATTTCTCATGTCATGAACGGTTACCTGGCCTAAATAACTAATTAGATATATTCTACCGATATCTACAATCCAGCCGATTAATATTAATATTGCATAAATAGACGTGATTTTCCATAGCTCCGAAAATTTCATAGGGATTATGTAATTATCAATAGCGAGTTTTAATACATAAGGGGTAAAAACTGCTAAAATAGAAGTAATAATAAGGGTAATTATAGTAATAATCCCTGCTTTTCGATGTGGTTTAATGAAGGAAAAAAAGAACTTTAGTAATTCAACATCTGTATATTGGCGTTCTTCTTTTTTTATTGATCCAGCCAATCTTTGCGCAAATCCCATTTTTTTCACTCGCCTATTGATTGCTTTTTAATGATTGCTTCAGCTATTTTAGGATCGAGAGTCCTTGAAACATATATCTCCCAATATAGTCCTTTTTTGTTTAATAATTCTTCATGAGTTCCGCTTTCTACAACTTTGCCATTATCTACCAAAAAGATCTTATCTGCAAATCTCAAATTACCTATTCTTTGAGTAATAATGATCACTGTTTTTCCTTCCATTACTTTCCACAATGCCTTTTGTAATTCTCGTTCTGTCTTTGAATCTATAGAAGAAGTGGTATCATCAAGTATTAATATTGAAGAATTTACAAGTACTGCTCTTGCAATTGCTACTCTTTGTCTTTGCCCCCCACTTATTTTGATTCCTCTCTCACCTACGATGGTATCATATTTATCAGGAAGTTTCATTATGAAGTCATGTAACTGAGCTATTTTTGCAGCTTCAATTATCTCTTCCATTGTTGCGTCAGGTTTCCCAAAAGCAATGTTTTCTTTTATAGTTGTGCTGAAAAGAAAAGTATCTTGACTGACAAAAGAGATTTGCCTTCTTAAACTTCTTAAATCATATTTTTTTATATTTATACCATCTATTTTAACGACTCCTTTTTGAGGATCATAAAACCTAGGAATAAGGTTAACAATACTTGTTTTTCCACTACCGATAGCTCCCAAAATAGCAACTTTTTCACCAGGATTTATGTGCATATTCAAACCATTTAGCACGGGGGTAACCCCATCATAACTAAAGTACACATTCTCGAAGATAATTTCTCCATTTAATCTTCCTTTGATTTTTATTGCATTAGGGCTATTCTTGACTTTTTCAGGAACTGAAAATATTTCATGAAGTCTTTTAGCTCCTGCTTTTGCTTGTTCCCACATTACTAAGAACCACGCTACAAAACGAGTAGGAACAATTAACATAGTCAAATAAGTAATAAAAGCTACAAAACTACCAACAGTAATTACTCCAGAGATCACTGCATTTCCTCCAAAAAAGATGACCCCCGCTGTCATAAATCCAAGTGCAGCGTATAGAACAGGTAGAAACCTTGCTCTTTCTAGAGCTGTCTTCATTTGTAAGTCAAAATATTTTCTATTACTATTATGAAAAAGAGATTTTTGGATGGGTTCGCCTCTATATGACTTAACAACACTTATTCCTTCAAGCGTTTCTTGTACGATGTTAGAAAGATCCCCAAATTGTATCCTCTGCTTCATAAATAATGGACCAACACGTTTTCCAAATATGAGCATTAAAAATAGTAATGGGACGCCCATTATGATTACAATCATTACTAATGAGACATCAATTTTCCATAAAAGAAAAATTATCCCAAGATACGTCATTGTGCCTTGTAAGGAAATTCTTGTTCCTACCGAAAGAAGCCTCCTTATCGCTTCAACATCTGCAGTAGTCCTAGTTAGTAATTGTCCCGTCTCACGAGTCATGAAATATTGTACGTCTTTATTTATCAAAGAATCAAACACATCATTTCTTAATTTTTTAACCGTTTTTTGAGCCCCAAATTCAGAGGATATTCTTGACAAAAAGTTCATCCCACCGGAAATAATAGCAAGTACAAAAATTTCCCCTAACAGTAATTTTAGATGCATGTAATCTTGTTTTATGAACGCGGCATCAATGATCTCTTTAATAAGAAGCGGAATTATTAATTCTGCACCTACACTAAAAAGCATGAATATTGATGCAAGAAGAAATAGATACCAGTAACGCTTTGCTTCGAAAATGACGCTTTTGATTCCTTGATACTGCAATTTTTAGCCCCATTAATTGTTATTTTCAGCTAGTGAACTACCCCTTTCTTTGGCAAGGGGCTTCCTGCTTCACCAAGAAGACTTGCCCCAACACCACTTCCTTGTAAGAAATGGTTCGGGGTAGGGGTCTTCTCTCCACAGGTGCTACGGGCCGTCCCAGCCCTGTCTTGATTTTGAGGATGTTTAGGGAAGAGTTGTAGTCTCTGTCCGCTTCCCAGCCACAAAACACACATCTAAATACTCTGTTTTTTAGACTTATTTTTGTTTTTGCTTTCCTACCGCATCTGGCACATGTCTGCGATGTGTGGTGGGGGAAGACTTTCACTACTGTCTTACCAGCCCAGTGCCTTCCGCCTTGTAAGACAACATATTTACGAACTCTCCCCATGAAGCCTCTAAGATGTGGCGATGCAGGGTCTTTGCCTTCCCTTTCCTCACCAGTTTTTTGATGTTCAGCCCTTCCACGTAACGTAGATGGTGTTGTAGTTGTTTACGTAGTATTTTGACAGTTTGTGTAGGAAGTCTTTGCGTTGCGCTGGTTGTTTAGTTTCTCGTATTTATTAGCCAGTTTTCTACGGAATTTATCGTAGTTGTTAGAGCCTTTATTCTTCCTTGACAGTTTTGTTTTCTTTGTAATAGCTTTATTCTTTCAAGTGTCTTGTTTATGCTAAGGTTTTCCATCACAATCCTGTTACTGTCTACTACGAACTTTTCTATGCCCATGTCCAGACCAATGGCTCTGTTGGTAGGTGAAACCCTGTCCTTTTCTTCCTCTTTTTATGCTTGGACTTGTAATATCGCATACCACTTACCGCTGGCGTATTTCTTTACCCATATCCCTTTCACTTTTCCCTCTATTTCTAGGTGTATTTTTGCCTTGACGCTACCGATCTTGGAGAGAGAAATGCGGTTGTTCTTAGGGTCTATTGAGAAACCGCTTTGGTTGAAATTCAAAGACTTGTATCTTCCCTTCTTCTTATACCTTAGCTTGCCTATTTTCTTGCCGTTCTTCTTCAGCCTCAACAATGCTTTCACATTGCTCCATAACATAACTGGTAATTGACCATTTGCAATGCTTTGGAGTAGACCTTTTTTAGTTCTGGTTTTTCTTCTTCTTTCAGCTTCACTATTAGTGCTTGTGTTGTGTGTGCTTCTGGGTTATTTTTCTTCCTTCTTTCCTCGCCTTGCTTATTTCCCCCAGCAATCGGTTGTATAGCCAATCGGGCTAACTCCAAGCTTTCTTCCAGTTTTTCTTCCACGGACTTGTTGGGGTATAGTCTGAACTTATAGCTTCTCATCATTTTTCTTCTTTCCTTGACTCTCCACGTATTCTTTCAAAACGTTTAGTGTTACTT
>Ga0256835_1000664_pt1 | contig 23774 bp, 27 predicted proteins | sample PIR30metaG_FD_185972 | JGI IMG/M metagenome (GOLD analysis project Ga0256835, IMG submission 185972) | Hydrothermal vent microbial communities from East Pacific Rise, Pacific Ocean - PIR-30 | ecosystem: Environmental > Aquatic > Marine > Hydrothermal vents | place: Pacific Ocean: East Pacific...
CCTGGAACTTCGTCGGCGATGGGCTGAGGGATGCCTTCGACCCCCGGAGGCGCAAATAAGGGTATAAACTTTAGGGAGCCGTGATGGACGAGACCCGCTTGCTTGAAGTCGACAACCTGAAGGTCCACTTCTTCACCGACGAAGGCGTGGTCAAGGCGGTGGACGGCGTGACCTTCCACATCAACAAGGGCGAGACCCTCGCGGTCGTCGGCGAGTCGGGGTCGGGGAAGTCGGTGACCTCGCTGGCCATCATGCGCCTGATTCCCTCCCCGCCGGGACGGATCGTGGACGGGAGCATTCGCTTTCGGGGGAAGGACGGGGTGGAAAAGGACCTGGTCCGGCTCTCCGAGCCCGAGATGCGGAGGATCCGCGGCAACGACATCGCGATGATCTTCCAGGAGCCGATGACCAGCCTGAACCCTGTTTACACCGTGGGCGATCAGATCGCCGAGGCGATCATGCTGCACCAGGGCAAGACCAAGAAGGAGGCCCTGGAACTGGCTGCCGAGATGCTCGCCCTGGTGGGGATCCCCGAGCCGCAAAAGCGCCTATCTAACTATCCCCACCAGATGTCGGGCGGGATGCGCCAGCGGGTGATGATCGCGATGGCGCTTTCCTGTAACCCCAGCCTGCTGATCGCCGACGAGCCCACCACCGCCCTGGACGTGACCATTCAGGCCCAGATCCTGGAGCTGATGAAGCAGCTCCAGGAGGAGATCGGCATGAGCGTGCTCTTCATCACCCACAACCTCGGGGTGGTGGCCGAGATCGCCGATCGGGTGGTGGTGATGTACGCCGGGCGGGCGGCCGAGGAGGCCGACGTGATCCCCACCTTCAAAAAGCCCTTGCACCCCTATACCAAGGGGCTTTTGAACTCGGTTCCCCGGGTGGACCTGGCGGCGGAGAAGCAGGAGAGGCTCGAGGCCATCCCCGGCAACGTCCCCAACCCGCTTTTCCTGCCGCCCGGTTGCGCCTTCCACCCGCGCTGCCGCTGGCACAAGCCGGGGCTCTGCGACGTCGAGGTGCCCACCTGGGAGGAAGCCGAGCCCGGCCACATGGTGCGCTGCCACCGCTGGCGTGAGATCAGCGAGGGGGTGGAGCGATGACCAACGGCACCCTCCTCGAGGTTCAGAACCTCAAGACCTGGTTCCCGATCAAGGGCGGCATCCTCTCCCGCACCGTCGGCCACGTGAAGGCGGTCGACGGGGTCAGCTTCTTCATCAAGAAGGGCGAGGTGCTGGGTCTGGTGGGCGAGTCGGGCTCCGGGAAGACCACCGTGGGCCGGACCATCCTCCGCCTGATCGAGCCCACCGACGGCAAGATCATCTACGACGGCAAGGACATCGCCAGGATTCCCAAGGGGGCGCTCCGCCCCTACCGCCGGCGCATGCAGATCATCTTCCAGGACCCCTTCGCCTCCTTGAACCCGCGCATGACCGTCGGCGACATCATCGGCGAGCCGCTGGTCATTCACAAGCTGGTGCAGAGCCCCAAGGAGCGGGTCGAGCGGGTGGCCGAGCTCCTCAAGATGGTGGGCCTCGCCCCCGACCATATGCGCCGCTACCCCCACGAGTTCTCCGGCGGCCAGCGCCAGCGGATCGGGATCGCCCGGGCGCTGGCGGTGGACCCCGAGTTCATCGTCGCCGACGAGCCGGTGAGCGCGCTCGACGTCTCCATTCAGGCTCAGGTGGTCAACCTGCTGCAGGACCTGAAGGAGGAGCTCGGGCTGACGCTCCTCTTCATCGCCCACGACCTGGCGGTGGTGGAGTACATCTCCGACCGGGTGGCGGTGATGTACCTGGGCAAGGTCATGGAGATCGCCCCCGCCCGCGAGCTCTACAAGAACCCCCAGCACCCCTACACCGAGGCGCTGCTCTCGGCGGTTCCCATCCCCGACCCCACGATCAAGCGCGAGCGGATCGTGCTCGAGGGCGACATCCCGAGCCCCATCAACCCGCCCTCGGGCTGCGTCTTCCGCACCCGCTGCCGCTACGCGATCCCCGAGTGCGCCACCACCACCCCCGAGCTGCGGGAGGTGGCGCCCGGTCACTTCAAGGCCTGCATCCGCGACGACGTCCCCTAGCCGGACCCTAGTCGCCGAGGCGCCGGCTGGGCCGGCGCCTTTTGCTAGGCTTTAGGTATGACCAAGAAATGGGTTTGGATGGCCCTTTTCGGGCTTCTGGCCTGGGTCCACGCCGCCGGCGTGCGGGTAACGCTCTACGCCTCGTTTGCCGAGGTCCAGACCCCGGTCCGGCTGGATCACGGGGTGTACGTCTGGCAGCCGGGCGAACGCGCGCTGGGCAGCCTGGTCGAGGACCTGGTCTGGCTGAGCGGGGTCGAGGTCAAGCGTCGGGTCTGGCGCAAGGGCGCGCTCTGGTTCTTCGCCCAGGGCGATCAGGCCAGGTTGCACTACCTGACCCGGGGCCTCTCCGGCTCGGTACGCTACCGTTTCCTCCTGGATCAGGGCCGGCTCGAGGGCTGGCTGCGGGTGCGAAATACGCTCGACGAGCCGGTCGAGGTGGAGGCGCTTCGCTTCCTTTCCGGCAACGTACCGCTCTCGGCCCGGGCGGTGGGCAGGGTCGGTGACAAGCAGGTGCGGGCCCTGGCGGTGGCCAAGTCGGCGCCGGTGGAGGAGGGCTTCGTCGGCGCCCAGGGCGGGGTGTTCCGCTACCAGCTCGCGGGGCCCCTGCGGCTCGAACCCGAGGTCACCGAGCTGCCGCTTTTTGAGGCCCAGGCGGATCCGGTCTTCTTCTGGCGCTACCGGGGCGGTTTCGTGCGGGGGCGGCGCCTCCCGCTGGAGCGCGGCTACCGTTTCCAGGCCACCGCCCCCCTGGCGGCGGGAGTGGTGGACCTCTTTCAGGCGGGGGACTTCCTGGGCCGCCTTTCGATTCCTGACCGCTACCCCGGCGAGCCGGTCGAGCTCCGCCTCGGCCCTGCCACCCGTGCCCGCACCGAGCGGCAGGTGGAGGCGCTCGCCGAGACCCGGGAGCTAAGGCGTTACCGGGTGACCACCAGGGTGAGAAACCCTGGCGAGGAACCGGTCCGGGTGGAGATCGAGGAGCGCTTCTCCGCCGACGCCATCGAGATCACCCTTTCCGGGGGCGAGCGCATCCCGCAGGGCTACCGCATCGTCTTCGACCTGCCGCCGGGGGGCGAACGCACCTACCAGTACACGGTCACGCTGCGTTATAAGAAGCGTCCGTGAAGCCCCGGGCGCGCACCCTCGGCCTGGCGCTGGCCGCGCTCGGCGTGGTCTTCGGGGATATCGGTACCAGCCCCCTCTACGCCGTCCGCGAGTCGCTCTCGCCCCGCTACGGCCTCTCGCCCGACCGGGACGCCGTCTTGGGGGTGCTCTCGCTGATCTTCTGGTCCTTGATCCTGGTGATCTCGGTCAAGTACCTGCTCTTCGTCATGCGGGCCGACAACCACGGCGAGGGCGGGATCATGGCGCTGACCGCCCTGGTCATGCCCCGGGAGGGGAGCCGGGAGCGCTGGCGCTACCTGGCGGTGGTGCTGGGGATCTTCGGCGCCGCCCTGCTCTACGGCGACGGGATGATCACCCCGGCGATCTCGGTCCTGAGCGCGGTGGAGGGGCTCAAGGTGGTCTCGCCCGGCCTCGACCCCTACGTGATCCCGCTCACGGTGGCGATTCTGGTCGGGCTCTTCGCCCTGCAGCCCCGGGGGACCGGCGGCGTGGGCAAGCTCTTCGGCCCGGTGATGCTGGTCTGGTTCGCGGTCCTGGCGGTGCTCGGGCTGCGCCAGATCGCGACCAACCCGGGGGTGCTGCAGGCGGTGCTTCCCCACCACGCGGTGCGCTTCTTCCTGGAGCACGGTTTCCGCGCCTTTCTGGTCATGGGCTCGGTCTTTCTGGTGGTGACCGGGGGAGAGGCGCTCTACGCCGACCTCGGCCACTTCGGCCGGACCCCCATCCGCCTGGCCTGGTTCTTCTACGTCCTGCCGGCGCTTTTGCTCAACTACTTCGGCCAGGGGGCGCTGGTTTTGCGCGACCCCGCCGCCCTGGCCAGTCCCTTCTTCCACATGGCCCCGGACTGGGCCGGCTACCCGCTCGTCTTCCTGGCGGCGGCGGCCACGGTGATCGCCTCCCAGGCGGTGATCTCGGGTTCCTTCTCGCTGACCCGGCAGGCGATCCAGCTCGGCTACCTGCCCCGGATGCGGGTGGTCCAGACCTCGAGCACCGAGCGCGGGCAGATCTACGTCCCCTTCGTGAACTGGCTGCTGATGGTGCTGACGGTGGCCCTGGTGCTCGGCTTTAGGAGTTCCTCGAACCTGGCCGGCGCCTACGGCGTCGGGGTTTCCACCGACATGGTCTTCACCACCCTGCTCTTCACCCTGATCGCCTACCGCCTCTGGCGCTGGCCGATCTACCTGGTGGCGCCCATGTTCCTGGCCTTCATGAGCGTGGACGCGACCTTCTGGCTCACCAACCTGGTCAAGATCCCGGAAGGGGGCTGGGTGCCGCTTCTGGTGGCCGGCGTGGTCTACCTCTTGATGAGCACCTGGAAGCGGGGCCGCGAGGCCCTGGCCGAGGCCCTGCACGCGCGGACGCTGACCCTGGAGCGCCTGGTCGAGGGACTGCCCCAGCGCGGGATCACCCGGGTCCCCGGCACCGCGGTCTACTTCACCGCCTACCCCCGCTACGCCCCCGAGGTCCTGCTGGCGCACCTGGAACACCACCGGGTGCTGCACCAGCGGGTGGTGATCTGCACCGTGCGCACCTCGGAGCGCCCCCGGGTCCCGCTGGAGCGGCGCGCCCACCGGAAGCCGATCGGGGACGGCTTCGAGCGGCTGATCCTGGTCTATGGCTTCATGGAGACGCCGAACCTCACCGCCGCCTTCCACGACCTCGCCGACCTCGACCTGCCGCCCTACGAGGTCAGCTACTTCCTGGGCCGCGAGCTGGTGGTGCCCACCGGTCGCTACATGCCCCGCTGGCGCGAGCTGCTCTTCGCCTTCATGCGCCGCAACGCCGAGAGCCCGGTGATCTACTTCCACCTGCCGCCGGAGCGTGCGCTCGAGGTCGGCGTCTTCGCCCGCATCTGAGGGCGGTGGAACTGACCGGTCGGTCAGTATCATGGAGGGGTGCCGGGCTACCTCTACGCCATCCTCGCGGTCAGCCTCTGGGGGCTCAACTTCGTCCTCCTCAAACTCCTGGTCGGGGTGCTGCCGCCGCACGCGATGAACACCCTGCGCACCCTGGTGGCGGCGCTGGGCTTCGGCCTGCTCTTTTTCCGCGGCCCCCGGGTGCGGATTCCCTGGCGGGACGCCCTGCGCATCCTGCTGTACGGGCTGATCGGCAACGGGATCTTCCAGTGGCTCTTGATGGAGGGGGTCCTCCGGACCCCGGCCGGAATCGCCGCCGTGGCCAACGCCACCAACCCGGTCTGGCTGGCCCTGCTCGGCTACCTCTTCTTGCGGGAGCGCCTGGCGCCGCTGGGCTACGTCGGCATCGGCCTCGCCGCCTTCGGGGTGATCCTCCTGGGCGGCGGCGGGGGCGGCGGCGAGGTGGGCCTCGGCGTCTTCCTGCTGGTGCTGGCCTCGCTGGCCTGGGCGGTCTACTCGCTCTCCGCCCGCACGGTGGGTGCCCGCTACCCCCTCCTGGTCTGGGTGAGCCTGGGCTACGTGGCCGGAATGGCCCCCTACTGGCTGCTCAACCTGCCGGCGGTGCTGGCGCTGCCCTTCGGGCAGCTGCCCGCCTGGGTCTGGTTGGGGACCGCCACCAGCGGCCTCTTCGCCAACGTCGTCGCCTACCTGGCCTGGATGCGGGCGGTGCAGCTGCTCGGCCCCAGCCGGGCCGGGGTGTGGCAGAACCTGGCCCCGGTGATCGGGGCGCTCGGCGGTTACCTCTTCCTGGGCGAGCGGCTTTCGGCCCCGGCTTTTCTTGGCGGGGCGCTGGTGCTTTTGGGGGTGACCCTCACCCAGCGGGCACGCGTTCGGGGTGGAGCGGGTTCCTAGCGGCGACCAGGCGGGCGATCAGGCCTTCGTCGGCGGCGCCCAGGGTGGCCAGCTCTCCCGGGCTCGCCACCGCCTCGTAGAGCCGTTTCACCTGGTGCTTCTGCAGCATTTCGAGCAGCTCGGCGAGGGCTTTCCTGCCCGCCTCGCCGAAGGCGGGCCCGAAGGCCGGCGGGGTGAGGATGGGCTCGGCGGTGCCCAGGATCATGGCGGCGTAGGCCGCCTGGGCCCGGTCGTCCTGGCGGGGGGCGATCAGGGTCAGGGAGAGCTTGGGCCAGTGGGCCCCCTTCAGGCTCTGGCTGAGCGCTTCCAGCGTTCTCTGCGGGCGTCCGATGCATCCGGCCATTCGCATGCCTCCATTTTCGCACAAGGGCGCCCCCACCCGCCGGCGGGTGGGGGCGCGGGAAGCGATTCGCCCTCAGGGGGTCTGCTCGAGGATCTCGAGGGCCTTGCGCAGGATGGCGTCGGTCTTGAGGTCGATCAGCGCCTGGCCGGGGACGTCGGAGAGCTTCCGCGGCGGGATCTCCTCGCTCTTGGAGAACTTGCCCTCCTCGTCGACCTCGGCCTTGAGCGTCTTGACCACGCGGCCGTCCTTGTCCCGCACGATCAGCTCGACCTCGCCCCCGGGGGGCGCGCCCAGCCCCTCGAAGGCCAGGGGCTCGGGGAAGCGGGTGTCCTTGACCGAGTAGTCGGGCTGGACGCCCTCCTCGTGGATGGCGCGCCGCTTGGGGGTGAGCCACTCGAAGGTGACCAGGGTCAGCTCGCCGCCGTTGGCCAGGGTGAAGACGTTCTGCCCCACCCCCTTGCCGAAGGTCTTTTCCCCCACCAGGGGCGCCCGCTGGTAGTCCTGGATCGCGCCCGCGACGATCTCCGAGGCCGAGGCCGAGTTGCCGTTCACCAGCACCACCATGGGGCCGTCCCAGAGGGTGTGGGGGCTGGCCTCGCAGTAGGGGCGGGTGACGTCGCGGGAGCGGGTGTAGACGATCACCCCGTGGTCGAGGAAGGCGTCGGCCACCTGGCAGCCCTGGTCCAGGAGGCCGCCGCCGTTGTCCCTGAGGTCGAGGACCAGCTTCTTGGCTCCCTGCCGCTTGAGGTCGGCGATCGCCGCCTTCAGCTGCTCGATCACCTTGACGTTGAGGAAGGTTTCGATGGCGACGTAGCCGACCCGGTCCGGGAGCATCGCCTTGGAGACCGAGACGATCTCGATCTTCTCCCGGGGGATCTTGAAGCGCAGGATGGCCCGGGAGCCCTTGCGCCGGATGCCCAGCTCCACGATCGTCCCCTTGGGCCCCCGGATCTTGGCGACGATGTCGAAGAGGTCGAGATTGGTCACGTCCTCGCCGTCGACCTCGACGATCTCGTCGCCGGCCTTGAGCCCGGCGCGGTAAGCGGGGCCGCCGCGGAAGACGGTGATGATCTTGGCCCCGGTGCCGTCCGGCCGCGCCGCCTGGATGACGACGCCGATGCCGTAGAACTCTCCCTGGACGTCCTCGTTGCGGATCTTGGTGTGGCGCGGCGGGCTGTAGCTGGTGAAGGGGTCGTCCAGCGCGTCCACCTGGCCGCGGATCGCGCCCTCGAGGACCTTCTTGAGCTCGTCGGCGGAGAGTTTCTTCAGGTAGTGCTGCTTGATGATGCTGTAGGTCTCGATCGCCGCCCGGCCGTTGGGGTCCTCGGTGAAGTCCTGGGCGGCCAGCGATCCGAACTGCGCGATGCCGATCGCCGCGATGGCTGCGATCAGCGCGCCAAAGACGCGACTGGGCTTCATGCCGGACATTCTAACGATCGGGACATGAGAACGGGTACGCTGAAAACGTGATTCACCTGCACCGGGTCTCGCTTTCCTACCCCGGCACCAAGACGCTGGCGCTCTACGACGTGAACCTCGAGATCAAGCGCGGCGAGTTCGTCTTCTTGGTGGGCCCCTCCGGGGCCGGCAAGTCGAGCCTGCTGAGCCTGGTGCTTCGCCGCGTCCTGCCCACCTCCGGGGCGGTCTACGTGGAGGGGGTCAACCTCCGCCGCCTGCGGGGGAACCGGGTCGCCCTCTATCGGCGGCAGGTGGGGGTGGTCTTCCAGGACCACCGGCTCCTACCCCGGCGGACGGTGGAGGAAAACCTGGCCTTCGTGCTCCGGGTGCAGGGCGTTCCCCGCAAGCTCTGGCCGGAGAAGATCGCCCGCGCCCTGCGCACCGTGGGCCTGGCCCACAAGCGCCGGGCCTTTCCCCACCAGCTCTCGGTGGGCGAGGCCCAGCGGGTGGCGGTGGCCCGGGCGCTCATCGTCGAACCGAAGATCTTGCTGGCCGACGAGCCCACCGGCAACCTCGATCGCGAGAACGCCCACGCCGTGCTCGAGCTCTTCAAACTGGCGCACGCGCGGGGGGCCACCGTCCTCTTCGCCACCCACGCCGAGGATCTGGTCCGGGCCTACCCCCGGCGGGTGGTCGGCCTGCGCGCGGGGCAGGTCGTGGCCGATCGCCGCCTTGGCTAAAATGAGCGGGAAGGGGAAAGGAGGGGACGATGCAGATCTACAAGCTCGTCGGCCGTAACGTCGAGGTGACCGACGCCATCCGCGGTTATCTGGAAAAGAAGCTGGCCCGGCTCGAGCGCTACTTCGACGGCATCCAGGATGCCAAGGTGGTGCTCTCCTACGCCGGCAGCCCCCACGTCGAGCGCCGGGCCAAGGTGGAGATCCAGATCAACGTCCCCGGGGGGCTGGTCCGGGTCGAGGAGGAGGACCCCGACCTCTACGCCGCCATCGACCGCGCGGTCGAGGTGCTGGAAAAGCAGCTCAAGCGGTTCAAGGGCCGGCTGATGGGCAAGCGCCACACCGCCCTCGGCCCCGCGCCCGCGCCGCTCGAGGCCGAGGAGGCGGAGGAGCCCTTCGTCCCCGAGATCGTTCGCGTGAAGCGCTTCGAGATGAAGCCGATGACGCCGGAGGACGCGGCCCTGCAGATGGAGGCCCTGGGGCACGCCTTCTTCGTCTTCGAAAACTCCGACACCGGCGAGATCAACGTCATCTACCGCCGCAAGGACGGCCACTACGGCCTGATCGAGCCGCGGAGATGAGCCGGCGAAGCGCGGCCTTCCTGCTGGCGTTCCTGGGCCTGGCCTGGGCCCAGATGACCCTGGAGAGCCCGGCCTTCGCCTTTGGCGCCCCGATTCCGGTGCGCTACACCTGCGACGGCGAGGACCTGAGCCCCCCGCTGGTCTGGCGGGGGGTGCCGGCGGCGGCCTCCTCGCTGGTGCTGGTGGTCTGGGACCCGGACGCGCCGGTGGGGGTCTTCTTCCACTGGAGCGCCTACGACCTTTCCAAGAAGCGTACCGGCCTGGCCGAGGGGGTGCCCCCGAAGCCCCGGGTCGGGGAGTTCAAGCAGGGGAAGAACGACTTCCAGCGGGTGGGTTACGGCGGGCCCTGTCCTCCCCGGGGCCACGGCCCCCACCGCTATTTTTTCCGGCTCTACGCGCTCAAGGAGCCCGCCCTCGGCCTGCCCCCGGGGGCGCCGGCCCGGGCGGTGCTCGAGGCGTTGAAGACCAAGACCGTCCTGGCCCGGGCCGAGTGGATGGGGACCTACGCCCGCTAGCTTCACCGAACCTTCACCCAACCTTCGCCCGGGCTTTACCCGTCCGGGGCTAGGCTGCGGCCGGAGGTGATGAAGGTGAAGCGAAACTGGATGCTGGTGCTCGTCAGCGGGCTGGGCCTCTACGCCGGGGGCGCGGCCTACGCCGCCGACGGCGCCGCCCTTTATCAAAGCTACTGCGCCGCCTGCCACCAGGCGAACGGCGAGGGCATCCCCGGCACCTACCCCTTTATCAACGGGCCCATCGGGCGGCTCTCGGAGTTCCCGGAAGGCCGCGAGTTCCTGATCGCCACCGTGCTCTTCGGCCTGAAGGGCGAGATGATGCAGCGCGGCCAGGTCTATAACGGCGTGATGCCGGGCTACGCGGCGGCGATGAGCGACGCCGAGGTGGCCGCCCTGCTGAACTGGCTCAAGCGGCAGTGGAACAACGCCAACTTCGGCGCCAACGTCCCCGACTACACCCCGGAGGAGGTGGCGGCGGTACGGGCCAAGAAGCTGTCCCCGGACGACGTCCACGCCATGTTGCAGAAGGTGGAGTCGATCATGCACGCGGTCAACGGCCGCGGCCGGGGGCGGCACGGCACCGGGGGCGGGCCGCCCAAGCGTTAGCCTGGGGACATGGCGGGGGAGCGCATTCTGATTGTGGAGGACGAGCCCCGGATCGCCGAGGTGCTGGCCCGCTACCTCGAGGCCGAGGGCTTTGAGACCGAGCGGGCCCGGGACGGGCGCGAGGCGCTCGTCCTCTTCCGTCGCTTCCAGCCCGACCTGGTGCTCCTGGACCTGATGATTCCCGAGCTCGACGGCCTCGAGATCACGCGACGCCTGCGGGCGAGCTCGGCGGTGCCGATCATCATGGTCACCGCCAAGAGCGGCGAGCTCGACCGCGTCCTCGGCCTCGAGCTCGGCGCCGACGACTACGTCACCAAGCCCTTCTCGCCGCGCGAGGTGGTGGCCCGGGTCAAGGCGGTGCTCCGCCGGGCCGGCGGGGGCGCTCCCCCGGCCGGGCGCTACCGGGCGGGGGACCTGCTGGTGGACGCCGGCGCGGTGCGCGCCTTCTGCCGCGAGCGCGAGGTCCATCTGACCCCCAGCGAGTTCCGCCTCCTGCAGGCGCTGGTGGCGGCCGCCGGGAGGGCGCTGACCCGCCGCGAGCTGCTCGATGCCCTGGGCGAGACCTACGTCGACGAGCGGACCGTGGACGCCCACATCAAGAACCTGCGCAAGAAGCTGGGGGACTGCGCCGGCCAGGTGGAGACGGTGCGCGGCGTGGGCTACCGGGTGGCGCCGTGAAGATCGCCTACCGGCTGGTGGTGGCGTTCTTGGTGGTGGCCCTCTTTTCCGGCGGGCTCACCCTCTACCTCGTCGAGCGGGTACAGGCCGAGCACGTGCGCCGCTACTTCGACCCCGGCAGGGGGATTCACCTGCGCGCCGACCGCCGCCCCGGCGAGCGCCTGATCGAGGAGCTCAAGCGGGAGAGCCGCAAGGCCCTCCTGCTCGCCCTGGCGGTGGCGGCCGGGGCCGGGGCGGCGCTGGCCTTCGGCCTGACCCGGCCGATCCGGGCGCTCACCGAGACCGCCCGCCGCTACGCCGCCGGCGAGCGCGACCTGCGGGCCGAGCTCCGGGGGCGCGACGAGATCGCCGAGCTGGCGGCCGCGTTCAACGACCTCGCCGACCGCCTGGCGGAGGAGCGGGCGCGGGAAGAGCGCCAGCTCGCCGCCACCGCCCACGAGCTCCGGACCCCCCTGGCGGTGCTCAAGGCCGAGCTCGAGGCCCTGGCCGACGGCGTCCTGCCCGCCGACCCCGAGAACCTGCGGGCGCTGGTGGCCGAGGTGGACCGGATCACCCGCCTGGTCGAGGAGCTCGAGCTGCTCACCGTCGCCGAGGCCGGGGGGTTGCCGCTCCACCCCGAGCCGGTGGACCTCCGGGCGCTGGCCGAGGAGGTCTTTTCCCGGGTGCTCCCGGAGGGCGTCGAGCTCGCCGGCGGGGGGTCGGCCTACGCCGACCCCGACCGGGTCCGCCAGATCCTCTGGAACCTGGCCACCAACGTGGCCAAGTACGGCGGCGGGGCCGCCCGGGTCGTCGTCGAGCCGGGCCGGGTGCGGGTCTGCGACCGGGGGCCGGGGCTGCCGCCGGAAGCGCTCGAGCGCGTCTTCGAACCCTTCTACCGCGCCGACCCCGCCCGCGAGCGCGGGGGCAGCGGCCTGGGCCTGGCGGTGGTGCGGGCGCTGGCGGAGGCGATGGGGGGCAGCGCCCGGGCCTACCCGGCGAAAGACGGCGGGCTCTGCCTCGAGGTGCGGCTGCCGCTTCAGAAGTAGGGGTCGGGGTCGACGTAGTAGAAGCGGCCGTTCTTCCAGATCGCCACCCGGAACCAGAGCACGTCCGGGGGGATCAGCGCCCCGCCCCCCAGGTAGCCGATGATCTCCCCCTGTTCCACGTGGTCCCCGGTGCTCACCAGCGGTTGCTGCAGGTTGACGTACTGGGTGAAGAGCCGGTTGCTGTGCTGGAGCATCACCGTCCAGCCCACGTTGCCGTAGTAGACGACGGCGAAGACCTGCCCGGCGGCGGCGGCCCGCACCGGGGCCCCGGGCCGCGGCGCCTTGATCCACTCGAAGTCGCTTCCCTCCCGGCCGTAGCGCCTCAGGATCCGGCCCCCGGCCACCGGGAAGAGCAGCTCGCCCACCAGCTCCCGGGGGACCTCGAGGGCGCGTTGGCGGGCCCGCCGCTCCTCCTCCAGGGCCTTTTGCAAGCGCTCGATCTCGGCCTCCAGCTGGGCCTGGGCTTGTTGCAGCTCGGCGAGCTTGATCGCCTGGGACTTCTGGTGGCGGTCGAGGTCGGCGAGCAACCGCTTCAGCTCCCGCTGCCGGGCCTTGAGCCGGCGTTCCTTGGCCTGCCGCTCGGCGGCGGCGCGCTCGAGCTCCTTGAGCAGTGCCTCCCGCTTGCGCTTGAGGGAGGCCAGCGCCTCGGCCTCGTGCTTCACCGCCTGCACCAGCCGCAGCTCGGCGGCGCCCAGCGCCGCCAGCCAGCGGTTCTTGACCGCCAGCTCGGTGAACGAGGTGGCCCGCACCACCGGCAGCGCCCCGCTCGCCCGCCCGCGCCAGAGCAGGTCGAGGAGCTTGGCGAGCTCGCCCTTGCGGGCCTCCAGCGCCCGGGACTTCTGCTCCAGCTCGCGCTCGAGCCGGGCGATCTCCGCCCGTAGCGCCTCGATGCGGGCATTGAGTTTCTGGATCTCCCGGGCCAGCTGGGTGAGCTCGCGGTTGGTCCGGGCCAGCGCCCGGCGGAGCTCCTGGGTGCGGCGGTCGAGGTTTCGGAGCTCGGCCTGGACGCGCGCGGCCTCGGCGGCGCGGGCCCTCTTCAGGGCCTCCGCCTGCCGCAGCTGCTCCTCCAGGCCCTGGCCGAAGGCCAGGGAGGCGAGCAGCAAAAGGGCCAGAAGGAGCCTCACGCCGCCTCCTTGAGCTGGGCCCGGCTGGAGAGCCAGCCGCCCACCGTGCCCAGGAAGAAGGCCAGCAGGAAGAGCCCCTCGCTGGCCAGCAGCAGGTCCTCCGAGGTCAGCACCGGCAGGAAGGGGTAGAAGCGCTGCAGCGCGTCGGCCAGGTAGCGGTAGACGGGAAGGGCGACGGCGGCGGCGATCAGCGCCGCCGCGGTGGTGAGCAGCAGGCCCTCGGCGACGAAGGGAAGCAGGATCATCCCGCGGGTCGCCCCCACCAGCTGCATGATCTCGAGCTCGTCGCGGCGGCTTTCGATCGAGAGGCGGATCGTGCCCATGACGCTAAAGAACGTATTCAGGATAAGCATAAGCACCAGCACCACGGTGCCGATACGCACGCCGCGGGCGATGCGCAGGAGCTCCAGGGTCATCCGCCCGCCGTACTCCACCTGGTCCACCCCGGGGAGGGCGGCGAGCCGCCGGGCCAGCTCGGCCATCGCCCCGGGGCTTTCCGGGGTGACCAGCAGGGTATCCGGGAGCGGGTTGTGCAACAACTCGGCCACCTCGGCTACCCAGGGCTGCTCCTCGGCCAGCTGACGGAAGGCCTCCTCCTTGGGGATGGCGCGCACCCCCGCCACCTCCGGCCAGGCGGCGACCCGGGTGCGGACGGCCTCGAGGTCGGCCTCGGGGCTGAGGAAGACGGCCACCGTGAGCTCGCGCTCGGCCGCCCCCACCACCCGGTCCAGGTTCCAAAGCGTCAGCGCCGCCAGCAGCAGCAGGGTGAAGGAGACGGTGGCCGTGGTCAGCGTGGCCAGGCTGCTCACGGGGTGGCGGAAGATGGCGATCGCCGCTTCCCGAAGGGCGTGCACGGCCTCGAGTCTACAAAACGGGGGCTTGAACCAAATGAGGAGTAGCATCGGGGTGTGCGGGTGCGACGAACCATCTGGGTGGTGGCCCTGGTCGCCTACCTGGTGCCCCTGCTGGTCGGGTTCTGGTTGCTCGCGTTGCGGGAGGTCCCCGAGCTCTCCCGGGTCTACTACCGCTACCACTACTACTTCGACCTGGCCTTCACCGCGCTGGCGGCGTTCGCCACCGGCGCCGCCGCCTACCTGATGCTGCGCTCCTTGCTGGCCCCCTGGGCCCGGTTGGAGGACCAGCTCAAGGGCCTGACCGCCGGCAAGGGCTGGCTGGCGGCGGTGGGCGAGGAGCACGCCGACCGGGTGGTCGAACGCATCAACCGGCTGCTGGCCTTGCAGCGGGACTTCCAGGACCTGGAGGAGCTCTCGAAGAACGCCGTGGCCCAGGAGATCCACGACGGCGCGGTGCAGAACCTGATCGCCGCCCGCTGGGCGCTCTCCCGGGGCAGCCTGGAGGAGGCCAGCGAGGCCATCGCCCGGGCCGAGGAGGCCCTGCGCCGGGCGATTCACCAGCTCGCCCCTCCCGAACTCCACCACCTGCCGCTGGCCGAGGCCTTGCGGGCGCTGGGGGCGCGCTCGGGGCTGGAGGTGGCGGTCTCGGTCGAGGGCAGCCTCGACGAGCGCGAGCGGGTCGAGGTCTACCGCATCGTGCAGCACGCCCTGGAGAACGCCCGCCGGCACGGGGGTGCCCGCCGGGCCTGGGTGCGCGTTCGCCGGGACGGCGGGCTGCGGGTGGAGGTGGAGGACGACGGCCGCGGGCTGACCGAGCCGGTAAGCGAGGGGCAGGGGCTTGGTATCTTGAGGGCGCGACTCCGGCTCCTGGGGGGCAGGCTCGACCTGCGCCCCGGTCCCGGGGGCGGGGCCCGGCTGATCGCCGAGTGGCCGGTGTCGCAGGAGGGGGCCCGTGCGCATCCTGGTGATTGAAGACCACACCCTGGTTCGCGAGGGGCTGGTGCGTCTTTTAGAGGAGGTCCTTCCCGAGGCCGAGGTGCGGGCGGTGGCCGGCGCCGAGGAGGCCCTGCCCCACCTGGACTGGGCGGAGCGCGTCCTGCTCGACCTCTCGCTGCCGGGGAAGCCGGGCCTCGCCTTCCTGGCCGAGCTCGCCGAGTCCCACCCCGACCTCCCGGTGGTGGTGCTCACCGCCTACGACGAGCCCGCCTTCCGGGCCCGGGCGGAGGAGCTCGGGGCCTCGGCCTTCCTTTCCAAGAACGACCCCCCCGAGCGGCTGGTGGAGGCGCTCCGGGGGCTGGCCTCGATCGAGGCGCCGAGCCCGGACCGGCTCTCGCCCACCGAACGCACCGTGCTCCTGCTCCTGGGTCAGGGGCTTTCCAACGCCGAGGTGGCCGAGCGGCTGGGCATCGAGGAGAAGACCGTCTACACCCACCGGCGCCACCTGATGTACAAGCTCGGCATCAAGAACGCCAGCGAGCTGATCCGCTTCGCCGCCCTCTACCACACCGGGCTCGACGGTAAGAAAAATTCGTAGGTAGCATTCGCTCTCAAAATGGGATATACCAACGCGGAGTATGTGGGTGCTCGCCGCGCTTTTGCTCCTTTCCCCCGGGCAGTCGCCTCCCCCCGAGCTGGCGCCGGGGACGGCGGTCGAGCTGCTTCCGGGGGTGCACCGGCCGCTCGAGCTGACCGGCGAGGACCTGGTGCTGCGGGCCCGGCCGGGGGCGGTGATCGACGCCGGCGGCGAGGGGCACGGCGTGGTGGTCCGGGGCAAGCGAATCCGGCTGGTGGACCTCCGGGTTCGAAACACCGGCCCGGGGGACGACTTCTACAACCCCGATAGCGCCGTCTTCCTGGTCGAGTGCCAAGACTGCGCGGTGGAGCGCCTCCGGGCCGAGGGCGCGGTGACGGCGGTGCGGGCCGAGGAGGCGCCGGGGCTCTTGGTGCGCGGGGTCGAGGCCGAGGGCAACCGGCGGGGCCCCGGCATCACCCTCTACCGCTGCCCCGGCGCCGTGGTCGAGGACAACCTGCTCGACGGCTTTCTCGACAACCTGTACATGGAGTACACCGACGGCAGCCTCGCCCGCAGGAACCGGCTCTACCGTTCCTACCGCTACGGCTACCACCTGATGTTCTCCAAGGACGTCGAGGTCTACCGGAACGTCGCCGCGCGCGGCCGGGTGGGGGCGGCGGTGATGTACGGCCGGCGGGTGCGGGTCTACGAAAACCGCCTCGAGGGCCACACGGGGCCGCTGGCCTTCGGGCTTCTGTCGCAGGAGCAGCACGATAGCGAGTTCTTCGATAACCTGATCCGCGGCAACAACGTGGGCATCCTGGTGGTCTCGGCGGTGGAGGACGTCTTCCACCGCAACCGGGTGGAGAACAACGGGTTCGGGGTCCTGGTCCTGCGGGAGAAGAACAAGGTCTCGAGCGCCGCCGTATTCCGGGACAACCGCTTCCGGGCCAACGTCTACGACCTGGCGGTGGACGACCCCGAGGCCCGGGTGACGCTCCGGGGCAACGCCTACGACCGGGCCTCCCGGCTCGACCTCGACGGCGACGGCGTCTCCGACCTGCCCTACCTGCCGTCCTCGAGCTACGCCCTGCTGGCCTCGCGGATGCTCGACCTCTCGCTTTTTGCCAAGAGCCCGGGGATCACGCTCTGGGAGGAGGCCGAGAAGAAGGTCCCGGGGTTGCGGTTGATGAACCTGGCCGACCCCGCCCCCCGGATCCTGGCCGAGTCCGGCCGGCGCCCCGCCTGGTGGCCGCTGGCGCTGGCCGGGTTGGTGCTGATGGGAGGTCTATGGTTGAGGTCGTGAACCTGAGCAAGCGGGGCCGGGTCGAGGGGGTGAGCTTCACCCTCGAGCGGGGGGCGCTGGCTTTGGTGGGGCCCAACGGGGCGGGGAAGACCACGGTCTTGAACCTGCTGGTGGGGCGGATCAAGCCCGACGCGGGGAGCGTGCGCGTCTGTGGCCACCCGCCCCGGAGCCTCGAGGCCGCCCGCCGCCGCGCCTACGTTCCCCAGCAGATCGCCTTTCCCCTGCACCTGCGGGTGGCCGAGGTGCTGGTCGCCGCCCAGCGGCTTCTGGGGGCCACCGACGGCGACCGCGAGGAGGCGGTGCAGCGCATGGGCCTTGCCGGACGGCTGGGGGACTACGTGGGGCGCCTCTCCGGCGGGTTCCGCCAGCGCTTGGCGCTGGCCGCCGGACTGATGGGGGAAAGGCGGCTTTGGCTCCTGGACGAACCGGCCAGCGCCCTGGACCCGGGAGGGTTCGCCCGGCTGGTCGAGTGGACCGAGGAGCACAAGGCCCGGGGCGGGCTCCTGATCGTCAGCGCCCACCGGCCGGACGAGGTGGAGGCCTTCGCCGACGAGGCGCTCCTGCTCTCCGCCGGCCGGGCTCGCTGGCGGGGTCCGGTGGAGCAGCTCTACACCTACCGCCTGCCCGACGGCCGGCGGCTGGAGGAGGTCCTTCCCGGGGTGCGCATCGTGCGCGAACCGGTGGACGTGTTGAGGGAGGTGCTGTATGAGGAAGAATCGGCGTGAAGTGATCAAGATCTTGGGGGCCGCCGGCGGCCTCTTGGCCCTGGGCGGGGGGGCGCTCGCCCAGGCCCCGGCGAAGCCGCTGGCGGTGGGCAAGATTCCCCCCGCCGAGGTTCCCTGGGAAAGCGGGCGCTGCGCCTTTTGCGGCATGCCCATCAAGACCCCGCCGGGGGGCTGGAAGGGCAAGAAGCTCCCGCCCGGCTTCTTCGAGCGGACCTATGCCCAGATCGTCTTCGAGGACGGCGAGGCGCTGCACTTCGAGTCGCTCGCCTGCATGTTCAACTACGCCTACGCCAAGGGCATCGTCGACGGCGAGGGGGCGACCTTCTACGTCATGGCGGTGGACGGCTCCCAGGTGCCCTGCAAGCCGATCGGCCTGGTACCCGCCCGGGAGGCGATCTACGTCTGGGGCCAGAACCTGATGACCACCATGAAGGCCCACCTGCTGGCCACCCGGGGCGTCGAGGACGCCCGCACCCTGGCGAGAAAGCGCGCCGGCAAGATCGGCCGGGTGCACTTCCTGACCTTCGACCTGCTCTGGGACCTGGCCCCGGTGCCCGAGGCCAACCTGGTTCCCCTCCTGGCCAAGCACACCGGCCTGCTCTAGTCCTTTCGGGCCCGGGGGGCCTCCCCGGGCCCGGCGAAAGCGAGGGCGATGAATCGGCGAACCTTTCTCAAGGCCTTGACGCTGTTTGCGGTCCCCTGGGCCTTTAAGGGTCAGGCCGCTCCGCGGCCGGTCAAGATCGGGGTGGACCTCTGCCCCTACTGCTTCATGTACGTGATCGACGGGCGCTTCGTCGCCCAGGTGGTGCTCGAGACCGGGAAGTTCTACAACTACGACGCCATCGAGTGCCTCGCCGACCACGTCAACGGCTACGCCGCCTACGGGCCCACCGTGCGGGTGGAGCCGAAGGAGTGGTACCTGGCCGACTACCGGCGGTCCTCGGGTCGGAAATCGGTCCTGATCCCGGCCGACGAGGCGGTGATCGTCTACCACACGCGCATCCGCACCCCCATGGGCGGGGGGCTGGCCGCCTTCCGCACCCGGGCGGAGGCTGAGGCCTTCGTCGAGGAGCGCCGTCTCCGGGGAGCCCGGTTTCTGACCTGGCAGGAGCTCTTGCAGGAGGGCAAGGAGCACCCCTGGGTGCCCGCGGTCTAGGACCATGGCCGGGTTGTTTTTGAAGGAGGTCCTGCGGAACCCCTGGAGCTGGCTCTTGGGGCTGGGGGTGGCCGCCCTGGCGCTGGCTTTCCGGGGCCGTCCCGAGGGGGTGGCGGTGCTCAGCCTCTACGGCCTGCTGCTTCTCTTCGTGCCCCCGGCGGTGCTGGCGCTGGCGGTGCCGCTGTTGGCCCGGCGGGAGGAGTGGGCCTTCTGGACCGCCATGCCGCGGCCGGCGGGGCGGCTCTACCTGGCCGCCGCCGGCGGGCTGGCGCTGGGGTTCGCCCTCCCCTTCCTGCTGGGCGGCGGGCTGGCCGCCTCGCTGCTGGGGCTTTCAGGCCGGAACGCCGCCTGGCTGCTGCTGGCGCTGGTTCTGGTGGTGCTCTTCTGGGTCGGGGTGGCGGCGCTCGCCGGCGCCTGGGTACTCGAGCCCGGCCGGGCGCTGGGCATGGGGCTGTTGCTCTGGGGCTTCCTGGTGCTCGCCTACGACCCGGCGGTGGTGGGGCTCTCCCTGCTCTTCCGCGACTACCCCCTGGAGGGCTTTTTACTGGCGGTGATCTTCGCCAACCCCCTGGAGATCCTTCGGGTAAGCCTGCTCAAGGGGCTGGGCGCGCCGGTGCTGGTGGGGCCGGTGGGCTACCTCTTGGACCGCCTGCTGGGGGAGCTCGGCGGTCTGCCGCTCCTGCTCAGCTTCGGCGTCGCCTTCCTGCTGTTTTACGGGCTGGCCGCCGGGATCTTCGCCCGGCGCGACCGCTAGCGCTCAAGCAGGGCGCGGGCGTGGGCCAGGGCCTCGGGCTCGTAGCCGCCCGAGAGCATGCGGGCGATCTCCCGCACCCGGGCCTCGCCCTCGAGCCGTTCGGCGAAGGCGCGGTCCTTTTCCTTTTCCACCTTGAAGTGGCGCTCGGCGCGGGCGGCGATCTGGGGCAGGTGGGTGACCACGATCACCTGGCGGCCCCGGGCCAGACGGGCCAGCCGCTCGGCCAAGGCCCGGGCGGCCTCGCCACCGACGCCGGCGTCGATCTCGTCCAGCACCACCGTGCCGCTGTCGAACCCGCTGGTGAGCAGGAGCGCGAGCAGCGTTCGCGAGAGCTCGCCGCCGGAGGCGGCCTTTTCCAGCGGGGCAGGGGGGAGGCCAGGGTTGGCGCGCAGCAGGAAGCGGACCTCCTCCAGGCCGTGGGGCCCTGGCTCCGGCAGCGGGACGAGCTCGACGACCAGCCTGGCGCCCGGCATTCCCAGGGCGGCGAGCTCCTCCTGCACGCCGGCCTCGATCGCCTCCTTGGCCTGGAGGCGGGCCTGGCTCAGCTCCCGGCCCCGTTCCCTGAGCTCCAGGGTGAGCCGCTTGAGCTCCGCCTCCAGCTCGGCGATGCGCTCCTCGCTGCTCTCCAGCTGGCCGAGTTCCCGCTCGGCGCGCTCCCGGTAGGCCAGGATGGCCTCGATGGTGTCGCCGTACTTGCGCTTGAGTCGTTCGATCTGGGCCAGGCGGGATTCCACCTCGGCCAGCCGTTCGGGGTCGGCCTCGAGGCCGAGCAGGCGGTCCTCGAGCTCGCGGGCGAGGGCCGAGAGGGCGGCTTCGGCGTTTTCCAGGTCCCGGGCCAGGGGAGCGAGCTCGGGGTCGTGGCGGGCGGCCGCCTCCACCGCCGCCGCGGCCCGCCCCACCGCGCCGACCGCGTCCGCCTCTCCGGCGAGCTGCTCGGCGGCCTCGGCCAGCCGCTCCCGCAGCAGGTCGAGGTGGCGGAGGCGCTCCCGTTCGGCGTATAGCTCCTCGTCCTCGCCGGGGGTGAGGCCGGCGGCGGCGATTTCCTGGACCTGGAAGCGCAGGAGGTCGAGCTTGTGTTCGCGTTCCCGGGCCGCCTGCCTCAAGGCGACCAGCTCCGCCGAGCGCCGCCGGTGGGCCTCGAAGGTTTCCCGGTAGGCGGTCAGGAGCGCCTCCGGCACCCGGGCGTCGAGGATGCGCCGCTGGGTCTCGCGCCGGGTCAGGGTCTGGGCCGCGTGCTGGGCGTAGAGGGCGATCTTCTCCGCCACCGCCTCGGCGAGCTCTCCGAGCGTCACCAGCTCGCCGGCGATCCGGGGGGTGCTGCGGCTGCCGATGCGGCGGCTGTAGCTCTTCCCGTCGATCCAGGCGGCCACCAGGGCGGCCTCGGCCCCGGGCCGGATCAGCCCGGGGTCGGCCTTGGCCCCGAGGAGCAGCGCCAGCGCGTCCACCAGCAGGGACTTGCCGGCTCCGGTCTCGCCGGTGAGGACGTTCAGCCCGGGGGCGAACTCCAAGGTGGCGGACTCGATGACCGCCAGGTTCTGGACCTCGAGCGCTTCCAGCATGCAGTTCTAGCATAGCCCGCCCGGGTAGAATCGGCCTGCCGATGCTGCGCCCGGTACGTCGAAAGCTGCTCTTCGCCGCCGCCCTGGTGGCCCTCTTCGCGGTCTTCTTCTTCTACGCCTGGCGGGGGCAGCGGCCTTCCGCCGCCGGCGGGGGGACGCTTTTCCGGGCCTACGGCTGCTACCGCTGCCACGCCAGCCCGGCCGAGCTCGGGGCGGGGACGCCCGAGGAGCTGCGGGACCGCCTGCAAAAACGCTGCACCCCCGAGCGGCTGGGGCGGCGGCTCTCCCAGCGGGAGCTCAGCCTTTTGCTGCGGGAGCTTTCGGAGCGGTAGCCTCGAGCACCACCACCGCGATCGCGTGACCGCGCTCGTGGCTGAGGCTCACCCAGGCGGTGAGCCCGCGTTTTTTGATCTCCTCGTCCAGGGGTTCCCGGAAGACCAGCCGGGGCTTTTCCTCCCGCGCCACGCCCACCCAGGAAAGCCGGGCGTACCCGGGGAAGGCCTTGATGAAGGCCTCCTTGGCGGCGAAGCGGGCGGCGAGCGCGGGCGCGGGGTCGGAGAGCGCCCTGGCGTAGGCGATCTCTTCCGGCAGGTAGAGGCGGTACAGGAAGCGCTCGCCCCAGCGCGCAAGCAGCGCCCGGATGCGGGCGATCTCGACCAGGTCCACCCCCACCCCGACGATCATTCCACCCGGTACCCGGCCTCGTTGAGGGCCTCGACCGCGAGCTTCAGGTAACGCTCGCGGAGCAGGATGTAGTCGGTTTCGAAGGCGGAGTAGGCGAAGATGCTCACCCCCGCCTCGGCGAGGAGGCTGCCCACCCGGCCGAGCACGCCGATCATCTCCAGTGGGAGCGGTCCCTCGAACGCCAGCGCCACGAAGGGCCCCTCGGCCGCGGCGCCTTCGGGGAGGTAGCCCTCGGGAAGCACGGCGCTCTGGTTGCCCTCGGCCCGGATGTAGACGAAGAAGGGGGCTTCCCTCGCCGCTCGGGGGAGGTCTTCCACTTGGAGCAGGTAGAGGCGGTGGGGGAGGAGCTTGAGCTTCATCCTTCCCATGATACGGTCATAAGCGTGGCCTACCCCGGGGCGTTTTTAAAGCGCATGGCGGAACAGCTCGGAGAGGACTACCCCGCCTTCTTGAAGGCGCTCGGCGAGGCGCCGGCCCGGGGGCTCCGGGTCAATACCTTGAAGCTTTCGCCGGAAGCGTTTTTAAAGCTCAGTCCCTGGCCCCTAGAGCCCGTGCCCTGGTGCCCCGAGGGGTTTTACTACCCCGAGGACGCCCGCCCCGGACCCCACCCCTTCTTTTACGCCGGGCTCTACTACATCCAGGAGCCCTCGGCGATGGCGGTGGGGGTGGTGGCCGACCCCAAGCCGGGCGAGCGGGTGTTGGACCTGGCCGCCGCCCCCGGGGGCAAGACCACCCACCTGGCCGCCCGGATGCAAGACCAAGGGCTGCTCGTCGCCAACGAGGTGGACAAGAAGCGGATCAAGGGGCTTTTGGAGAACGTCGAGCGCTGGGGGGCGACGCTCTCGGTGGTCTCGGCGCCGGTGGACCGGCTCTCCCGTTCCTTTGGCGCCTACTTCGACCGGGTGGTGCTGGATGCCCCGTGTTCCGGCGAGGGGATGTTCCGCAAGGACCCGGCGGTGCGCGCCCACTGGGGGCCGGGGGCGCCGGCGCGGATGGCCCGGGTGCAGTCCGGGCTTTTAGAGCGCGCGGCAGAACTGGTGCGCCCCGGCGGGGTCCTGGTCTACTCCACCTGCACCTTCGCCCCGGAGGAGAACGAGGGGGTGGTGGCCCGCTTCCTAAAAGCGCACCCCGAGTTCGAGGTGGAAGACGCCCGCATTCACCCCGCCTTCGCCCCCGGGGTGCCGGAATGGGGCGGGAGAGACAAGAGGCTTTTGAAGACCGCCCGGCTTTGGCCTCACCGGTTAAAAGGCGAGGGGCACTACCTGGCGCGGCTCCGGAAGACCGAAGGCGAGGAGGGCAGCCCGCCGCGCTTCGAGCCGCCCCGGCCCAAGCGGGAGGCGCTGGCCGAGCTCCAGGCGTTTTGGAAGGACCACCTAAAAAGGCCGCTTCCTGAGCGGCTCTGGGAGCGAAGCGGTCACTTTTACGCGCTGCCGGAAGGGCTTCCCTCGCTTGCCGGTCTTACCGCGCCGGCGCCCGGGCTCTACCTGGGGGAGGCGAAGAAGGGCCGCTTCATTCCTTCCAGCATGCTGGCCCACGCCCTTCGCGCCGAGGAGGCGGGGCCGGCGATCGAGCTCGCCCCGGAGGACCCCCGGGCGCTCGCCTTCGCCGGCGGGGAGCCGGTTTCGGTGGAGGAAAAGGGCTCGGGCTGGCGGCTGGTGACCACCGCCGGGTTTCCGCTCGGCTTCGGGCTCTTAAAGGGGGGCGTCCTCCGGCCCCGCCACGCCCGGCTCTAGGACGCCTTCCTCGGTGACCAGGAGCTTGACCGGCCGGTCCCAGGGGTCGGTGGGGAGGTCGTCGAGCAAAAGGGCGCTCGGGATCCATCCGATGGTGAGGGTTTGGGGCGAAAGACGCGCCAAGAAGCGGTCGTAATAGCCCTTGCCGTGGCCGAGGCGAAAGCCCCTTCGGTCGTAGGCGAGGGCGGGGACGAGGACGGCGTCGAGCCGTTCGGGAGGAAGGGGAGGGCCCTCGGGGGGTTCCAAGACGCCAAAGGCCCCCGGGGAGAGGGGCTCCTTATAGGGGAGGACGAGCAGGTCTTCGCCCTCGACTTTAGGGAGGTAAAACCGGGTTTCGGGAAGCAGGGCGAGGAGCCCGCGGGGGTCGGGCTCGTAGGGCAGCGGGGCGTAGATCAGAACGCGCGCTTTACCCCGTAAAAGCTCCGCGAGCCGGGGGAGCGAGGCCCGGGCGAAGGCCTCGAGGTCCAGCGCCTTGCGCCTTTCCCTGGCCCAGCGGCGGAGCGCGCGCTT
>Ga0256835_1000665_pt1 | contig 23736 bp, 24 predicted proteins | sample PIR30metaG_FD_185972 | JGI IMG/M metagenome (GOLD analysis project Ga0256835, IMG submission 185972) | Hydrothermal vent microbial communities from East Pacific Rise, Pacific Ocean - PIR-30 | ecosystem: Environmental > Aquatic > Marine > Hydrothermal vents | place: Pacific Ocean: East Pacific...
GAATAAGAAAGATAGTAAGGGCCTCCACGGGTTTTATTTACTATGTATCTGTACTTGGCATTACAGGTGCCAGAACCGAGCTTCCCCCACAGCTTGCAGAGGGTTTAAAAAAGGTCAAGGAGTTTTCTTCCAGGCCTGTTGCAGTGGGTTTTGGAATTTCCAGGCCGGAGCAGATAAGCGGCCTTAAAGATGTAGCAGACGGAATAATTGTGGGCAGTGCCATAGTAAACATGCTTTATAAAATCTATCAGTCAGACGGTCTTGATGCGGCAATAGAGAAGATAGGAGATTTTGTTCACACCCTAAAAGAGGCCACCAGGTAGCAGGAAGGAATTTGTCCATAAGAAGAGCCCTAAATATAGTCTTTGACAGGACACCTGATGACACCATTGATCTGTTTCAGGTCTTTCCGGGGCTGAGGCACTTTTTTGAACGTAGAAAACTTCATGCCTTTCTTCGCACCATAGGAGATCTGATCTTTGCCTTTATCATACTGGCTGGTCTTTTTGGTCCACAAGAGCCGAATCGCAACTGCACGCTCTATCTGTCATGGGGGATTTGGTGGCCAACAATAGTATTGACCTGGTTCTTTGTTGGCAGGATGTGGTGCGGTTTCTGCCCTTTTCCTGGTGCAGGCCGGCTTGCCCAGTCCCTTGGCCTGAGTCTCAATATGAGGATACCACGTTTCATACAGAAGAATTCTCCCTATCTGTCGGTAATCCTTTTAGGCCTGATACTCTGGATTGAAGAATCAACAGGCATCAAGGAGTCTCCAAGGGGTACGGCACTTCTGATCCTTGCTATTCTGGCAGGGGCCACCATAACGGCAATGCTATTCCCCAAGCAGGCCTGGTGTCGTTATTTGTGCCCCATGGGAAGGCTTATAGGAGTTGGTTCCACCTTGGCTATTTTGGAATTTCGTCCAGATTTTGAAAAGTGCAAGACATGTAAGACCTTTGCATGTAAGAGGGGAGTCGGTGATCGCACAGGTTGTCCTGTCTATCTGGGTGCCTTTAATGTAAGAAACAACTTGGACTGTCTCATTTGTGGCCACTGTCTTGCCTTATGTGACAAGGATTCTCCAAAGCTAAATCTCAGAAGTCCCTTTAAGGAGCTGATTCTGAATAAGGGCAGGTTTATAACCTGTTCCTACATAATACCTTTCCTGATGGGGTCGCAGTTGGTGAGGTTCTTTGAAGATAGTCCTTTCGTCTTCCCCTGGCTGAAACAGCTTGGCAGCTTCGAGACCATGATGATCTATTCTGGTATGCTGGTTTTGGGGTTTTTCTACATATTTTTTATCATCCGCCTTGGCGCTAAGGCTTTTGGCATTACAGAGGATGAGCTTTTTGGAAAATTTTCTCCCATGGTACCAATTCTCGTGCCAATGGCCTTTGCCGGGGAGCTGGCCTACAGGCTTGACTATGCTGTGAGATATGCTCCGGATTTTTTCCCTACTGTTGGAAGACAGTTTTCCATAGAGTCCCTTATGAAAGTCACCTTTGAGGTGCCATCAATGACATTTCCTATTATGAACATATTTATACTGGCAAGTTCTGTGGCCGCCTGTAATTATGTCTTGTATCGGCTTGCTATGGATGAGTTTGAAGGCATGGTGTCCTTGTGGAGAGCGGCAACAGTGTCTGTTCTTGTTCTTTTTACAGGCCTGTCGTACATGTTTTTGATGATTCCTGTAAACTAAGAGAGGAGGCTAAACATGGAGGCAGTTTATAAAACAGATATTAGGGAACTTGAGCTTATTCATCGTGGAAAGGTTCGTGATCTTTACAGATGTGAAGACAATATACTTATGGTGGCAACAGACAGGATTTCTGCATTTGATGTGGTATTCAATGAACCTGTGCCAGATAAGGGCAAGGTACTGAATCAGATTTCCCTTTTCTGGTTTGATAGACTAAAGGATATGGTGCCTAATCATCTCATAGAGTGGGATGTAGACAAGTTCCCAGGCAAGCTTGCTCCTTACAAGGATATCTTGCGGGGAAGAAGTGTTATCGTCAAAGATGCCAAGCCACTTGCCATAGAGTGCATAGTTAGAGGTTACATTACAGGTTCAGGCTGGAAGGAATATCAGCGTACAGGCGCAGTGTGCGGTATCAAGCTGCCTGAAGGCCTAAAGGAGTCTGAAAGGTTGCCAGAGCCTATATTTACACCCTCCACAAAGGCCGAGATTGGGGAACACGACGAGAATATCGACTTTGAAAGGGCATGCCAGATAGTTGGCAGGGAAACGGCAGAAAAGGTACGGGATTTAAGCCTGGCTATTTATAAAGATGCGGCTGAATACGCCCTGTCAAAGGGAATAATTATAGCAGATACAAAGTTCGAGTTTGGTTTTATTGATTCAACCCTTTGTCTTATTGATGAGGTGTTGACGCCAGACTCCTCCAGGTTTTGGCCTCTTGATTCCTATGAGCCTGGTCGCTCTCAGCCAAGCTTTGATAAGCAGTTTGTAAGAGACTATCTAGAGTCTATTGGCTGGGATAAAAGACCACCAGCTCCAAAACTGCCAGACGATATCATTAAAAAGACAAGGCAGCGTTATCTCGAGGCTTACAGGCGGATCACAGGCAAGGAGGTTCTTTTGTAACACGAGATGATTGGATACGGTGTGAAATTTTTACGTGGCTTGTTGCTGTGGTTCCTGTTGGGAGCACTCGTCCTTGGCTGTTCAAATCCTGGCAGCGCTAGCAGGGAGCGGGTCTTTTGCAAACGGGTTATTGATGGAGATACCATTATATTGCGTGATGGCAGAAAGGTCAGGTACCTGGAGATAAACGCCCCTGAGATACCCCATGATGGCAGCAAGGGTGAACCACTTGGAAGGGTTGCCGCCAGGTTTAACAGGAGCCTCGTAGAGGGCAAGACAGTAGATTTGCTAGTATCAAAAAACAGGCCATATGACAGGTTTGGTAGGGTTCTGGCCCATGTCTTTTTGCTGAACGGAAAACTGGTTAGTGAACTTCTTGTAAGAAATGGACTTGCCCATGTCTGTTTCTTTTCAAGGCCGGATAAATATGCAAAGCGTCTTTTGGCAGCCCAAAGGAGCGCCATAATGTTCAAGAGGGGAATCTGGGGTGTGGAGTTCACCACCCGGGAGCCATATTACATTGGTAACAGAAGGTCACTGAGGTTTCACAGACCCTGGTGCCCTCTTGGCAAGAGTACGGCCAGAAAAAATCGGGTTATCTTCCAAAAAAGGGAAGATGCCTTTATGAAAGGATACTGTCGATGCAAGAGATGCCTTCCGTAGTTATTAAAGATGATATTTTTTTAGAACATGATCCAGGTTTTGGCCATCCGGAGTCGCCTCAGAGATTAAGGGCCATATACCAGCGTCTTGAAGGAGACGACATCAAAGATCTCTATAAGATTGTAAGCCCTCGTATGGCCACCAGGGAAGAGCTGGCATGGAATCATGCTCCCTCTTATATCGAACGAATAGCGCGAACTGCTGGTGTTTCCCACTATCAGCTTGATCCAGACACATCCACATCCGAAAGATCTTGGGAGGCTGCCTGTTATGCGGTTGGAGGAGTTTTTACTGCTCTAGACAAGATCTTTTCAGATAACTTTTCTAATGGTTTTGCCCTTATCAGGCCTCCAGGTCATCACGCCGAGCGTGATCACGCCATGGGTTTTTGCCTGTTTAACAACATCGCCCTTGGTGCGCACTACTGTCTGAAACAGCTTGATTGTAAAAAGGTGTTGATTGTGGACTGGGATCTCCACCATGGAAACGGTACCCAGCACAGCTTTTATGAGGACAACAAGGTCCTTTACTTTTCCACACATCAGTTTCCCTACTATCCAGGCACAGGCTCGGCCTTGGAGTGTGGAAAAGGAAAAGGCGAGGGTTTTACAGTCAACTGCCCCATGACTGCAGGAGCAGGAAACGAGCATTTTGCCTCTGTGTTCAACAGACTGCTTGATCCAATAGCAAGGCAGTTCAAGCCAGACGTTATTTTATGTTCAGCAGGCTTTGACATTTATAAAGACGATCCTCTTGGTGGTATGAGGGTCGATATAAACGGCTTTGCCTTTTTGGCAACAAAACTTTTGGATTTGGCAACGGACTTGTGCAGTGGCCGTTTACTGTTTTGTTTGGAAGGCGGCTACGATCTGACCGGCCTAAGTGAAGGTGTAGCTGCGGTTTTAAGAGCAATTTCACGAAAAATGGGGAAAAATGAGAAAAATATTGTAGATGATCTGAAAAAGTCCGATGTAAGTATAAAAGGCCTGGAAGAGGCCTTAAGGATTCAGAAAAAATACTGGTCTTCTTTGGAATAGCCTGTTTTTTTTAAGTCGGTTCTCTATCAGGAAAACAAGGAAAATTGATACTTGCCAGCGCCAGGCAGCAGGCTCTTCTGAAGGGGGCTAAATTTTGGATGTAAAGGGTCCTGCAGAATGAACAACAGTCAGCTTGCCTACAAGTCTCAACAGGATGATAAAAAGTGGAAGGATACGCTAAAAGATATCTGTGAGGTAGCCAGATTATGCCTTCATAATCTGGTAGGAAGTAACATTCCACCTCTGCCCAGGTGTTACGAACAGGAGTTTGAACAGGCTGCCCTTCACCTTGGTAAAAATGACGTGCTTGACATGGTGCGAGCAGATGGCGAAAGGCAGGCCTACACCATGAGAACGGTCATTTTAAAGGCAAGTGAGAGGATAGGCCAAGCTCGGGCCTTTCTCCAAAACTTTGACAAGGACGCACGCAAGGAGCTTGGTCGCATGGAGAAACAGATTGATATTCTTAGTAGCCGTCTAAGATTACTAAACGACCATGGGTTAAATGAGGTAGTTGATACTGCCTTGTCATTTAAAAACTGCAGTGACGAGTTTGTGCAAGAGTTGTCCTTGGTTATAGAGAACATAACAAAACAACAGGACATGCTTCAGGAGCTTGTTCAAAAGGTCCACGAAGATCCATTAACAGGAGTTCTTAATAGACGTGCCTGGGAAAGAGACTTGGGCCAGCTGTCAATGCAAGGTCAAGGAAAGGATTCTTTTAATTATTGTATAGTTATTGCTGATCTAGATAATTTCAAAGAGATAAACGACAAGCATGGGCACCCTGTAGGTGATGCGGTTCTCAAGCAGTTTGCAGCTTTGCTAAAGGAGCATTTTAGGAGTTTGGGTTCGGTTTACAGGTACGGTGGAGACGAATTCACCGTAATTGTCCCGGAATATGATCTGGATTTTGTGAAAAAAGTTCTTGAGGACTTGAGAAAAAGACTTGCAAGTGTCCTTTTCGTAGCCATGGGCAGCAAGATCAAGATAAGATTGAGTGCATCCTTTGGCCTTTCTATGGGTGATTCTGAAACAGATGCTAAAGATGTCTTTGAAGAGGCGGATGAGATGCTTTATATGGCCAAAAGTGCAGGAAGAAACTGCATCAAATGTCCTATCGGCCAATGACAGAATCTGCAGGATAGCTGTTTTGAGTGAAATTAAGGGCTATGGTCTTTGGGTGGATGCTGGAACCTTCGTCTATGGTTAGACCTTGAGGTATCTGGGCATGCATGCCAACCGTAAGGATTTTTCCTTTTTCCTTGCCTATGTGCGCTTCCTTCCCTATGCTTACCCCTATGTCGGTTATGGTTCTATAGACTTCTGCTCCCGGTCCAACCTGGGTATCAAAAAAGAGAATGGAATCTTTAACAACGGCTCCTTCTCCAACCTGTACACCAGGAAATAAAACAGACCTTTCCACATGACCTTCTATCCTCACCCCGTGATACAGTCGGCTGTCTGATATGGTTCCTTGAGTCTGGGGATTTGTACCAAAAATTGCCGGCCCTCTGTCCCTTATGGCTTCATGATCCAGATTTGTGCGAAGGCACCATTTGTTAAGGTCTATTCTTGGATGATTGCCAAGAAGATCCATGTTTGCCTTCCAGTATTCATCAACAGTGCGGCAATAGGCCCAGTATCCCTTAAATTTGTAACCGTAGATACGATACGAGGACACAAGGGCCGGTATTATGTCTTTGCCAAACTCGTGAGAATCCTTTGATGCATTTTCCTCTAGTACTTCTAAAAGGACCTTGTAGTTAAAAAGATAAATGGTCATTGATGCCCATGTTGAAATAGGTTTTTTGGGTTTTTCTGCATATTCAATGAGTCTTCCACCTCTTGGATCGTCATGGGCAATCTGTCCAAGACCAAAGCGAGAACATCCATGGATGGGAACATTGACAAAGGCAGCGGTGACATCCGCTTCCATGTCTTCATGAAAATGGATGAGTTCATTGTAGTCCATGTTGTATACATGATCTCCAGACAAGATCAGTACATAGTCTGGCAGATAGTATGAGATAAAGTCAAGGTTTTGATAGACCGCATCGGCTGTGCCTTTATACCAGTCTGATGCCTGCAAGGCCTTAAATGGAGGCAGGATGGTGATGCCTCTATGCCGACCTACCATATCCCAGGAAGCTCCGGTGCCAATATGTTCCACAAGGGAGCTCGATCTGTATTGGCTGAGGATGCCCACCCTTTGAATACCGGAACACATGAGGTTACTAAGGGGAAAGTCGATGAATCTATAAAGGCTGCCAAAAGGTACAGTGGATTTTGGACGCAGGTAGGTGAGAATACCCAGTTCGTCAACCCTTCCACCAGCCAGAATCATGGCCAATGTCCTTGCCATAATCTAAAGTCTCCACTTTAGTCGAGATGTTTCATAAAGAGCTGGATTAGCATGGTGGTGTCAAAATTGAAGGCAAACTTTTGGGGCAGGTTCTTGATAGGCACTTCTGCCCTAGCACTTTCCTTATGGCCACCAGCAGGTCCAAACTGGCCAAAGACCCTCTCTGCAAGTTTGCCTGCATTCTTTTTGTAACCATCGCATCTGAAGATTACCACCAGTTTTTCTCCAGCAAGCCCTGAAACTATCACCCATCCTATATCATGGACATGGGTGAGAAAGTCTGCCACAACCACAAGTATATCAGGATTTGTGATACGTCCTATATGTACATAGATCCTGTTTTTTCTTACCTTGAGATTGGAAAAAGCTGCCTTGAAATACTTAAGCTCAGCCTTTCTTATGTCAGAACGTTCTATTTTATTCAGCCAATATTTATTTATGCGCTTAAAGAGGTGTTGAAAACATAGAATATCTGCAGGAGTTGCCTTTTGGGTAAAGTTATGGGTGTCTACCTTTATGCCATAAAACATGGCAGTGGCAAGGGCTGCAGAGGGTTTTATCCTGGCGGATTTAAGGTATTCTGCCAGCATGGTGCAGTTGGCACCATATTCATCCCTCACATCGATAAAGGGTGCTGTCCAGCCTTCAGTGAGAGGATGATGGTCTATGACAGCGTCAAATTTAATATTGGCAAATTCTGGACGATGTGGTGGCTGCGAATCCAGAAGAACAAATTTGGTATATTCATCTCTTTTGATTCCTCTCAATGGTTGTAAGGGAATCTTCAAAATGTCACGCATGGCTATATTGTTTAGCCGTTTTATTTGGTTAGGATGGACAATGGTGATTTCGTTCACACGCCTACTTAACAGCCTTTTTACTGCAAAGGCCGAGGCCATAGAGTCTGGATCAGCAACGATGACAATAAGTACAGCGTCTTCTCTCTTGAAGAGAGACAGGAAGTGTTTGAGCCGCTCCTTGTTTGAAAGCCGCCTGATGTGTTTGGCAATTGACACATTTGATGGGGCTTCAGATTCTGTTCCGTTGTTTTTACTCATACCAGATAGAAGCTTAACTTTTTTAACCGATTCCTGCAAGTTCAGCCACAGCTCTATATTTGCCGTTATTTTTAATTGGCGCAAGATACCTGCTTTTTTATAGATTTTGCGTCAGGTCCCATATCTTATGCAGCAAGATGTAGAAGAAAAGGAATTTTTATTAGTCAAGTTATGGTTGCCTTGTCATTTTTTAGACCTATCTTTTGGTCTGAAGTCTGAAAAAGGAGGAATTATCATAATGTCTGATACTACAATCATTAACTGTCCTTCGTGTGGAGTCAAAAACAGGGTGCCGATTCATAAACTTTCTATGGGGCCAAGATGCGGCAGATGCAAGACTCCTTTATCCGTTTCTGCGAATAACGCCTCTCCAGTGGTGCTTACAGACGCCAACTTTGACAGTTTAGTGGGTTCTGCAAATGTGGCACTTGTGGATTGTTGGGCTCCTTGGTGTGGGCCATGCAAGATGATCGGCCCTGTTATAGAGGAGCTTGCTGGCGAGTTTGGTTCAAGGGCCCTTATTGGAAAGCTCAACGTGGATGAGAATCCTGTAGTGGCACAACGATACCAGATCAGGAGTATTCCAACCCTGCTGTTCTTTAAAAATGGCAATCTGTCTGATACCATGGTTGGAGCAGCACCAGCCCAGCAGATTAGGGCCAAACTATTGTCTATGCTCTAGAAAAGAAATTGAAAAAAGGATTCTAATTACGTCATGTCGCAGACAGCAGGTTTTGGAAAGTGTAAAAAGATCTTGGAATCCGAAATAAGACATGTTTGGGAAGAGGTAAAGGTTCCCCTTGGGGATCGAAGTTATGATATTCTAATTGGTCCTGGACTACTGCTTGATAAAGTAAAGTATCTTAAAGGTCTCGAGCCTTTTACAGGGCCGTTTATCATAGCCGATTCCAACGTGGAAGACTACGTAGGCCACGACCTTGTGACCATCCTTCAGCAGGGTGGTTATCCAGGGGCTAAGCTCCTGTCTTTTCCAGCAGGAGAGCAGTCAAAAAACATGGAAACACTGGTGGGGCTAGCAAGGTCTCTTGTACGGTTGGGGGCAGACCGTTCCAGTCTGCTGGTTGGTCTTGGAGGCGGTGTGACAGGAGATATATGTGGTTTTCTTGCCTCCATTTACATGAGAGGGGTGGACTTTATCCAGCTTCCCACCACACTTCTTGCCCAGGTTGACAGCTCAGTTGGAGGTAAGACAGGCGTGGATCTGCCAGAAGGGAAAAATCTTCTTGGCACTTTTGCACAACCCAGGCTGGTGCTGGCTGACATAGGTGTTCTCTGCACCTTGCCTGCACGCGAGATCAGAAATGGAATTGCAGAGATTGTAAAGTACGGCATGATAAAAGACGCTGAACTCTTTCAGAAATTGGAAGAGCAGTGGTGGGATGTGGTGAACTTGGAGCCTTATACAACTGCCTACCTGGTAAAGAGGTCATGTCAGATAAAGGCTGAGGTAGTCTCAAAGGATGAAAGAGAAGGGGGGTATAGGAGAATACTGAACTTTGGTCATACCATAGGTCATGCCATAGAGGCTGCTTCTGATTATACAATTGCCCATGGCGAGGCAGTGGCAATAGGGATGGTGGCGGTGTCGAGGATTTCAGTTGCCAGAGGCCTTCTAGGAAGACAGGAACTTGAAAGGTTGATCAAGGTGCTTGAAAAATTTGATCTTCCCGTGGATATTCCTGAGCCGATTACTGAAGAAGAAATTCTTAAAAATCTGAAGAGGGACAAGAAGGTCAAGGACGGAAAGGTGAATTTTATACTCGCCAAGGGAATAGGAGATACAGTTGTTGCTGATGATGTTACCGATCGGGAGATATTGTCTGCTATAAGGCAATAATATAAGGTTTTGGCGGTTAGATGCAGAGTTACATTGCCCTGTTTACTATTTGAGCAGGGTGAGCTTTGATAATATTGGCGGCAGTTCTGGTTATGGCCTCTATGCCTTGGCCTACAGTGGGTGCTGGTACGTACTCTTTTTTCTTGAAAAAACCGTGGAAAGTTGGCTGTGGAAGCAGTTGGCTTTCTCCGTATATCTGCCAGATACTGTATCCTTTTTTTGTGCTAATTATGTGCAGGTTCAGGCCAACCCAGCCTGGTGAATCCCCAGCTGGTTCTATGATGCCTGGTAAGGTGATTTCAAGCAGGTAGTCAAACCCCTTTTCCCTTGCAATTCTTAGCATGTCGTGTCTGTCTTGATGATTGTTTGGATTTAATGCAAGGGTACCAAAGACGTTTTCCTGAAGCAAAATGGAACGGACCAGACTGGTTACAGAGTTTCCCCAGATTTCTTCCTGGTTACCTGCCATAAAGGCAGGGATCATTAACACCTTTTTTTTGGCAAGATCCACGGGTGCTTTTGGCATTACATAGACGTTGAGTCTTGGCCTTGGTCTTATGGTCTGCCTTGAAGGGTCAACAGAAAAATATTCGTTACTGCTACATCCGGTAAAAAAAAGTATAAGAGGCAAATAACAGATTGATATCTTAAAGAGGTTGAATGTCATAGGTTGTGGGTTCTGGTTCAGATTCTTCTTGGGAACTGGTTTTTCCCAGAAGGACCTCTATGGATCTTGTTTTTGCGATTTCCTCTCCAGCCACTGAGATCACCTTGCCATTGTAAAGATCAATAAGCCTTATGTTTACAATGACAGATGTGGCCCCCTCCGTATATGTACCAGTTACGACTGCCCTGGCACTGACACTGGCTGCAAGCCTTTTGGCATCTCGACTTAGAATCAGCTCTCCCGTGCCTGGCTGAAAATATAAGGCCCTGGCTGGCCTGACGTCTTTGATGTCTGCACCGTATCTAAACATTTCAGTACCAACGGCTTCTGCAAGGACTCTTCCAAAACGGCTAGAATGTTCCAGGTTGTCTATGTCAACAAATGTGGCCACAATACAGGGCCAGTCACCAATCTGTCCTCCTTTTATGTTGTTCTTAAGTTGAATAGCTATTGCCTGTGCTACTTGAAACAGACTGTTGGAAACCAAAGCCATATTTTTGGCCCTAGTCTCAGCTAGTCTTGAAGGAGCAGGAGGCTGGCTGCTTTTTTGTTTATTCGGGGAGGTATAACTGCAGCCAGCCCCTGTTAGAGAAAGGAGGAGGAAGAAGAAAATGGCCTTTTTAGTCAAAATATTGGACATGGTGCTAGACATTTTATTACATCTTATGTCAAGATCCTGACAGTATCTTCATTTCGGAAAGCGAGCCCAACTCCTTAACCGGCACTCTGACTACAGGAACTGTTTCTGGAGAGGCAGATGGCCATAACATTCTTTCGAGAAAGGGGTCCTTTCTGAGTATTTTAAGACCTGAAGAGGCCACCAGGTTGTTTTCATTAGAGACCAGCCTTGCATTTATCAGTATGTATCTCCCTTTAGTTACATAGGTGCCAGCCAGGATGTACCTTGCCGATGATTGTCTGGCAAGTTCCTGAATATCCCTTGAAAGTGCATATTCACCGTATCGCGGTTTTACCATTATTGAATCTGTCTTTCTTATTTCCACCACATTGAATCCTGCCCTTTGAAGTTCACCCATTAGCTGTTCTGCAATATATCTGCCAAAAGGTGACGTCCTGTAGAGGTTGTTCAGGTCTACGAAAGTTGCAACTGCAACCGGGCCGTTTGGACCTGCTCCATCCCTAAAATTTTTGAGCAGTTGCAATGCGATTTCGTGTATTTGCATGTTCAGGAATGATGCCTCGTCCAGTTTTACAGGTTGGAGATTTGACGTTTGAAAGACTGCTGAAGGAGAAGGCTCCTGAACAAACTGGCTTTGCTGCTGATATGTTGGGACAACAGTTGAAACAGAGGGAGTTACAGAGGTCTGTAGAGTTGGTGCAGCGTTTTGTTTCTGTTGTGCAATATCGGGTTTTGTCTGATTAGCGGTAGATGCCGTTGCAGCACCACTGTTCATATTAATTACAACAGGTGGTTGGGATGGAGGTGGACTTTTAGAACATGCCCCTATTCCAGCGGTAAGGCCTGCCAGACAGACAGCAGTAAAAAGGGTCTTCCATTTAAAATGTATCATCAAACTGTTCCTCCTTGTTTAAAAAGCTAGATTCGTCTTCTTCAATCAGTTTATCTTTCCAAGGTCTTATTTTTAAAAAGGCTTTAGGGCTTTTGCAGCCATATCCTTTTGGTTGCAAAAGAGTTGAAATCCAAGGGCCTGCCCTTGTTTCGGTACCAGCTGAAGAAATTATCTCATTGTCAGGTAAATGAACCAGGGTCAGATTAACTATAATGTTTCCCATATGAAACAGATAAGTGCCTGTGAGTATGGCATCACACCGTACTTTTTTGGCTAGATCCATCAATTCATCGGAAAGAATGAACTGTCCCACATTTTTTTGCATCTTGATGCTAAGACCGCGCCTGTCTTCCACTATCTTCCAGCCTTTTGACTGAAGGTGGATTTTTAGTCTTTCAGGAAGTACCTGTCCAAAGCGTGATGTGCAGTGAAGTTGATTAGCATCCACGACATTTACTATAAGGATTCGAAGAGGAGGAAGGGTGGAAGTTGCAATATTTTGGGATAGTTTTTCAGCCAGTTCCTGGGCCATGTAATCGATGGGTGAGCCTGGAGTAGAATCTGCCCTTGTAAGTACTGGGAGAAGCATGATTGCCAAAAAAATGACAATCATTGTCTGAACCAAGGTGATCCTTGGGCTACCTGTCGGAGAAAGGGATAGAGCTGTAAACATGGAGATCTGCCTTGTTTTCCTGTATGGTTTCTGGTTTTTGTGGTGGTAGCATCTTGTAGGTTACATATTTAGGTGGAGTTGGCAGTGGTTCGTATACCTCCTCGGAGTTGAGCCTGTATTCAGGACCATATACTGCTCTGAAGTCCGGATATCTTACCTTTGAATAAGATTCATTAATGTTATTGTTGCAGCTTGGCCCTTTAAAAGACTTCAAAACCGCCTCTGGAATCTCAAACACCGTTCTGACGAGTTTGTGGATCACTCCCTCTTTGCATTCGGCCTGAACAGAGGGCACATAAGGCAGGAGCAGGCTTGTGCCAACAATGAAAGAGATTAAAAATGTTTTTTTGATACTCTTCATGGTTTTTTCTCCTTTCCACATCTATTAAAGCAATTGGTTTGCCAAAAGATTTTTAGATCTTTGTCTGTGTTTTTGTGGTATTGGTGGCTTTTTTTTTAATGAATGGTGATACGAGGGCCAGAGGATGAAATAATTTCTTTTAAGGGCTGAAAGAAATTCCTCTTTTTAAAATGCTAGCTCAGGGTCTTCGCTCCTATCTCTCCATCCTTGAAAAAGAAAATGATGTTATTTGTTCGGTTGGAAAGGATCATCGATGCTTCACAGATCTTGATTTTTACGTTTGGATATGCAACTCCAGTTATGGAGATGGTGGCCCTTTCCATGAGGCCAAAATTTTTTTCGATACCTTTTATTTTTTCCCGGTTGGTTTCCATTTGAGCTGATATATCCAAGGCTGCAGCTTCAAGTTTTTGCCTGACAGTTTCCAGGCCAGGATCAAGCTTTTTCCCAGTAGCTTCGAGCTTTTTTAGTTTCAATAGCCCCTCTTGGATCTTTGTAAGTTTGCCAGAAAGTTTTTCTTGTTCTTTTACAAGTGCGTTGTGATGTATCTCCAAAAGAGGGTCACGGCCAGCGGATAAATATGTTGGGACATTGGCGCTGGTCCCGGCTGTTTTTATCTTTAAGGACCCACCCATTATAACCTGCCCTCCGGCGATTAGTCCCTTACCCTGAAGTACTGTTACATTGCCATGTATCTGGCAGCCTCCATTCAGGATATAGTCGTTGACAACGAGGTCTTTTCCTACAAACACCCTGGAATATTCTATTGCATCGCATTCAAGGCTGCCCCCAGCCTTGACCATGGTATTTTGTGATCTGATAATGCCCTTTACAGAAATATTTCCTCCAGCAAGCACAATAGCTTCATCTTCTACATTGCATCCAATATACAGGTCTTCCATGGCTTCCACTGTAAATCCACCCAGGACCGAACCCTTGATAGATAGCTTCTTGCCGTAAAATTCCACATGTCCTGTTGAAAAATCCACATCTCCATCTATCGTCCACTCCGTTGTAACAGATATGGTGTCGTCATTATCGATTACAAGGGCTCCGGAGGCGACCGCTACCAACGTGTCTTCATTAACTATTTCAACGAGTTGTCCAGGCCGAAATGGAACCCATTCCCCATGTTTTGGCTCTATTTGGTTGCCAAAGATATCTTTTCCAGGAATTCCGGGTGTTGGATGTATCCTTTTGGCGATAATTTCCCCTTTTGACACGTTTTTAATAAGCCCAAGGTTTCGAGGGTTTTCTGTGTCTGTACAGCTTTTATTTTCATTAAAGGATTTGGCAACAATTTCAATCCTGCCGTCTTTTCCATGGTTTGGTTCTTGACCCCTTGCAATTAACAGCTTATTTCCATGCAATTCTGGAGGATTCAGAAGACCAAAACAGATTCCTGCCTCTTTTAGGATTGGCATTATCAGCTGGCTAACCTGAATAATATTGTCGCTGTCTACCCCTTCTACATAGCAAGCTAGATGGTCCTTGGTAATTTTAAGTATTGCACCGGTTTCTCCTAATTTTACTCCCTTATAAAATTTTGCCTGTTCAATCATAGTAGTTTTAGTTTTTTCTCAATCTTCACGGTTAAAGAAGTCTTGTTTTCTAGGTAAAACATGAGTGGCCGCAGCCCAAAAATCGGTTGTGAACGCAGGGTTCTGCTTTTATTATCGACTGCAAGGTGTACGGTTATTAGAAAAATTTTCTTAAAAGGAGAGGTAAAATGAAGTTTTTTATCGATACTGCAAATCTTGAAGAGATAAAGAAGGCTTCTGAAATGGGAATGGTAGATGGAGTTACAACCAATCCTTCACTTATTGCAAAAGAAGGATGCGGATTTGAAGAAAGGATAAAGGAGATATGTTCTATTGTAGACGGGCCAGTAAGCGCAGAGGTTGTGAGTGTTGATGCACAAGGCATGATACAAGAGGCAAAGGAGCTGGCAAAACTTGCACAAAATATAGTTATCAAGATTCCCATGACTACAGAAGGGCTTAAGGCTACCAAATCATTGGGCAACATGGGCATAAAAACCAATGTGACCCTGGTATTCTCTCCTCTTCAGGCGCTTCTCGCTGCAAAGGCAGGGGCAACCTTCGTAAGCCCTTTTGTTGGTAGGCTTGATGATATCTCAACTGATGGTATGGAGCTGATCTCGGATATTGTCCAGGTCTATGATAACTACAATTTTGCCACGGAGATCATTGTGGCAAGCATTCGTCATCCTATGCATGTGCTTGAATCTGCAAGATTAGGTGCGGATATTGCAACGATTCCCTACAAGGTGATAGCACAGCTGGCAAAACATCCCCTTACAGATATTGGTTTAGAAAAGTTTTTAAGTGACTGGCAAAAGGTTCCGAAAAACTAATTGATGGAAAGTAACAGGAAATGCAAAAATAGTTTATCTAAAAATATTTTTTCAGTTTTAACTACCAGGCCATTACGGCCTGGTAGGCTTACCTTCTTGTTTATCTTGATTTTATTAAGCATGTCGTCCAAGTCTGCTCTTTGGGCAGAGGGTATCTACTCCTATGTTGACAAAAATGGTGTCTATCATTTTACCAATGTGCCAACTGACCCACGATTTTCAAGAGTCGAAATAGATGATAAGTCTGTTATTTTAAAAGGTAGAGGTGGGCTGAATCATCGTGCTAGAAGTCAAGGGTTGCACTCTTATGATGTAAGGTCAAGGGTTAATGCCTTTGAGCAGGAAATAGAGCAGGCGGCAGGATATTTTGGGCTTGATCCTGCCCTGATAAAGGCCGTGATAAGGGCGGAATCGGGTGGAAATCCCAGGGCTATTTCATCAAAAGGGGCCCTTGGACTAATGCAGCTGATGCCTCAGACAGCCAAAGAGCTAATGGTTTACAACCCTTTTAATCCAGCTGAAAATATCTGGGGTGGAAGCAAGTATCTGAGCTGGCTTGTGGATAATTTTGACGGTGACATCATTGCCGCTCTTGCAGCATACAATTCTGGCCCCGGTACTGTTGAAAGATATGGTGGAGTTCCTCCGTATCCAGAAACCATTCAATATATAAGACGTGTTCTCAAGTTTTGGAAACAGGCCAAGAATGATAGCTGAAAACAATCAAAGCCATCTAATATCTGTCAGTAATCTCAACACGTGTAGCTGCTATAGAAAAAGTGCAGCAATCAAATTTTTCCTTTTTCACAATTAGTTTTCCATCCCTACAGCAAAGCATTGCGGCAGGCTCTGCAACAGCCTTCGCTCCTACAGAATCAAGCACAACTTTAGATGTCTCGGGTCCAGTAACATTATTCAATTCTTCTGAAGAAAATGTTAGTAGGGTAGCCTCTAAATACTTGGCAAGTTCAACAATTGCAGGTTCTTTAGCCTTTTTATCAATGGTGCACACTTTTTCTATGGAAAGTTCAGGGATGGAGTGTTTTTCAAGGAAGTTTTTCATTTTTTCAAATAATCTGTCAGGTGCAAGACCTTTGTGGCACCCAGTTCCTAGGCACAGATTCCTTGTGGCAAGATGAAGAGAATTGGAATTAGGCCCTGGTATAAAGGGCCCTATTACTATATCTGCGCAATCTTCTGATTTTGTTCGAACAAGTCCTTCTGGCAAAGCCTTCAAGATGACATGGTCTTGGATAAAAACCTTTATAGTGTCACCGTTTCTGAGAAGGGCCTGTACATGCTTTAATTTCCGGGAATCTGTAGGTAAAAGATTATGTGCCTTGGTCCATAAGTCAATAGGAGCAAGCTCCATTATGTCAGACTGGGTGGTGATAACAGGCCGGGCCTTTAATATGTCAGCGACATTTTTGGCAAGTTTGTTGCCTCCACCAAGGTGGCCAGAAAGCAGGCACACCACATTTTTGCCAGATTCGTCTACCGCTACAACAGCAGGGTCTGTGTACTTGTCTTTTATAAAAGGTGCTATGGTTCTTACAGCGATCTGGCATGCACAGACAAAAATGATAGCAGAAATTTGCTCCCACATCTTCTGCAGGCTTTGGTCTTCTTTCAATTCTGAATAACGAATTAGTCTTGATGGCCCATTTAGTTTTTGACTGATTTGTTCAGCCAGAATGTGCCCTTTTGACCCCAGATAGACAATGAGAGTGAGGTCGGTTTTTGCAGATGGGCTAGCAGAAAAGGCCTTAATTAATTTGGTGTCTTGTGTATTTCCTTTCCTGTATCCATGGCTAAACTCTTTGCAATAGAGTCTCGAACAGGTGCTTTTGGGGTTGTCTATACCGAGGAGTGCCTCTCCAACAATTATAACTGCGGTTTTTTTTATGCCTGTTTTTTTAACCTTTTGTGCTATGTTGGAAATGGTCCCCAATACTATTTTTTCTTCAGGCCATGAGGCCTTCTCCACAACAGCAACAGGCGTATCCAATGGGTAGCCTTTTGAAAGCTGTTTGGTTACTTTTTCTATGTGGCTAATGCTAAGGTAAAGGATGAGGGAGCCCTGGATTTTTGAAAGTTTTTCCAGGGATTCCTTTTCTGGTACAGGAGTGCGTCCAGAAATCCTGCTGATTATGACTGTTTGGACCTTTTCTGGGATTGTGAGTTCAACACCAAGACTTGCACAAGCTGCCAGTCCAGATGTTATACCAGGAACCACCTGGTATGGGATGAATTCCTTTTCAAGTAATGAAATTTGTTCTGCAATCGCACTGTAAAGACTTGGGTCACCTGTATGGAGTCTGACAACTTTGAGTCCCTGCCTGTAACCCTTGATCAGGATTTCCATCACCTGATCCAGATGCATTCCTGCCGAATTGAACAACCTAGCTCTGCACCCGTGTAACAGTGTTTTGGGGACAAGCGAACCTGTATAGACTATCACATGTGCTTCGTCTAAAAGTCTCCTTGCCTTGATGGTAAGAAGTTCTGGATCTCCAGGTCCTGCCCCTACGAAGTAGACGGGTTTATATTTTTGTCCGCCTCCTCCTTTCTTTGAGTGCAATAGCTCCTTTCTAACCTCCTACTACGCCAGCCATCTTGAATATAGGTAAATACATGGCAATAATTATCGAGCCAATTGTACCACCAAGAAAGACGATCATAAAGGGCTCTATCATACTTGTAAGGGCATCAACTGCCGTATCAACTTCCTCATCATAAAAGTCTGCAATTTTATTTAGCATGGCATCTAGGGCTCCTGTGGTTTCGCCTACAGAAATCATCTGTACTACCATGCTGGGGAATACCTTGCTTTCCATCAGGGGTTGGGCAATAGAGCGCCCCTCACTTATACTTGCTTTAACCGCACGGATAGTATTTTCAACAATTTTGTTTCCAGCGGTTCCAGCGGCTACATTCAATGCTTCTATGATAGGTACACCACTATTTATCAGGGTTCCAAGGGTCCTGCTAAATTTGGCAACGGCAACTTTTTTGATTAATGGACCAAATACTGGTGTTTTTAAAAGAAGTTTGTCAATTAGATGCCTTCCTTTTTCTGTTGAATAATATTTTTTAAACAGTATTACAAAGACAAAAATACCACCCACTATGGCAAAAAAGTAAGATTTTAAAAAATTGCTGGCATTGATGACCAAAACCGTCGGTCCTGGAAGAGCAGCGCCGAACTCGGAAAACATTTTTGCAAAGGTTGGGATAACAAATATAAGGATTATGCTAAGTACGACTGCGGAAATGGCCAGAACTATGGCAGGGTAGGTCATGGCACTCTTGACCTTTGCCTTTAATGCCTGAGCCTTTTCCATATAGTCTGAAAGCCTTCTCAAAACGTCATCTAGAATACCGCCTATCTCCCCTGCGGCCACCATATTTCTGTAGAGCCTGTCAAAGTGTTTGGGATATTTTTTCAGGGCATCGGCAAAGGTAGAGCCACTTTCTACATCGGTCTTTATCTGGGTTAGCATTTTTTTGAAGGTGGGGTTTTCTTGCTGGCTTGCAAGGATTTCAAGACCTCTTACAAGCGGTAACCCAGCGTCTATCATTGTTGATAGCTGCCTGGTAAATATTACAATGTCTTTTGTCTTTACCTTTGGTTGAAGAAAACTGATGTTTTCAAAAAGATCTTTAGGCTTTGTCTTAATTTTTTTAAGGCGTATCTTTTTTCTAGAAAGAAGCAGACGCGCAGTCTGTTCATCCTTGGCTTCTATCTCTCCCTTGATTTCCTGACCAGATGGGTCTATTCCAGCCCAGACATAGAACGGCATGATTAACCACCTCGTTTTATTTGTATATTTTAGGAATAATCTCTATAAAAAGAGCCATAAAGCGGACCTGATGCCCATTTTTATCTCTATCGGCACAAATGAGATCGGGCTTTACTGCTGACCCTGAGACTAAGGTGCAAATTAGAAGAAGGCTGATCAGATCCCTATTCGTGATAAAATCTCTTGCATGGAGATATTTGAGATCAGAAATGATTTTTCTCGACTGGAAGCGCCAGATTTAAGAGTGATACAAGATTTTGGTACATGCAAAAGTCTTGCAAGAAACTGCTGTAGTGCCTTGTTAGCCTTGCCGTCTGCAGGAGGAGCCTGAATGGCAATCTTGAGCCTTTGGCCGTAAGGTCCAACCACTCTGTTCCTGGAAGATCTGGGTTGCGCATGAAGCTTGAGTATTATTCCGTTTTTGGTCTCTTTTAGAAAAGGTGGTATTTTCTGAGACATGGTTTTTTTATATGGCGTGACTATTTAGATTTTCTATTAGAGCGTTCCAAAAGAGAGGGACCAAGTTCCTGAACCTCTTTGAAGATCTTTATGAAGCCTTGGCGATCCTTTTCATTGAGTATCTTTTTGAGATGTTTGGCATGTTTTGTAAATGTTTCAATTGCTTGTTGAGTGTAGGGATTGCCAAGTTGAATGGTTGCATAAAGTTCAGGATCCTGCAGACAAAGCCTTGCCACAATGTTAAGCTGTCTTTCAAAACTTGGTGTGGCAAGCTGCAGAATATGACCAAAGTCAATACCGTCCTCCTCCAAAGACTTTCCAAGGCAAAGAAGAATAAAATGGTTCAGTGCCTGTACCCATGCCATTGTCCTGTCATGTTCTGATGGGGTGAATTCAGCTACCAGAGCGCCGTTTTTCTGAAGATACTCTTTCCACCAAAGATACCATGTCTGTCCCCTGCCTGGACATAGAGCCACTCTTCTTCCTTCAAGGCTGTCTTCACCAGGACCAAAAAGGGGATGGGTCCCACAGACCTGACATCGGCTTTCCTTGAGCATGATTTCCACCTGTTTCTTCTTTAAGGAGCAGATGTCGGTCATGAAGTGATCTTTGGGTATCAAGGGAGCGACTTTTTTGACCATACTGGGAAACACCTCCATAGGCAGGGCAAGTATGACTACCGGGCACCTTGAGGCAATATCTTCAGGTGAAAGCTCTGTGTCTATGTCTGAGATAAGCACATCATGTCCCGTCTGAGAAAAAAGACGCTGGAACCAGCGTCCCATGCGTCCCTTTCCACCTATGATACCAATAGTTGGTTTAAATGAGCCTTCCATCTATTCTGTCTCTGATAATCTTGCTGTGGTCTGTTATCTCTATCTGGAATCTTCTCAGCAGGTGATCGGCCAGTACCATCTGCATCATCGCCTTTAAAACAGGCACTATTCTTGGAATAGCTGAGGCGTCGTGTCTTCCTCCCACCTTTATTTTACAAGGTTCTCCCTTGGTGTTGATGGTGTCTTGCTCTAAGGAAATAGATGGAATGGGTTTCACTGCAGCACGTGCCAGGATAGGTTCTCCATTTGAAATACCAGCCAGTATCCCGCCTGCATTGTTAGATAGAAAGCCGTCAGGAGCAATTGGATCATTATTTTTTGAACCTGTAAGGTACGCAGCCTTTATTCCAGAGCCGATTTCCACTGCCTTTACAGCACCAACAGACATTAGTCCCTTTGCAATTTCTGCATCCAGTTTGTCAAAAACAGGTTCTCCAAGGCCGGCAGGAACATTAATAGCCTGGATTTCCACAATCCCTCCAACCGAGTCGCCTCGGGATCTCGCCTCAAGTGCCGCCTTTTCCATTTTTTGAGCAGCTTCAAGATCGGGACAAAACAGGCGGTTACTTTCTATTTTATCAAGCTCTTTTGTCTCAATATCAACACCGGCAAGTGAAACCGTATAGGCCAAAACCTTTATGTGGAAAAGGTCAAGGATAAGCTGAGCTATTGCACCAGCGGCAACCCTTGCTGCCGTTTCCCTGCCTGATGAACGGCCTCCTCCCCTATGATCTCTTATTCCATAACGTTTCAGATAGGTGTAGTCTCCATGGCCCGGTCTGAAGACCTCTCTAAGGTGTGCATAGGATTTGCTTCTAGCATCCTTATTCCATATAAGCAGACTGATTGGAGTACCAGTGGTAAGTCCTTCAAAGATTCCCGACAGTATCTCTACTTTGTCTGGTTCCTTACGGGCAGTTTCTACTGCCCCTCCCTTACCAGGGCGTCTTTTATCTAAGGCCTGCTGAATATGTTGGGCAGAGAGCCTGAGTCTTGGAGGACATCCGTCTATCACTGCCCCAAGAGCCGGTCCATGAGATTCTCCCCATGTAGTTACTCGAAAAGCCTGTCCAAAACTGTTACCAGCCATATTTAAGGGCCTCACTTATCTCTTGGGCTATCTGAAAAGGGCTTTTGTCTTCGGTATCAACGGTTATATGGGCAAACTTTTCATAAAGCTTCTTTCTTTCGTTATACACCTGTTTTATCTCCTCCTTTATGTCTTTATTTGTAAGGGAAGGCCTTGATTTAGGTGTATTTGTGTCAGAAAGCAGTCTTTTAAGCATTACCTCCAAAGGGGCTTTGAGCCATACAATGGTGGCAGACTTGGCAAAGTGTTCCATCTGTTTTTCATGAAGTACAACCCCTCCTCCACAGGCAAGAACAAACTTTTTTGGGCTTTGGGCCATTTCTTCGAGTAACTTTCTTTCTATGTGTCTAAATGTATCCCAGCCCTGTTCTTCCACGATTTGTGAGATGTTTTTTCCAGCCTGTTTTTCAATAAGATGGTCTAGATCTCGAAAGGGGCGACCTAGCATTCTGGACAGTTCTCTGCCAACGGCTGTTTTACCTGTGGCCCTGTAGCCTATGAGTAGTATTTTTTTGGTCTTATTTTTCATTAGTAGTCCTTAGGGACAAATGTTGTTTTGGAGTTGTTCCCAATATTGCCAGAATGTGGGAAAGGATTTTTTAACCACTGCTTTGTCATCAAATTCTATGCCAGGCACAAGTAATGAGGCTACAGCAAAACACATGGCTATCCTGTGATCATCATATGTATTTATAGTTGCGGCCTTTAATCGGTCTTGGCCACCATTGACGATTATGCCGTCTTCCATTTCCTGTGCCTTGCAGCCAATCCTGTTGAGTTCTGTAACAACCGCTGCAATTCTGTCTGTCTCTTTTACCCTCAAATGCCCAATATTGGTAATCACTGTCCGACCTTTTGCAAAGGCGGCAACTACTGCAAGGGTAGGAGCTACATCAGGCCATTTTGACATGTCCACTTCGATGGCCCTAAGCTGGCCTCGTGGAGGACCTTGTACCACCGTACCCTGTTTGGAGCGATTTACCTCGCAGCCCATTTTGGCAAGAAGATCTACAAAGGCACTGTCACCCTGGATGGGTTCTGGGGGCATGTTGGTAACACATACCCTCTGCCCTGTAACAGCAGCAGCAGCAAAAAAGTATGATGCGCTAGAGGCATCTGCTTCCACTGTGTAATTTCGAGCGCTATACACTCCTTTGGGTATAAAAAATGTATTTTGATCCTCTTGAGGCGTAATGCCAAAGTCCGACATCACCTTAAGTGTAATGTCTACGTAAGGTCGTGATACAAGTTTTCCGTCGAGTTCTATGGTTACAGGTGACGATGCATAGGGAGCAACGAGCAGAAGCGAAGAGAGAAACTGACTGCTAATAGATGCAGAAAGGCTTACCTTGCCACCCTTAAGCCCCCTTGATGATATGCGTACTGGTGGACATCCAGTTCCTTTAATACTCTGTGCATCTACCCCAAGCTGTCTTAGTGCCTGTAGAAGCGGAGCAGCAGGCCTTTCCTCCATACGTTTTTTACCTGTAAGCTCTGTGGAGCCGTTGGCCAGTGCTGCAAAGGACATCATAAATCTGATACCTGTTCCATTGTTGCCCATAAATATTTCTTGCTCAGGACAAGAAAGTTTGCCGCCTGAACCATGAATCGTCCAGGTTTGAGCGTCTTCCTTTATGGATATGCCGAATTTTCTTAGTGCCTTTCTAAGGAGTTGGGTATCTTCACTGTCAAGAGGACAGACCAGGGTTGACACTCCCTTGGCCAGGGCTGCAGTGACAAGGGCCCGTTGGGTAATGCTCTTTGAACCTGGCAGCTGGATTTCAACTGTTTTTTTACTGTACGCCATATTCAAGGGCCTTTCTCATAATTTTTTCTGGTGCCTTTTGTCCTGTCCAATACTCAAATTGGGCCATGGCCTGATAAAGAAGCATGTATAGACCGTTTATGGTGATTTTACCGGCCGCCTTTGCATATCTCAAAAGAACTGTCTCTAAAGGATTGTAGACTATGTCCATTATTATCTGGTAGTTTTCAACTCCTTTTTTAGAAATCGGACTTTTGTCTGAAAGATTTGCCATGCCAACGGAAGTGGTGTTAACAAGAATATCAGCATGGATTTTTTCTGCCTCTGAAAGGGAGGCGTATTCACAACCGAACTCCAAGGCAAGCTGTTGGGCCTTTTCCAAGGTTCTGTTACAGATAGTAACCTTTGCTTCCCTTTCCAACAGGCCATATGCTACAGCCCTTGCAGAACCACCTGCCCCAAGTATAACTGTTTTTGCCCCTTTAAGTGTGATCCCGCTTTTTTCAAGGGCAGTTATTGCACCAAGCCAATCTGTATTGGTGCCAACCAGGGTCCCGTTCACATTTTTTATAGTGTTGCAC
>Ga0256835_1000666_pt1 | contig 23721 bp, 21 predicted proteins | sample PIR30metaG_FD_185972 | JGI IMG/M metagenome (GOLD analysis project Ga0256835, IMG submission 185972) | Hydrothermal vent microbial communities from East Pacific Rise, Pacific Ocean - PIR-30 | ecosystem: Environmental > Aquatic > Marine > Hydrothermal vents | place: Pacific Ocean: East Pacific...
CCTCACCGGCCGCCGCCAGGTCACCCCGCGCTACTTCCACCCCGCGCCGCAGGAGAGCCCATGAAGCAGGTCAACCCCGCTTGGGCCGAGGCGATCGGCCGCCTGGTCAACCCCTGCCCTTACTTCGACTTGCAGTCCATGGAGATCCGGGAGCTGGCCTGGGGACGCTCCCGCCTGGAGATCGAGCTGGGGCGTAAACACCTGCAACCATTCGGCCTGGTGCACGGCGGGGTCTTCTCCAGCCTGGTCGACGCCGCCGGGTTCTGGGCCCTGTACACCCAGGCGCCGCCGGGACAGGGCATGACCACGGTGGAGATGAAGCTAAACTACCTGGCCGCGGCCCAAGAGGGACGCCTGGTGGGCCTGGGACGGGCCATCAAGCTGGGACGCACCCTGGGCCTGGCCGAGACCCGGGTGGAGGACGGCCAGGGCAACCTGTTGGCCCACGGCACGGTGACCATGATGGTCCTGCCCCAACTGGGCCTGCAAGGCGACGACCAGCTTCCGCCCAAGTTCCTGGAATGATTCCCCCGCCGGCGGCGCAGCCACGGCGGACCAAGCCCCGGCCTTTACCTGGGCCTGGAGGCCCGGCCAGGTAAAGGCCTTGACGCCTGGCCGGGCCAAGCACGCCGGATGTTTAGTGAAACCAGTGCGTGCCCGGCCTTGCGAATTGCACCGCATATCTAGTGAAACCAGCCGGATGAAGTGGACCCAGGACGCCGGGTCCGGGGCGTCAACCGCGGCGCGCCCCTCGCAAGAGGAACAGGCCGAAGATAATACACAACACCCCGGCGGTCATGAGCAACACCATGATCATGGTGTTGAGGCTAAAGCCTCCTCCCCGCACAAAGCTGGTGGCTAACAACTGGTCCACCACCAAGATCACGGCGATAAGACATACGAATCCCAGGCCCAGCAAGATTACGCCGGCAGTTCTTTTGGCCGCTACGGCCATGCTGTAACCTCCCTCGAGCGCCTCCCGGGACACCCTGGTTTAGCTCCCGATAGCCATCTAGCTATAAACTGACACCGCATTGGCTGAAAAGTCAAGCGAAAAGCGATAGTTGGCATGTAAGCCAGGGTCAGGCCCCGCAGGCGGGGTCCGCCTGGACAATCGCCCGGGTGGACAGGCCGCCCCGGCTGTGGTAAAAAATGCCGGTCTGGAAAACTAGGCGGGCGATTAGCTCAGCTGGATAGAGCGTTGGCCTCCGGAGCCAAAGGCCGCAGGTTCGACTCCTGCATCGCCTACCAAATAAAACGCGGGTTGGACCACGGGGTCTGACCCGCTTTTTTAGTGGCTCCCCCTGGTTTTGAGACCACCGTTTCCCGTAGCTCGCGATAGCCACCGCACCCCGGCTCCACTTACCAACCCGCGAATAATGTGTTTGACAACCGCAACCAGCATCTGTCTAATATGCCGGCCAGGACGGACGTCGCTTGGCCGGACCGGCGAGCCATCGCCCATCCCTAGGAGGAAACCATGCATCCTACTGCCGCCAAATCCCTGGAGATACTGCGCGACCCCTCCTATTTCAACTGGTCCTTCGCGGTGATGCTGGCCTTCGTGGTTTACGTCTATGCCGTGGAGATAGAACGGCGCAACTGGAATATCTTGCTCGGCGCCCTGGCCTTCTACGGCCTGGAGTGGTTTATCGAAATCCTAAACGGCCTGGTCTTCCATTTCACCGGCTTCTCGCCCATATGGACCACCACCGGCCGCACCATGTTCCAACTACTGCCCGGCCTTACCCTGGAGATAAGCTTGATGTTCGCGGTGTCCGGGGTGATCTACCTGAAGATGATCCCCAAGGACCCCAAAATGAAGATTCTGGGTATCAACAACCGGGTCTTCTTTACCGTGGCTTTCTCGGTGATGATGGTGGCCATCGAGTGCCTGGTCAACGCCTGGGGCTACCTGCCCTGGAATTACGGCTGGTGGAACTTCCCCAACGTTTGGCTCATCGTTCTGCTGGGCTATATGCCATACTTCGTCCTTACCTTCTACGTACACGACCACCGCAGCATGAAGGTGAAAATCGCCATCGTCTCGGGGATGTTTATTATCGACGCGGTGCTGTTTGGCGTGTTGGCCCTGGGCCTGGGGTGGATGTAAACCTGCTTGGCCGGGGACGCGGTAGGGGACGCTGCTAGCTGCTCATGAGGTTTTCCCACAGGTGGAAGACCTTTTCCCGGCGCTCATCGAGCTTTTCCCGTACCAGCTCCAGCCGCACCTGGCTTATCCCCACGATCTCCAGCGATTGGGGACCCAACTCATGGGCATCGGTGTCATAGGCGTCACCGAATCCCAGGTCGTGGGCCAGGTAGTTGGCCACGTGCACCGTGGCGTTAAGCTCGCTGTAGGGATTGTAGGGGGTAGGTAGGTGGTGACGGCCCATCACCTCGGCGAACATCGGCGGCAGACGCCAGTTGTTGGCCAGGGCCCGCCCCACCGTCTGGTGATCCATCTCCAGCTCGAACTCCGCCTGGCGGTAGGGCACCCCCTTCTCGGCTATGTAGCGCCCGAGACGATCCACGTCTTCGGGGAAAAAGGCGGCCAGGACCACCTTGCCCATGTCGTGCAGCAAGCCGGCGGTAAAAGCAATGTCCTGGTCCTGTTTGCCGCTCTGGCCAGCCACCACCTTGCCCCCCTCGGCGGTCATCAGGGAGTGCAGCCAAAGAGATTCGGCCGCCTCGCGATTGCGAAACGACCCGGGATGCAAAAAGCTCATCAAGCTCAGCCCCATGCAGATATTGCGCACCTCGGCGAACCCGATGGCCACCGTCGCCCGCCGGACGGTGGTAATGCTATGACGGAAGGCGTAGTAGGCGCTATTGGCCACCGATAACAACTTGCTGGTCATGGATTGGTCGTGGCGCAGGATATCTTCTATATCCCCGGCCGTGGAGCGGGGGTCGTCAAGGGTGCCAATCAATTTGGCCAGAATACTGGGGAGCGTAGGTAAGTTGCGGATTTTCTTGACATACTTACTCGGCATCCATGCCCCCGGATGAGCAAAATTCAAATGATTCTCAACAATTATGTTATCTCTATCCCCAGATGTCAATAAAACCTTGCCGGATTATTGGGCATGCAATTTCAATTCCAGGATCAAATTATCCCATCGGCTTACCTGGCGTCTAATACAAAAGTCTGATTCTGTTGTTGCTAAAATCATAAAATTAGTGCATGCTTGTTCCAGATTGTTGCGAGAAACCCTCTCGGGACCATATTTGTTCCTGTTATTAACCAAAGCTAACCTGCTGAATCAACAACGATGATGAGAAGGTTAAATACACATGGGGCAAAAACACTTCGCTGGCATGGGAGGGGGATTTGTCGCTGAGGCAAGTACCATCAACTTCTGACGCCAACGATATTGTCCATCGATGGCGCCGGCTGACGGCGGCCATCTTCAGCCATAGCCACGAAGCCATTGTCCTGGCCGATGAAACGGGAAAGATTCAGGAGGTGAACCCCGCCTTCGGGCAGATAACCGGGTTCACCGACGACGCCCCTGCTTCGCTCGGCGCCTTTCTCTTTGCCCACCCCAATGACGCCAACTTGGGCCGGCAGGTCTGGCAACATCTTAAAAACGACCGACTGTGGGAAGGGGTTTGTTCGGCGCGCATCAGCACCGGGGAACTCCGGCGGCTGAAAATCAAACTCCTGGCCACCGGCCAAGGTAAAAACGAACCCGGCGGGATATTGGCCATCTTCCACGTACTGCGCCAAGAATCCGAGACCACCGACCTGTTGCTTATCCCCAACCATATCGACGCGATCACCGGTCTGCCCAACCGGATTTATTTCAACCAGATTCTGGCGCGCTGCATCAGCGCCAATCCCGCTCCAGACCAATTGTCCGCCCTGCTGGTCTTGAACCTGGACAACTTCAAAAACGTCAACAACTACCTGGGGCCGTCCCGGGGAGACCAACTGCTCAGACAGATCGCCCGGCGCCTGATGACCTGCGTACGCTCGCAAGACGGCGTGGCCCGGCTGGGTGACGACGAGTTCGGCTTGTTGCTGCGGGGGCTCAAGGACGTCGACTCGGCGATCATGACGGCCCGGCGCTTGCTCTTGGCCCTCAGCGACCCGGTGCAGGTCGGCGAAAGGGACATCTTCATAAGCGCCAGCGTGGGCCTGGCCCTCTATCCCGACCACGGGGACAACGCCGAGCGGCTAACGCGTAACGCCAACTTGGCCATGCGCCAGGCCAAGAAGGCCGGCCGGCACAACTTCGAGCTGTATTCGCCGGACATGACGGTCCAAAGCGAGGACCGCCTGGCCCTGGAATCCGAGCTGCGGCGGGCCCTGGGCCAGAACCAGTTCGTGGTCCACTACCAGCCGTTGGTGGAGTTGCAAAACGGCCAGGTGGTGGGCATGGAGGCCCTGGTGCGCTGGAACCGCAACGGCCACGGCCTGGTCTACCCCGACCAGTTCATCTCCCTGGCCGAGGAAACCGGCCTCATCGTGCCCATCGGCGAATGGGTGCTGAGCCAGGCCAGCCGCCAGACCCAGCGCTGGCGCAATGACGGATGGCCCCACCTGCGCCTGGCGGTGAACCTCTCGGCCAGGCAACTATTGTGGCAGCACGATATCGTGGATATGGTGGAATCGGTCCTGGCCGATACCGGGCTGCCGCCGTCGGCTCTGGAGCTGGAGATGACCGAGAGCGTGGTCATGCACAATGTGGAGGGGGCGGTGATGGCCATGACCAAGCTGAGCGAGATGGGGGTGCGCCTGTCCTTGGATGACTTCGGCACCGGCTATTCCTCGCTCAACTACCTCAAACGCTTCCCCCTAGATACTCTGAAGATCGACCGATCCTTTACCCGCGATATCCCCGACGACCCCGACGGCGTGGCCATCGTCGAGGGTATCTTGGCCCTGGCCCGTAGCCTGAACCTCCAGGTAGTGGCCGAGGGCGTGGAACGCATCGAGCAGTATGAATTCCTCCGGCAACGAGGGTGCGAAATGATGCAGGGCTACCTGTTTAGCCGGCCGGTGCCGGCTAAACAGTTCGAGACCCTGTTGCAGCAAGGCCTCGAATTAAAGCCCTGACCCCCCCTTGATACGCTTGGTTACATGCAGATGCGGCGGCGGATGGTCTGGACCAGCTGTCCGTTGCGCCATACCTGCTGGGTCACCATGCGGCAACGCGGACGGTGGACCGGCGGGCAGTGCACGCAGGCCGGCGGAGGACCCGGGTAGTACCCGCTGCTATAAGTAGGCGAGGGCACCACCACCACCCGGGTGTTGCCGGCCATGTTCTGGTAGACCACCTGGCGCTGCTGCATGGCCGCCTGCCGGGCCGCCTGGTCGCTGATCTCACCCAGGGTGGCCCCGATGACCGCCCCCAGGGCGCCGCCGATGATGCCGCCGCGCCAGGCGTTCTGGGAATCCAAGAGAGCCCCGGCCGTGGCCCCCACCGCCATGCCGGCCGCCCCGCCCTGGTAGGCCGAGGGCGAATAGACCGGGGCACAGGCACCGGTCAAAACCATCCCGGCCAATACACCGGCCAGGGCGAAAATCCCGATTAGTCGCTTCATGATCCCACCTCCCATTTCATCCCCACTGCAACCAAGACGCCGGACCAAGAGGTATCTTTCCATGCCAACCGCCCCGGGCTCCTCAGCGGCCCATCCGGTGGATAAGCTCCAACAGGCTGGCTGCGTCCACGTCGCGCGGCCGGCTGCGCAATATCGTCTTGAGCTGGCCCTCGGCCGAACGCCGGTCCCCCAGCTCCAGGTAGAGCAGGGCCAGGTTGCGCCGCGCCCCCAGGTGATCGGGATGCTCGGCCAGGTGTCGCTTAAAAGCCGCCACCGCTAAACGGGCCTGGCCCGGCCGGCGGGCCTGGTCCAACGGGTGCAACACGGCGGCAGCCCGGCTGGTTCGGTGCCGCGGGGCTGGCCAGCGCCGCGCCCCGGCCGCGGCCTTGGCCGCGGCCGCACCCGCCGTAGGCGGTGCCGCCGCCCGTGGCGCGGGGTTTCGAGGAGTTGGCATGGCGGGGGCGGGCCGGCTGGCGCTTACGATTTCGCTCGGCGTAGTGGGCGGCGGGGGCGCGATAACGGTGGTGGTTGCAGTCGAGGTTTGGGGTTGCTCCGAAGGGCTGCCGCCTGGCGTCCAGAACCAGCTCAGCCCCCCGGCCACGGCCAGGCCCAGGGCGATGGTGAGCAAGGGGCGCGCCATCCGGGCCAGGGTACGACGTGGCGGCGGTGGCGGCGGGGTGGTGATCGCCGGCAACTGTAGGTTGGGCTGGTCGCACTCGGGGCAGCGGCGGCGGCCCAGGGGAATCTGGCGCCCACACTGCTGGCAGTGGTTTTCCACCTGCACGGTGGGACGGAGGTTGCGGCCGGCCGGCTCCGGGGCCTGGGGTATAGCTTCCAGGGTTTGGGCCACCTCGTCGGCCGAGGCCGGCCGCCGCGCGGCCGAGTATTGCAAGAGGTCCCCGACCAGCCGGGCCAGGCGCAGGTCCACCTCGGGCGGCAGGGGCGGTGGCCCGGCCTGCATGGCGCTGTGCACATCGGCCACGCTTTGGCCGGCAAAGCAGGCTCGGCCGGTGAGCATCTCGTGGATGATGGTCCCCAGGGCCCACAGGTCCGAGGCCGGTCCGTGGCGGCCCTCGAACTGTTCCGGGGCCATGTAGCCCGGGGTGCCCACCACCGGTTCCTGTTGTGGGCTATGGCGACTGGTGCGGGCCAGTCCGAAGTCGCCGATCTTGATTTTACGGGGCGCGAAGAACAGCACGTTTTCGGGTTTGAGGTCCAGGTGCCAGACGCCCTTGGAGTGGGCCGCGGCCAGGGCCCGGGCCATCTGGCCGGCCAGGTGGCACACCTCCTCGGCCTCCAAGGTCCCTGGTTCCAGCCGCTGGCGCAGGGTGCCGTGGGGGGCGTATTCCATTACCAGGTAGAGCTGGCGGTGGCGGGGGTCGCGCCCGATGTCCATCACCTGGACGATGCCGGGGTGCTCCACCCGAGCCTGGTACATGGCCTCGTCGAGTCGGCGCCGCGACTGCCAGGAGCCGGGGGCGAAGACCTTGAGGGCGCGCCACGCCTTGAGTTCGCGGTGCATTCCCCGGTAGACGCAGGCTGAGGCGCCGCTTCCTATCAACTGCAGGTCGATGTATTTACCCAGTTGCCGCATCAGGCTTCCTCCTGTTCGAAGACGGCCTTTAGCCGCACCCGTCCCCGACCCAGGCGCTCTTCGGGATGCAGGTTCACCCGCAGGGGGCCCAGGGTTTGGAGCCCTTGGCGGCTGATGAAGACCTGCAGGGCCTGGGTGAGGTCGGTGATGATCTCGTGTTCGATGGGCTCCATGCGCTGGTGGTCTTCCTGGGCCAGGCCCACCAGGTAGAGGTTGGGCACAAAGGAGGCGGTGAGGGTTTTCCGCTCCTTGGCCAGGGCCGAGCGCCGCAGCAGGCGGGCGATGTCGGCCGGTTGGAATCCGCGTCCCAGGCGAAAGACGTTATCCATCAACGAGCCCAGGGCCAAATCCATACGGGTGAGGTAGTTCACGATTTTTCTCCGCGGCGGTTTTTCTTGGCCTGCTGGGCTGGCTGGGCCCCCAGGGCCTCGCCCAACAGGCGCACGCCCAGGGGTGCGGCGTTCTGGGAGCCGAGCCCGCCGTTTTCCAGGACCACCGCAATGGCCACCCGCGGCCGGCCGGCCGGGGCGAAGCCCACGAACCAGGCGTGGGGTTTTTCTCCCGGCCGTCCGGTCTCGGCGGTGCCGGTCTTGCCGGCCATTTGCAGGGGCCGGCCGGCGATGAACATCTTGCCGGCCCGCCGGCCGGTGCCCCGGGTCATCACCAGGCGCATGGCCCGGGCCAGGGTATCGGCGGTGGCCCGGGACATGACCCTGCCACCGGGCACCGGTCCCTGGGCGCGGTAGCCGTGGCGGCGGGCGGGGTTGCCGATGCCGGCCACCAGGCGCGGCAGCAGCAGCACCCCGCGGTTGGCGATGGCCTGGGCCACCAGGGCCATCTGCAGGGGCGTGGCCGCCACCAGGTTTTGCCCGATGGCGCACTGGGCCACGATCTTGGGGTCGCGCCGGAAGGTGGTGAACTTGACCAGCCGGCGCGAGACGTGTCCGCGGCCGCCGGCCGGCCGGCGCCGGTAGCGCCAAGCGGCGTAGGCCAAGCTGGGCGTGGTGACCAGGCTGATACCCTCGTCCGTTGGCAGCAGCTCCAGGGGCCGGTTGAATCCCAGGCGCGCGGCCACGGCCGGCACCGCGGGTCCCAGGCTCACCCCCAGGCGGGCGAAGTAGACGTTGCAGGATTTGTACAGAGCCTTTTGCAGGTCCACCCGGCCGTAGGCCTTGATATCGCTGATGCGCAGCCAGGGGTCGCGGCCGGTGTGCATGATCACCGGGTCGGGCAGCTTGGTCCGGGCTTTATACTCCAGCCAGGCGGCGGCCACCACCAGCTTGAAGGTGGAGCCCGGCGGGTAGGTTACCTCCCAGGGTTTGGCCCGCAGCCCGCGCCCCTGGTCCCGGGTGCGCGCCGCCCGCCAGGCGGCGGGGTCAGGCTGGTTGGGGTCAAAGGCCGGCGCGCCCACCGCCGCCAGGATGCCGCCGGTGGCCACGTCCAGTATCACCACCGCGCCGGGTCGCCCGTCCAGGGCCTGAAAGGCCTTTTTCTGCAGGTCGCGGTCAATGGTGAGGCGCACCTCGGTGCCCAGGCGCGGCTGGCCCAGGCCGGGCAAGGGCTCAGGCCCGGTGAGGCTGGGGTCGTGCCGGGTGAGCACCGGGTCCAGGGCCGCCTCCAGCCCGTGGTTGCCAAAGACCGGATGGTGGAAGCCCAGCAGATGCCCGGCGGCCGGCCCCAGGGGATAATAGCGGCGCTGCACCCCCCGGGCCTGGTCCAGGCGGCTCAGGGCCAGGGGACGCCCCAGGCGGTCCAGGATGCGCCCGCGCACCACCTTGCGGCGGCCGGGACGCCGCCCCGGGGCCAGCACCCGCAACAGGCGAGGGTCGAACTTCTTGTCGCCGGGGTATAGCCGGGCGCGGGCCGCGCAGTAGAGCAGTCGCCGGCGCTTATCCGGTTGGGGCACCGCCAGGGCCAAGGCCGCCTGGTCCACGGCCACCCGCCCACTGGCGGTGGGCTTGAAGACCCCCCGGGCCAGCAGATGGTTCATGGCCTGCAGGGTCTCCTGGTCGATGTAGCTGTGGGCCAGAATCTGCCGGCGCTGCACCACCTGGACCCAGGCCAGGCGGCCCACCACCGCGGCCAGGCCCAGGCCCAGGACCACCAGGGTCAAAACCAGCCTGATATTAGCTCGCAGGGCCATCGCGCGCAATCCTTATCAAGAGCCCGGCCATGATCATGTTCACCACCAGCGAGCTGCCCCCGTGGGACACAAAGGGCAGGGTGAGCCCGGCCAGGGGGATCAGGCCGGTGACCCCCCCGAGCACCAGGACCGCCTGCAGGGTGATCATCACCGTGATGCCGGCGGCCAGGAGCCGGTCCTGGGGATCGCGGCAGCCGGCGGCCAACACCATCCCCCGCCAGGCCAACAACAAGAACAGGGCCACCACCGCCGCCCCGCCCAGGAAGCCCAGCTCCTCGGCCAGGGATACGAAGGCGAAGTCGGAATAGGACAGGGGCACGGTCTGGGGGCTGCCCACCCCCCAACCGGTGCCCCACAGGCCGCCGTCGGCCAGGGACCACAGCCCCCGGGTGAGGTGTTCGCTGGCCTCGAAGGGGTCCAGCCAGGCACGCACCCGAAAGTGCAGCATGCGCGGCAGGTGCAGCCAATACCCCACCGCCCCGGCGGCCACCATGGCCAGCAGGCCGCCGCAGACCAGCCAGCGGCTGCCGGCGGCCAGGTAGAGCATCACCAGAAAAAAGGTGTAGATGAGCACCGCCGGGCCAAAGTCCTTCTGCACCGCCAGGGCCAAGAGCGGCAGGCCGAGCATCAGGGTGTAGGGCCCCACCACGCTCAGCACCCCGGGCCGCCGGCCCATGGGCAGGCCGTTGATCACCTGGGGATGCTCGTAGCTGAAGTAGGAGGCCACGAATAGCACCATCAGCAGCTTCACCGCCTCCACCGTCTGCAGGCTCATCTGTCCCACCACCAGCCATAGCCGCCGGCCGTTGATCTCCGGCCCCACCAGCCAGGTGACCACCAGCAGGCCGGCCGCGCCCACCGGCAACAGGTATTTCTTGCGGGCCAGGCGGGCCAGGCGGCGAGGGCTGGCCAACAGGGCGGTGCCGGCCATGGCGGCCAGGCCCACCCCGAACCAGGCCGCGTGCCGCCAAGCCAGGTAGGACAGAATCTCCCGCCGGCCCACCGCGCCCATCTCGGCCCCCACCCGTATGAGCAGGGACAGGCCCAGGGCGAAAAGGCAAAAGACCACCGCCGGCACCACCGGCTCGCGCAGGCCGCCCCAGCGCTCCAGGACCCACAAGGTGAAGACCCCGCCGGCCGCGGCCAGGACCATGGGCAGCCCCAGGGCCAGCAGCGAGGCCCAGTCGCCGGCCACCACCCGGCGGGCGCCGAGACCGCCCCAGACCAGCAGCACCGCGGCCAACCCCAGCATCCAGGCGGCCGCCGGCCACATCCCCGGCACCTCGGCCGGGGCCGTCTCCGGCCGGGAGTGCAGCGACGCGGCCACGCGGATGATAAAGGCCCAGAGCATCACCAGGTAGGCCTGGTTTAACGAGGTGAGATAGGCCCGGCCGGCGGCCAGGCCGGCCACCCCGCCCAGGGCCACCCAGACCCCGGCCAGGGCCAGCCCCAGGGCCAGGCCCATCACCATCAGCCGGGGCAACTGCCCGGCCAAGCTGGGGGACCTGGCCTCAGGCACCGGTGTCCTCCCTGCCCGCCGCGGCCGAGAAGCCCAGGATCACCCCGCCGATGTTGATCTCGTCGCCGTGGTGCAGGCGACCCTGGGTCACCGGGCGGGCGTTAACAAAGGTCCCGCTGAGACTGTTCAAATCCTGGATCACGAACCCGCCGTTGGGACCGACGATCTGGGCGTGCCGCCGGCTGATGGCCGGCTGCTCGGGGTCCAGGTCCACGTCCACGTCGCCCCGGCCGATCACCGTAACCGGTCCCACCAGGGCGAAACGCCGCCCCCGGTCCCGGCCGCTTAAGGCCAACAGCTTGGCCGGCTTGGGATCGGGCCGCTTAAAGGCCGTCTCCACCCGCAAGCGGCTGGGACCCAGGGTGGGATCGGTCTGGAACTCGACCTTGAGCTCGCCGGGCAGCATCTCCAGCTCCAGGCGCGCGATCTGCTTTTGCAAATGCTCCACGAACTCAGACTGGAGCTGGGGCAGCAGGTAGCGCCACTGGTCCATGAAGCGCTGGGGCAGATGCACCGTAAAACGATTGGGTGCCAGCACCCGGTAGACCAGTTGGGCCGAGTCCCGCTTCACCGCACGACTGAGATGCCGGGCAATTTTTGCCGGATCTACCACCGCTCTCCTCTTTTAACCGGTTATCACCCCTGCCTGTTTGGACGATAAGGCGGCCGCTTTATTACCTGGGGCCGACCCCCATAAGCCGGCGGGCGCTAACCTCCTTGTCCTTCCGGCGGCCCAATGATATAAGGGGTCGATAATTTAGGTGGTTTATGCTGCTAATCCGAATCGGTATCTGGCCAACCCTGGGACCGCCCCAATGGCGGGTGTTGCCGGGGCCCGCCCTCACCGTGGGGCGCGACCCCGCCTGCGACCTGTGCCTGGACGACCCGGCGGTGAGCGCCTTCCATGCCCGGGTCAAGGTCACCGACCAGGAGATCAAGATAAGCGACCTGGGCAGCACCAACGGGACCTATGTCGACGGGGCCAAGGTACGCCGGGCCACCCTGCCCGCGCCCCGGCAAGACCACGCCGAGGCCAGGGCCAGCGGGCCGCCCCAGGTGGCGGTGGGCGGCTACCGCCTGGAACTGCGCGCCGTGGAGTCGGCCCAGGCCCCGGAGCCGGAGATGGAACAACTACTGTTCACCCTGGCCAACGGCCCCCCCCGTCCCCAACTGGCCCAACTGGCCGAGGCCTGGGCCCAGGAGAGACCCGCCTTGCCGGCCGCGGCCCGCTGCCTGGCCCTGGCCCGCCTGCGCGCCGGCCAGGTGGCCGAGGCCGCCGAACTAGTGACCCAAGCCTTGGCCGCCGAGCCGGGTAGTAAATACGGGCGCTTGGTGGCGGCCCTGGCGGCCGAGGCCGACGGGCGCTTGGAGCAGGCGGCCCAGTGGCTCGAGGACCTGCGGGCCGAGGGCCAGGCGCCGCCGCACGCGGCGGCGGCCCTGCGCCGGGTCATGCGTAAACGCGAAGTTTATGCCAAGATAAAGGGGTTGGTCTCTCTGGAGGAGGGGCGCGGACCCGCGGCCCCGGACCAGGAAGCGGTGCTCACCGCCGGTCCCTTCCGTCTCATCTTTAGCGCGCGGGGCCACGGCGAGTTGGTGCTGGGGGCCCACGCCGCCCTGGCCCAGGCGGCCGACCGGTTGGAGGACCTCCTGGGGTTTGCGCCGCGCGAGATCGAAGTGGTATTTACCGATGACGCGGGGCAGACCGATTGGGCCGCGGCCTGCTACGACGGGGCCATCCGGGTCAACGTGCCGGCCGCCGGTGGTGATCCCTATTTTTTATACGTGGCCCTGGCCCACGAATATGTACACCTGGCGGTGGCGGAGCTGGGTGGGCCGGCGGTGCCGGCCTGGCTTAACGAGGGGCTGGCCCAGTACATCACCCAGAACCCCACCCCGGCGGACATGGAGGCCCTGGTCAACGCCCTGGAGGCCGACGCCCTGTTGCCGGTGGAGGCCCTGGCCGGGGACTTCGGACGCCTGGAGCAACGCGCCCTGGTGGATTTGGCCTACGCCCAGGCCTACTCTTTGGTCCAGTATTTAGTGGAACGGGTGGGCTGGCCGGGGGTGCGGCAACTGTTATCGGAGTTGCACCAACACCGTGACCAGGCCGATCCTCTCTCCCGCGCCCTGGCGCCTTGGGGCCTCGACGCCGGCTCCTTGGAGCGGGCTTGGCTGGACTGGCTCAAATAAATTTCGGTAAGAAAGGGATAGCTTTGCCCGTCTCAGACAACAAAGACCGCTCTGGTAACGAAACCGCAGCGGTGAAATTAGACGCAGCCGCCCTGCACGAATTATGCATGGCGGGCAACGACCTGGCCTGGCGCAGTCTCTTCACCTGGTGCCGCAACAAGGCGGCTAAGACCTTGCCGGCCGAAGCCGAGGGGGTAGCCCAGCAGGTCTGCTTGAAGCTACTGGAGGGTGGCTTGGAACGAGTCAGAAACCCCAAAGCCTTTTTAGGCTACGTCAGCCGGGCGGTCTCCAACGAGGTGGTCAACCGGTTGCGGGCCCGCAAGGGCAATCTCTCCCTGGACCAACCCACCACCATGGGCGACGGGGAGGGGCTGGAGCTGGGCCAGCGGCTCGACGGCCACGCCGCCGCTCCGGACGAGCAGGCCGCGGCCCGGTTGCTGCTGGGCCGGCTGGGGCAGTGCCTGGAAGAGCTGCCGGACTACTGCCGGGGGGTGATGGCCCTTTACGTACGCTACCGCATGGGCCTGGTCTCCAGCTACAAGGAGATGGCCGGCGAGCTGCAGGTCAGCGTCAACACCCTTGGAGTACAGATTAAACGTTGCCTGGATCAACTGCGCCGCCTGCCCGAGTTCGTCGAGCAATTTTAAGCGGCCGGGAGCGAGACCGATGAGCGATAAACATCCCGATTTGATGGCCCTAGCCGAAGGGCGTTTGAGCCCGGAGGAGTCCCGCCAGGCCCAGGCCCACCTGGAGACCTGCGTCGCCTGCCGCGGGCGGGCCGGCGAACTGCGCCAGGCCCTGGTCGGCATCGACGGCCCGGTCCAGCGGGTGATGGCGGTATTCAGCGACCCGGCCCACCTGGCCGCCGAGACTGATACGTGGATGGGCGCCCTGGACCTGGAGCAGCCGGCCGAGCTGGTGCTGTCCCAGGACGAGGTAGTGGAGCGCCTGCCCTCGGAGCTGCGGCGTAAAGTGGCCGGACTGCGCCAAGACAGCCTGGGAGCCCGCCTCAAGCGTAGCGTGGAGAAGCTCACCGGCCTGGGGGCCAGCGCCGCCCAAGAGCTGGTGGAGCGCCTGGGCAACGGCCCCGCCACGGCCGCCGCGCCGGCCATCCGCAAGGACGCCACCAAGGTCGATGACCATGACCCCGGCGAAGACGACCATCACGGTTCTGAGTCCTAGTAGAGCCCCGTCAGCGCCCATACGGCGCATCTGCCTGCAATTAAAGCTCTTTGCCGCCCTGGTGGTGTTTATCGGTTGCGCGGGCGTAGCCGGATTCATCCTACTTAAGGGTCCATAAACGGGCGGCGGTATGATAAATATACTTGATGGACCAACTCGAGCGCATCGGCAAATACCAAGTGGTTCGGCCCCTGGGTCAAGGGGGGTTCGGCGAGGTTTTCCTGGTGCGCCACCCCGAGTTGGCCGTTTTGCGCGCGGTGAAGATGCTACGCTACGGCACCGAGGGCCGTAAGCTGGAGGAGGCGGTGCTGCAGGCCCAGCTGGAACACGAGCGCATCGTCCGCTGTATGGACGTGGGCCAGCAGGACGGCCGCCCCTACCTGGTGATGGAATACCTGCCCGGCGGTTCGCTGGAAGACCTGTTGGCCGACGGTCCCCTGGAGGTCTCCCGGGCGCTGGCCATCGGGCGCGACGTGAGCCTGGCCTTGGCCCACGCCCATGCCCAAAACGTAATCCATCGCGACCTCAAGCCGGCCAACGTACTGCTCACCCAGCAGGGCCGGGCCAAGATCGCCGATTTCGGCCTGGCCCGGCTGCTGGACCAGGGCCCCAAGCACCACACCAAGGTGGCCGGCACCGTGTGCTACCTGGCGCCTGAGCAGCTCGGCGGCGAGGCCAACCCTCAGAGCGACCTCTGGGCCCTGGGTTGCCTCATGTACGAGATGATCAGCGGGCAACCGCCCTTTTTGGGCTCCGGCGATTACCAGACCATGAAGGCCATCGCCGAAGGCGACCCCCAGCCCCTGGAAGCCCCTCCCGAGGTGACCCAGTTGGTCTCCGACCTGCTGAGCAAGGACCCGGCCCAACGGCCGGCCAACGCCGAGGAGGTGGCCCGCCGCCTGGCCCGCCTGGCCGCGCCCGGGACGGACGCCGCGCCGCGCCGGGTGGGGCCGGTGACCATGGAGTCCGACGATTGGCCCACCCTGGGCGGGGACCCGGGACGCACCTCCAGCAAGCTGGCCGCCCTGGGAGACCAATTGGCCGAACTGTGGCGCTGGCAGGCGCCGGGGGCCATAGTCTCGCCGGCGGCCCTTTGCCGGGGACGGGTGTTTTTCACCACGGTGGACGGCCTGGTGCTTTGCCTGGACCTGCTCAGCGGCAAGCTGCTGTGGCGGCACGACTGCGGGGTCAACGCCTTTCCAGCCCCGGTGGCCATGGGCACCGCCTGCCTGGCGGTGAGCTACGACGGCACGGTGCACGCCCTGAGCGCCTTTGACGGCGCGGTGTTGTGGCAGGTTCGACCGGGCGGGGCCATCGGGACCTCGCCCCTGATGTGCCCGGCCGGGGTGGCCGTGGCCGATGTCGACGGCGGGGTGTACCTGCTGGACCCGGCCAACGGCGATACCCGGGCCTACTGGGACCTGGGCGCGGCGGTGGAGGCCTCGCCCCTGTTTACCGACGACCTGCTGGTGGCGGCTACCATGGAGGGACAAGTGGCGGCCCTGGACCCCGGCGACGGCGAGGCGGTGTGGTCGCTGGAGCTGGGCCAGCCGGTGGAAGCCGCGCCGGCCGCCAGCCAGGGAGCGGTATTCCTGCTGGGCCGCCAGGGCGACCTGTGGTGCGTGGACGGGGCCTCGGGCGCCGAGCGCTGGCGGGTCCAGGTGGGGGCCCCCACGGTGGCCGCACCGGTGGTGGACGACCAGGGGATATTGGTGGTGGACTTACATGGCGGGGTAACCCACCTGGACCCCGCCAGCGGCCAGCATAGCTGGCAGCGGCGCCTTTCGGCGCCGCTCTCGGCTGCTGCTGCGGCGGCGGGCTCCCTGGCGGTGGCGGCCGACCGCGGCGGGTGCCTGGTGGTACTGGAGCGTTCCGAGGGCCGGGAGGTGACCCGGGTGGATTTAGGGGCGCCGCTGGCGGCCTCGCCGGTGGTGTGGCGCGAGGTGGTGATAGCGGTTTCGACAGACGGCATGGTGTGCGCCTTGGGGCAGGGAGAGTAGCTAGAGAGCAAAGGGAAGGCAAGCCATGAGGATCGCACGCGCACTAGTATTAATCTGGTTGGCCGCCGGCCTGCTGTCCGGCTGTACCCTGGACCAGTTGGGCTATACCGGGGCGCCGGTGGTAGAGCCCGATAACGCGGTGGTGGCGGCCGATACCCTGAACCGGCGGATCACCGTCCTGGCCCGCGACCTGGTGGCCCGCGTGCCGCCGGGGGTGATCGGCCGGGTGGCGGTGTTGGACCCGGTGGGTCCGGGCAAACATCTCAGCGAGTTTTCCTCTTATCTCACCGACAAGTTGATCCAGCGTTTCGTGGCCCTGGGAGCCTTCACCGGGGTTCTGGAGCGCCGCCGGCTGCACGACATTTTGGTGCAGCAGCAGCTTGAGTTGAGTGCCCATTTTGACCCCAAGACGGTGGCCCCGTTGGGCAAGAAGTTGGGGGTCGACGGCCTGGTCATCGGCCGGGTGTCTTCCTTGGGCGGCGGTCTCTTGGAGATATCGCTCAAGCTGGTGAAGGTGAAGACCGGCGAGGTGTTGGCCGCCAGCGAAGTGAGTATCGCGGCCAGCGGGGTGGTGGCCTCCATGCTGCGCCGTCCCCTCACCGCCACCGTGCGGGTGGAGGTGGAGCCGGCCGGCGCAGTGGGCACCGCCTCGGTGGGCGGGGTGCGCCGGGAGCTGCTGGCCGGGGGAGCGGTGTTTCGCCAGGTGCCGCAAGGTCCCTGCGTGGTATCGGTTAACGCCCCGGGCTACGCGGCCCAGAGCCGTACGGTGTATCTCACCGGCGACCGCACCTACGGCTTTGAGCTAAAGTCCTTGGCGGGATCGGCGGCGGCCGCGGTAGACCCGGGGCACTGGTTGTGGCTGACGGTGCGGCCGGCCGGGGCCCAGGTGAGCCTGGACGGCGCGCCGGTGAGCCTGGACTCCCAGGGCAAGCTGAGCCTGCGCCTGCCGCCGGGGCCGCACCGGCTGGTGGCCAGCGCCGCGGGCCATGACACGGTCCGCAAGACCATCACCCTGGAGGCTGATTTCCTGCTGACCATCGACCTGCCGGCCACCGCTAGCGCGCCGGCGGTGGTGGTGGCCCCGCCGGCGTCGCCGCCGCGGCTGCGCCCGGCGCGCAAGCTTCGCCTGGAGTTTTCAGCGGTGTATCGCCAGGCCGGCGGGGCCCTGCGGGAGCTGCGTCCCGGCTCGGTATTGGCCAGCGGCACCGCCTATGCCCTGAGCTTCCAGCCCTCCCTGGACTGCTGGGTCTACATCTTCCAGGTCGACGGCGCGGGGCGCTTTTTCCGTTTGTTCCCGGCCCAGGCCGGCGGCGGGTCCGACGGCCGGGTCAAGGCCCGCCAGCGCTACTGGGTGCCCTCGCCGGACCAGTGGCTGTTTTTAGACCAGGTACCGGGGCGCGAGAAGATATTCGTGGTGGTGAGCCGCCAGCCCAACCGGGAGCTGCGGCGCCTTTACCGGCGCCTGCGGGAGATGAGCGACCCGGTTTTGCGCCGGCGCATGGCGCGCAACCTGCTGGCGCGGCTGGGCTCCGGCGGAACCGCCGGGGTGCAGCCCTACGGCGCCCGGCGGGTCTCCTACGGTGGCGGGGTATTCGAGGTTACCGAACAGGTGTTGTTGGCCAGCGGAGCCGAGATGGTCTACAGCATCGGGTTCATGCATCGTTGAGGTGGTGATCATGTCGCGCTGGGCGGCCATCCTATCGTTGCTGATTATCCTGGGGGTCCCCTGCGGGGCGGGGGCGACGGATTGCCAAAAGGCCCAACGCCTATACCAGGCCTCCCTGACCCAACGAGGGGCCAAGGTGTGGAGCCTGTTGCGCCAGGCGCTGCGGCTGTGCCCCAACCACGCCGCGGCGCTCAACAACCTGGGCATGTTAAATGAACGGGCCGGGCGTCCGGCCCAGGCGCGCCAGTTGTATCGCCGGGCCCTGCGGGCCAACCCCAGCATGGCCGCCCCCCACGCCGGCCTCGGCGATATCGCCTTCAGCGCCGGCCGTTTCAAGATCGCCGCCAACCACTACCGCCGTTTCCTCAAGGCCCTGCCGGCCGGGCCCGGGGTGCGGGGTCTCGGCGGGCTGGTGCGCCGCAAGAGCGAGTACCAGGCCAAGCTGCGGCGGGCCCAGCTTAAGGCCTCGATCCACGGCGACTCCATGCGCACCGTGGTCGGCAGCGGCCGCCTGGTGAGCGGCCTGCACGCCAAGAAGGCCTACCGCGGGGTGGGCGGCGCGCCGGTGCGCGAGCGCCTGGCCCTGTCCATTCACTTCAGCGCCAACTCGGCCGTCATCAGCCCCATGGGCCGCCGCCAGTTGGACCAGATGGCCCTGGCCCTGAAATCGACCAGCCTGGCCGGTCACTCGGTGCTCATCGAGGGGCACGCCGACACGGTGGGCGAACTGTCCAAGAGCCTGAGCCTCTCCATCCGGCGGGCCCGGGCGGTGCGCAACTACCTGGTGGCCCGGGGCGTATCCGCCGCGCGGCTACGGGTGGTGGGGCTGGGCTCGGTGCGTCCCATCGTGCGGGGCAAGGACCCGGCCCGCCAAGCCCCCAACCGCCGGGTGGAGTTCGTGGACGTCACCGGCCGCCGCTGATCCCGGCCGCCTATCCCGACCTGTAATAAACCGGCGGGGCGATGCGTCTGGTGGACTAGTGCCACTAGCGGGAGGTGGAATCATGCGACCTGCCAATGAACTGAGACTGCGGGTCCTTCCCCGTGCTCGTCGCGGTTGGGTGGTCCTGCTGCTTTGCCTGGCGGTGGTGGCCTGGTCTTGGCTCACCCCGCCGCCCGTGTAGCGGGAGAGGAGACGATCCATGGTCTGCCGTAACATGGCTTGCGCGGTGCTCATCGGCCTGGTGGCGGCCCTGGTGTGGGGTGGCGCGGCCCGGGCCGATCACGCCTGGTGGAAACAGCCGCCGGCCGGCTCCATCCTGGACGAGCGACCCCGCGGCGACCGCTGGGTGGGCCGGGTCAAGTGGGACGAGGGCTACCTGGAGGTGCTGGCCCGGGGGGCGGTGGACCCCCGGGTGGCCCGCAACCAGGCCCACGCCGAGGTGCTGGCCCTCAAGACCGCCCGTTACCGGGCCTACGAAAAGCTGCTGGAGATCGTGCGCGGGGTGCGGCTGGACGCCTACACCCAGCTGGAAAACGAGCTGCTGGCCGACGGCAGCCTCATGGCCCGGGTGCGGGGCATGGTGCGGGGCGCCCGCATCATCTCCCAGGAGGTTAGCGCGCGGCCCGACGGCTCGGTGGTGGCCGAGGTGCGCCTGGGCCTCTTGATCAGCGGCCCGGCCGGCCTCAGCGCCACCATGCTGCAGGCCCTGCGCCGCCAGCCCCGGGCCCGGCCGCCGGTCTTCAAGCCCTCCCCCCGGCCCCGCGCCCAGCCCCGCAAGCCCTATACCGGCCTCATCGTGGTGGCCACCGGGTTGGGGGCCCGGCCGGCCATGTTCCCGCGCATCCTGGAGGCCAAGAGCCGCAAGGTGGTTTACGGCCCCGAGTCGGTGGACAAGTTCCAGGCCATGCAGCGCGGCGTGGTGGGCTACGCGGTGAGCGTCGAGCGGGCCCGGCAAAACCAGCGGGTGGGAGCCAACCCCCTGGTGGTCAAGGCCCTCAAGGCCCAGGGCAACAACCAGGCCGATTTAGTGGTAAGCTATCAAGACGCGGTGAAAATTTTTGCGGCCGATATCAAGAGCGGGTTCCTGGCCCAGTGCCGGGTGATCATCGTGATCAACTAGGCCGCCTATTGCACGCGAGGTTGCCGTGAGCATCAACTGGGAGTTGTGGGAGGAGATCAAACGTACCGAGCGGGGTCTCACCGGCGGCGGTCCGTCGAGCCCCCTGGCGGTGGAGCTGCGGCCGGGTCGGTCCCTGCGGGGCCCCCGCTTGGAGACGGCCCTAGCGGCCCTCGGCGGTTCGGTGGTGGCCGGCGGGACCCGCGGCTGGACCCGGGTGAGCCTGCCGGCCTGCCGGGCCCTGCAGTTGGGGATGCTGCCCGAGATGGGTACCGTGCGCCTGGCCCGTGGCCGCCCCTCCAGGGGAGGCGGACGCCTGGCCCTGGCCGCCGGTCTGGCCCTGGTGATGGCCACCGGCCTCACCTATTCGGCCATGAACCATACCTGGCCTTTTGAAAGACGCGTCCCCGGTCCCGAGGACCACGAGATCATCTGGGACAAGCACTCGCCTCGTCACGGGGTGGGCGACGGGGAAGTCAAGGTGGCCGGGTTGGAGCGCGCAAGACGCCCGGCCGGGTTGAGAGCCGAAACCGCTCCCCCGACCACGCCACCCCGGGTGGGGGCCGAGGGCGAAGACCGGCCCGCCGTCCCGGCCGGCCGCACTACCGCCGACGCGGCCCCAGACCATCCCACGGCCCGGCTGGCCATACCCCTGGCCATGGCCTCACGCCGGGCGGCCCCAGTGGACCGCCCCTCCACCGGCCAGTCCAACACCAGCCAGATCGACCAACGGGTACAGGACCTTTACAAGGCCGGTCTGCGGGCCTACCGGCGCGGTGACCTGCGGGTGGCCGTGCTGCACTGGCGCAAGGCGTTGCAGCTGGACCCGAGCCGGGTGGGCATGCGCCGCTCCCTGGGCCTGGTGCTCTACGAGATGGGCCGCCACCAGGAGGCGGTGGCCGAGTTCCTGGCCATCTTGCGCGACCACCCCGACGACGCCGAGGCCCTGGCCACCCTGGAGCTGATCCAGCGCCAGATGGCCACCCAGGGAAACGGCGCCACCTCGGAGAGGCGGTGATGGTCTGCAAACGCCTGGTCTGGCTGGCGGCGGCCCTGGTTCTGCTATGCTGCTCCGCGGCCTTGGCCGCCGACACCACCCTCACCGTAACCGGCATAGCCGCGGTGCAAGACGGCCGGGTGGGCCAGGCCCGCCAGCGGGCCAAGGCCGACGCCCTGCGCAGCGCCATCGAGCAGGTGGTGGGGCTGAACCTGCAAAGCCGGGTGATCATCAAGAACGAGTTGCTCAGCTCCAGCCGCCTGGTGGCCTATACCCGCGGCGGCATCAAGGGCTACCGGGTCCTGGAGGAAAAGCTCACCCCCGGCCGGGTGTGGGTCAAGCTGTTGGTCACGGTCACCGACGCGCCGGCGTCCGTGGCCGGCTGCCCGGCCTGCCGGGTGTTGGGCTGGCCCGCCTTTTACGTGCACAGCGGCGCGCCTGGCCGCTGGCCGGAGGTGGCCGCCGCCCGGGCCGCGGTGGAGGGCGGTTTCAGCGACCGCCACTTCGTGGTGCGCCGGGCCGGCGCCGCCCCGGGGGCCAACGTGGTCATAGAGCTTAAAAACTGGCAAAGCAGCGGCGACTTTGACGGCACCGGGCACCAGGCCCGGGTGGCCTTCACCGCCTCGGCCCTGCTGGCCGGCACCCGGCAGGTGCTGGCCAGCGTGCGGGTCAGCGCCCAGGCGCTGCACCCCAACCGTGACCAGGCCATGGCCCAGGCCGGGACCCGGGCCGGTCGCCAGGCCTGCCGCGAGCTCCTGCCCCGCCTGGCCGCCTGGTGGAACCACTACCTGGCCGGCGGCCTGCCCATCGAGGTGCTGCTCAAAACCCCGCCGCGCTCCGAGGCCCTGGCCGGCCGCTTCACCCGGGCCCTGGAGACCATCCCCGGCGTGGTCCAAGTGCGCGAGCTGTCCTTTGGCGGCGGCCGCACCCGCCTGGTGGTGCGCTACCGGGGACCTGCCGGTTGGCTGCGCCGCGAGGTGAACGACGCGCTAAAGGGCGCGGCCGGGTTCGCCCGGCTGCGCTGCGAGTCCAGCCGACCACGCCGCCTGGTCTTTCGCCTTCCCTGAGCCGCCGGCCTCCCGGCTAGGCCCCACCCCCTTGGCTGTGGTATATTCCGGAACAGACGAGGATGAATTGAAAAGGGGGGATGAAGTTGCGGCGGCATAACATGAAGCGGAATCGGGTCTGGGTTCTTTGCCTGGCGCTGGCGGTTTTCCTGGCGTCGGCCTGCGACAGTGGTGGCGGCGGCGGCGGGACCAGCGGCGCTACTGCGGCCGACTATCAATACCTCTACGCCATGAACGCCTTTGAATTGGGCGGGCACACCATCCGTTGGCCCTCCAACGTCATCAGCGTTTCGCCGGGCGACGTGCCCGGGGTGGCCGAGTCTTTCAACCGTTGGTCCACGGCCACCGGCGGCGCGGTGTCCTTCGTGTACACCGGCGGCGGGGCCAACGTAAGCGTGCATTACGGGTCTTCCGGCGGCTGCGGAGTGACCCACGTCGCCTTCACCGGCGCCGGGGTGATCAGCAGCGTGGCCGTGACCATAGAGCCCAACCAAGCCTACTGCGACGGCGGGCTCTCGGCCACCGTGTCCCACGAGGCTGGCCACGCCATCGGCTTCCTGGGCCACGACACCACCGGCATGATGCACCCCTTCCGCGCCGGGCCCATCACCTCCCAGCAGGCCAACATGATCCGCCTGCTGTACTCCCTGCCGCCGGGCACCGACATCACCGGCCGCATGCGCACCAAGGTGGCCTACCGCGCCAACAAGTACAACGCCTCCGGCGGCCGTATCTACCACCTGGTGATCCGCCGAGCCTGCCGCCGCTGAGCCGGCTGGGCCGGGGCGAACCGGGCGGGAGCAACCAGGCCAAGACGACCAGGGGGGTGACCTCCACGGTGTGGGTAAGTAACCATGGTGACGGGCCGGGCGACGGGCCGGGTTGTGGCGGACGCGCGCGTTCGGCGGCTGGCTAGTAGCCCAGCTTGTCCAGCCCCCGCGGGCGGCGCGACCACTTGGGCTCCACCCGCACAAAGAGGTCCAGGAACACCGGAGTGCCTATGAGCTTTTCCATGTCGCGCCGGGCGGCGGTGCCGATGCGCTTGATCATGGCCCCGCGCTTGCCGATGAGGATGCCCTTCTGGCTGTCGCGCTCCACGTGGATGGTAGCGGTAATGGCGGTGGGCCGACCCTCCTCGGCCGGCTCCAGGTACTGGTCCACGGTGACCGCGGTGGCGTAGGGCACCTCCTGCTGGGACATGCGGAAAACCTTTTCCCGGATCAGCTCGGAAGCCAGGAAGCGCAGGCTCAGGTCGGTTACCATGTCCTCGGGGAACACCGGGGGGCCCGGCGGCAGCAGCTCGGCCAGCTCGTCCACCACCCGCTGGCAGCCGTCGCCCTTGAGCGCGCTGATGGGCACCACCGCCCGCCAGTCGCCCCAGTCCTGCACCTCTTGCAACAGGGGCAAGAGGCGATCCTTGCGCTCCAGCAGGTCGATCTTGTTCAGGGCCAGCACCACCGGCAAACCGGACTTGGCCAGGCGGGGGGCCAGGCCGCGCGCCGCGGCGCGGCCCTTTTGGCTGTGGTCGGTCATGAACAGCACCGCGTCCACGTCGTCCAGGGTGGCCAGGGCGGTGCGCACCATGCGGCGGTTCAGCGGGCCCTTGGCCTGGTGCAGGCCGGGGGTGTCCAGGAAGACCACTTGCAGCTCGGGGCGGTTGAATACCCCCAGCAGCCGGTGGCGGGTGGTCTGGGGTTTGTCGCTGGTGATGGCCAGCTTGAAGCCCAGCACCTCGTTGAGAAAGGTTGAC